>ERZ761607.5469-NODE-5469-length-10416-cov-5.361741_pt1 | contig 10416 bp, 7 predicted proteins | sample MGYA00511164_ERZ761607 | MGnify/ENA primary metagenome ERZ761607 (study PRJEB28899, sample SAMN02445080) | bioreactor sludge metagenome | biome: EBPR sludge | place: Australia: Brisbane, Thorneside Wastewater Treatment Plant | collected 2011-06-22 ...
GTCTCAGGACCTCGGTATGTGCGCGGATACCACGGAACTACGCAAGCAGACCCACGAATGCATTGCCCTGATCAACGGCCTGATCCGCCATCGACAGGCAAAGATCACCAGGCCCGCGTGAGGCCGCTCTCCCCTTTTCCTTTTTCCCTTTTCCTTTTTCCAGCCCCAATATGACCCCCAAAGACATCGTCTGCGCCCTCGACCACTACATCATCGGCCAGCAGGCCGCCAAGCGCGCCGTGGCCGTGGCGCTGCGCAGTCGCTGGCGCCGGATGCAGCTCGATCCGACGCTGCGCGATGAGGTGATGCCGAAGAACATCCTGATGATCGGGCCGACCGGTGTCGGCAAGACCGAGATCGCCCGGCGTCTGGCGGGTCTGGCCAATGCGCCCTTCGTCAAGGTCGAGGCGACCAAGTTCACCGAGGTCGGCTATGTCGGCAAGGATGTCGAGCAGATCATCCGCGACCTCGCCGACGCGGCGGTCAAGCTGACCCGCGAGCAGGCGACGGGCAAGGTGCGCGCGCAGGCCGAGGAGCGCGCCGAGGAGCGCATTCTCGATGCGTTGGTGCCGCGTCGCACCGGGCTGTCGTTCGAACACAGTCCGAGCGAATCGGTCGATCGCGACAACGAAACGCGCAACAAGCTGCGCCAGCGTCTGCGCGACGGCCAGCTCGACGATCGCGAGATCGAGATCGAACTGGCGCAGCAGCTCGGCGTCGAAATCGCCGCGCCGCCGGGCATGGAGGAGATGACCAGTCAGCTCAAGGGTCTGTTCCAGGGCCTCGCCAATCAGCGCACGGCTAAGCGCAAGTTGCCGATCAGCAAGGCGCGCGTGCTGCTGGTCGACGAGGAGGCTGGCAAGCTGGTCAACGACGAGGAAATCAAGACGCAAGCGATCAGCAACGTCGAGCAGAACGGCATCGTCTTCATCGACGAAATCGACAAGGTTTGTCGTCGCGGTGAGTACTCCGGTGCCGATGTCAGTCGAGAGGGTGTGCAGCGCGATCTGTTGCCGCTGGTCGAAGGCTCGACGGTGTCGACCAAGTACGGTCCGGTGAAGACCGACCACATCCTGTTCATCGCCTCAGGCGCCTTCCACATGGCCAAGCCGTCCGACCTGATCCCGGAACTGCAGGGCCGCTTCCCGATCCGCGTCGAGCTCTCGGCGCTGAGCGTCGACGATTTCGAACGCATCCTGTCCGAGCCGGCCAACGCGCTGACGCGCCAGTACGCCGCACTGATGGCCACCGAAGGCCTCAAGCTCGAATTCACCCGCGAAGGCATCCGCCGCCTCGCCGAGATCGCCGCGCACGTCAACGAGCGCATGGAAAACATCGGCGCGCGGCGTTTGCACACGGTGCTGGAACGGCTGCTCGAACCCTTGTCCTTCGATGCGTCCGAGCGTGCCGGCGACGAGGTCACCGTCGATGCGGCATTCGTCGATCTGCACCTGGCGGAGCTGGCGAAGAACGAGGATCTGAGTCGCTACATTTTGTAGCGGGGGCGCTGTTTCGCGCAGAAAACTGAAGAGCTTTCTGCTGACTGTTTTTTGTCCGCAAAGGACGCAAAGAACGCAAAGGGAGCAAGAGACCTCTTCAGGACGGCAAGGATGTCGTTCCATCGCGGACGGTCCGCCGATCCCCCTTTTCTTTGCGTCCTTTGCGTCCTTTGCGGACAAGACCTTTTGTCAGTGACTCGCGGGATGTCGTGGCGCGCGCGATTGCGCGCGACGCTCTGTCGCATACAGCAGTCACAAGCCCACCGCGCAGTCCATAATCGCCCGACTCAGGATCAGCAGACACGGCCGGGGAGGGCGCATGGACCAAAAGATCGACGCCACGAAAATCGATATCGACGCCGACGAAACCCGCGAGTGGCTGGCCGCGCTGGAATCGGTGCTGGAGCGCGACGGACCCGAACGCGCTCACTTCCTGCTCGATCACCTGGTCGAATTGAGTCGACGTGCCGGCTTGCTGCTGCCGTTCGACCCGACCACTGAATACATCAACACCATTCCGCCGCATCTTGAGGTTCGCAGTCCGGGCGACCACGCGCTGGAGTGGCGCATCCGCACCATCCTGCGCTGGAATGCGATGGCGATGGTGTTGCGCGCAAACCGCAAGCCGGGCGAACTCGGTGGTCACATCGCCAGTTTCGCCTCATCGGCCACGCTCTACGACGTCGGCTTCAACCATTTCTGGCATGCCGCCAGCGACGGCCATCCGGGAGACTTGCTGTACATCCAGGGCCACAGCTCGCCTGGCGTCTACGCACGTGCTTACCTCGAAGGCCGTTTGAGCGAGGATCAGCTCGACAAGTACCGCATGGAAGTCGACGGCAAGGGCATCAGCTCCTACCCGCATCCGTGGCTGATGCCGGATTTCTGGCAGACGCCTACGGTGTCGATGGGCCTCGGGCCGATCACTGCGATTTACCAGGCGCGTTTCTTCAAGTACCTGGAACACCGCGGCCTGATTGCGCCGAGCAACCGCAAGGTCTGGTGCTTCATCGGCGACGGCGAGTCCGACGAACCCGAATCGCTGGGCGCCATTGCGCTGGCCGGGCGCGAAGGTCTCGACAACCTGATCTTCGTGGTCAACTGCAATCTGCAGCGCCTGGATGGTCCGGTGCGCGGCAACGGCAAGATCGTGCAGGAACTGGAAGGCGTGTTCCGCGGCGCTGGCTGGAACGTGCTCAAGGTGCTCTGGGGCGGCCACTGGGATCCGCTGTTCGCGCGCGATACCAAGGGCGCGCTGCGCAAGATCATGATGGACACGGTCGACGGCGAGTATCAGAACTACAAGGCCAAGGGCGGCGCCTACACACGCGAGCAGTTCTTCGGCAAATCGCCGGAAACCGCGGCGATGGTCGCCAACATGTCCGACTACGACATCTGGCACCTGAACCGCGGCGGCCACGACCCGCACAAGGTCTACGCCGCGTATCACGCCGCGGTGAATCACAAGGACCAGCCGACCGTCATCCTGGCCAAAACGGTCAAGGGCTACGGCATGGGCAAGGCGGGCGAGGCGCAGAACATCACCCACCAGCAGAAAAAGATGGATACCGCGGCAGTCAAGGCCTTCCGCGACCGCTTCAATATCCCGGTCGCCGACGAACACCTCGAGGAAGTGCCGTATTACCACCCCGGACCGGACTCGGCCGAGGTCAAGTACCTCAAGGCGCGTCGTGAAGCGCTGGGCGGTTATCTGCCGCAGCGTCGTCGCAAGGCCGACGAGGCGCTGCCTGCGCCAGCCTTGAGCGTGTTCGAGCGCTTGCTGAAAGCCAGCGGCGAGCGCGAGATCAGCACCACGATGGCCTTCGTGCAGGCGCTCAACCTGATCCTGCGCGATCCAGCGGTCGGTCCACGCACGGTGCCAATCGTCGCCGACGAGGCGCGCACCTTCGGCATGGAAGGCCTGTTCCGGCAGATCGGCATCTACGCGCCCTTCGGCCAGAAGTACAAGCCGATGGATGCCGACCAGTTGATGTACTACCGCGAGGATCAGGCCGGTCAGGTGCTGCAGGAAGGCATCACCGAAGCAGGTGCATTCAGTTCATGGCTGGCGGCGGCGACCAGCTACAGCAGCAACAACCTGCAGATGCTGCCGTTCTTCATCTTCTACTCGATGTTCGGCATGCAGCGCGTCGGCGACCTCGCCTGGCTGGCCGGCGACATGCGCGCGCGCGGCTTCCTGCTCGGCGCCACCGCCGGCCGCACCACGCTCAATGGCGAGGGTCTGCAGCACGAGGATGGGCACTCGCACCTGCTCGCTGGCGCCATCCCGAACTGCAAGAGTTATGACCCGACCTTCTCCTTCGAAGTCGCGGTGATCCTGCAACACGGCATGCAGCGCATGCTCACCGAGCAGGTTGACGAGTACTACTACATCACGCTGATGAACGAGAACTACGTGCACCCGGAGATGCCGGAGGGCGCAGCGGAGGGGATCATTCGCGGGATGTACCGGCTGTCCGCGGGGGCGGATGGCGGGAAAAAGGAAAAAGGAAAAGGGAAAAAGGGAGAGGCGCCGCGCGTCAATCTGCTGGGCTCCGGCACCATCTTGCGCGAAGCCATGGCTGCCGCGGATCTGCTCGCGGCCGATTTCGGCGTGGCTTCGGACATCTACAGTTGCCCGAGTTTCAACGAGTTGCGTCGCGATGGTGTCGATGTGGAGCGCCACAATCGCCTGCATCCTCTCGCCGAACCGCGCGTGCCCTATGTCAGTCAGGTGCTGGCCAAGGCGACCGGCCCGGCGATCGCCGCGACCGACTACGTGCGCGCCTACGCCGAGCAGATCCGCCCGTACCTGCCGCACGGCATGCGCTACACGGCACTCGGCACTGACGGTTTCGGACGCTCGGACACGCGCGCAAACCTGCGCCGATTCTTCGAGGTCGACCGCTACCAGATCGCCGTTGCCGCGCTGTCGGCGCTGGCCGATGAGGGCACGCTCGAGCGCAAGGTGGTGGCCGAGGCGATCAAGAAGTACGGCATCGAGGTGGATCGGCCGAATCCGGGCACGGTTTGAGGGTTCGGGGCTCCGTCAGGGAGCCCCCTCACATATAGCGGAGGCAATTGCCCCGGCCAGTCGGCCCAGCCGACTGGCGTTCGGACGGATGCGAGCCTTTGGCTCGCAAGCATCCGTCCTCACCCCGCAAACACCGCCAGCAGCGACAGCGTCATGGCGTAGATCAGAATCAGCAGCACGCCACGCGCACGCGTGAGTACCTCGCGGGCCCCTGGCCAGACGCAGGCAACAGCCAGCGCGCCCGCGGTCAGCGCGATCCACAGGCCCACGCCGTGGGTCGAAATCGGCGCGATGGTCGCTGTCAGCCCGACGATGAACAGCGCATTGAACACATTGCTGCCGAGCAGCGTGCCGACGCCGACGTCGTCGTGGCCGCGGAACACCGCGACCAGCGTCGTCGCCAGTTCCGGCATCGAGGTGCCGAGCGCCACCAGCGTGGCGCCGATCAGATAAGGCGGGATGCCGAAGCTCTCGGCGATGGTGGTGGCGCCGCCGACCACCAGGGTGCCGGCAACGATCAGCAAGGCGAGACCCGAGGCGCTGTCGACCGCGATGCGCCACGGACGGATGCCGGCGACCGCCTCGGGCGCGGAGCGCTGCTGCCGAGCCGAACGCACATGCATGACCATCCATGCGGCCCAGGCCAGCAGCAGCGACATGCCCTCGAACCGCGAGATCAGGTCGTCCAATGCCATCAGCCCGATCGCCAGCGTGGCGCCGATGGCGACGCCGAAATCCAGCGCGATGGTCTTGCGCCGGGTTGCCAACGGCTTGATCAACAGCGCCACCGCAAGGATCAGCGCGATGTTGACCACATTGCTGCCAGTGGCGTCGCCCAGGCCGATCGCCGGCTCGCCCTTGAATGCGGCGATGCTGGAAACGAAGACCTCCGGGCTGGACGTTGCGAAGGCGCCCAGCGTGGCCGCGGCGATCGCCGCCGGAATGCGCATCCAGCGTGCAAATCCGAGCACTCCGCGCAGGAACAACTCGCCGCCCAGGCCGGCCAGCAGCACGCCGGCGAGCAGCGAGAATATCGCCATGGTCATGCCGTCTGGCTCCTCGGCTCAGCGCTTGCGCTGGAACGCCGCCAGACCTTTGGCCGCCTCGGCCTGCACCTTGCTGCGCAGGAATCCGCTCCAGCCGAGCAGCACGCCGGGGACCCCCAGTGCCTGGCGGCTCCAGCGCCAGAAACCGAAACGGTCGTCGTGCTCGACGATCAGTCCATCCTTGAACCTGAACTCGGCCTCGATGATGTTGTGCACGTGGCGCCCGGTCTTGCTGAACAGGTACTTCGCTTCCCAGTGGGCGCGGCCGCGCTCGGTGTCGGCGTCGACATCCTTGAAACTCAACGAAAAGTCCTGCGCGCGCTCGCACAACATGGTCCACATGGCGCCGATCTCGGCGCCACGCAGATTCGGGAATGCCGGATCCGAAAAGCGCGCATCTGCGTGGTAGCAGGCCGCCATCGTCGCGCCGTCCTTGCGCGCAAAGGCCTCGTAGAAACGGGTGATCAGCGCGCGATGTTGCTCGGCAGACATGGCGTGGTCTTCGCAGACGTGGAACAGAGAGCATACCTGCGCGGACGTAGGTCACGTTGCCCGCGTCGCGGGCCAGGGGAAAACGGGCACGTGCTTGCGGGACGTAGGTCATGTTGCCCGCAACGCGGGCTACATGACAACTGTGGCCCGATGTCACGTAGGCCAAGAAGCACGGCCAACGTGACCTACTGTCTAATTGCAATATACAACGATAGTAATACAATCCCCTCGTCGCATAGCGAATGGGGGTGGTTATGGGTCGAGTTGCGGTTCCATTGTCGTGCACAGCAGATGTCCTGGCTGAACTTGAACGCCTGTCTCGGAGCCGAAGTGGAGAGGTGCGCATGGCCGAGCGAGCAAGCATTGTCTTGGCCTGCTTGCAGGGTAAGCGCAATGACGATATTGCGCGCGACATGGGTCTTCGGCCGAACACTGTGGGGCAATGGCGTCGTCGTTTCGCGGCGCGCGGCATTGCTGGGTTGCGCGACGAACCCAGGCCGGGAAAGCCGGCCAAGTACGGCGCCGAGTTGCGGGATCGAATCCTGGCGCAACTGGAATTGGCGCCGCCAGTGGGCATGGCGAGTTGGGACGGCGGGTCCTTGGCGCAGGCGCTGAGTGTTTCCGATGACGCGGTGTGGCGGGTGCTTCGCAAACAAGGCATCCAGTTACAGCGCCACCGCTCCTGGTGCGTCAGCACCGATCCTGAGTTCGCACCGAAGGCCGCAGACGTAATCGGTTTGTACTTGAACCCACCGCAAAACGCCCTGGTGCTCAGCGTCGACGAGAAGCCATCGATCCAAGCGCTCGAGCGCACCCGAGGCTACGTGCAGACGAGTAGCGGTAAAATTGTTCAAGGGATGAAGAGCACCTACAAGCGCCATGGCACGATCAATCTATTTGCAGCCTTGGAGGTTGCCACCGGCACCATCCGTGGCAAGACGACGCAGACCAAGAAACGCGCCGACTTTCAGGTCTTTATGGATGAAGTCGTCGCCGATCAGCCTGCGAATCGGCAGATACACGTCATCCTGGACAACTACTGCACCCACAAGAAGAATGAGGACTGGCTCGCCGCGCATCCGAACGTTACTTTCCACTTCACGCCGACCAGCGCCAGTTGGCTCAATCAAGTGGAAATCTGGTTTGGGATCTTCCAGCGCAAGACACTCAGCAATGCAAGCTTCAGCAGCGTCGCACAACTCGCCGACGCTATCCGAGCCTTTACCGACGCCTACAACCAGAACGCCGCGCCATTCGTGTGGCGCAAGCGCGAAGTTCGCGGCGCGCAACTTCGAAACACTATCGTTAACTTACGCAATTAGACACTACATTCGTGGCAGGCTCTAGACTCTTCATCCATGACAACCATCACCGCCCCCGCTGACTGGCGCCAATCGCAAACCCTCGCCGACGCCCACGGCCTGCCGGCCACCTGTTACACCGACTTCGAACTTGCGTTGCGCGAGCGCAGCGCGATCTTCGCGCGCAGCTGGCAACTGGTCGCTCATCGCGCGCAGCTGGCGAATCCTGGCGACCACGTGGTCGCCGAGGTCGCCGGCACACCATTGCTGCTGTTGCGCGATGACCACGGCGAATTGCGCGCGCTGCACAATGTCTGTCGCCATCGCGGTGGACCGCTGGCGACCGCCGATGGCCATGGACTGAAGCAACTGCGCTGCCAATATCACGGCTGGACCTACGATCTCGCCGGCTGCCTGAAGAGCGGCCCGGAACTGGACGCCATCGCCGGTTTCGATCGCGCCAATACACGTCTGCCCAGTGCACGCGCCGTTGAATGGCAAGGCCTCGTGTTCGTGGCGCTCGACCCGGCCACACCGGATTTTGCCGAATCGGTCGACGGCATCGACGCACGTCTGGCCGGCCACGGTTTGTCCGACTACGTGCACCAGCGTCAGGTCAGCTACACCGCGGAATGCAACTGGAAAGCCTATGTCGACAACTACGCCGAGGGTTACCACGTGCCGCACGTGCATCCGGCACTGAACCAGTTGCTCGACTACCGCAGCTACAGGACCGAATGCGCCCGCTGGTACTCGCTGCAATCGAGTCCGCTCGACGGCGACAGCAGTTTCTACGGCAGTGGCGAGGGCCTGTATTACCTGATGTGGCCGAACACCATGCTCAACATCTTGCCGGGTCGCCTGCAGACCAACCGCGTGGTGCCGCTCGGCGTCGACCGCTGTCGCATTCAGTTCGACTACTACTACGCACCAGGGTTCGTCGAGACCAACGCCACGCGCATCGCGCAGGATCAGGAGCTGGCCGAGATCACGCAGCAGGAAGACATCGAGATCTGCGAGCGGGTGCAGAAGGCCTTCGCCAGCGGCTCGTACACCATTGGCCGCGTGCACCCCACGCGCGAGCAGGGCATCCATCATTTCCAGGAGTTGTACCGGGCGGCCCTGCGAATGTAGGAGCGACGTGCGCGTCGCAACCGGAGACGCGCCGAGCCTGACGGTCGCGACGTGCACGTCGCTCCTGCAAGAGCACAGCATTTCGGGCGATCATCAGACGCTCTTTCAGGAACGGATCCGCCATGTCCACCGACGCCATCCCCACACCTGAATCGGTTGCCGCTGCGCCGGTGCCCGCCGCAGCACCCGCACCACGCCCGCACGTGGTCGAGTTCCGCAACGTCACCAAGACCTACGGCGAGGGTGCGCGCGCCTACACCGCGATCAAGGACGTCACGTTCGTCGTCGACGACCGACCGGACCACGGCGAATTCGTCTCCATCCTCGGGCCCTCCGGCTGCGGCAAGAGCACCATCCTGCGCATGATCGCGGGGCTGTCGCCGCAGTACCCGGCGACCAGCGGCACCGTGCACATCTTCGGCAAACCGGTCGGCGGCGCCGGTTCCGACCGCGGCATGGTGTTCCAGGACTACACCAGCTTCGATCATCTGTCGGTGGTCGACAACATTGCCTTCGGCCTCGAATGCCGCGGCGTGCCGCTGGCCGAGCGTCGCGCGCAGGCGATGCAGTGGATCGAGAAAGTCGGCCTCAATCCGGCCACCGATGCGATGAAGTATCCGCATCAGCTGTCCGGCGGCATGCGCCAGCGCGTGGCGATCGCGCGCACGCTGATCCTGAAGCCACGCATCATCCTGATGGACGAACCCTTCGGCGCGCTCGATCCGGGGACGCGTTACGCGATGCAGGATCTGCTGATCAGCCTCTGGCGCGAGCAACAGGCGACGGTGTTCTTCATCACCCACTCGATCGAAGAAGCGGTGTACCTGGGCGACCGCGTGCTGATCATGTCGCGCGCACCCGGCACCATCCTGCACCAGCTGCCGATGGCGCATTCCGACCGTCCCGCCAAGGAGATGCAACGCGATCCCGAGTTCATCCAGACCGTGTTCAAGGTGCGCGACATCGTCGACGAGCTGGAGAAGCCGGCGACGGCGTGACCGCTTCGCTACTGAAGAAGCAATTTTGTCCGCTAAGGACGCAAAGAACGCAAAGGAAAGCGAAAGGTTCGGGTAGCTCGGCGCAATGAGCCCGGTCGCCTGATTCCATCAAGACCGCTCTTGGCACTTTTTTGCGTTCTTTGCGTCCTTTGCGGACCAATAAAACAGACCCGCCCCGCGCAGGCCCCGCGATGGCGGCAGATCAAGCCCCGCCTCCACCGCCCTCGCGTATCCTCGGGCCCATGGACAAACCCACTACTCATTTCGGTTATCGCGACGTCCCGGTGACCGAGAAGCAGTCGCTGGTCGGCGAGGTGTTCACCTCGGTCGCCTCGCGCTACGACGTCATGAACGATCTGATGTCGCTCGGCCTGCACCGGCTGTGGAAGCGGCATTTCGTCGCCACTGCCAATGTGCGCAAGGGCGACCGCGTGCTCGACCTCGCTGGTGGCACCGGCGATATCTCCGGGCTGATGGCGCCGCTGGTCGGCGATACCGGTCTGGTGGTGCTGTCGGACATCAATGCACAGATGCTGGTGCGCGGCCGCGATCGCATGCTCGACGAGGGGCATTCCGCGCGCATCGCCTGTGCGCGGATCAATGCTGAAGCGCTGCCGTTTCCGGACAACAGCTTCGACGTGATCACCATCGCTTTCGGCCTGCGCAACGTTACCGACCAGCCGCGCGCGCTGGCGGAGATGAAGCGCGTGTTGCGCCCCGGTGGTCGCGCGCTGGTGCTGGAGTTTTCCGAAGTGCGCCAGCCGCTGCTGAAGCCCCTGTACGACGTGTATTCGTTCGCGGTGTTGCCCGCGCTCGGTCGGCTGGTGGCCAAGGACGAGGCCAGTTACCGTTATCTCGCCGAATCGATCCGCAAGCATCCCAACCAGGAAACGCTGGCGGGATTGATGACCG
>ERZ761607.5473-NODE-5473-length-10410-cov-11.687494_pt1 | contig 10410 bp, 10 predicted proteins | sample MGYA00511164_ERZ761607 | MGnify/ENA primary metagenome ERZ761607 (study PRJEB28899, sample SAMN02445080) | bioreactor sludge metagenome | biome: EBPR sludge | place: Australia: Brisbane, Thorneside Wastewater Treatment Plant | collected 2011-06-22 ...
GCGGCGCCAAGAAGCGCTTCTCGGTTCGCGCGGATGGAAGCATCAAGCGCGCCCAAGCGTACAAGCGCCACATTCTGACCAAGAAGACCACCAAGGTCAAACGCCATCTGCGCGGTTCGGTCGTTGTCAGTCCGCGCGACGCCGCTGTCGTTCGCGCCATGATCCCCTACGCGTAAGGAGGCACGGAATGTCCAGAGTCAAACGTGGCGTGACGGCGCATGCCCGTCACAAGAAGGTTCTCGCGCAAGCCAAGGGTTACCACGGTCGCCGCAAGAATGTCTATCGCGTCGCCAAACAGGCGGTGATGAAGGCCGGTCAGTACCAGTACCGTGACCGCCGTCAGCGCAAGCGCCAGTTTCGTTCCCTGTGGATCGCCCGGATCAATGCCGCCGCCCGTCTGGAAGGCATGAAGTACAGCACCTTCATGAATGGCCTGAAGAAAGCCAACATCGAAGTCGACCGCAAGGTGCTGGCCGATCTGGCCGTTTTCGATCAGCCGGCTTTTGCGGCGCTGGCCGCACAGGCCAAGGCACAGCTCGGCGCCTGAGCGAAAGCACAACTGGAAAAGGAGGCGCAAGCCTCCTTTTTTGGTTTCGGCCGCCGCCTTGCGGCTTTACGTCGGCGGCGCCGACATGAGCCGTCACTGAAACCTGCGTTGTCTTGGTGAAAATCCATGGAAGATCTCGATCAAATCGTTGCTGAAGCCCACTCGGCATTCGCCGCCATTGCCGACCCGGACGCGCTGGAACAGGTCAAGGCCCGTTACCTCGGCAAGAGCGGCCGGATCACCGAACTGCTCAAGGGGCTGGGCAAGTTGCCGCCGGAAGAGAAGAAAGCCGCCGGCGCCGCGATCAACCAGGTCAAGGAAGCCGTCGAGGCGGCGCTGAAAGAACGCCGCGAAGACCTCCGCAAGGCGGCGCGGGAAGCACGCCTGGCCGAAGAGGCGCTCGACGTGACCTTGCCCGGCCGCGGCGAAGCGCGTGGCGGACTGCATCCGGTGACGCGGACGCTGGAGCGCATCGAAGCGCTGTTCCGGTCGATCGGCTTCGAAGTCGCCGATGGCCCCGAAATCGAGGAGGATTTCTTCAACTTCACCGCCCTGAATACGCCCGAGGATCACCCGGCGCGTTCGATGCACGATACCTTCTACCTGCAGGACGCCGATGGCAAGGTTGCCGACCGCGTTCTGCTGCGCACCCACACCAGCCCGATCCAGGCGCGTTACATGCAGGCGCACGTCGCCCGCTACGGTCAACTGAAAAAAATGCCTGAAATCCGGGTCATCGCGCCGGGGCGGGTCTATCGTGTCGATTCCGATGCGACGCATTCGCCGATGTTTCACCAGGTCGAGGGGCTGTGGGTCGGCGAGGGCGTGTCATTCGCCGACCTCAAGGGGGTGATCGCCGACTTCCTGAAGAGCTTCTTCGAGAGCGACGACCTGACGGTACGCTTCCGTCCGTCCTTCTTCCCGTTCACCGAGCCTTCCGCCGAAATTGACGTCGCCTTCATGAGCGGCGCGCTGAAGGGCCGCTGGCTGGAAATCGCCGGCTGCGGCATGGTGCATCCGAACGTGCTGAGGATCGCCGGCATCGACCCGGAGAAGTACACCGGCTTCGCCTTCGGCTTCGGGCCGGATCGCCTGACGATGCTGCGTTACGGCGTCAATGACCTTCGCCTGTTCTTCGAGGGCGACCTCCGTTTCCTGAGGCAATTCGCATGAAATTCTCCGAATCCTGGCTGAGAACCCTCGTCGATCCCCGGTTGACGAGCGAGGAACTCGCTCATCAGCTGACCATGGCCGGCCTCGAGGTCGAGGAACTCGACCCGGTCGCGCCGCAGTTCGACGATGTCGTCGTCGCCCGGGTGCTGGACGTTACCCGGCACCCCGATGCCGACCGCCTGAATGTCTGTCAGGTCGATACCGGCCGTGGCGCCCCGACGACCATCGTCTGCGGCGCGCCGAATGTCGCCGTCGGCCTGCGCGTGCCGTGTGCCTTGCCTGGCGCGCGGCTGCCCGGCAATTTCGCGATCAAGGTCGCCAGAGTGCGGGGGGTCGAGTCGTCGGGAATGCTCTGTTCGGCCAGGGAACTGGGGATTGCCGAAGACGCCTCGGGCCTGCTGGTTCTGCCGGCCGATGCGCCGGTCGGGCAGTCGATCCGCCAGGTTCTCGACCTCGACGACCGGCTGTTCACGCTGAAACTGACGCCGAACCGCGCCGACTGCCTGTCGCTGACCGGAGTCGCGCGGGAGGTTTCGGCCATCACCGGCGCCCCGGCCACGCTGCCGGAGCTTCCCGCGGTCGCCGCCACCATCGCCGATCGGCGTGCCGTGGTCCTCGATGCGCCCACCGCCTGCCCGCTCTATCTCGGCCGCGTCCTCAAGGGCGTCGATGCGCGGGCGGCGACGCCGGAATGGATGAAGCGGCGCCTCGAGCGCAGCGGCGTCCGCGCCATCTCCGCGCTGGTCGACGTGACCAATTACGTCATGCTCGAGCTGGGCCAGCCCCTGCACGCCTTCGACAACACCCGCCTCGAGGGGACGGTGCATGCCCGCATGGCGCGACCGGGCGAGCGGCTGCGCTTGCTCAACGAGCAGACCATCGCCATCGACGGCGACATCCTGATGATCGCCGATGACGTCAAACCGCTGGCCATGGCCGGCATCATGGGTGGCGAAGACAGCGGGATCACGCTGGAAACCAGCGAACTCTTCCTGGAATCGGCCTTCTTTGCTCCGAAGGCGATCGCCGGGCGCGCCCGCCGCCATGGTTTCGCCTCCGACGCCTCGCACCGTTTCGAGCGCGGCGTCGATTTCGGCGGCGCCCGGTCGGCGATCGAGCGCGCGACCCGCCTGATTCTCGACATCTGCGGCGGCGCGGCCGGGCCGGTGGTCGAGGCGAGGGCGGCGATGCCGGCGCGCCATCCGGTGCGCCTGCGTACCGCACGCGCGGCACGGGTGCTCGGCGTGCCCTTGCCGGCTGCGGAGATCGCCCGGCTGTTTTCTGGACTCGGGCTGCCGTTCACCCGCGACGGCGACGATTTCCTGGTCGAGCCGCCGACCTGGCGCTTCGACATCGAGATCGAGGAGGATCTGATCGAGGAGATCGCCCGCCTGCACGGTTACGACAATATCCCCGCTCCCGTGCCGCGCGGTCCGCTGGCGATGCTGGCGCAGGTGGAAGGGCAGCGTCCGCAGGCCCGTGTTCGCCAGTTGCTCGTCGACCGCGGGTATCAGGAAGTGGTCAACTTCGCCTTCATCGAGGAGGCCTGGGAAGCGGACTTCGCAGCCAACGCCGGTCCGATCCGCCTGGCCAACCCGATCGCCAGTCAGATGGCCGTGCTGCGGTCGACCCTGCTGGGCGGCCTGATTGCGAATCTGGTGACCAACCTCAGGCGCAAGCAGAGCCGGGTCCGGCTGTTCGAAACCGGTCGCATTTTCCGGCGCGCCGCCCAGGGTTTCCCCGTCGCGGGGTTTGATCAGCCGTGGAAGCTGGCGGGGCTGGCCTATGGCGGGGCATTGCCGGAAGGCTGGGGCAGCGGAGCGCGCAAGGTCGACTTCTACGACGTCAAGGGAGACCTCGAGGCCTTGCTGGCGCCGGCCTCCTTGCGCTTCGAGAAACTCGGGCATCCGGCGCTCCATCCGGGGCGGGCGGCCAGAGTGCTGCGCGACGGCGTCGACATCGGCTGCATCGGCGAACTGCATCCGGAGTGGGTGCAGAAGTACGATCTGCCCCTGGCGCCGGTCGTCTTCGAAATCGACTTCGCTGCCGCGATGGCGACCGCTGTTCCGGCTTACGCCGAGGTCTCGAAGTTTCCTCCGGTGATCCGTGATCTGGCCATCGTCGTCGATCGCGATCTTGCCCTGCAGACCCTTCGGGATGGCTTGAAGGACCGGTTGCCGGCACTCGTCCAGGATGTCCAATTGTTCGATTTTTACGCCGGAAAGGGCGTTCCCGAAAAGAAGAAAAGTCTTGCTTTCCGGATAGTTATGCAAGATACTCAACGTACTTTGCAAGATGCGGAAGTCGAATTGGCGGTGCAGCAACTGGTGTCCTGTCTGGAGCAGGCATTCGCCGCGCAGCTGCGTTCCTGACGGAAATCTACGAGATGACACTGACCAAAGCGGAACTCGCCGATCTGTTGTTCGAAAAGGTGGGGCTCAACAAGCGTGAGGCCAAGGACATGGTCGAGGCCTTCTTCGACGAGATCCGCAAGGCTCTGGAATCCGGGGATGGCGTAAAGCTCTCCGGCTTCGGCAATTTCCAGTTGCGCAACAAGCCACAGCGTCCCGGGCGCAACCCCAAGACGGGCGAGGAAATCCCGATTACCGCGCGGCGCGTGGTGACCTTTCACGCCAGCCAGAAACTGAAGTCCGATGTCGAGTTGTCCAGCGATGGAACAGCGGCATAAGCCCTCGGGTGGCGAGGAATTGCCACCGATCCCGGCCAAGCGCTATTTCACGATTGGTGAGGTCAGCGAACTGTGCGGCGTCAAGCCGCATGTGTTGCGTTACTGGGAGCAGGAGTTCAACCAGCTCAAGCCGGTCAAGCGACGCGGCAACCGGCGCTACTACCAGCATCATGAAGTCCTGCTCGTCCGGCACATACGCGAACTCCTCTACAGCCAGGGCTTCACGATCAGCGGAGCGCGCAACAAGCTCGATGAGGGGGACGCGAGCGACGCCGTCGCCCTCGAGGATGGTTCCAGGGGGGGCAGCGAAGCTTCGGGTGACGCGGCTTTCGCCAGCAGTCTGCGCGCTGAACTGCAGCACGTGATCGAGATGCTGCGCCTTTGATTCCTCGGGTTTTCGGTTATAATCACCCGCTTGTCGGGGCGTAGCGCAGCCTGGTAGCGCACTTGCATGGGGTGCAAGGGGTCGCGAGTTCGAATCCCGCCGCCCCGACCAATTAAATAACCGGCTTGCGCCGGTTTTTTAATTTAGCGGTTGATAAATACGGAAAGACAAATTAGATTGTTTCCACCATTTTTTAATCTAGGAGGTGATCATGGATTTGTCTACCCTGACTGATGTCGAGTTGCGTGACCTGCAACAACAGATTCCCGGCGAATTGAAACGTCGCGAGGCGCAGGACAAGGTCAAGATCCTGAATGACGCGCGGGCTTTTGTTAAAGCGCGCGGTTATGCGCTGGAAGATCTGCTCGGCAAGGAAGTCAAGGCCAAGGGGCCGACCAGAAAAGTCAAGGTCAAGTATCGCCATCCGAATAACCACACACTGGAATGGACCGGTCGCGGTCGTCAGCCGAAATGGGTGGCCGAATGGCTGGACGCAGGCGGCAGGCTCGAAGACCTGACGGTCTGACATGCGGATTCTCCTGAGCAATGACGACGGTTATTTTGCGCCCGGCATTCTGGCGCTGGCCGAGGCGCTCGATGGCCTGGGCGAAATCGTGGTCGTTGCTCCGGAGCAGAATCGCAGCGGCGCCAGCAATTCATTGACGCTGGATCGGCCGGTATCCCTGAAACAGGCGGCAAACGGGTTTTATTTCGTGAATGGCACGCCGACCGATTGTGTTCATCTGGCGGTCACCGGAATGCTCGATTACCTGCCCGACATCATCGTTTCCGGAATCAATCACGGGGCCAATATGGGCGACGACACGATTTATTCGGGAACCGTCGCCGCGGCGACCGAGGGGTTTCTCCTGGGGATTCCCTCGATTGCACTTTCCTTGACCAGTTTCGAGGGTAATCATTTCGCTACCGCCGGGCGTATCGCGCGGGAATTGGTGGAGCGTTTCTTCCATGATCCGATTCCTCAGCCGGTGTTGCTGAACGTCAATGTTCCCGACATTCCCTATGCCGACCTCTCCGGCACCGAGGTGACCCGTCTCGGCAGGCGCCACAAGGCGGAGCCGGTCGTCCGGATGCGTTCCCCGCGCAACGACACGGTCTATTGGGTCGGTGCTGCCGGAGCGGCTGCCGAGGCCGGGCCGGGAACGGATTTCAATGCCATCGAACGCGGCTGCGTGTCGATCACCCCGCTTCAGGTCGATCTGACGCATACGGCGCAATTGCAGGCAATTGCGAACTGGCTGTGATGAACGCCAACGCCCTGCACGGCATCGGGATGACCTCGCAGCGCACGCGCGCGCGGATGGTCGAGCGCCTGCGCGAGATGGGTATTCGCAACGCGGCCGTCCTGCGGGCGATGGCGGCGGTTCCACGCCATGTCTTTGTCGAAGAGGCGCTGGCCTCGCGCGCCTATGAAGACACCGCGCTGCCCCTGGGCATGGGGCAGACGATTTCACAGCCCTTCGTCGTCGCCCGGATGATCGAACTGCTGCTCAACGGGCGGACGACGCCGGGCAAGACACTCGAAGTCGGCGCCGGCTGCGGTTATCAGGCGGCGGTCCTGGCGCAACTGACGACCGAGGTATACGCGATCGAGCGCCTCGGGCCTCTCCTGGAAAAGGCCAAGGCCAGCATGCGTCAACTGAAACAATTCAATGTCCGCCTCAAGCACGCCGATGGCCAGTTCGGGATGCCCGAAGCGGCGCCGTTCGACAGCATCATCGTCGCCGCCGCAGGCCGCCAGGTGCCGCCGGCCCTGCTCGGGCAGTTGGCGGCCGGTGGGCGAATGGTCTTGCCTGTCGGCACCACCGAGCAGTATCTTTCCTACATCGAACGGACTGCCGAGGGTTTTGTCGAAACCCGGCTCGATGCCGTTCGGTTCGTCCCACTTCTCGCAGGAACGCAATGATCAGAGTCCTCGCCTCCCTGGCGGCCATCGCCCTCCTGATGGCCGGCTGCCGCTCACAACCGCCGGCCCCGGCCGTCGATCGCTCGACCTCGTCCGCGGCCAGAGCGGCCGCGCCGTCGCTCGGGGGTCCCGGGTATTACACGGTCAGGAAGGGCGACACGCTCTACCGTATTGCCCTCGAGCATGGTCAGGATTACCGGGATGTGGTGGCCTGGAACAACATCACCAATGCCGACGTGATCAAGGAAGGGCAGGTCCTGCGCGTGGCCGCGCCCGGCGCCACGCCGGTGACCGCCGGCGAGGCGGTGGTCGCGGAGCCGGTGGTGACGACGCCGATGGTCGAATCGCGGCCCCTGGATGCGCCGGGCAAGGTCGTCACCGCTGCGCCATCGCCAGCTGCCGCCGCTACGCCGCCGCCCGTCGCCGGAGATGGGGTGAAGCGCGAGCCACGCGGCGGCAAGGAGCCCTACTCCGAGGAGGCTTACACCCGGCTGAGCCGCGCCGGGGAGACCGTCCCGAAGCCGCCGGTTGTCGCGGTCGACGCCAAACCGGAGCCCAAAACCGAAGTTCAGCCCGCGGCAAGGCCGGAGGCGAAGCCCGAACCCAAGCCGGAACCGGCCGCCGCCGGTCCCGACGATGTGGCATGGCAGTGGCCGTCGTCGGGCAAGGTGATCTCGTCCTTCAGCGATTCGGGCAACAAGGGCATCGATTTCGCAGGCAAGGCCGGCGATTCCGTCGTGGCGGCCGCCGACGGCAAGGTCGTCTATGTCGGCACCGGGATTCGTGGTTTTGGCCAGCTCCTGATCGTCAAGCACAACGCGACTTTCCTCTCGGCATATGCGCACAACCGCAAGATCCTGGTCGCCGAAGGCCAGCAAGTCACCCGTGGCCAGAAGGTTGCGGAAATGGGCAATACCGACAGCGAGAGCGTCAAGCTCCATTTCGAGATCCGCAAGCAGGGCAAACCGACCGATCCCGTGGCCTTCCTGCCGAAGCGATGACCGCCTGGGCGGCCGAGGATCCCGATGACGACGAACTGCCTTTGCCCGGGGTTGACGCGGAGCCGTTCCCCGAACCGGAATCCGTCAGCCGCGAACTGGAACTCCTCGAGGATGTCACCCAGCTCTACCTGAACGAGATCGGCGCCAAGCCGCTGCTGACGCCTGCCGACGAACTGGCGACGGCGCGTCTGGTGAGCGCCGGCGATTTCGCGGCGCGCCAGAAGATGATCGAACACAACCTGCGTCTGGTTGTGAATATCGCCAAGCACTATCTGAACCGCGGCATCCCGCTCCTCGACCTGGTGGAGGAGGGCAATCTCGGCCTCATCCACGCACTGGAAAAGTTCGATCCGGAGCGCGGTTTCCGCTTTTCCACCTATGCGACCTGGTGGATCCGCCAGACCATCGAGCGCGCGATCATGAACCAGTCGCGCACCATCCGGCTGCCGGTGCACGTGGTCAAGGACATCAACCTCGTCCTGCGCGCCATCCGTCACCTCGAGTCGGCGGCGTCCCGCGAGACGTCGGTCGAACGCGTGGCGGCGCTGATCGACCGGCCGGTCGCCGATGTCCGGCGCATCCTGCAGCTCAACGAACACATCGCCTCGCTCGACGCCCCGCTGGAAATCGATCCCGGCCACAGCCTGGGGGACGCGATCGCCGACGAAGCGGCGGTCAATCCGGAAGCGCTCCTGCAGTTTCGCGAGATGGGCGCGCTGCTCGATGACTGGCTGGCGCAGCTTCCCGGGCGTCAGCGGCAGGTCATCGAGCGGCGCTACGGGCTGAACGGCGTCGATGTCGTGACGCTCGAAGTCCTCGCGGTCGACCTCGGGTTGACCCGCGAACGCGTGCGCCAGATTCAGGCCGATGCGCTCGACCGCCTGCGCTCGATCGTCAAGCGTGGCGGCGTTACCCGCGACTCGTTGCTGTAACCGGGGGCGGACCGGTCACCCGTCGGGGTGCGGGGCGCGCGCGCGGATGGCTTCGGCCAGCTGGAAGACCGACATCGCGTAGAAGCTGGAGCGGTTGTAGCGCGTGATCACGTAGAAATTGTTGTAGCCGAGCCAGTACTCGGCCGGCCGGCCGGGGGAGACGAGATCGACCAGCGTCACCGTGGCCTGCGGGCTGGCGTCGGCGGTGATTCCGTGTTGCGCCAGATCGGCGACGAGCAAGGTCGGCTGGATGCCGGCCTCGATCAGGCTGCGGTCGGGTTCGCCCCGGGTGCGGGCGCGAACGGCGATCGGCTGGCCGGCCTCCCAGCCGTGCTGCTCGAGAAAACGCCCGACGCTGCCGATGGCGTCGTCGACGCTGCCCGAAAGGTCGATTTTCCGGTCGCCGTCGAAGTCGACCGCATAGCGCCGCTGGCTGCCCGGCATGAACTGCGGAATGCCCATGGCTCCGGCGAACGAGCCGCGCATGTCGACCGGGTCGAAGCCGTTCTCGCGGGCGAGCAGCAGGAATTGCTCGAGCTCGGTGCGGAAGAACTCGGCGCGGCGCGGATAATGGAAAGCCAGCGTGGCCAGCGCCTCGAGCACCCGGAAACCGCCGGTGTTGCCGCCATATTCGGTTTCGACGCCGATGATGGCGACGATGATCTCGGGCGGCACGCCGTAGAGGGCGCTCGCCCGCGCCAGGCTCGACCGGTTCTCCTGCCAGAAACGGACGCCGCCGTTGATTCGCCGCTCGGTCAGGAAACGCGGCCGGTAGCGCTCCCAGGAACGCTGGAGCGGCGACACCGGCGGCCGGATCAACTGCAGGACTCTCTCGTTGGGCCGGATCTGGGCGAACTGCTGCAGCAGTTCGTCGGCGCTGAAGCCATGCCGCTGTTCGAGGTCGCGGGCGAATTCGATGACGGCCGGGTCGCTGGCGAAACTGCCGGGCGCGGCGTGGGTCAGGCAGGCGCCGACGGCGAGCAGCAGGGCGGCGAGGGTGTGTTTCAAGTCGTTCTCCGTCAGGGCAGACGCGCGAGGGCGCCGCGCAGTCTGGTCAGATCGTCGGGAATTCCGCCGTAGCGCGCCTGCAGGTAGGCGAAGACAACCTCCCTGAACGCCGGCGCCAACGCCGGGCGCACGCCCTCGACGCGCCGGAGGAGGGCCAGCGGGGTTTCCCAGGGGGCGCAGTCTACCTTGCTTCGCGCCAGCCGGCGCAAGGCTTTTTGCCAAAGCCGGGCGGCGGGGTCGAGACGCGGCCGCTGGTAAAGGGTCCACGCGGCGATCGCGAGCAGCAGGGCGCCGCAGAGGACGGCCAGTGCGGCTGCCAGATTGCGCCAGTCGGCATCGGGCATGCCAAGGCGCGCCAGCAGTTCGCGCTGACGCTGCGGGTTGTAGCCGAGGATGTACTGGTCCCACGCATTGTTGACCGCCTCCCAGCGGAAGAGTAGGGTGCGCAGCCAGTTGCCGCGCAACTGGATCATCGCCGGCAGCGGTTCGCCGTCCGGCATCGCGGCAGCGATGCCGGCCTCGACACGCGCTGGCGAAACGGCGGCGGTCGGGTCGACGCGGACCCACCCGCGTTCGGCGAACCAGACCTCGGCCCAGGCGTGGGCGTCGGACTGGCGGACGACGACGAAGCCGTCGACCGGATTCGTCTCGCCGCCCTGATAGCCGGTGACGACACGGGCGGGCACGCCGGCCGCGCGCATCAGGAAGACGAAGGCCGAGGCATAGTGCTCGCAGAAGCCGCGCCGGG
>ERZ761607.5475-NODE-5475-length-10410-cov-3.194013_pt1 | contig 10410 bp, 10 predicted proteins | sample MGYA00511164_ERZ761607 | MGnify/ENA primary metagenome ERZ761607 (study PRJEB28899, sample SAMN02445080) | bioreactor sludge metagenome | biome: EBPR sludge | place: Australia: Brisbane, Thorneside Wastewater Treatment Plant | collected 2011-06-22 ...
CCTCCGGGACTTGGAGTTATCACGCCAGCGAACCCAGCGTTGAAACGCTGGGCTATTTTCACCTTGTCCCTTCGTGAAAAGGAATCGGATTTCCGAAAGGCATGACTGCTAAGCGGCAAACACCTGCTTCACAAACTTCAGGCTCCGGGCGTGGTTTTCCACCACCGAGCGCGTCACCTTGGTGCCTTCTTCGAGGGCCAGCTCAACTGTGTAAAGCGGGGCGAGTTGGTGCTTCTTGGCGAACGCGGCCACGGCCACGTAATCGATGTCGCCCGTGTCCAGATCCTCCCACCAAATCTGGTCGCGGCTTTGCCGGAGATGCCAGGACACGACGCGCTGGCCGTACTCGTTGAGCGCATCCATCGGTGCCACGCCACCGCGATAAACCCAGTGCACGTCATAACAGAAATCGACCGTGCCCGCCGCGCTCTGGCGGAAGTTGTAATGGAATTCCCGCGCCCCGCTGCGCATGGCCGGGGTGTGGTGATGAATGCCCAGCCGCATCCCCAGTTGCTTCAACCCGCCGCCCAGGAGCTTGAGCATGGTCACCTGCCGCTTGAGTTCGTCGTCGGTTTTCTCGCGACCGGCGGAGTCCGGATCGCAATTGATCACCGTGAAACCCGCCGCCTGACACACCTTCGCCGCCTGTAACATGCGCTCGACCGTTTCCTCCGCCCGGTCATCGTGCAGCCGGCCGCCGGTGTAGAGGCTCACCGGGCGCAAGCCCTTGCCGCGGAGCTTCTCCGCGAAGGCGGCGTTGTTCGCGGGATTGCCGATGTCGAGGCTGCCCTCCGCGTAGTCGTAGCCGGCATCGCGCAGAGCGGACAACACTTCATCCACCTGCTCGTAGGCATTCTTGCCGTCCCGCGCATAATACTGGCTCCAACCATAAAGCTGCGAGCCGATGAGCATCCGCGCGGCAGGTTCCGCGGCGCCACCGGGGAGAGAGGCGGCCGCCAGAACGCCGGTGGCGGCGGCTGAACGTTGCAGGAACGCGCGTCGGGAGAGGGGGGCGTTGGCTTTCATGCGCTGATTGAAACACCGGATCACTCTCATTTCAAAGGAGTTCTGCCCGGCCCACGAGAAGTTGCTTGCGCGGCAGCATGGTGTTCGGTAGTTTCTGTGAAGACAGAAATGAAACAGCTCTCACCAGTCGAACAGAAGTTCATCCTCCACTGGGGCGAGATGGGCACCCGGTGGGGAATCAACCGCACGGTCGCGCAGATTCACGCGCTGCTTTTCATTTCGCCCAAGCCGCTCAATGCCGAGGACATTTGCGAGGCGTTGGCCGTCGCCCGCTCGAACGTGAGCACCAGTCTCAAGGAACTTCAAGGCTGGGGCATTGTGCGCATGGTCCATGTGCTCGGGGACAAGCGTGACCATTTCGAATCCTTGAAGGACGTTTGGGAATTGTTCAGAACTGTGCTGAATGAACGCAAAAAGCGCGAAATCGATCCCACCCTCGCCGTGTTGCGCGAGTGCATTACCGAGGCTGAGAAGGATGCGGCGACAGGGGAATACGCCGAGACCCGGATGCGCGAGCTGGCGAACTTCTTCGAGGTCAGCACCGGCTGGTATGCGCAGGTCAGCAAGTGGCCCACCTCGGCGGTGACCAAGCTCCTGACCTTGGGCGACAAGGCACGCAAATTGATGGGCCTGGGCGATGGTTGACTGTGCTTTTTATTTCACCATGTATTTCTGTGAATACCGAAATTACAGATAACAAGAACGCGACGGCCGATCGAGGTTGGATCTTTTATGACGCGGAGTGTGGCTTTTGTGCCGGGACGCGCAACCGGATTGGGCCGGTGTTTGAAGCGCGCGGGTTTCACTGGTTGCCAATCAACAGTCCGAGTGCAGCAACGATGCTGGGTTTGAATGCCGGGGAACGCGCGAGCGAGATGAAACTTCGTCTTGCCGACGGAAGCACATGCGGTGGTGTGGAGGCTTGGGTCATACTGTGTCGCTCCGTGTGGTGGCTGTGGCCCTTTGGGGTCATGATCAGCTTGCCGGTTCTCAATTGGATCGCCAAGGAGGTGTATCGCTGGATCGCTCGCAACCGTTACTGCATCGGTGGCAGGTGTCGACTGCCCGAAGGCCTTGCGCGAACGGAGAGCGGGTCTGTGATCCGCAGCAATAGCGACAGCAACAAGGGGCTCAGTATCGCTCGGCAAGCTTTCAGAGTGGCGGCGATACCACGCACCAGAGTTTCGCGTGTGGCTGACTGGCTGCCACTGATCCTTCTGCCTCTGGTGGTTGTTTTTCTCCGTACGGCAATGGAGCCGTGGGTCGCCATGTGGGTGTTGGCCTTCAGCATTTACGGCGGATGCAAATGGCTCACTTACCGGGACACGCCGGTGGAGGGTTTGAATCTGCCGCTTCGCACCCGGATAATCTACCTGCTTCTGTGGCCGGGAATGTCGCTCAAGGAATTTGCGGGCACGCCTCCCGCCAATGTGCGGATGAACGTCACAGCACGGTGGTTCGCCGCCCTCACCAAGACGATGATTGGGATTGGTCTGGTCTGGTTCGCCGTGCCGATCATTCCGGGCGACGCGTGGCTGCTGTGCGGCTGGGTCGGCATGATCGGTTTGATCATGATGCTGCACTTCGGGACATTTCACCTGCTCGCGCTGACCCTCCAGAGCTTTGGCTTCAACGCTCGGCCCAACATGCGCGCGCCGCTGCTGGCCCGATCGCTTGCTGACTTCTGGGGCCGCCGTTGGAACACCGCATTCAATGTGCTGGCAGATCGTTACGGTTTTCGCCCCTTGACGCCGCGCATTGGAGCGCGGGGTGCGCTGGCCGTTGTTTTCCTTGCGTCCGGCGTGATTCACGAACTGGTCATCACGCTGCCGGCCGGTGGCGGATACGGTTTGCCCACGCTTTACTTCGCGCTGCAAGCCGCGGGTCTTTTCACCGAGCGGCATCCGCTGATTCGTCGGCGTCCGTGGTTGAACCGGCTGTTCACCTCGTTTGTGCTCCTCGTTCCGCTTGGGTGCCTCTTTCCCACGGTGTTCGTCCATAACATCATCCTGCCGATGCTCCATGCCCTCGGCGCAATCTGAGAAAGGAAACCATGAAACTCATCACGCTGCTCCAGATCGCGGGTCTCCTGCACGTCGGACTGCTGTGCGCAGGTGCCTTGATGCCGCGGGTGGTCGGCCTCAATCGTCACCTCGCCGGCCTGCCCCCGTTCATTCGGAACTTGATGTGGGTTTACTACGGCTTCATTGGCATGTCGCTGGCGTGTTTCGGAGCCCTCTCCTTCTTTCTCGCTGAGACGCTGGCATCGGGGGAACCGCTGGCCCGTGCCGTTTGCGCATTTCTCGCCGCCTTCTGGACTGCGCGGTTCCTGGTGGCTGTATTTGTTTTCAATATGCGGCCCTACTTGACGGATCGCTGGCGAAAGGTTGGCTATCACACCATCAACGTCGTATTTGCCCTGCTGCCGGTGGTCTACGCTTGGGCGGCGTGGAAAGGAGGCGAACTGTGAAACTTCAACTCCCCGTTATTCAGGGCGTCATTGCGCGCCGGTTGCTGGTGAACTTCCGCGTGCGGCCCGACGTCATCCGGCCGCTGCTGCCTGCGCCCTTTCGGCCGAAGCTGGTTCATGGCTGGGCGCTGGCCGGACTCTGCTTGATCCGGCTCGAAGAGGTTCGGCCAAAGGGACTGCCCGTGGTGCTGGGGCTGGCCTCGGAGAACGCGGCCCACCGCATCGCCGTGGAATGGGATGACGCCGCCGGGGCATGCGAAGGCGTCTTCATCCTGCGCCGCGAGACGGATTCGCGCATCAACGAGGTGCTCGTTGGCCGCGTGTTTCCGGGGATTCATCAACGGGCACGGTTCGAAGCACGGGAAACCGGGCAACGGATCAAGCTCAGCGTGACTGAAGCGGATGGGCGACGGCTGGTGCGCATCGCCGGCCGCGCGGGGGAAACCTGGCCGGCCGGCTCGGTCTTCGGCTCCCTCGCCGAGGCGTCAGCGTTCTTCCAGTGTGGGAGTTGCGGCTGGTCACCGGATGGCCGTGGTGGTTGCGAGGGCATGGAAATCACCATTGCCAACTGGAGCGCCGAGCCGTTCTTCGCGGAGCATGTCGAGTCGGCATTCTTCGATGACCGCCACCGGTTCCCGGCCGGCAGCATCGAGTTCGACAGCGCCCTGCTGATGCGGAACCTCGAGCACGAGTGGCGCTCGCTGGGTGCTTGCACAAAACGGAGAAATTCTCCTCTGCGTCACCATCATGGTGCCGCCGCCTTTTTTGAAATGCCATGAAAGCTCAAGTCCCGGCAGGTCCAAGCCTTATCAGTTCGATTCCGAACTTGGTGGAGTGGCGTGATCTCGTTGAACTGAAGCGCTGGGAGAAGGTTTGGGAGCTGAGCCTGAGCGCGCCCTGGCTGTGTTTGTCTTTATGGTTCTACCACCACGGTTGGTGGTGGGCGGGCGCGCTCGCTTCCTTTTACTTTTTTCTCACCGGGCTTCGCCAGTCACACAACGCGCAACATTACGCATTGGGATTGTCGCGCCGGCTGCAGGATGCCGTCCTTTTTATCTTGAGCATTGCCATGCTGGCCAGCATGCACGCAGTGCAGGTCACCCATTTGCACCATCATCGCCATTGTCTGGAGGCGGAGGATGTGGAGGGCGACAACGCGCGCAACACTTGGTGGCGGACACTGCTCACCGGCCCGCTTTTCCCCTTCCGGCTGCACCGCGCCGCGTGGCGGCTGGCAGCTCCGAACAAGCGTCGGTGGATTCTCGCGGAACTGGCCGCAATCGTCGTTTGGATCATCGTGGTCGTGATCGTTCTTCAATTTCCTCCTCTGCATTGGCACGTCACGGCGATGCTGCTCGGCGAGTGTCTGACCGGCTTCTTTGCCGTGTGGACGGTTCATCACGACTGCGATCCTGCCGTTGACATTGGCCGCACGCAACGGCACCGCTGGTTGAATGCGCTGACCTATCACATGTTCCTCCACCTTGAGCACCACTTGTTTCCCGCCGTACCCACTGCACATCTGCCACAGTTGGCCGAGCGTATTGACCTGGCCGCCCCGGAGTTCATGACCAAGCAGGTGCTCACCCTTAATAAACGGTAACAATGAAAATTTTTAACTCCCAGCATCTCATCCTCGCCGGGGGCAGCGGCTTCCTTGGAAAACTGCTCGCCCGGCACTTCATCGCGCTGGGCTGGCGGGTGACCGTGTTGACGCGCGCCAAGGTAGGACAGGGTTTTCAACCTGTCCGGGCGAAGGGGAAGGAGGCCGCGTCAGCGGTCGGAATGGACTGCCGGTTGGAAGCGCGGCAGTACGCTGGGGATCGGCTGGAGACACCATCGTACCTTGAGTGGGACGGCTGCACGCTGGGAAACTGGACCGCTGCACTCGAAGGTGCCGACGCCGTGATCAATCTCGCCGGGCGCTCAGTGAACTGCCGTTACCACGCCCGCAACCGCCGGCTCATGCTGGACTCGCGCGTGAACGCGACCCGCGTGCTCGGCGAAGCCATCGCCCGTTGCGGCCGGCCGCCGCGCGTGTGGCTCAACTTCAGCACGGCCACCATTTACAAACACACGTTCGGGCTGGCTTGGGATGAAGCCGGCGAAATCGGCGCGACGCCCGCGGCCAAGGATGCCTTTTCCATCGAAGTCGCCACCGCCTGGGAAAGGGCCTTCAACGAAGCCGTCACTCCGCGCACGCGCAAGGTCGCGCTGCGCTCGGCGATGGTCTTCGGCCTGAGCGAGGACGCCAACAACGTGTATCGTGTGCTGCGCCGACTCGTGCGTTGCGGACTCGGCGGGCGGATGGGCAGCGGCCGGCAGTTCGTTTCCTGGATTCACGAAACGGACTTCTGTCGCGCGGTGGAGTTCTTGATCGACCGCGAAGACCTGCATGGTCCGGTGAATCTCGCCGCGCCCCATCCCCTCACCAACGCCGACATGATGGCGGTGCTGCGGCGCGTGTCGAAAAGGGCGGTCGGCCTGCCTGCGGCGGAATGGATGATCGAGCTCGGCGCGTTTTTCCTGCGCACGGAAACCGAGTTGATCATCAAGAGCCGGCGGGTGATCGCCGGCCGGCTCCGCGAGGCCGGTTTCAAATTCCAGTTCGAGCAACTGGAAGCCGCCGTGCGCGAACTGGAGTCGCGGCTGAACGCCAAGTCTTGATATTCAAAGCGGCCCGTGCTTTAAGTCGCTTATAGAAAATCAATCAGACGGAATTTTCTGGGCAGTTGATTTAGGAACCCGATGTGGTTTGTTTGTCAGAACTACATCTGGAACTGGAAGTTCAATGTAATAACTATCCATAGCCTGCGCCCCCATGTTGCCAATTATTCTAAAACCAGTAGGGTATGTTCGCGCGACTCGACGTGCGAGAGAAAATTTGATCTGATCAATGCTGATTTCATCGACGTAAAATAGAATCTCGTACTTGCCCACTTTGATGGACCGCATACTCCTGAGTTGAAAATACAAATTGCCATTTCCAAAATAACTATTGTTCTGGTCGTCGCGGACAACAACCCGATATGTTGTGTGATGAACCCCGTTTGTATCTTGTAAGATTGGAGAAAATTGAATGCGCACCAAGTCGTTTGTACTGGGACCAACCGATTGTTGAGTAACCGCAATGTTTTTGCCCATGCTTAACCCGCGCCAGACATATTCCACATCAAGCGGAAGTTTGCGGTAAAAGTCTTCAGTAAATTCTACCGCCTGTAGCCATTGTGCCTTCATGTTTTCGAATTGCGGCAAGAACTCGTTTCTGACCTTCACATCTGATTTCATATTGGTAGCCAGATCAAAATGAGTGCTTGAATACACTGACCACCCGAATAGCTTAAACAGCCCTCCCGCGACACCAACGATAACAACAGCCACAATCGTGGCGCCCCATAGAAAGCCCCTCCTAAAGGGATGGTCGTTTGCCAATTGTTGGATCAATTGGTCAATCTTCTGATCAGGCACTTTGTCAGCACATGAAGAAGCCGGAATTTTGTCCGGTTCACGCAAGCTAAAGTTTTGCAGTGCGTTGGGCTTTTTGGTGCTTTTGCGGCTTTTATGTCCCATACCGTTTTAGAACGTCTAACACATTCGAAAATGGGGAGCTAGGGAGATTCTGCCGCCCGGCATTCCTCGATCAACCGGGTGTACGTCTGCTCGGCGTGATCGTAGGCGGTATGGAAGTCGGCGATCTCGTTCTGGCCCATGAAACGGAGCTTCTGGGTGCGGCATTGCTTCACCCCGGCGAGACACCACTCGGCGCTCTTCACCGACGCGCGGATTGGCTGTCCGCCGACCTCGATAAAGATCGGGTTGGTGTGTGAAGACGGCAGGATGCGCAACGCCACCCAACTGCTCTTCTCGATCGGCACGTCGAAGCTGATGTCCGCCAGATCGCCATCGGCTTCGATCTCCTTGCGCGCGACCGGGTAGCCGTTGACGATGACCTCGACCGGCACTTTGCGCGTTTCGCCGATGCGCGCCCATTCGACACTCCAGAACGGCCGCGTGCCGGGCCCGCCCCACGGCGGCTGGGCGTCGGCGCGTTTGTTGAAGTGCCGATTCATTTGTTCAGGCAACATGGCGGCGACCTTGGCTGAGAGCTTCACGTTGCCGGCCCTCGCCAGTCGCAGCGTGCTGTCGCCCACGCCCATGAGCTGTTCATTCGCCTGGAAGTCGAGCAAGTGGCTCTTGCCGTCGCCGACGTAATTGCGTCCCGCGCGGATGCCCTCGCACCAGTCCTCGTAATTCAGTTCGCCGTCGAGCTTCACGTAGCTGCGACCGAGTCCCACGCGTTCGCCGTAGATGCAGGGGAAGTCCGTCTCGCCGCTGATGCGCGTGCGAAAGCCGACGTTCAATGTGTGATACCAGATGTTCAACTCCCAGACGTACGGGGTGTCCACGGTGGAAATGAAATCGACGGCCGGCACCAGTTCGCCGGCCGGGCCGGGCACCTGGTGCGTGACATCGACGATGTACTCATTCGCGCCGATGCCGTCGAAGGGCGGCACCTCGTAGTTGGGCAGTTCGGTGGACTTCACCGCCAGGCCCCAGCCGGAATGCGCCGGCCCGGCGAGCGCACCCTGGGCCTTGGCCCACTTGAGCGTGTTCAAGCCCAGCTTCGGCCAGTGGTGTTTCGAATCGCCGCCGGGATACATCTGGTCCTTGAGCTGGAGCAGGCAGAGGTGTCCGCTCTCGTGCGAGCCGAAGCCCGACACCTCGATGTCGTAACGCAGGAGGTAGGGATACTGGGAGACCACGTCGTCCTTGCCGGTGAAAAACTGCTTCTGATAATCGAAACACGGCCCCCAGGTCAGGTTCGCGCCGACCTTCAAGTCCTCGCCCATGATGTGCCGCTGCATGTCCGGCGCGTGAACACCCTCCGTCGGGCTTGCGTAATGCGCGCAACCGGCCGCGTGAATGTGGTGATCCCCCGACCACCAGCCCCGCAACGAAGGATCGATCCAGCGTTTCGCCATGAAGCTCAGATCCGTCGTCTGCGGTCCGACGGTTACCGCGCGTCGCTCACGGATGGATTCCGGCCCGCGTTCGAAGTCGATGACGTATTCGCCCTCCGGCAGGAGGATGGATTCACCGTCCATGCGGTAAACCTGCGGATGAAACGCGAAGTCCGGCGCGAGCCGTTTCGCCTGCGACGGATACACGCGGTTCGCGCGGTCGCGAATCGTGAAGGACGCCGTGGTTGGCTGGCCGTTCTCATCCTTGACGCGCAGCGTGATGGCCCGCGCGGGCTGGCAGTCGAAGAGCACGGCCACCTCGTTGCGGAAGCCGAGGTCCTGGGTGCCCTGGCCGACGTTGAAGGACATCTTCGCCTCGCGCTTGCCGGCGTCGCGGGCGTAGAGCTGGATGACGCGGTACTCGAGTTCGAGGCCGCTGAGCGTGCGGTTGAGCGGCTGCTGATTGAACATCTGAAGATCCAGCCAGAGATCCTCGTGCGCGCCGAGCGGCCGGCGGTCGCCCTCGCGGCGGAAGACATCGCCCGCGTTCGGACTTTCGGCCTTCAACTCCGCCGTGGTGCCCGCCTCGTTGTGGACCTTAACCAGGAATTGCAGCCAGCCCTGTTCGTGCAGCACCGGTTTCGCCGGTCCGTGGCTGACCTTCACGCGCATCTCGGGATTGATGTGGACGCCGTACAGTGCGTGGCGGTCGAGCACCTTCTGGATGCCTTCGCGGGCGGTGGGCTGATGCTCCTCGGCGAGTGCGGCGTCGAGTTCGCGGCGGTCGGCGGCGCTCAGCGGGAAGCCGAGATAATCCATCGCCTCGACCACGCGTTGGATCTGCGCCTTGAGCGGCTGGAGTTCGACGTTGAAGGACTGCGGAAACTCGGCGGCGGACGCGGTCACCGCGCAGAGCAGGGCGGTCAACAGGCAGGAGGCAAAGCAGGCACGGGTGTTCATAAGCGGTCTGGCTTGAGGTTGCGAGGAGCCTAGGCCGCCGGGCCGGGCCGGGCAATCTCAGAAATGCCGTTCCCTCAACGCCTCACCTATCTCCACGCCCCCACCCAGGGCTATTGCGGCCCCGTGAGCGCCTGCGCGGCCGTGCGGGCGTTGCGGATGAATTCGTCGATCTTGGCGTGATCCTTCTTCCCCGGCGCGGATTCCACGCCGCTTGAGACGTCGAGCCCATACGGCCGGACGTGCGTGACGGCCGCCGCCACATTCCCCGGATGCAACCCGCCGGCCAGGATCACCGCGCGGCTCAACTGTTTGGCGGCGATCGCCAGATCCCAGTCGAAGGTATGCCCCGTGCCGCCGTGACTGCCGGCGACGTGGCTGTCCAGCAGCCAGGCGTCCGCCTCCGCGTGAAAGCGCACGTCCCGCAGCGACTCCGCATCCGCCAGCCGGAACGCCTTCCAGATGCGCAACGGCCGGAACCCCGCGCAGAACTCCGGCGCTTCCTCGCCGTGGAATTGCAGGGTGTCGATGCCGGTGGTCGCGATGGTCTCCCGCACCTCCGCCTCGGTGGGATTCACGAAAACACCGACCTTGGCGACCTGCGCGGGAAGCTGATCGATGATCTCCCGCGCATAGGCGGGTTCGAGGAAACGCTTGCTCGGCCGGTAAAACATGAAGCCCAGCGCATCGGCTCCCGCCGCGACGGCGGCCTGCGCGTCGGCGAGATTTGTGATCCCGCAGATTTTGATGAACAAATCCACGCGCGCGAAGTTGTTGGTCGAACCAGTGGATGACAAGCGGAATTGCGCAGCGGGCATGGCGGGCATCGTTGGCGGAGGTGGGGGTGTCATCCTCATTTGTAGCAACGAGGCATGGGGGAGCGCACTTCTTGGAGTTTGTCTGATAATGGCGGATGGCCGGCCTCAGCCGCAGAGCGGCGACAGAGAGTAGCCCACGGCTTCAGCCGTGGGCTATTCTCGGGCGCACCTCCGGTGC
>ERZ761607.5478-NODE-5478-length-10407-cov-3.386978_pt1 | contig 10407 bp, 7 predicted proteins | sample MGYA00511164_ERZ761607 | MGnify/ENA primary metagenome ERZ761607 (study PRJEB28899, sample SAMN02445080) | bioreactor sludge metagenome | biome: EBPR sludge | place: Australia: Brisbane, Thorneside Wastewater Treatment Plant | collected 2011-06-22 ...
ATTGATCTCCTTGTGTTGAGCAGTTCGTTGTTTATCCCGGTCGAGAATGAAGCAAACACGCTAGCCTTCGGCAAGCTGTTTTCTGTTGTATCCGCGACTCCGCAAACCCTGGCTAATTCTACGAGGGTCTTTATCGTGGACATCATCTCATCCGGCGCGTTACTGCTTTGGCAATTATATGGGCCTTGATTATCGCGTTGCTCGTTTGCTCGCCAAACACGTCTTGCTGCCGCACCGGCCAAAATCCTGCGTTTGCCTTGGGCGGCCGCATTACACCGGAGTGAACAAGGAGACCGCGAACCTTTGTCAGGAATTTGGAATACCGCTGACGGCCGAACTCTTGAAGGGCGAATACCGGCATCGATTCGCTGACGATTTGTTGAAAGCATTTGGGGTTGCGCGTCTGGAACACATGGATGTTTTCAGTCAGGAGGGGGCGACGATTTTGCATGACCTGAACCAATCAGTAGGTTCGGACTTGCATCAGCAGTTTGATCTCATTTTCGACAACGGCACTCTGGAGCACATTTTTAATGTTCCCCAAGCACTTGAGAACTGTGCTGCCATGTGTTCGGTGGGTGGCCACGTTGTGATGGTTGCGCCAGCCAACAACATGTGCGGGCACGGCTTTTTCCAGTTCAGTCCCGAGCTTTTCTATCGCACCTTCTGTGAAGCCAACGGGTTCTCGGACACGCAGGTTGTCCTGCTGGAATACGGGGTGAGAAACCGTGATTTCAAGGTCATCGACCCCGCGCTCAGGAAGGAGCGACTGGAATTCATCAACTCCTCGCTCGTGGTCATGCTGGGCATTTCCCGCAAGCAACGCCACAAGACCCCCTTCTGGACCGAGTGGCCCCAACAGAGCGATTATGTCGTTTATTGGGAGGAAGCGGCCCAGGCGGACAAGGAAAAGAAACTCGTGGGCGAGGCGTCGCGGTTCGAGGTCTTCCTGCTGGAGAACTTTCCCCGCTTCAGCCGCATGCTTCAGGGGCTGAAGTTCTCCGCCTGGAATCCCCGTTTCAAACTCCGCTCGAACGCCTGAGCGCGGGCTCTTGCCAAAGCGCAGCACCCCAAGCCGCCGACTTCGCTGCGCTCGCCGGCGGCGAAGTATCGGCGGACCAGCCAGCCTTCGCAGAGCTTCGTCCCGGCACGCAGGTCCGCCCCAGCATGGTACGGTGGGGCGGTGCTGCCGCGCCGCCCTAACTTCCAATCGAGCGCCTGCGAGATTCCCCGGAGCGATCTCGCAATGCGACCTCGCGTTGAGCGCCCCCGGAGACGAGCCGGATGCCCGTCCTCCCTTGCCTTGGCCCGGTCGATTGCCCCAAGCTCCGCCGCGATGATTCTCAAGCCCGACTGCCGCCACTTCCCGGGGGACCGCCCATGCCGGTTCAACAAGGAAAGCGGCCAGATGTGCGCCGGCTGTCCGCATTACGCGACCGCCGGCACGCGCATCCTCATCATCAAGCTGGCCGCGCTGGGCGATGTGCTCCGCACCACGGTCATCCTGCCCGGCCTCAAGGCCGAGTTTCCCGACAGCACGATCACCTGGCTGACGGCCCCCGGCGCGCTGGATCTGCTCAAGGGCAATCCCTTGATCGACGAACTTTGGTCGCTCGATGCCGAGGCCGCCTTGCGGCTGGCGGTGCGCGAGTTCGACGTGGTGTTCAGTCCGGACGCCGATCCGCACGCGGCCACGCTGGCGGCGGCGGTCAAGGCACCGGAGAAACGCGGCATGGTGCTGCATCCCCGCGGGCATGTGACGCCGGCGAACCCGGAGGCGGCAACGTGGTTCGAGATGGGCGCGTTCGATCAGCTCAAGCAGGCGAATCAACGGACTTATCAGGAGCTCATCTATCACACGCTCAAGCTGAGTTACGCGCGTCAGGAGGTTTTGTTGGTGCTCAAAGAGAGCGAGAGTGCGTGGGCCACCGATTTCCTGGCGCAACAATCGGAGGAGCGAGACTCCCGTCGCCCAGTCGCCGCCTATCCCCGCCCCTCTCCTCCATCACAAACGGAGGAAAGGGTGCCCGAGGGGCGGGCGGGAAGGCACCCCGGCGACACGAATGCCGCCGCTCCGCTCGTCGGCTTGAACCTCGGCGGGGGCGGACGTTGGAAAAAGAAACAGTGGAAGGCGCAGCACTTCGCCAGCTTTGGCCGGATGTTGATCGGACAGGTCGGTGCGCGTCTGCTCCTCATCGGCGGTCGGCAGGAGGCGGGCTTGCTCGCGGAGCTGCAGGCGCAGTTGCCGGCCGGCGTGTTGTCCTCGGGACCGGATCGTTCGCTGCGCGAGACGGCGGCGTTGGTCGGGCAATGCGCCGTCATCGTCACCGGGGATTCACTGGCGCTGCATATCGCGTCGGCGTTGCGCGTCCCGACGGTGGTGTTGCTGGGACCGACCAGCGCGGCCGAATTGGAGATGTATGGTCGCGGAGAACGGATCGTCGCACCGATCGGCTGCGTGAACTGTTACCTCACCGATTGCGATGTGGACCCGGATTGCATGCAATTGATCACGCCGGAGACGGTGCTGGCCGCCGTGCAGCGGTGGTTGAAATAATCATGGCCACGAAAGGGTACAAACAGTTTCGGCAGGAGAAACCCCTCGCTCCATGTTTGCCGGTGGGGGCGCAGCGCGCTCCTGGTAGCGCAGACAGTTTGTCTGCTGTGTCGCCGACTGGCAGTCGGCCGGGCGTGATCACGAACGGCGCGTTTGAGTGCCGGCACTCGGCGCGACACCTCTGCAAGCGTGGGGCGCGGCGCTGTGAGCCGCAGCAAGTACCAGTGCAGAGCAAGCCGTCGCGGGCCCCACACCCGCGCTCCGCATCCGAGAATGCGGCTTTTGACGTCTCCCCGCAGGTTGCCAACCTGCGACACGGCAGACTGCCAGTCTGCGCTACACAGATGCCCTCCGGCACGCCGCTGCTTTGGGGACCGGGTGGGTTTTCCTGTTTGCGCTCGGTGCGCTTTTTTGCGGCCAATGATCCCCACCGTGGCTGAAACCCCTCCAGTCCTTTCTTCCCGCCGGCTGGTGTTCATCGCGAACACGATGTACAGCCGCATCCTCTCCGGCGGCGATGTCCATACCTTGATGATGGCGGAGGGCGCGCTCCGGCACGGGCATCCGGTCCATTTCTTTGCCGGCCACGGCCTCAAGCTGCAGCTCGACGAACGCAAGCTGCCGGTCGAGCTCACCTTGACCGACAGCGGCCTGCTGCCGGTCGAGAAATGGGACTCGCTCAAGGGTCAGCTCACGCTGCTCTACGATTACACCCGGCGCGTGCGCGGGAGCTTGCGCGAATTGCACCGCATCACCCCGGAGGACTGCATCTATCTGAACACGGATTTCTGGTGGGATGTGCTGCCAGGTATACGCAGCCGGGCGAAGCGCAAGCTGATGATCCTCGGCATGGACAGCCCGACCCTGGGCCAGGTGCTGGCCGCCTCGCGCGCGGATGTGAAACCGATCCGCCTGCCCTCGCTCCACTACTGGGCCAGCCAGCAACTGGGTCTGCGACTTTTTCAACGCTGCGACCGAAAGAAGCTCTTCTACGTCCACCCGGATCAAAAGCCGCGCCTGCTGCGAATGGGCTATCGGGAGGAGGAACTCATATACATCTCGAACGGGGTGGACGTCGCCCGCGCAGACGCGATCGCCGAACAGCCGAAGCGGTACGACGTCGTCTGGACCGGCCGCGTCCACGCGCAGAAGGGAATCGAGGATCTGCTGGCGACGCTGACGCACCTCGCGCGGGAACTGCCGGACTTCCAGGCGCTGTTGATCGGCAAGGTGAAGGAGCGGCTGGAACCGCGTGTCCGCGAACTGGGTCTCGAACGACATGTCACTTTTTCCGGCTACGTCTCCGAGGACGAGAAATTCCGCCTGCTCAAGTGCAGCCGGCTGTTCCTGATGCCAAGCCGTTACGAGAGCTGGGGCATCGTGGTCGGCGAGGCGCTCGCCTGCGAAATCCCGGTGCTCGCCTACCGGCTGGATTGCTATCCGGCGGTGTTTGGCGACCTCGTCCGTTGCGTGCCGTGTTTCGACGCGGCACGCTACCGCGCCGAGGCGGTGCGGCTGGTGCGGGAGCTGCGGGCCGGCCAGAATTATCTTGAGCCCGCGAAGCTGAGGCAGTTCAAAGGGGAAAACTCGTGGGCCGCCGCGCAACAAAAGTTCTGCAACGCCGTGGCCGCGCTCGAATGACGCATGAACGCTCTCGAAAACCTCGCCCTGAACCTGCGGCTCATCCCGCGCACCTACGCCGACGTGCGGAATCCCGGGGTGCTGCTCAAGGATTACCTGGGCCTCGTGGCGCAGGACTATCAGGTGGAACTTCGCGACGGCACCCGGCTGCAACTGCGCCACGGCACTGCGGACAAAGGCGTGGTGAAGGAAATCTTTCTGCTCGATCACTATCGCTTCGCGCTGGACCGTCTCAAGCCCGGCGGCGTGGTGGTCGATGTCGGCGCGCAGATTGGCGTGTTCTCCGTTTACATCGCGCGCCGCGGCCCGCACCGGCTCACCGTTCACAGCTTTGAGCCGATGAGCGCGAACCACCGGATGCTCCAGCGCAACCTGGAGTTGAACCAACTGAATCACGTGACCGCGCACAACGCCGCCGTCACCGCCGAACCCGGGAAGTTCAAGCTCTACCTCTCCGCCGACAACACCGGCATGCACTCGCTGTACGGCGGCGGACCCAACTTCGAGGAAGTCGAGGGCCGCGCGTTCAACACCTTGTATGAGTCGCTCGGGATCAAGCACTGCGACGTGCTGAAGCTCGACTGCGAGGGCGCCGAGCACGACATCCTGATGACGGCCACGGACGACGTGTTGAACCGGGGCGATCGTGATGGAGTATCACGACGAGGCGAAGTTGCCGGCGATCCTGGAGCGCTTGCAGCGCGCAGGCTTCACCACCAGCCTGCCGCGCAACGGCGCCCCGATGGTCCACGCGTGGCGTTAAGTTCACCCCCTCAAACCCGTGGCTTCCCCAATCGCAACTCAACCGATCAAGGCCGGCGAAGCGGACTGGTACAATGAGTTTTACCGGAGCATCCAGACGGAATTACCGCCCTGGTATCGCGCGTTGATCCCCGATTTGGTGGGCGAGTTGACGCCGGCAACGAAGCTCGTTGAGCTTGGTTGTGGTCAGGGCCATGTGCTGCGCCTGCTGGCGAAGGAAGGCAAGCTGTCCGAAGCGAACATCTGGGGGGTTGACCAAAGCCAGACCGCCGTCGATCTGGTGAAACAGCACCTGCCTTCAGCCCGGCTTGAAGCAGGCGACATCTATGACCTCAAGTTGCCCAAGCAGCATTTTGACGTGTGCCTGCTGATGGAAACGATCGAGCACCTGGAAAAGCCGGCACCGGCTTTGCGCAACATCTTCGATGTGCTCGCGCCGGGCGGCGTGCTCTACCTCTCGTTTCCCAATTACCTTCATCTTCCGTGGTGGCTGGTTCGCATTCTGGCCGAGAAACTCAACCGGCCGAACTGGATCGTGCTGCAACCCATCGACAAGATCTACACGGTGTTCACGGTGAAGCGCCTGCTGCGTGAGTCGGATTTCGCCTTTGAAGCCGGCTTTGGCAGCAACTTCGGTCCGCCGGTGCTTTACCGCTGGGAACGACCGTGGATGACCCGGCTCGGCAACGCGCTCGGACTGTGGTGGCTGTCGTTTCATCCGGTGCTCAAGTTCCGCAAACCGGCCGGGAAATAGTTTGATTTGAACCAAGCGGGTGGCACCTTTTGCCGCGATGAAATCCTCCCCGACCACGCCCGCCGCAGCGGGACTGCCCGTGCAGCGATTCTGGTTTGCGTTTGCGGTGCTCTTCGTGGTGCTCGGACTCCTCTTCATCAAGAGCCTTTCGCCAAACTACGTTCACTTCTCGAATGACGGCCCGCTCGGGGCGGCGATGGCCGAACAATTCCGCGTGCCCGCCGCGTTCACGGGCGTGTGGACGCCGTTGAACTGGGTTGGTGGCAATGCGGGCAGCTCCGCCCCGAACCTCACGAATTTCTTCCTGTGGGCGACGGGGCCCATCTGGTTCGCCAAGTTCTACGCACCCTTCTCGATCTTCGTGCTGGGCCTGTGCTCCTGGCTGGCCTTCCGCCAACTTAGGTTTTCGCCGGTCACCTGTCTGGCGGGCGCGCTGGCGGTGGCGTTAAACGGCGGTTTCTTTTCCTACGCCTGCTGGGGACTGGGCACGCTCACGCTCACCATCGCCGCGTTCTTTCTGGCGATTGCCGCCTGGGGTGGCGATCCCGGCGCGCGGACCTGGATGCGGGTGGTACTCACCGGTTTCGCGATCGGCCTAGGCATCATGGAGGGCTTCGACAACGGGGCCATTCTCAGCGTGTTCTTCGCGGGCTACGTGCTCGTGCGCACCTGGGCGGAGCACCCGGGTGAACCGGGCAAACTCGCCGGGGGAATCGCCCGGCTCGCCGTGGTGGCGGTCATGGCCGGAGTGTTCGCGACGCACGCGTTGTATGCGCTGATCAGCACCCAGGTTCAAGGCGTGGCCGGCATGGCCCAGGACGAAGAAACCCGGCAAAAGCGCTGGGCCGAGGCCACGTTGTGGAGCCTGCCCAAGGCCGAAACACTGCGCTTGTTTGTGGCCGGGCTTTACGGCTACCGGCTCGACACCCCGAAGGGCGGCAACTACTGGGGCGCGGTGGGCCAGCATCCGGCGTGGGATGCGTATTACGCCCAGGAGAACCCGAATCCCGAGGAGGCTCCGCAAGGGGCTCAGCGCCGTCACTCGGGTTCCGGCTTTTACACCGGCGTGTTCGTCTGCCTGCTGGCCCTGTGGGCGGTCTTTCGCTCCTTCGGCCGGGCGGGGAATGTTTATCGGCCGGACGAACGCCGGCTCATCTGGTTCTGGGCCGCGATGGCGTTGGGTTCCCTGTTGCTCTCGTGGGGCAAGCACGCACCGTTTTACGCGCTCGCCTACGAGCTGCCGTACTTCTCCACGATCCGTAATCCGATCAAGTTTCTGCACCCGCTCAACGTCGCGCTGGTCATCCTCTTTACCTACGGCGTGGAAGGCTTGTGGCGGAGCTGGTCGGCCCGGAAGCCGGAAGGCGCCGACATGAAGCAGCGCTTTGGAAATTGGTGGCGTGGCACGCGCGGCTTCGAACGTCACTGGATCATCGGCTCGGGAATCGTCCTCGGGATGTCCATCTTCGCCGCGATGCTCTACGGCTCGATGAAGGAGGAGATGACGAACTTCTTCGTCGCCGTGGTCCCGACCGATCCGGCAACCGCCGCCGCCATGTTCCGGCACAGCGTCACCGAGATTCTCTGGTCCCTGGTGTTTCTTGTGGCTGGCGTGGTGTTGGTGGCCCTGATGATGAGTGGCGCGTTGCGTCGTTCAGCGGCCGGCACCGCCGGAGTGGTCGCGCTGCTGCTGGTCACCGGGCTCGATCTCGTCCGCTCGAACCTGCCGTGGATTCAGCATTTCGATTACAAGACGCGTTACGCCCGCGCACCGCTGTTCGACTTCCTGGCCAACCAGCCGTGGGAACACCGCGCACAGATGCTGCCGGGAGCCTTGTTGAACCACCAGTTCGGATCGCTTCAAGGACGCGTGAGCGGCGAGCAGCTCCAGCAGCTTTTTCAGCTCTTCATGAACCTGAGCAGCGCCTACGGCGGCGAATGGCACCAGCACCAATTCCAATACTACAACATCCAGTCACTGGACCGCGTCCAGGAGCCGCGCCCGACGGTCGAGAACGAACTCTACCGCGAGCGATTCCCGCAGACCGATCCGGCGGCGCAGTTGCGCCTGATGCGGCTCACCAACGGCCGCTACTTTCTCGGCCTCGGCCAGCCCGTCCTGGAGCCGTTGAACCAGCTCGCGGCCGCGGAAGGCGGCGAGTTTCGCGAGGTCATGTACGTCTGGATGGCGCAGAACGGGGATCACATCATTCCCGCGCCCAACACCAACCTGCCCTTCGCCTTGCTCGAATTCACCGGGGCGCTCCCCCGGGCCCGGCTCTACGCCAACTGGCAACTCGAGCCCGCCACCAACTCGCTGGCGAAACTCACCAGCCGCGAGTTCGACCCCGGCCGCCTGGTGTTTGTCGAGGGGGACTGCCCGGCACCCGCCAACCCCGAGGCCACCGACGCCGGTACGGTCACGATCACCGATTATCATCCGAAGCGGGTCCAGATGAAGGCGAATGTACAGGTGCCCGCCGTGCTGCTCTTCAACGACAAGCACGACCCGAACTGGCAAGTCTGGGTGGACGGCCAGCCCGCCCCGCTGCTGAAGGCCAATTACCTGATGCGCGGCCTGCATCTCCCGCCCGGCGAGCACGAAATCGTCTGGCGCTTCCAACCGCCGACCGAAGGGCTCTACGTCAGCGTCGCCGCGATCTTCGCCGGGCTGGTCATGGCGGGACTAGTGGTGGCGCGGTCCCGTCGAGAACCGGAGCGCCAGGAACCAAAGTGAGGCCCGAGCACCACCGGACTTGCCGCCAACCGCTGCGCCATGGGTCACCAGGAATCCTATTACCGGCACAACGAAGCCTACGCGGAGTTCCTCGCGAACTGGGATGCCGCCTTCTACGCCAAGTACACCGACACCTTGATGACCGGCCGCGCGGGGGATCGCGTGCTGGACGTCGGCTGTGGCGCGGGCCAGGCGGTGGGGCAGCTCACCGAGGCGGGTTACGAGGCGTACGGCGTCGATGTGTCCGAACCGAACATTGAGCGGGCGCGAAAATTCTCCGACCGCTGCCAGCTTTACGACGGCCGTCGCCTGCCGTTTGCGGACGGGCATTTTGCCAGCGTCGGCGCCTTGAACGTGCTTGAGCACGTCGAGGAACCCGAGGCGTTCATCGCCGAGTTGGTGCGCGTCACCGCGTCCAATGGGCGCATCGTGATCTCCAGTCCGAACTTTTTTCGTGTGCTCGGTTTTCGCGACTATCACCCGAAGATGCGGGGCCTGGCCAACAAGCTGGCGAACTGGCGGCGGCTCCGGGAAAAACGCCGGCAGATGAAGTCAGCGCCCGAGCAGGTTCGCTTCGATCGCATGACGCCGATCATCAAGGAGCCGTTTACGCCGGACGACGACGCCATCGTGGCGACGAACGGGCTGGAGATGAAGTTCTTCCTGGAGCGTAACGGCTGCCGGGTGGAGCGCGTGGAATGCACAGATCGCTACGTGCAATTTCCGCTCGGTCTGTTGCTCAACCTCACGCCCTTGCGCCACCTCATGTTCAACGCCTTCGTCGTGGCGTGCAAAGCGACGGCGACAGACCGCGCGGCTGCTCACGCGAACGTGTGATCTCGCTGGGAGCTTGCCGGCGTGTGTCTCCATGGGTGCGACCAAGTTTCGCATTTGAACCTCACGCATAGGCCGCCAGGTGCGCAAAGGAATCGCAGCACCCTGGATGGTTGCCTACACCCCAGGTGACGTGAACGGAATGTGTGGACGGGCGGATGTTCCCCTCCCACCGTTGCGTCCTTGGCAGCCTTCGCGTGAGGCAATCGCAGCTCTTGGGTTTATGGCCGATGAGAGCCTCAAGACTTCCGCCTGAGCCGGGCGACGTACGCGCCGTCCACCTTGTCGCGCGGTGGGAACAGGGTGCGTTCGGTTTCCAGATCGAAGAGCGGGTAATCTTCGAGGAAGGCGCGGATCAACTGCTCGTTCTCCTCGGGCTCGAGGCTGCACGTGCTGTAAACGAGCACGCCGCCGGGTTTGAGCAGGCTGGTGGCGCGGTGCAGCAGTTCGAGCTGGAGCTTGCGCAGCCGGGCGAACTCCGTGGCCTTGAGCCGCCAGCGCAGATCGACCCGCCGCCGGATCACGCCGGTGTTCGAGCAGGGCGCATCGACGAGCACGCGGTCGAAGGGCTCGCCACCGTTGCGCCGGTAGTTTTCGAGTTCCTCCGCCTGGTACGTACTGACGGAGGTGATGTGCATGCGTTTGCAATTCTCGGTGACCAGCTTCAAGCGCTCGGCATCAATGTCACTGGCCGCGATTTCCCCGTCATCATCGATGATTTGGGCGATATAGGTCGTCTTGCCGCCCGGCGCGGCGCAGAGGTCGAGAATGCGCTCACCCGGCTGCGGGTCGAGCAGCTTCACCGCGAGCAGGGTGCTCGGGTCCTGGATGTAAAAAGCTCCTTTCTGAAAACCCGGCAGGTGCGTGACTGAAGGCACGGACTTCAGCTCGAACACCAGGTTCTCCGGCACCCAGTCGTAGGATCGAAAATGATAGCTGAGACCGTCGGCCCGCCAGCTTTCGATGGTGGTCTCGGGGAGGGTGCGCAAGGGATTGAGCCGGGCGAAGACGGACGGCGGCTGGTTGTTCCACTCGAGCAGGGCGAGCAGCTCGGCTTTGGACAGGCGTTGCTCCCAGCGCTCGACGAGCCACTTGGGATGCGACCACCCGACGGCCGGTTGG
>ERZ761607.5479-NODE-5479-length-10403-cov-5.461442_pt1 | contig 10403 bp, 13 predicted proteins | sample MGYA00511164_ERZ761607 | MGnify/ENA primary metagenome ERZ761607 (study PRJEB28899, sample SAMN02445080) | bioreactor sludge metagenome | biome: EBPR sludge | place: Australia: Brisbane, Thorneside Wastewater Treatment Plant | collected 2011-06-22 ...
ACGAAGAGATACGGCTTCTTCTCGGAAAGCTGTTCGAGAAACCTGCTCGCCCGTGTCTTGTGGCCCGGTGGCGAGGCTCTGGGGCGCTCCCTTATGGCGGCTTACCTGCTGCGGCCGAAAGCCAAGCCGAACATCGTTGTTTTTTCAATTTTTCACGCGGCAAGCTTTCGCTCGGGAGACAGGGGCCCCTGTTATGCTTTTCGTGTCAGCGTAACAAGCTGAGTTAGAATCGTCCTCCAAATCTTGAATGACTCTAACGTAGAACCCAAACGATTCGCCGTTTTTAAAACCTCCTCCTCTCGGAGCGGCCTCTCAAAAAGAGGTGGGAATTTTCCTATCTTTTCAAGGAAATGTCTGAACGCCCAGTATATCCAGGTTGGCGTGGGGAAAGACATGAGAACCAATCCACCGGGGCGAGCCAACTCGAAATGACACTCAATGACTTGCTTCGTGTCGTCAGGGGAGAAATGCTCAATCAGCCCGCCGCTAAACACGATATCAGCTGAGATGTTGAGTGATTCCAGCTTCGCGTGCAACAAATCAAGTTCATACAAGTGGACACCATTGTCTTGTTTGTATGGAAACAAGGCATGTCCCATTCTGTTACTGTCAATAATATGGTATTCGCCAATAGAAAACTCTTTCTTAAACCTTTGGTAAAAACAGCTGTTTGCCCCGCCGAGCTCGACGATGACCAAGCCTGTTTGATTGCCGTCAATATGTTTCTTAATAACCGCAGAGTACGCGTCCCACAGTGCATTATCAATGAATTCAGGCGTCGTGAAATCAGCGTTTCCGTAATAAGCATCCCAGTTGGAGTCTGGTGAGGAACTCATTCGCATTACCTCCTTTTTGATCGTCTAATGAGGCCCGCGATCGTCACCTGGACGTCGTGGGGTTGAGCTCGTATCGTTTGGAACCGCCCCCGATGAGCCGGATGCATCTGCCGAGCCCTTCCAGCGGCCCCACCCCTGGCACCGCCTCCGAGGGCGGTGAAGTCCTTGCCCCTGGACGGGCTTGGGGGCTTGGCCGGCACCCTGTTCCAGAGGAAACGACATAGAGCCGAAACGGCACCTGGAACTGCTTCGGGTCCAGCCCTCCGAAGATCCTCAGAAACGTCGTCTCGGAGGGAAGGCCGTTCTTGAGCAGCAAGAATTGACGCAGGCAACCCTCCTTCTGGGACGCACAATAGGCGATGTCTTCGACGGTGTCACTAACGGTCTTGACAGTCGAAACACCCCAGATCATGAAAGCCATGGCCGTCGCCCCTTCCCCTGCAGTGGCGATTCCGGCTTGCACGCCGGAATCGTTCGCCGGGCAGGGAGCGTGCTCCCTAAATTTCCCGCCTCACCCCACGAGGGAGCTTGGTGAGTCGCTTGCGCGACTTCAACATTAAACCTCGACCCTGAGAGAGCCGCTCATAGCGGCGCAGCGGGGTCACCATGGTGGTCCCGCTGCACATTGCGACGATGCTTTTCGCCGCGGCTCAGCCGCGCAGACCGATTTGCTGCGTCGCAGCAAATCGGATAGAATCGCCCCCCGGCCAGAGTCCGGCACGACGCATCAGGCGGCTGCGCCCTTTTCTTGCCTGCCACACGCAGGCGTCATCCGCGCCACGCGGCGGCTGCATCCAGCGCCTTGATTGCGCCGTCGCTTGACGACTTCCGATTCACGGTATCTGCACGGCCCGGCCTATCCGGGCTTTCTGCGCGAATCCCATTGGTCGGGAAGGCACTCCCGCATCCGCGCTGCCCAGCACGGGCATGCGCCATGACTGGCACCAGCAAGGCAACAGGAAAACAATGAAATCCCTACACCAGGACTGGCTTGCCAATGTCCGCAACGATCTGCTTGCCGGCCTGGTGGTCGCGCTGGCACTGATTCCCGAAGCGATTGCCTTCTCGATCATCGCCGGGGTAGACCCCAGGGTCGGGCTGTATGCCTCGTTCTGCATCGCCACGGTGATGGCCTTCGCCGGCGGTCGCCCAGGCATGATTTCTGCCGCCACCGGCGCCATGGCGCTGCTGATGGTGACCCTGGTCAAGGACTACGGCCTGCAATACCTGCTGGCGGCGACGATACTCACCGGCGTCTTGCAGATCGTCGCCGGCTGGCTCAGGCTCGGCACGCTGATGCGTTTTGTTTCGCGCTCGGTGATCACCGGCTTTGTCAACGCCCTGGCGATCCTGATTTTCATGGCGCAAATGCCCGAGCTGATCGGCGCCAGTTGGGTGGTCTATGCGATGGTCGCGGCAGGCCTGGCGATCATCTACCTCTTCCCCTACCTGAGCAAGGCGGTGCCATCGCCGCTGGTGGCGATCGTCGTGCTGACGGCGCTGGCACTGGGCATGGGTCTAGACATCCGCACGGTGGGCGACATGGGCGACTTGCCCGACAGCCTGCCGATTTTCCTGCTGCCGGAGGTGCCGCTGAATTTCGAGACCCTGCGCATCATCTTCCCGGTGTCGGCGACACTGGCGGTCGTCGGCCTGCTCGAATCGATGATGACCGCGTCGATCGTCGACGAACTCACCGACTCGTCCAGCGACAAGAATCGCGAATGCGTCGGCCAGGGGGTGGCCAATATCAGCTGTGGCTTCCTCGGCGGCATGGCCGGCTGCGCGATGATCGGCCAGTCGGTGATCAACGTGAAGTCGGGCGGGCGCGGTCGCCTCTCCACCCTGGCCGCGGGCATCTTCCTGCTGCTGATGGTGGTCTTCGCCGGGGACTGGGTAGCGCGCATTCCGATGGCCGCCTTGGTGGCGGTAATGATCATGGTCTCGATCGGTACTTTCAACTGGGCCTCGGTGCGCGACCTGCGCCAGCACCCGAAAAGCTCCAGCGTGGTCATGCTGGCCACGGTGATCGTGGTCGTCGCCACCCATGACCTGGCCAAGGGCGTACTGGTTGGCGTGCTCCTCTCCGGCTTCTTCTTCGCCCACAAGGTCGGCCAGATCCTGCACATCGGCTCGATGTCCGAGGACGAGGGCCGCGTGCGCACCTACAAGGTGACCGGGCAGGTGTTCTTCGCCTCGGCCGAACGCTTCGTGAACGCCTTCGATTTCCGGGAAGTGATCGAGAAGGTGCGCATCGACGTCAGCCGCGCGCACTTCTGGGACATCACCGCCATCAGCGCCCTCGACAAGGTGGTCGTCAAATTCCGCCGCGAGGCAACGGAAGTCGAGGTGATTGGCCTCAATGAAGCCAGCAGCACGATGGTCGACCGCTTCGCGGTGCATGACAAACCGGATGCCGTCGAACAACTGATGGGCCATTGAGACACTGAGGCGGGAGCGCAAATGAACAGCAACACGCAAGACAAGGTAATGGCCTGCGTCGACCAATCGCACTTCTCCGAGCATGTGGCCGACTACGCCGCCTGGGCGGCGCGACGGCTGGCGGCGCCGCTGGAATTCCTGCACGTCATCGACCACCATCCGGAAATCGGCTCGGGCGAAGACCACAGCGGCGCTATCGGCGTCGACGCCCAGGAAAAACTGCTCAGCCGACTGTCCAGCGAAGATGAACGACGGACCAAGGCGGCTCGCGAACAGGGGCGGATCTTCCTCAATCGCCTGCGGGAACGCGCCATCGCCGCCGGAGGCCACTCGGTCGACGTCCGCCAACGCCATGGCGAACTGGCGGAAACGCTGGCCGAACAGGAGAGCGACGTGTGCATGATCATCCTCGGTCGCCGCGGCGAAGCGGCCGCGCACGACCAGCGCGATAGTGGCCGCGATATCGGCCGCAACGTCGAGCGCGTCGTGCGTGCCTTGCACAAACCGATCCTCACCGTCACCGCCGATTTCAGGGAACCACAGCGGGTGATGATTGCTTTCGACGGCGGCATCGTCACCCGCCGCGGCGTCGAGATGGTCGCCGCCAGCCCGCTTTTCCGCGGCCTGCCGGTGCACCTGCTGATGTCCGGCAAGGAAAGTCGGGAGGCCGGCAAGCAACTCGAATGGGCCACCACCACCCTGACCACGGCGGGCTTTGCCGCAGCTGCGGCGTTGATTCCCGGCGACGCGGAAAGCGTCATTGCCAAAACGGTGCACCAACAGTCGATCGATCTCCTGATCATGGGCGCCTATTCGCATTCGCCGCTGCGCAGCCTGCTGTTTGGCAGCAAGACCACGGATCTGCTGCGCTCGGCCAGCATCCCGACCCTGTTGCTGCGCTGACCATGCCAACTGTCATGGCACGGCAGGCCGCTCCCGGCCGTGACAGTCATCACCGCTCGCTGAAGCGAACTCCAGTCCAGCGCAGCTATGCTAGGCTGCCGCTTGGCGCCGAACATCGCCTGCGCCTGCGTTCAACCCACCCCCTTGACGGGAAGTGATCAAATCCAGTGCTCGCATGCATATTGAAAAATCAGAAGATTCACCAATGCCAGGAATACGTTCCGCATTTGCGGACTTCCTATTAGCCGTGCGTCGGCAGCTGATTGAATGCCTGTCGCAGCGGGCGCCGCGCTGGTCGCCAGCCAGGCTGGTACGCTCATGCACAGCACTGCTGTTTGCCAGCGCGATGGCACTGCCCCTGGCCGCCCAGGGGACGTCAGAAAACACCGTGTGGCTCAAGGTCGATACGCGGGATGCCACCTTGACCGTCATGAAAGGCGACAAAGCAGAGAAGGTTTTCAAGGATATTTCCATCGGACGCTATGGCACGACCGATGCAAAGATGGAAGGCGACCACAGAACCCCGCTGGGACGATTCACCATCGCCTGGATACCCCAAAAATCGCGCTACCATCGCTTCCTGGGTCTGAGCTATCCCGATATCGATCGCGCTGAGCGCGCCCTGGCGGACGGGAAAATCAGCGAAGCGCAATGGCAAGCGATAAGTCGAGCCTCCGCAAGCAAGCGGCGCCCGCCTCAAAACACCCCCCTCGGTGGGTTCATCGGTATTCATGGCACCGGCGCCGGTGATCTCAAGATACATCAGCAATACAACTGGACCAATGGCTGCATCGCATTGACCAACGAGCAGATCGACCGTCTGATGAACTGGGTCCAGGTCGGCACCCCCGTCGAGATTCGCTAAGCGGCACCAGCTCAAGCAGCCTTCTGGTTCGCGGCAAGTAGCGTCGGGGCCAGCCTGCGCGCACAGACGAGAAATCGTGGTTTTTCTTGATCGTCTCTTCAGGTAGGCTATGCTAGCAGCGTTACACGCTGTCGCTGCGCACCCACTCCGGCGACAGGAGTGGCAGCTTCAGGGAAAGTTGTCGGTCTTATCAACCAGCTCACCATATTGATCAAGGAGAAAGCAATGAAAGAGTCGCTAATGAATCGCTCACGGGTCCTGGCCCTTGTCGCAATAACGGGTGTCTATGCCGGCCTGACCGGTTGCGCCACCAACGGCGACATCGAGGCACTCCGGTCCGAGATTGCGCAGAACAAGAAAGACACGGCCGCGGCCACGGCTGCGGCCACCCGCGAGGCCGCCGATGCCAAGGCCATCGCGCAGAATGCCTTGACTACGGCCAATGCGGCCAAAGCGACGTCCGACGATACGGCGAGCAAGCTCGACCGCATGTTCAAGAAGGCGATGTACAAGTAAACAGCCAGCGCAACCCGCTGCGCCGGTCGGTCAGCGCCATTGGCGCCATTGACGGATCGGCGCGCTGTAGCAGCCGCTACCTCTAGTAGCGCCAAGCCCCTGCGGGGGCTTCCCTGCTTCCGCCGCCGTACAGCGACTCCGAGATCATCACCGGAATGCCGCTTTTTTCTGCGAACGCGGCCCTGATGGCGTTGTCGCTGAGCACCACAGCCTGCGGGTTTCCCGTTTCGGCGATGGCCTGCGTGATTCGATCCGACGCGGCATTCATGATCTCCTCGTATTTCTCCTGGTCCTCATCCATTGGCGGGTGAACTTCGACATACAAGGCGCCATCCAGCCAGCCGACCTTGATCGGCTGGTTGACCACTTGCACCTGCGTGCGCACGGGAACCAGGTCGAAAAGTCGTTCGATATCCTCCGGATACATGCGTATGCAGCCGTGCGTGACGCGCATGCCGACCCCGAAGGGCTTGTTGGTACTGTGTATCAGGTAGCCCGGCAATCCCAAGCGCATGGCGAAGCGCCCGAGAGGATTGTCGGGCCCGGCCGGCACGACATCGGGCAGGATTTCGCCCTGCTCCCGGGCATGCTCCTCCTTCACAGACTCCGGCGGACGCCAGGAGGGATCCCGCTCCTTGGCGACGATGGTGGTTTTCCCCAGGGGCGTCACCCAGTCCATGCGCCCAACGCTTACCGGGTGGGTGATCACTAGCGGCGTCTGTTCGCGCAGCGGCTTCGGATAATAGTACAGACGCATTTCCGGCAGATTGAGCACCAGGCCGGTGCGTTCCGCCCTCGGAAGGATGTAGCGAGTTGGCAGCGTGACTGGCGCCCCCTCTGCCGGCAGCCAGCGATCCACGTTCGGATTGGCCAGCAGGATTTCGTCCTGGCCGATATCGTGGCGGCGGGCAATATCGAGCAAGGTGTCCGCACGACTGGCGCGGGTGAACTCGATCTCTCCGACCACGTCGCTACCGGCTGGCGGCAACGGGAAAGTGGCGGCCGCCGAGTGACCGGCCATGAACAGGGCGCACAGCGGCAGCAGCAGATAGCGATGCATGATGGAAGTGGTGTGTTTGATGTGCTTTCCTTAATGTGAAAGTCGCGTACGCGACTCACGAAGCCCCCTTCTCCCCTTGCGGGAGAAGGGTCAGGGGAAGAGGGAAACGGTCATGACTTTCATGTTTTTTGGGCATTTCGGCAGTCATGACCGTTAAATCGCGCCGTCGTTCTCCTCCGCTACGAGCACACAACGCCCGCTTTCGCGGGCGTTGTGCTTTGTGAATGACGTCCCGGTGCGCAAGCGGCGAGCCTGTTTTCGGATGTCGATCGACATCTGATAGAATCCGTCCGAACAGTTACGAAGCGCATCAGCTAGCTAGCCTATTCCAGGGGGAAAAATGGAGGTAAAAGAAGTTCTGCAGGTCAAAGACACCGCGCTGTTCGCTGTCCATCCGGACTCGCCTCTCTCGGAGGCCGTGATCATGATGGCTGACAACGACATCGGCTCGGTGATCGTCATGGAAGGCGGCAAACTGGCAGGAATGCTGACCTTCCGCGAGGTCATGCTGATCCTCGCCAAGCGCCAGACCGAACGCCGTGTTGGCCCAACACCGCCCATCGCGGAGATCCTGGTCATCGAGGCCATGGACGCCAATCCGCCCACCACGACTCTGGAAATGGACGTCGACGAGTTACGTCGAATGATGGTCGATTCGCACACCCGCTACGTACCCGTCATGGAAGGCCAGACGATCATCGGCATCGTCTCGTTTCACGACGTGGCCAAGGCCGTCCTGGAGGAGCGCAACATGGAGAACAAGCTCCTCAAGGCCTACATCAAGGATTGGCCGTCGCCTTGATCATGCGGGCGTTGCCCACCGCCTGAAGCGGGCCTGGGGAGGAGCCCGAAGCTGCCTGCGGGGCTGCCGCCGCGCGTCAGCTTTCGCTGACCGCAAACAAGCGCCGGTGTTCCTTGATCGCATAGCGGTCGGTCATGCCGGCAATGTAGTCGGCCACCCGGCGTGCCGGATCGCCGTTCCCCGGCAGTTGGTACTGCGGGGGCAGGAGGCGCGGGTCACTGGTGAAAGTGGCGAAGAGATCGCTGACGATACGCCGCGCCTTGCTGGCCATGCGCAAGACCTGATAGTGCTGATAGAGCTGCGTGCGCAGGAAGCGCTTCATTTGCCGCTGCGCCCGAAACGAGTCATCGGAGAATGCCACCAGCGCCGGTCCTGACCGGGCTGCGGCGAGGTCCCGCGGCGCGTGCTGGCTGATGTTGGCGGCGGTGGTCTCGATCAGATCGCAAACCTGGGCGTTTATCATCTGCCGGATGGTCTCGTGGATCAAGCGGCGTCCGCCAATGGCCGGATGGAGCCGCCGAACATCGGCGATGTGACGCCCAAACAGGCTCAGCTCTTCGAGTTGCTCGAGGGTGATCAACCCGGAGCGTAGGCCGTCATCGACATCGTGGTTGTTGTAGGCGATTTCGTCGGCGAGGTTGCAGATCTGGGCTTCCAGCGACGGCTGCGTGCGAGTCAGGAAGCGTTCGCCAAGCTCACCCAACTCGCGTGCTTTTTCCAGGGAACAGTGCTTGACTATTCCTTCGCGCGTTTCGAAACAGAGGTTGAGGCCGTCAAAGGCCGCGTAGCGCTCCTCGAGCCGATCGACGATGCGCAGGCTTTGCAGATTGTGTTCGAAGCCACCATGCTCGCGCATGCACTCGTTGAGCGCCTCCTGGCCCGCATGGCCAAAGGGGGTATGGCCCAGGTCGTGGGCCAGCGAAATGGCTTCGGCCAGATCCTCGTTGAGCCGCAAGGCGCGGGCGATGGCGCGGGCGATCTGAGCCACTTCGAGGCTGTGCGTCAGGCGGGTGCGGAAGAGATCGCCTTCGTGATTGACGAACACCTGTGTCTTGTATTCGAGGCGCCGAAAAGCCGTCGAATGCACGATTCGGTCGCGGTCGCGCTGAAACTCGCTACGATGCGACGGCGTGCTGTCCGGGTAGCGGCGGCCACGCGAATTACCGGTCGCGACAGCGTAGGGAACCAGATCAGGCATGCGCGGACCGCGCCAGAATGGCTCTCCTGACCTCACTCTCAGTGGCTACGTCGCTGACCACTGCGTGACCAATGCCTTTCAGGAGCACGAAACGAAGCTTGCCATCGCGCACCTTCTTGTCGTGCTGCATCAGCTCCAGATAGCGCTCGACGTCCAGGGGTGGCCCGAATACCGGCAAAACGGCGCGGCGAAAGAGCCGCTCCGCCCGCTCAAGCTCGGAAGTAGCGAGCCAGCCCAGGAGCGAGGAGAGTTGCGCGGCGATCAGCGTGCCGGCGGCGACGGCCTCGCCGTGCAGCCATTCGCCATAGCCCATACCGGTTTCGATGGCGTGTCCGAAGGTATGACCCAGGTTGAGTAGGGCCCGCTCGCCGCTCTCGTGCTCGTCCGCAACGACAAGCTGCGCCTTATTTCGACACGAACGAGCAATGGCCTCGGCCAGGATCTCCGGGTCTCGAGACAGCAGGCCTTCGAGGTGCGCTTCAAGCCATTCGAAAAACGGCAAGTCCCTGATCAAACCGTACTTGATCACTTCGGCCAGCCCGGCGCGTAGCTCGCGATCCGGCAGGGTATTCAAGGTTTCGGTGTCCGCCAGGACCAGCTTCGGCTGATGGAAGGCGCCGATCATGTTCTTGCCGAGCGGGTGATTGATCGCCGTCTTGCCACCGACTGATGAATCGACCTGCGCCAGCAAGGTCGTCGGGATCTGGATGAAGGGCATGCCGCGCTGAAAACACGCTGCCGCGAAACCGGTCATGTCGCCGACGACGCCGCCACCGAGGGCCACCAGGGTCGTTGCCCGCTCACAGCGACGCTGCAACAGGACGTCGAAGATCGAGTTCAGCGTTGGCCAGTTCTTGAACTGTTCGCCGTCGGGCAAAATGATTTCGACGACTTCGATTCCGCTATCCCGCAAGGACTCCGACAGGCGCCCGAGATACAGGGGCGCGACGGTGGTATTGCTGACGATCGCCACCTTCGGCTGACGCAGGAATGGCAGCAGCAAGCCGCCGGAGTCAATCAGGCCACGCCCGACATGGATCGGGTAGGCGCGTTCTCCGAGGGCGACGGTCAGCGTTTCCATGGCTTTTTCATTTCCTTGAGCAGCAGTTGCAGGACTGACTGCGCGGTGATTCGGGAACCGCTGACCACCAGATCGGCGATGCTTCGATAGAGCGGGTCCCGCCGCTCGTGAAGCTCCTTGAGTTTCAACAGCGGATCGCTGACTTGCAGTAGCGGCCGGTTCTTATCGTGTCGCGTGCGCTCGCAGAGGGTCTGCAGAGGCACGTTGAGGTAGATGACCAGGCCGCTGTTTGCCAAACGCGCCCGGTTCTCCGCACGCAGCACGGCCCCACCGCCAGTGGCTACGACGCGGCCACACAGGGACGCGAGGTCGTCGATGACCTGCGCTTCGCGTATGCGGAATCCTTCCTCGCCTTCGATTTCGAAGATCGTCGGCAGGCTGACGCCGGTACGCGCCTCGATCTCGTGGTCGGAGTCGACAAACTGGTAAGCCAGACGTTTGGCCAAGGCCTTGGCGATCGTCGTTTTTCCGGCGCCCATCAGGCCGACCAGATAAACGTTCCTTTTCTCGTCCTCGATTTTCACCAGACCATTTTACCGCAAGCCATGCAGGACAGACGCCGAGCCGCAGCCGGCTCAGTGCCGGCTTTGCTCACCTGGCAAGCCCGCGTCAGCGTACCGAGAGATTGTCGGCAACGATTCTGGGCGTGATGAAGACCAGCAGTTCGGTCTTGTCATCGATGATCTCGCGGTTCTTGAAC
>ERZ761607.5480-NODE-5480-length-10397-cov-88.195804_pt1 | contig 10397 bp, 7 predicted proteins | sample MGYA00511164_ERZ761607 | MGnify/ENA primary metagenome ERZ761607 (study PRJEB28899, sample SAMN02445080) | bioreactor sludge metagenome | biome: EBPR sludge | place: Australia: Brisbane, Thorneside Wastewater Treatment Plant | collected 2011-06-22 ...
GGGTCCCGTGCGTCACCAGAAATATACCGATCATTGCAGCATCCTTTGCGACAGGTCGCCATTCTAAGCCATTCCGCCGCGCTCTCGACGGCGATCGCAGCGAGGTGCCTCAGGGGGGCACGACTTCGAGTGCCCGCGGCCGCCCACCGACGAACTCCAGGCGATCCTGCATTGCCCTGCTGAGCTGCCAGCGCCCGTCGCCATCGACACGCAGGACATGCGCCACCTGCAACCGACGGGCGAAGGCCGGCCAGTCGCCGCCGGCGATGAACAAGGGCTTCGAAGCAGCATCGGAAAGTGCTCCAGCCGCCGGGCGGGCCGTGATCAGCACGGTCAAGGCCTGCGTACCGGACGCCGGCCGGCCGCTGCGCGGATCGAGGAGATGCGCGTAACGCCTGCCCGCGACCTCGAAGTAGCGCTGGTAATCGCCCGAGGTGCCGACCGCCTCGCCATCGTCGAGTTCGATCGTCGCCATCGGCCCGGGCTGCCGCGGGTGCTGGATTCCCACCCGCCAGCGCTGGCCATTGCGGCTGCCGAGCACCATGACGTTGCCGCCAATGTTCACCAGCGCGTTGCCAACCCCCTGCGCCCGCAGGATGCTCGTCGCGCGGTCGAGCGCAACGCCCTTGAGATAACCGCCGAAATCGATCGCCAGTTGGCGCTGCCGGCTGCTCGCCTGCAGCCCGCTCAGGTGCAGATCGGCAATGCCCGGCTGGGCGCTGCGCCAGGCAGCCAGCGCCGCCTCATCCGGCAGTCCAGTCGGCAGCTCGTCCGAGTGAAACCCCCAGAGTTCGATCAGCCGACCGATGCCAGGGTCGAACAGCCCATCGCCGAGCCGCGCCAGACGTTGTGCGTCGACCAGCAGTTCTGCCATCTCCTCGCTCACCGTCTGGACTCTGCCAGCCGCCAGGGCGGCGTTGAGCGCACTCAGCTCGGATGGTCTCCAGGCGTGGTAGGTGCGATGCAGGCGATCGAACTCGCGCAGCACCGCAGCCGCCGCCGCCCGTGCCCGCGCTTCGGGCAGACCGGCGATCAACACTTCGACGCGAGTTCCGAAGACGAAGGATTCCTGCTGGTACACCGGCGCCCTGCTGCAGGCGGCAACGAAAACCCAGAGCAGGACGCCGGCGAAGCCTAGGCAGCGGCCACGCACCGACGCTCCAGCGCGGCGACGAACAGGGCAGCGGCGTCGAAACCCGTCTGCTCGGCAATCTCCACCATGCACGTCGGGCTGGTGACGTTGATCTCGGTCAACCAGTCGCCGATGACGTCGAGACCGACCAGCAGCAGACCCCGGGCGGCGAGTACCGGCGCCAGTGTGCCAGCGATCTCGAGGTCACGCGGACTCAATGGCCGCGCCACGCCCTTGCCGCCGGCAGCCAGGTTGCCACGGGTCTCGCCGGCCTTCGGAATGCGCGCCAGGCAGAAGGGAACCACCTCGCCGGCGACGAGCAGGATGCGCTTGTCGCCGTCGGCGATCTCGGGAATGTAGCGCTGCGCCATGATCGTTCGCGCACCAGCGTGCGTCAGCGCCTCGACGATCACGTTGCGGTTGGGATCGTCGTGGCGCACGTGGAAGACCTCGCTGCCGCCCATGCCCCCGAGCGGCTTCAGGATCACGTCGCGCTCGGTATCAATGAAGGAGTGGATGATGCCACCGTCCCGGGCGACCGTCGTCGGTACCGTGAAGCGGGCGAACTCGGTGATCGACAGCTTTTCCGGGTGATCGCGCAGGGCACGTGGCCGGTTGAAGATGCGCGCACCCTCGGCTTCAGCCCGCTCGAGCAACCAGGTGGTGGTGACGTACTCGATGTCGAAGGGTGGATCCTTGCGCATCAGCACGGCGCGAAAATCACGCAGGGCGACGACGTGCCGATCGACCTCGACGAACCAGTCGGTGTCGTCGGCGAGCATTTCGAGGTGCACCGCTTCGGCACACACGCCGTGCAGCGGCGACCAGTGGATCGCCTCCTGCTGGATCGTCCACACGGCGTGTCCGGCCGCCTGGGCGGCACGCATGATGGCGATGCTCGTGTCCTTGTAGGCCCGCAGCGACTGCAGGCGATCGACGATGAATGCTAGGCGCACGGTAGCGGCTCCTTGACGGGTGCAGTACGTTCGAGTTCGACTGAAGCAGCCAGCTGTGCCAGGCGGGCGACGACGCCATAGGCATAAAAACGGTTCGGCGCCGCGTCCGGGTTCTGGCAATGATCGGGCAGCGAGCAACTGGTCGCGAAGGCGAGCGGCTGGAAATGCATTCCCGGCGCATTCAGGTTCTCGTCCGGGCCCCGCCCGCTGTGCACCCGGTAGAAGCCGCCGACGACGAAACGGTCGATCATGTAGACCACCGGTTCGGCGACCCCCTCCTCGCTGCCGCTGCCGACCCGTTCGAAGCTGTGCACGCCTTCCTGGATGATCACCTGGGAGACCGCCAAACCCTCCTTGATCACCGACATCTTGTTGCGCTGCCGGCGGCTGAGGCCCGTCACCTGCGCCGCATCCTTGACCGTCATCACCCCCATGCCATAGGTTCCGGCGTCGGCCTTGACCACGACGTAGGGCGTTTCCTCGATCTCGTACTGGCGGTACTTCTCGCGAATCAGTTCGAGCACCGCGTCGACATTCGCAGCCAGACACTCTTCCCCCTGCCGCTGATGAAAGTTGACACTGCTGCAGACCGAAAAGTAGGGATTGATCCGCCACGCGTCGATGCCCGTCAGCCGCGCGAAGTCGCTCGCCACCGTGTCGTAGGCGGCAAAGTGGTTCGACTTCCGGCGCAGCGCCCAACCCGCGTGCAGCGGCGGCAGGACGAACTGCTCGTCGAGGTCGCGCAGCACCTCCGGAATCCCCGCCGAGAGATCGTTGTTGAGCAGAATGGCGCAGGGCTCGAAGCCGCCCAGCCCAAGCCGCGACCCGTTGCGCTGCAGCGGCTCGAGCAGGAGCGTCGTGCCATCGGCGAGTTCCACCGGCGTCGGCCGCTCGATCCCGGGCAGCAACGATCCAAGGCGAACCTCGAGTCCGGTCAGGCGCAGGAACTTCGCGATCTGGGCGACATTCTGCAAGTAGAAGAGGTTGCGCGTGTGGTTTTCCGGGATCAGCAGCAGGCGCCTGGCGTCCGGGCAGATGCGGTCGACCGCCGTCATGGCTGCCTGGACGCAGAGCGGCAGAAAGGTCGCGTCGAGGTTGTTGAAGCCGCCGGGAAACAGGTTCATGTCGACCGGCGCCAGTTTGAAACCTGCATTGCGCAGGTCGACCGAGCCATAGAACGGCGGCGTGTGCTCCTGCCATTGGGCGCGGAACCAGCGCTCGATCTCGGGCATCAGGTCGAGGAAACGCCTTTCGATTTCGAGCAGCGGACCATCCAGTGCGGTTTTCAGATGTGGGACCATGGGCTCCAGTTTTCCTCGCCGATGTGCTCATCCGGCTGCGCGGCAATCGTTCATTCTACACCGCGAGCCGGCAGCAGGGCTCGCAGCGGGCTGGGAAGCGGAGTCTGCTCGAGGCTGCGTTGGGTGAACAGGAAGCGGCCATCGCAGACGAAACCGAGATCCAACCAGTCGACGGTGTTCAGCGCATCCGCCAGTCGCTGCACGGCAAGCAGCGGATCGTGCGGGAAGATTGCCAACACCGACCCATCATAATGCGTACAGGAATGGCAGAAGAAGGGTCGCGGGCTGCGCGTCTTGCCGTTGACATAGACCCGTGGCAAGGCCGACTGATGATAGCCGCGCCCCCAGTGCCACCAGTTGGACTCGTCGAAGGATCGAATGCGACGCGTGATCAGGCGTTCCTTGTGCGGCAGCAGGGCCGCTGGTGGCGGTTCGCCTGCCTCACACCACAGCATGCGCCGCGTCCTGCCGCTGCGCACCGTCGACGAGCAGACGAAGTTCCGATTGCCGTACACCTCGCTGGCGTAAAGCTCGTCGGCGCCCGAGACCGCGCCAACCTTGACGAAAGCGATGTCGGCCAGGTGCAGGTCGTAGTCGCCGCGCGTGAACAGAAGGTGCCCGCCGCTCTCGACGAAATGGCGCTCGTCCCACTGCAACCGCGCCAGGCCTGCCAGCCCATCGGCAACGCCCTGCGCCGCGTAGCGCGTCCGGCGTGAAAAATTGCCGCGCTCGAAACGCCAGATGGCGCAATTCGGCGTTGCATCGTCGAACAGCCGCGAATCGCCGAGTTCGACGAAATCGGTGATCGTCCCCGCCGCGTACAGCAGGCGGTTGAGTGGCACCGCCGACGTTGCCTTGAGGAAATCGCGCGGGGTGATGAAGACGAGTTCACCACCGGGAGCGAGATGCCGCAAGCACTGCTCGATGAAGAACAGATAGAGGTTGGCACGTCCATCGAGCACGCTGCGCCGGATGAGGAGACGGGTCGCGACGGCGATGTCCTGGTAGCGCACATAGGGCGGATTGCCGATCACCGTGGCGAACGACTCTTCGGCCGGCAGGGCAAAGAAATCCATGACGCGAGCGCCAGGTGGCGCGTGGCGCGGATCGATCTCGATGCCGACGGCGAACGGGAAATGCTGCAGGAAGGCGCCATCGCCGCAGGCGGGCTCGAGGACGCGACCGCGATTGCGCACCAGCGAGAGCATCAGGTCGACGATCGCTGGCGGCGTGAACACCTGGCCGAGACGGCTGACGTCCAGTTCCGGCTGCGCGGGCACCATCACGGTCTCCGCTGCTGCAGCACCGGCACGGCGGGCAGCCGTTCGCCAAGGCGTCGACCGCTGGCGGGCCGCCGGCGCAGCATCAGCGCCCGCCCCAGGGCATCAGCGGCACGGTTGAAATGCTGTTCGCCGGCGCGCCGTCGATCAGCTTGCGACTGATCGCGAGATAGATCAGCGTCCGGTTCGCTTCGTCCCACATGCGGACGACGCGCGTTTCCTTGAACAGCACCGACGTATCGCCCGAGAACACCGTCGCCTCCTTCGGCAGCTTGTCCGGCAGGCTGATCGGACCGGTCTGCCGGCAGGCAAGCGAAAACTGCGACGGATCCTCGGCCAGGCCGAGCGAACCGCTGACACCACCGGTTCGCGCCTGGCTGACGTGACAGGTGACACCGGGCACCTTCGGGTCGGGGAAACTCTCGACGCAGACGCGGTGGTTCGCACCGACCAGCTTCCACTCGGTCGTCACGCATCCCACCTGCTCCGCCTGGACGGCCATGGCCGCGACCAGGCAAGCGGTAGCGGCGGCAACGACGCGAAAAGGGTTGTTTGTGCTGCGCATTCCTTGCTCTCCTTCCTTGCAGGCCGCGGCTGGCCGCAGCTCAAGTGGGCCAATGGTCCAGCGTGATGTTCCCCAGTGGCCCGACCGGCGCACCACGACGTGCACGTTGACCGAGGTGCCTGTCCTCCGACGGGAGCGTCTTCGGCCGATTGCGCACGCTTCCCCTGATTGCCACCCGCGACCCACGGGTGACAATCACCGCGCGCAGCGATTCACCTGCACGCAGGCCGATGATCTGGACCCCCTTGCCGCTGGCGAGGCGCTTCATCTGCTCGAGCGGAAAGATCAACAGGCGACCGTCGCTGGACAACGCGCCGAGATGGTCGGCGGCGGCAAGCCGGAGCGGCGGCAGGATGCTGGCACCCTCCTCGACGCTGACGACAGCCTTGCCGGCTTTCTGCCGTGACAACAGGTCGCCGTAAGTACAGATGAAACCATAGCCCGAGGTCTTGGCGATCAGGATCGCTTCTTCTGCCTGGCCGGTGAGGACATGCGCAATCCGGCCGCTGCCGAGGTCGACGAACGACGAGAGCGGCGCGCCCATGCCGCGACCGTCGGGCAGGCCGGCAATCGCCACGGTAAACGCCCGTCCCTCGCTCGAAACGATCACCAACGAGTCGACCGAGCGGCACTCCAGCGCCGACCCCGCCCGGTCGCCGTCCTTGTAGGCAACACCGGAAAGATCGAGTCCGTGCCCCTGCCGGACACGCGCCCAGCCCTTCTCCGAAATGATCACGGTCACTGCTTCGTCGCTGACCGCAGCCACCTCGGAACGCGACGCCGTCACCGCCACTTCGATGACCGTCCGCCGCGCGTCACCGTACTTCTCCGCGTCTGCCCTGATCTCGCGCACCACCTGCCGCCGCAGCAGCGCATCGCTGCCCAGCAGTTTCAGCAGGCCCTCGCGCTCACTGCGCAGCCGCTCGAGTTCCTGTTCGATGCGGATCCCCTCGAGGCGGGCGAGCTGCCGCAGGCGGATCTCGAGGATGTCTTCCGCCTGTCGGTCGGAAAGCGCGAAGCGGGCGATCAGCGCCGCCTTCGGATCATCGGCCTGGCGAATGATCCGGATCACTTCGTCGATGTTGAGGAAGACGATGTGCCGGCCTTCGAGAATGTGGATCCGGTCATCGGCCTTCTGCAGGCGATGACCGGTCCGCCGGTGCACGGTCCGGATACGGAAGGTGCACCATTCGCCGAGCAGCTCGGGCAGCGATTTCTGGCACGGCCGGCCATCGATGCCGACGGCGACGAGGTTGATCGATGCCGAGGTTTCGAGACTGGTATGCGCGAGCAGCAGCGCGACGAACTCGTTGCGGTCGATGCGCGAGCTGCTCGGCTCGAAGACCAGCCGCACGTCGTCGTCCTTGCCCGACTCGTCGCGCGCACGGTCGAGCTGTGACGCCATCAGCGTCTTGAGCTGTGCCGCCGACTGGTCGATGGTCTTCTTGCCCGGCTTGACCTGCGGGTTGAGCAGTGCACCGATCTCGGCCAGCACCTTCGCCGACGAGACGCCGGGGGGCAACTCGCGAAAGACCAGTTGCCAGGCCCCACGTGCCATCTCCTCGAACTCGTAGCGCGCCCGCACGCGCAGCGTGCCGCGGCCGCTGCCGTAGGCGGCAGCGATGTCGGCCGGCGAGGAAATGATCTGCCCGCCGCCCGGGTAATCCGGCCCGGGTATGTGCTGCAGCAGTTGCTCGAGGCCGATCTGCGGCTGCTCGATCAGCTGTATCGCCGCTGCCGCGACCTCGCGCAGGTTGTGCGGCGGCATCTCGGTCGCCATGCCGACGGCGATGCCCGATGAACCATTGAGCAGGACGAACGGCAGGCGGGCCGGCAGACAGACCGGTTCGTCGAAAGAGCCGTCGTAGTTCGGCTGGAAATCGACCGTCCCCTCGCCGAGTTCGGCCAGCAGCAGGTCGGCAATCGGTGTCAGGCGTGCCTCGGTGTAGCGCATCGCTGCCGCGTTGTCGCCGTCGCGCGAACCGAAGTTGCCCTGCCCGTCGACCAGCGGGTAGCGCAGCATGAAGGGCTGGGCGACGCGCACCATCGCATCGTAGGCCGAGGTGTCGCCGTGCGGGTGGTACTTGCCGATGACGTCGCCAACGACCCGCGCCGACTTGACCGGCTTCGCCGTCGCCGACAGCCCGAGTTCGCGCATGGCGAAGAGGACCCGCCGCTGTACCGGCTTCAGACCGTCCTTGACGTCCGGCAACGCGCGTCCCTTGACCACCGCCACCGCGTACTCCAGGTAATCGCGGGCCGCCGACTCGTGCAGCAGGATGCTGTCGTCGTCCGCCCCGGGCGGCGCCGGCGGCTGCGGCGGCGCCGCCGGCGGCGATGGTGGCAGGTCGGCGAACAGGTCGGGGGTCGAATCTTTCCTCACTTGCGGCTCACTTTCGCTCGTCCGATCACAGCTCGGCGCCGATCAGGGCACCGTTTTCTTCCATCCACGCGCGCCGGCCGGCCGACTCGCCCTTCGCCATCAGCATGTGCATCACCGGCCGTGCCACCTCGCCACCCGGCATGCCGATGCGCATCAGGCGACGCGTATCGGGCGACATCGTCGTCTCCCAGAGCTGCTCCGGGTTCATCTCGCCGAGGCCCTTGAAGCGCGAGATGGCAACCGCCTCGCGCTTGACGCCCTCGAGGCGCAGGCGATCCAGTGAGGCCTCGAGTTCCGCGCTGTCCAGCGCATAGATCTTGCGCGGTGGCCGCGTCTTGCCCTGCGCGGGTACGTCGAGACGGTACAGCGGCGGCTGCGCGAAGTACAGGTGCCCGCACGCGATCAGCCGCGGAAAATGACGATAGAACAGGGTGCACAGCAGGACGCGGATGTGCGAGCCATCGACGTCGGCATCGGTCATGATCACCACCTTGCCGTAGCGCAGGTTGAGCAGCACGGAGTCGGGCGCGCTCGCCGGATGTGGATCGATGCCCAGCGCCACGGCGATGTCGTGCACCTCCCGGTTGGCGAACAGACTGCCGGCTTCGACCTCCCAGGTATTCAATACCTTGCCGCGCAACGGCAGGATCGCCTGCAGTTCCTTGTCGCGCCCCGATTTGGCGGAACCGCCGGCCGAGTCCCCCTCGACGAGAAAGATCTCGTTGCGACTGACATCCTCGCTCTGGCAATCCGACAGCTTGCCGGGCAGGATCGCCACCCCCGACTGCTTGCGCTTCTCGACCTTCTGGCCGGCACGCGTGCGCGCCTGCGCTGCCCGGATGGCGAGCTCGGCAATCCGCTTTGCCGCCTCGGGGTGCTCGTTGAGCCACAGCTCGAGGCTGTCGCGCAACATGCGCGCGACCAGCGCCACCGCATCGCGCGAGTTCAGCCGCTCCTTCGTCTGCCCCTGGAACGAGGGGTCGAGCATGCGTACCGCGAGCACGAAACTGGCGCGCGAGAAGACATCCTCGGCGGCGAGCTTGACGCCCTTGGGCAGCAGCGCATGATGTTCGGCGAAACTGCGGATGGCATCGAGCGTCGCCTGGCGCAGGCCGGCTTCATGGGTGCCGCCGGCTGGAGTCGGTATCAGATTGACGTAGGATTCGCGTGCCAAGCCACCCTCGGCCGTCCAGCAGATGGCCCAGGCGGCACCTGCGCCGACAGGAAAGTTCTCGTCGCCACGGACAGCGTACTTCTCGCTGCTGAACACCGGAGCCACGGGCTCGCCGTCGAGTTGCTCGGCGAGGTACTGCACCATGCCGTTGGCGAAACACCACTCGCTGGTCGCGCCATCCTCGACCGTCAGCACGACCTGCAGGCCCGGCAGCAACAGCGCCTTGCTGCGCAGCAGACGTTCGAGCTGTGGCGGCGGGATGACCGGCGAGTCGAAGAAGGCCGGGTCCGGCCACGCGCGCACGCGCGTGCCGCTCATCCTTTTCGGTGCATCGGCAACCCGGTGCAGCGGTTCGATCACTGCCCCGCCGGAAAAAGCCATCTGATGCCGTGCCCCGTCGCGCACGACCTCGACCTCGAGGCGGGTCGAAAGCGCATTGGTCACCGACACGCCAACCCCGTGCAGACCGCCGGAGAAACGGTAGGCAGAAGCCCCGTCGTCCTTGTTGAACTTGCCGCCGGCATGCAGCCGGGTGAACACGACCTCGACGGTCGGCACCTTCTCGAGCGGATGCATCTCGACCGGAATGCCGCGGCCATCGTCCTGCACGCTCACCGAGTGATCGCGGTGCAGGGTGACGCCGATTCGCCGGCAATGGCCGCCGAGCGCCTCGTCGGCGGCGTTGTCGATCACTTCCTGGATGATGTGCAACGGGCAATCGGTGCGCGTGTACATTCCCGGCCGATGGCGTACGGGCTCAAGGCCCTTGAGAACGGCAATCGATTCTGCGGTGTAGGTCATGGTGCTGAAGTGTCCGGAGGTACTACTGGCCGTCGCGTCGCCAGGATGCGGTGCTCCTGGCGGGACTACGGCACGCTGTCTGTCGGCGCCAGCAGCGACCCGGTTCGGGCCGTGTCGGGGACAGCGGCCGTTGCTGCAGCCGGCAAGGCTCCCCGCACTCCGCCTCGCCCGCGACACGCCGCCCGCTGGCTCTGTTCCCCGCGTCGGACGGCATCCCGCGGCGCAAACCCGGCGGCAACCCGCGGCGTCTGCTTCACTGCCGGGACTGTGCCGCAGAACCCGCTCCGCGGGCACCCAAGCGCAGCCGTTTCGCCGACCGGCGCTCTCTGTCTTGCGGAGGCTACTTGGCGATCTGTTTTTCGCGCACTTCCTCCAGGGTCTTGCAGTCGATGCAGAGCGTCGCCGTCGGGCGTGCCTCGAGCCGCTTGATGCCGATCTCGACGCCACAGGCGGCGCAATAACCGTAATCCCCACTGTCGATGCGCTGGATGGTCTCCTCGATCTTCTTGATCAGCTTGCGCTCGCGGTCACGGTTGCGCAGTTCGATCGCGATGTCGGTTTCCTGGCTGGCTCGGTCGTTGGGATCGGCAAACACCGTCGCCTCATCCTGCATGGTATGCACCGTCCGCTCGATGTCCTCCATCAACTGCAGCTTGACGGCCTCCAGGATGTCACGAAAGTGCGCCAGCTGATCGCTGTTCATGTACTCCTCGCCAGCGTGCTGCACGTAGGGAGTGAAATGCCTCTGGAGCAATTCTTCAGCCATGTTCGAAGACCCCGTTCCCCGGTTGAAAAAAAGACGACT
>ERZ761607.5487-NODE-5487-length-10394-cov-17.314634_pt1 | contig 10394 bp, 11 predicted proteins | sample MGYA00511164_ERZ761607 | MGnify/ENA primary metagenome ERZ761607 (study PRJEB28899, sample SAMN02445080) | bioreactor sludge metagenome | biome: EBPR sludge | place: Australia: Brisbane, Thorneside Wastewater Treatment Plant | collected 2011-06-22 ...
GCTGCCGCCAAACCTGCGGCACCGGTGACGCCGGCCGATGTGCTAAAGACCCTTCCGCAGACCACCGAGTAAGTCGGCCCACCGTTCCTGGTCCTGATTCGGGATCCGCCAAGGATCGGATCAGGACCAGGAGGTCGCCAGAATTCGCGCAGCCGTCCCTCCCCGGGAGGGCCTTCGGCTGATTGCCTGGCGCGTCGGCGCTGCCGGCGCCAGCGTGAAACCACCGCCGGCTAGACACCACGGTGCGAGCGAGCAGCCAGCAAGGCTGCCAAAGGCGGCGTTTTCCTCGACAAGGGGCTGTTCTATGGCGGTAGGAAAGGAGCGGGCAAAGATTGGCCTGGCACTGGCCGGTGGTGGTCCGGTCGGAGGCATTTATGAAGTTGGCGCGATGGCCGCGCTGGCCGAGGCACTAGATGGTGTCGACTTCACGGCCTTCGATATCTACGTCGGCGTCAGCTCCGGCGCCTTCATTTCGGCGGCGGTGGCCAACGGTCTGGGGCCCGAGACGCTGGCGCGGATGCTCGTCGAGAACGATACCGATGAAGTGTTCGACCCCGAAATGCTGTTGCGTCCAGCGTTCGGTGAATACCTCCAGCGGGCGCTGTCGGTACCGGTACTGCTGTGGTCGTCGCTGCGACAGTATCTCTCGGACCCGTGGCATCTCCGTCTGGTGGAGTCGTTTCAGGGTCTCAGCCATGCGATCCCGACCGGTGTTTTCAACAATGCAGGCATCGATCAGCTGCTGAGCAAGCTGTTTTCGACGGGTGGTCGAAGCAACGATTTCCGCCAACTCAAGCGTCGTCTGCTTCTGGTAGCCACCGATCTCGATACCGGTGAGTCGGTGGCTTTCGGTTCCGAAGGACATGATGATGTGCCGATTTCTGTCGCCGTGCAGGCGAGCGCCGCCCTGCCGGGGCTGTTTCCACCGGTCAGGATCGGCGAGCGCGATTTCGTCGACGGCGCCCTGATCAAGACCCTGCACGCTTCGGTTGCCCTGCACGAAGGCGCCGAACTGGTGATTTGCATCAACCCGCTGGTGCCCTTCGATTTGCGCCTGGCGGCACAGCGTTCGCCGCTCGATCCGCCGACGGCCGCTCCAGCGCATCTGGTAGACGGTGGTTTGCCGGTGGTCCTGGCACAGACCTTTCGCGCCATCATCCACTCGCGGATGCGCACCGGCATGGATCGCTACCGGCTTGAGTTCGCGAATGCCGATGTGGTGCTGTTCGAACCGACGCGCGATGATGCAGACATGTTCTTTACCAATGTCTTCAGCTACCGCGGCCGCAGTCGCCTGTGCGAGCACGCCTACCAGCGCACCCGCAAGGATCTGTACGCGCGTCGGCATGCGCTGCGGCCGATCCTCGAGCGCCACGGGATCAGTCTGAACCTCGGAGTGCTCAAGGACCACACCCGCTCGTTGCTGTCACACAAACGCCGCCCCGATCTGGCGACCAGTGCCAGCGCGCTGGAGTCTTCGCTGCACGACCTGGAGGTCTGGCTGAAGGCGCTGGAGAGGTGATGGCACGCGTCCGGCAGCAGGATTGCGAGCGCCGGCATTTGCTGCGCGGACCGGCGGTGCTATGCTGGCGGCTGACCAGAATCAGGATCACGGCGAGGCGCTGATGGAACGGAAGCCGAAGCGGCGGACACGGGAAAGGATCATCGAGACCAGCCTGCGCTTGTTTAACGACTTCGGCGAGCCGAACGTGACGACCACGGTCATTTCGGACGAGATGAACATCAGTCCGGGCAACCTCTATTACCACTTCCACAACAAGGACGAGATCCTCGAGGCGATTTTCACCGTCTTCGAGCGGGAGATCGAGGAAACGCTTGCCGCGCCGACACGCCGACTGGCCGACGTCGAAGACATCTGGCTGTTCTTGCACCTGCTCTTCGAACAGATCTGGAAGTATCGTTTTTTCTACCGCGACCTGAACGATCTGCTGACCCGCAATCGTGTCCTCGAGATCCACTTCAAGCAGATCATGGCGCACAAGGTGCACACCGCTACGAAGCTCTGCGAGGGACTGGTGTCGACCGGCGCCATGCGGGCAACGACCGATGAATTGCGGGCCCTGGCCACCAACATGACGGTGATCGCCAGCTACTGGCTGTCTTTTGAGTACGCTTGCGACCCGCGTGGAAAAGTCGAGAGTGGTCGCATCGGGCGCGGCGTGTACCAGGTCATGGCGATGGTTTCACCTTTTCTGCTCGATGAATCGAGAGGCCTGCTCGAAAAGCTGTCACGCGAGTACGTTTGACGGTAGCGACTGCTTTGCGTTTGCCGGCAGTGCTTCACCCATCTGGAGAATGATCATGGCATGGAAGCGGTTTCCCTATCCTGACGCCGCGTACGTCTATCCCGGCGCCGCGTTGCAACAAAACTGGGCGCGCTTGCATCGCGGCGACTGTGAGCCGTTTCCCGAAGATCCCGCGGTGCAGGAGGCATGGCGCAGCTATCACGCGGGGGATTTCGGCAAGGCCGTTGACGCCGGTCTGGCTTGCGGCATGGCGGCTTACAACGCGGCCAACAAGGCCGCTGCGATTTACGCGAACTACCTGGAAACCAATGACGAGCGAAAGCGCAGCCTGTTGGTGGAAGTTGCGCAGCGTTGCGAAGAGCAGCAGGAACAAATGCCCGACGACGTCAATGCCTGGTATCTCCATGCCTATGCGCTGGGTCGCTATAGCCAGAGCATCTCGGTGGTCAAGGCGTTGGCGCAGGGCCTGGGCGGCAAGATCAAACATAGCCTGACGCGGGCCCTGGAAATCCAGCCCGGGCACGCCGACGCACTGGTCGCTCTTGGGGCCTATCACGCGGAGGTCATCGACAAGGTCGGGGTGCTGGTTGGCGGGCTCACCTATGGAGCCAAGAAGACTACCGGCAACGAGTTGCTTGAAGCGGCCCTCAAGCTTAACCCCGGTTCGGCGATCAGTCGCGTCGAATATGCGAATGCGCTGGTGATGATGTTCGGCAAGGCCAGGATGAAGGATGCCGAGCGCCTGTACCAGGAGGCCGCCGACTGCGTGCCGATGGACGCCATGGAGCGTCTTGACGTCGAGGTGGCAAAGGCCGAACTGGCCGATTGAAAGCCCCCCGACGGGGCATGGAATGGCGCCGGACTCGCCGCTGCCGATCAGCGGCTGGCGAGGCTGGCCAGGTGTCCTTCGACGGCTGCCGGGTCGACCAGGAGATCAGCGGGTAGCAGCAGCGTCATCCACAGGAGCTTCTCGAACTCGCCGGCAAAGCGCTCGACGATGTTCTGTGGATCGTCAACCATCCCCTTGTCGGTGATTACCCCGAATTGGACCCGACCGTTGTACGAGAGGATGCTCACCCCCAGGCCGATGTCGCCTGTCTGTGGAACCCAGACCAGCTGCTGCTCAATCTTGCTGCCGGCGAAGTAGCGCGCCTGTTGCGGGCCGGGAACATTGGTCATCACCGCGGTCGTCTTGCCGGCCAGCAGCTTGAGCAGTTGCTCCTCGACGAAGCTAGGCGCCATGCCTGCCGCGCCGAGCAGCGCAAAGGTCAGCATCGCCTGATAAGACCCCTTCACGGTTTCCATCCGCGCACGCGTGGCATGCAGCCGGGCCAGCGGGTTCTCGATGCCGATCGGCAATTCGAGGGCGACCAGTCCGAAGCGGTTACCGAGGTCGTCAACCTCCCCGCGCGCGCGCAGATTGACCGGGACCATGACGCGAATCTCGGCAGCCGCAACAGGGTCGCCTTTGGCCACCAGGTAAGCGCGCAGGGCGCCGGCGACAGCGGACAGCAGCGTGTCGTTCACCGTGCACCCAAGCGCCTGACCGCAGGCCTTGATTTCGGCCAGCGAGATCGGTGTGGACCAGGCCACGCGCTTGACGGTGCAGGGCTTGCCCTTGAAGCGCGTCGTGCTGTCGGCCGGTAGTAGCGCGAGTTTGCCGACCTCCTGGGCGACCGCGTGAGCGACGCGCGCGTAGTCACCGATTGTCCCCGGCGCGCTGCGCAGACCGAGGTATTGCCCCCAAAGATTGCCGCCGACGCTGATCGCGGTCTGCGCAAGGCCGGTAAGCGGTTCAAGAATCAAGTGCCAGAAAGCGTTGCCTTGCTCGGTGAGTTCTGCCGCGGCGGCGTGCCTGGTCGGCCGCGGGTCTCCGTCCTCCGGGGCATCGATGCGCTCGTCGGTCAGCGAGTTCATGACGCCGATGAGGGCGATGCCGTCGGCAATCGCGTGATGGATGCGAACGACCAGCGCCGAGTTTCCGTCGGCCAGTTCCACGAGATTGAACTCCCAGCGCGGCCGCGCCGGGTTGAGCGGCGCACTGGCCGCCTCGGCAACGAACTTTTGCAGCTGGTGCTGGCCGCAGGGGGCGGGCAGCAACGAGTGGCGGACGTGGATGTCGATGTCGAAGTCCGGGTCATCGACCCACCACGCACCGTCGGTGTCGTGCACCGCGATCTGCTGGAAGCGGCGGTAGCGCAGCAGGCGTCGGGCGACCGTACGTTTGAAACGCTCGGCGTCGATCCGGCCGGCGAAGATCATCACGCCGACGATCTGCATCAGGTTCTCGGGCCGGTCCATGCGCAGCCAGGCGGTGTCGACGTGGGAAACTCTTTGGCGCGAAGTCATCGCCTATGCTCCCCAGGCAAATGGCAAGCCCGTACAAAGTGGCAAACCCATATAATAGCAAGCCATTTCATCAGATCATCAACCGGAGGAATCAGCGTGAGTGACCTGCAATCCCAGTTCGAGGCCGCCGTGGCCAGTTCGAAGGATCTGGCCGAGCGTCCGGACAATGCCACGTTGCTGCAGCTCTACGCACTCTACAAGCAGGCCAGCGACGGCGACGTCGAGGGCCGGCGTCCGGGGTTTACGGATCTGGTCGGGCGCGCCAAGTATGACGCCTGGGCCGCGATCAAAGGCACTGCGCCGGCTGCAGCGATGACCCGGTACGTGGCGCTGATCGAACGTCTGAAAGCGCATTGAAACCCGCGCGTGCCGGTTTCTCGCGCCGGCCCTCTCAGGCCGGAAAGTTCTCGTCGAAGAACTTGAGGACTTCGCGCTCGATGCTCGGTTTGAGTGCGAAGAGCAGCAATCCGAGACGAATGTTCAGCGCGACCTCCTGGTTGTCGAGCGACAGTTCGCCGGTGACCCCCGGGCGCCTGAAGTTCATAACGTCGCCTTCCCAGGCGTAGTTCAGGTCGAACTCGTCCTTCAGTTCGGAAGCCATGTGTTCGGCGGAGGCGCGGGCCTCGGCACGGGTCTTGCCATGCTGGCGGCGAATGCTGATGTCGCTCATCGAAGGATCCTGTCGGTTTAGGCGATTTCGCCACAAAGTGAGCGAAACGCGGCGTAGCGGCGCGGGTCGATGTCGCCGTTCCGGAGCGCCGCATGGACGCTGCAGTCGGGTTCCCGATCGTGCCGGCAGTTGCGGAAGCGGCACTGGCCGAGCAGCGGCCGCAGTTCGAGAAAGGCCAGAGCGAGGTCTTCGGTCGACAGGTGATGCAGGCCAAACTCGGTCAGTCCCGGCGAGTCGATGATTGCCGCGGCGCTGGCGGCGCTGTCGAGGCGATAGAGCCTGGCGTGCGTCGTGGTGTGCTTGCCGGTGTTGAGAGCCTGCGAGATCTCTCTGGTTGGCGCTCTGGCGCCGGGGATCAAGGCGTTGATCAGGGTTGACTTGCCCATTCCGGACTGGCCGATCAGTAGACTGAGATGACCGGCAAGATACGGCAACAGGAGCGCGCTGTTGTCGCGCGCGCAGAGCTTGACGACGGGGTAGCCGAGCTTCTCGTACTGCACCAGCATGCTGCTGGCTGCCGCCAGTCGATCGCTCAGATCGCACTTGTTGAGCACAATCAGCACCCTGATGTCCTGGCTTTCCGCGGCGACGACACAGCGTGTGACGAGTTCGTCGGAAAACGGCGGTTCAGTGGCGACCACGACGATTACCTGCGTTACGTTCGCGGCAATCAGCTTCTGCCTGAACTGGTCCGAACGAAAGAGCAGCGTTTGCCGCGCTGCCACCACGCCGATCACGCCCTGCGCGGCGCTGGTTTGCTGGACCGTGACCTGGTCGCCGCAGGCCAGTTCGCTCTTCTTGCCGCGCGGAAAGCAAAGCAGCGTCGCGCCATTGGCCAATTCGACCCGGTATTGCCGTCCGTAGGCCGCGACGACGGTGCCCGTGCGGTTCAGATCCGTGTCAGTGCCTCGATCTTTGCCGCGCTGACGAAATCGTTGCGCGACAGGCCGCCGACGTCGTGCGTGCAGTAACTGACCCGGACCCGGCCGTAGCCGACTGCCAGATCAGGGTGATGGTTTTCGCGTTCAGCGAGCCCGGCGACGGTGTTGACGAACAGCAGCGTCGCCGGGTAACTGGCGAAGGAAAAGTCCTTTTGCAGGACGCCGCTTTCGGCAATCGTCCAGTCGGCGGGCAGGCAGGCGTGCAACGCAGATGCCTGCGCCAGATCAAGCAAGTGTTCGCTGCCGCGCAAGGGGCGGCAATGTTCGAGGGCAAGTTCCTCGGCGGTAGTCATGGCGGGGGTCTCCGGTGACGGTCTGGTCACGCCTCCTGCAGGCGGGCAATGCGTAGCGCGGCGGGTGGATGAGAATCGTAGAACAGCGAGTGCAATGGATCGGGGGTCAAGGTTGCGGCGTTGTCCTCGTACAACTTGACCAGCGCTGCAACGAGATCGCTGGCCGAACTGTTCGCCGCCGCGTAGCGGTCCGCTTCAAATTCGTCGCGGCGAGAGAGCAGACTCAGCAGCGGCGTCAGCAGGAAGGTGAACACCGGTCCGGCGAGGAAGAACAGGAGCAACCCGAGCGCCGTGTTGCTGGTGTCGACACCGAGACCATTGTAGAACCACTTGGCGTCGATCAGCTGGCCAAGGACGGCGAGAAAGGCGAGTGACATCGCGAAGAGCAGCGCGACCCGCTTGAGCACGTGCCGGTGCTTGAAGTGACCTAGTTCGTGGGCGAGCACGGCTTCCACCTCGACCGCCTGCAGGCGACCTAGCAAGGTGTCGAAAAAAACAATACGTTTCGTCCTGCCAAAGCCCGTGAAATAGGCGTTGCCGTGGCCCGACCGTCTGGAACCGTCCATCACGAACAGGCCCGAGCTGGTGAAGCCACAGCGTGTCAGCAGCGCTTCGACGCGCGCCCTGAGCTGCGCGTCGTCGAGCGCGATGAATTTGTTGAACAGCGGCGCGATCCAGGTCGGGTAGAGGAACAGCAGGAGCAGATTGAAGGCGCACCAGAACAGCCAGACGTAGAGCCACCACAGCTCGCCCATGCTCGCCATCAGCCAGAGCATTGCGAGCAGCACCGGCGTGCCGATGGCGACGGCGAGCGCTGTCTGCTTCAAGAGGTCGACGACAAAGAGCTGTACGCTCATGCGGTTGAAGCCGAATCGTTCTTCGACGACAAACTGACGGTAGAGCGCCAGCGGCAGATCAACGACAGCGGAAATCGCCAGCACGCTGAAGATCAGCACGACGCCGTAAAGCAGGCCGTCCACGCGCACCGACCAGAAGTCATGCAAGGCCTGAAGGCCGCCACCCAGAGTGAAAGCGAGCAGAATCGTCACCTCCACGGCCAGGCCCAGGCGGCCCAGACGAGTACGCGCCACCGTGTAGTCAGCAGCCTTCTGGTGCGCGGCGAGCTCGATACGGCCGGCGAAGGCTGCTGGTACCTTCGCCCGACGCGCGATGACATGCGAAATCTGCCGCCCTGCCAGCCACAGGCGCAAGGCGGACATCGACATCAATGCGGCAACAAAAACGAGGGAGAAAGTATCGGACATGCGAGTGTGACACAATGTTGTTTTCAAGGGTTCAGGCGGATTATATGGCACAGGATGCAAATCACCTCGTTTGGCTGGACATGGAGATGAGCGGTCTCGAACCCGAGCGTGACCGGATCATCGAGCTGGCAATGATCGTTACCGACAGCCAATTGACGACGATTGCCGAATCGCCAGCGTGGGTAGTGCATCAGGATGATGCCTGCCTGGACGCGATGGACGAGTGGAACCGGAAAACGCACGGGCGGTCTGGCCTGATTGATCGGGTGCGGGCGTCCACGCTGGAGCAGGCGGCTGCCGAAGCGGCGGCGCTGGCTTTCATGCAGGCCTACGTGCCGCAGGCGGCCAGTCCGATGTGTGGCAACTCGATCGGGCAGGATCGGCGCTTCATGGTGAAATACATGCCGCAGCTCGAGGCCTGGTTTCACTACCGCAACCTGGACGTCAGCACCCTGAAGGAGCTCTGCAGGCGCTGGAAGCCGGAGGTGGCGAAGGGCTTCGTCAAGCGCTCCGACCACACCGCGCTGGCCGACATCCGCGAGTCGATCGCCGAGTTGGCCTACTATCGTGAGCACTTCATCAGGCTCTGACAAGGTCATTGCCGAAGAAGCTTGTCCGGGATGCCCGCTCAATGGCCGCTGCGGCCTGCCTCACGCCGGTAGAGGCGAAGCTTTTCGGAGTCGCGGCGCTCGCCGGGACGTCCGCCCTCCCATATCTTGTGCCAGTTGCCAGTCCTCGGCGAGCCGTGGATCAGCAGCATGGCGCAGTCCTTGCCCTCGGGCGATTCTGGCGAAACCGTGCGTATTCCGTCGAAATAGTCGAGCGAGGCGAGCAGCGAATCGGCGAGGTTGACGCCGGCGATGCAGCCGCGCTTCTCGGGCAGCGCTTTGGCCAGCGATGCAGACATCGGACGGTAGGTCTTTCCGTAGTCGATCCACGGCATCCAGAGCATCGCGATCAATAGCCAGAACAGGGTCAGGCCGGCCATCCAGTGCATGATTCCGCGCATTGGCGAGCGCGGGCTGGTGACAATCAGCCAGCACCAGACGAGCGTCGCCAGCACAGCGAAGCTGGCACTGAACCAGCTGAACTGACCGACAAACCCCGGTTCCAGTCGATTGACCTGCCGGGCGAGGCGCTCTGGCCAGGCGAACACCATCGCCGACCAGCCAACCCACGCCAGCACGGCAAAAAAGCTGAAGGTGATCATGCTGAACCAGTCGAAGGCGTTTGCTGCACCGCGCCGAAGAGAGGTGACCCCTGGCACGGCCAGCAGAACCAGCGGCGGCAAGAGCAGCAATGCTGGCGCGCTGCGCGCTCCTAGGCAGACGCTGATCACCACCAGGGTGACCAGAAAAGCGACAATCGGCAGGGCCAGTTGGGTTGAGCGCAGTTGTCTTCGCTTCACCCAGAGCGTCCATCCGGCCAGCGGGAAGGCCGGCCATGCGTACCAGGGCAGCAGGGTGGCGAAGTTCAGCAAGCTGAGTCCCGCTTGTGCGTTGCCACTGAGCTGGGTCAACTCGAGTTGCCAGAAATCCGTCAGGTAATCGGGTGACCTGGCGAGCAGGGCCGCCAGCCATGCGCCCGCGATCATGCTGGCAAGGAGCAGCGAGGCGAGCAGCAGGAGCGCTGATCGCTGGCGATTTTCCGAGCGCCAGACGACAAAGGCGGCGACCGGCAAGAGCGGGAGCATTGGCGCCAGACCGTTGGCAAGGAATCCGAGCCCCAGTGCCGACCCGAAACAGCACGCGCCACGTAGCGGCCGACTCTCGAACTGGCTGAGTCCCCAGTAGGCGGCGGTGTGTGCGGTAAGCGTGGCCAACATCGGCTGCGCCTCGTGCGCGTGAAACAGGAAGCCGATGCTGCCGGCTAGCAGCAGTGGGGCCGCCGGCGCTTGTTCGCGGCCGTGCAGTTGGCGTGCGGCGAAGTAAATAAAGGCCAGCGCGAGCAACGTGAAAATGCCGTTGGCTAGTCGTGCGGCCTCGTGTACCGGCAGGATCCAGGCGAACAGGTGGCTGCTGGTGGCTGCAACCCAATAGTGCAGCGGTGCGTCGGGATAGGGGCGGCCAGCCAGGCTTGGGGTCAACCACTGACCGTTGATGACCAGGTCGTGCACCACGCCAATGGTCACGGCATCGTCGTTTTTCCACGGGTCGTGGCCGATCAGTCCGGTGAAGATGTAGAGGACGAGCAGGACCGCCAGTGCCCAGCCGTTGGGCGGCAGAGCGATCCCCTTGAAGCGCGTGTGTTCCGGCTGTACTGGCATCTCGAGACTGGTCCTCACACCTTTTCGTGCGCTGACGGAAATGAAAAAGGCAGCCATGCGGCTGCCTTTTTTTGCCGACTCCAGTCGACCTCGCGGGCCGGCCTAAGCCGACTTGCGCATTGCGCCGTACTTCTGGTTGAACTTCTCGACGCGGCCAGCGGTATCGATGATCTTCTGCTTGCCGGTGTAGAAAGGGTGACAGGCCGCGCAAACCTCGACGTGCAAGGGTTTCTTCATCGTTGATTTGGTGGTAAAGGCGTTGCCGCAGGAACAGGTCACCGCAATTTCGTTGTAGGCAGGATGGATGTTGGCTTTCATCTGGTGCATTTCCTGTATGTAAAAT
>ERZ761607.5488-NODE-5488-length-10392-cov-17.365096_pt1 | contig 10392 bp, 9 predicted proteins | sample MGYA00511164_ERZ761607 | MGnify/ENA primary metagenome ERZ761607 (study PRJEB28899, sample SAMN02445080) | bioreactor sludge metagenome | biome: EBPR sludge | place: Australia: Brisbane, Thorneside Wastewater Treatment Plant | collected 2011-06-22 ...
CTTTCCAGGTAATAGCCCAGCACCTGCTCAAGGTACTGCTCGGGTGCCGGTACAGCGAGCCCGGCGGCGGACAGCAATTCCTGCGTACGATGATTGGCGAAGGTCTGTTCGGTGGCCAGATAGTCGAGGAAGACCGGCAGCGTCCTGACCGCACGCCTGGCATCAGCCGGCATCAACAGGCTGGCCGCACTGACGATTGCGCTGAACACACCGGTTGGCAGCTTGATCAGCGGGGGCACGCGACGCCCGGCCTCGGTAAAAGCGCGCCGAACACGTTCGCGCAGCGGGTCAAGCGCCAGCGCCAGCGCCGGTCCCGAACACGAATGGATGATCCGGCCAGTGCTGGCCGCTGCCGTGCTCGACCAGGCGATAGCCTTGGCGACGTAGTCCGCAGGGACAATATCGAGTCGCGCGACACCAAAATCCGGGGACATTCCGAACGTGCGCCTGCCAGACAAGAACTCGCACAAATGGTAAAAGACCTGAAAATGGATGATCCGGCCATCGCTCCCGTTGCCAACGACCATGCTCGGCCGATGCACGGTCAGCGGCAGACCTCGTTCGAGTTCGACGCGGACGACCTCCTCGGCTTCAGCCTTGGCCTGCTCATAGGTGTTGTGAAAGTTCCGGGGTGCGGTCAGCCATTCTTCCGGCACCTTCCCATGCGTGCGCCCACCGACGCCGACGGTGCTGACGAACTCGACTTTCTCGAGACGCGCACAACCATCCGCCAGCGCGATGATGTGGCGAGCCGAATCGACCGAAGAGTGGCGAGCCTGCTCGATCGGCAGGTTCATCCGCACATTGCCCGCCGAGTGAATGATGTGCGTGCTAGTGGCGGCAAGCTGCCGATATTCGATGGCGTCCAGAGCAAAGGCCGGGCGCGTCACGTCGCCGCGCAGAACCCGTACCCGCTGGCGTGCGGCAGCCTCGGCGGGGCCCATCTGCCAGAAGCCGTAGAGCGACTCCAGGCGCCCGGCCAGTTCGCCGAGCGACGCTGCCCGCAGCAGCAAGGTGACTTGCGTCTCGGGATCCAGCAGCAGTATCGGGACCAGGGAGCTGCCGATCGCTCCGGTGGCGCCGGTAATGAAGTAATTCTTCATGAACTGCAATAGCAAGTCAGTGCGTCCGCGCTCCAGGCTGTGAAGGCGGTGCCGTGAGCGGCATCGAGGTGGGCAAAGAGCTCGGCCAAGGCAACCTCGTGCTTGGCTGCGATGGCCTGCCGGCGCAGTTTCATGTTGGCCGTCATTTCGCCGCCGGAGACGGTCAGCGCCTGCGCCGTAATCAGCAATCCTGCCGGGCGCTGGTAGGCTGGAAGGGACCCGCTGGCGTCGGCAAGCTGCCGTCGCAGGCTCTGGAACGACTCCGCAACGCCCGCCTGCCACACCACCTCGCTGACCACCAGCAGGACCACGGGCTGCGGGCGACTAGCGCCGAAGGCCACCACGTGCTCCACTTGCGACACCTGCTGCAGCTGACTCTCGATGCCGGCGGGAGCAATGCGACGCCCGGTCGAGGTCTTGAAAATATCGCTCTTGCGACCAATCAGGGTAATGAAGCCGTCGGCATCGACCATCGCGAGGTCTCCAGTTGCCAGGTAGCCATCGGCATCCAGGGTGGCCGGACCGCAAGCACTCGGCTCGCCAAGATAGCTGGAGAACACTCCGGGGCCGCGCACCAGCAGTTCGCCGTCGTCGGCCAGACGCACCTCGCTGCCGGGAAGGGGCTTGCCGACGCTGCCGAAACGAAAGCAGTCGGGTCGATTGAGGCACACCGGGATGATGTTTTCGCTGATCCCGTAGGCTTCGAGGATCGGCAAGCCGATCGCGTGAAAGCGTTCGAGCAGCCACAGCGGCATCGGCGCCGAGCCGCTGACCATGAACTGCAGATCGCGGCCGAGCACCTTGCGCAGCTTGCCGAGGGCCAGCCAGTGGGCGGCCAGAAACTGCAGGCGGGAAGCGATTCCGAGCCGGTGCCCGGCTCGCGCTGCCGCGGCTCGCCGGTCACCGACCCGCCACGCCCAGTGCACCACTTTCTGTTGCCAGGCCGGCTGCTGCGCGACGACCTGCTCGATACCCGCGTACAGCTTCTCGAAAAACCGCGGAACACCGATGAACAGAGCCGGTTCGATACGCCTGACGTAGTTCATCACCTCGCGCGGGTCAGCCACGTAATAGGTTTGCGCGCCACGACCGATCGCGCTCAGATTGATCATTCGCTGGAAGAGATTCGATAGCGGCAGCCAGCAAGCCAGACGACTGCCCTCGCCGACCTGCGCGTAAGCGGAGAGAATCGCCGCGGCGGCGAGACACATCTGCCGATGGCTATACGCGATACCCTTGGGTTCACCGGTCGTTCCGGAGGTAAAGATGATCGTTGCCGGAGCGTCGGCCTGCGCCTGATTCCAGTCTCCGCCGGAGTTCGTTTCAGCGAGAAGCTCTTCGAGTGGCACAACGCCCTCTACCCCGGCGGCATCGAAGCAGACGACGAAATCGAGCCCTCGCCGAAACGCATCGCCAAGCCGATCAAGCTGAGAAGGGTGCGCCAGCACCAGACCCGCGAAGTTGCAGCGGCGAGCTATCTCGCCAATGTGCGCGTCAACTGCATAGGGGTCGAGGCCGACGGCAACACCGCCCGCGGCCAGGATCCCGAGTTGGGCGAAGTCCCACTCGCGGCAACTCGGCGCCATGATGCCAACCCTTGCGCCAGCGGACACGCCGAGCTTCCGGAAACCATTGCTGAGGGTGGCCACCGCCTGGCGGTAGCCACTCCAGGTGGTGCCCAGCCACTCCCCGCCGGCTGACGAAACCTGGAACAGAGCAGGGTCGTCTGGAGTCAGCAGACTGCGGGCAAGCAGCATCCCGGGTACCGTCCAACCGCTGCTTTCCATCGACACGTCACCGGCCGGCACGCGGCTCACGCCAATCTTGCCGCCCGTTGGTCGCTCTGACGGTTGCACAGCAGCCGCCTATCGCTGCTCGACGACCGGATCGTAGGCGCCTCGGCACCGGTTGATGCACAGATCGTCGGCAGTCAGGCCAAGCCAGGCCATGCTCCGGGTTACTTCCTTTCCCGGACCGAGCCGCTTGCGGATCAGGAAGTCGACCACCGGGCCCATGACCCGCCAGTAATTGCGGTTGGCCTTGCCGTGCCGGATCAAACTGGAAAACTCCGGAGCGTACGGGTTGTAGCCAAAGGTGCGCAGATCGGAATACATCAGCAACCAGTTGATCGGGTAGTTGCTGTGAATCGGGTTGGCATGCCTGCTCGATGCCACCAGGCCAAGATCGACCACTTTGCGCATGATTTCCTCCTGATTGTACGGCCAGGCGTGGAATGGAGCGAGGTAGCGCGGCACCTGCGTTCCCGCAGGGTGGCTCCTGGGGTTGTAGAAGCGGGCAAGATCCTCGGCGCTGAACTCGCCGCAGCTTGCCAGTTCCGGCGGCGTCCAGTCGGTCTCGCAGAGCAGCTGCCGCGAAAACTCGTAGAGCATGCGCTCCGGCTCCGGTTGGCCGGGGGAGTATCCTGCCAGCACCAGCGGGATGCCTTTGGCGATCGCCAGCTTGATCGCGTCGCCCTCGAAGAGAGGCGCATAAACGTACGACAGCGTGTAAACCGCACCGCGTTCCTCCTGGTTGCGCAGCAGATAGCGGAAAATCTTCTTGTAGAACTCGGGTGCGGGCGAATAGCTGACGTGGTCGATATTCAACTTGCCCAGGGCACGCCTGATGTTATCCCAGGCCAGCGCCGGAATGTTGATGTCGACCGTGAACGCCAGCACCTTGAGCTTGAGCTCGACGGCCAACCGGTAGAGGAGGAAGACGCTGTCCTTGCCGCCGCTGAGCGGCACCAGGCAATCGTACTCACCCTGCCCTCGACACTCGGCCAGGGCCTTCTCGAAATCAGCCTCGTAGGCTCGTCGGGCGTCTTCCGCCCTGGCGGCCTCCGCGGCCAGCGACACGTCGTCGCGGCATAGGTTGCAGATGCCGTCTGCTGACAGCGACACGCCTGGAACGCGATCGGGCACCAGACACTTGGTGCATCTTTGCATTTCACCATCTCCACGCACCGGGTGAACGCTGAACGGGAGCGCATGCCGTGTTTGGCCCACCCCTTTCCCACAGCAAGAGGTCTTGGTTGGCTGCAGCTTCCAGATTGGCCCAGCCAGTTCGAAAAACGCTTGCGACCCACTGCCATCAACGTCAATCGTTCACGACCGCGCAAGAGGCCGCGGAGTCTGGTGGCCACCCAGGCACCGGGCAAACGCCTTTTCTTGCCACACCCCGGGCGCCGATACGACCAATGCCAGCAGCAACGTCTGTTCAGTAGCGAGCCGGCAATTACCATCCCCGGCCATTCAGTTCCGGATTACAGGATAGCCCCGCGCAGCCTCGGCTCAAGATGCCGCCAGAGGATGCGGAGGCAGCCTGGCCGGCGGTTGAAGCGGTTGAGTCCGGCGCTGGCCGAGCCTGCCAGCGTAGGAGTGCCGAATAATCGGGGAAGACGGCGGAATTGTCCATACCATCGTCGACTTCGCCATCGATCGAGGAAGCCGGCGAGACGAAGCGGGGCTACGCCGCGCAATGGCCCGATCGCCCGGGCTCGTGCGTCCCGTCTCAGCTGCCGCCCTCGATTTCTCGCCGGAACTGCTCGGAAAAAGCGACCGCTGCTGGAAAGAAATCGAGGAAATCGCGCTCGAAATGCGGATAAGCGCTGCTCAGTTCGCTGCCGGCGCCCGCCAGGCTGTTGCGGCGGCTGATGCGGTGCGCTGCGATCTGGTCGAGGGCACGGCCTGCCGCCGCCAGCTCCCGATAGCCGGCGAGCCAGTCCTCCTGGCGCATTCGCGGCAGCATCTGCGCCAGGCGATCGGGCAACGGCGATCGCTGCGCGAGCAGCGCGTACACGCCAGCCGTAAAGGATTCGAGCGGCTGCTCGGAAAAACGAGCCCAGTGCACGGCAAGAAAGTGGTCGTAGAAGACGTCGATGATGACGCCGCTGTAGCGGCGGCGCTCGACGCTGATTCGCTGCCGGCTCCGGCAGAAGACAGCGTGGGCGTCGGCAAAGCTGTCGATCCGCCGGTGCAGGGCAAGGCCGCGCTGCAGTGCTGCGCTGAGCCCAGGCGGCGCTGGCCGCAGCGGCCCCTTGACGAAATCGCCGAGCAGGGCACCCAGGCGGTAGTCGTCATCGGGGCCGGCGAGCAGCGCGTGCGCCAGGTAGTTCACGACGGCAGACGCGGAAACTGCCGACGCTCCGGCTCACCCTCGCTCGCGACCAGGCGCAACGCAGACCCGGGCACACGCGGCAAGTGCAACAGCAGCAACTCGCTGCCCAGCAGCGTGATCTGGCCGTTGCGCCGATTGTCGCCGGTGTCGCTGTACTCGAAACGATAGACGCGACGCAGCCGCAAGCGGCCCTCGTCGTCGCGGGCTGGACGCAGCGACGCCAGCGCCACGGTGTCGTCGAGCAGTTGCAGCTGGTCGGCATCACACGCCGCGCGTACCGCGCGAATGCCCGCCTCTCGTGCCCTGAAACTATCCAGCCAGAGCCAGCCGGCGGCCAGCATGCCGAGCAGGCTGAGGGTTTCCATCCACGGCATCGCGAGCGTTACCGCCTGGGCCGCGCGCGCAGGCCCGACAGCGCACGCTGGCAAGAGCTCGCGAAATCGATCTTCTTCCGGGCCACTGCGAATACTCCCGAGTAGGTGAGTCGCTGATCGGCGCGATCGCCACCAGCTTGGCTATACTAGCGAAAAATGCCCGACACCACATCCCGACCGGATTCGCCACTGCACCGCGCTGCCCGACTCTCGCTATTACTTGCGGCGCTGTTTGCCGCCATCCCGGGCAAGCTGTCGGCCCTTGAAACCATGGCGAGCAGTGATCCGTTCGACACCCGCGCGATCACCCCGCCGCGCCCGGCGCTCACGCTCTCCGGCCCGGACAGCGCCGACCTGCCGTGTCGGGCGCTGCCCGCCGACGCCGCCTACGGGGTGCTCGAAGTCATCGACCTGGCGCTGTGCAAGAACCCGACCACCCGTGAGGTATGGTCGATCGCGCGCGTCCAGGCGGCGCAGGTCGGCGTGGCGCAGTCGGAATTCCTGCCGACGCTCGACGGCCGGCTGGCCACCAGTCGGGTGACCATCGATTCGCGAAGCGCCAACCAGCGCAGTGCCGCGCTGACCCTGTCGTGGCTGCTGGTGGACTTCGGCGCCCGGTCGGCGAACCTCGAAGTTGCACGGCAATTGCTCAGCGCAGCCTCGGCGACGCTCGACTCGACCGTACAAAGTGTTTTTCTCGGCGCGCTCCAATCCTATTACAACACCCAGGCCGCGCGGGCAGCGGTCACCGCCGCGGGGGAGTCCGAGAAAGCGAGCCGCGAGAGCCTGTCGGCGGCCGAGGTCCGCTACCGGGTCGGCACCGGCACCCCGGCTGACCGCCTGCAGGCGCAAACCGCGTGGTCGCAGGCGACGCTCACCCGCATCCGGGCTGAAGGCGTGCTGCGCAACGCCTACGGCCGGCTGGCCAAGGTCATGGGACTCGACGCCAATCAGGCGCTGCGACTTGACGAGATTCCGGCAGCCGTGCCCGACGCCAGCTTCGACCGGGACGTTGCCGAGCTGATCGTCGAAGCGCGCCGGCAACGACCGGAGATGAAGGCCGCCGAAGCCGAATTGCTGGCGGCGCAGGCCGGCGTCGACTACGCGCGTGCCAGCGGACTGCCAACTATCTCGCTCAGCGCCGGACCGCAATGGCAAGACCTCGGCGGACTATCCACCAACGGCAATTCGGTCGGGCTGACACTCAGCCTGCCGCTCTTTTCCGGATTCAACACCACCTACAACGTCCGCGCCGCGCAGGCGAGAAGCGACGTCCAGGCGGCGCGCCTTGACAGCACCAGCCAACAGGTGGCACTGGACGTCTGGGAGGCGTATCAGAGTCTGACCACCGCCACCCAGACGATCAGGACTACCGCCGACCTGCTGGCCAGCGCCGAGCAGTCCGAGCGCGTCGCGCTGGGACGCTACAAGGCCGGCGTCGGCAACATTCTCGACGTCCTCAACGCCCAGAGCGCACTCGCTTCCGCACGCCTGCAGCGGATCCAGGCGATGCTCGACTGGCGGGTCTCGCGCGCAGCGCTGGCCAGGGCGGTCGGCGTTCTCGACGGCAGCCTGCTGCTGTCGGTCGACGCTACCTGGAAAGCCGGAAAACCATGAACATCACCTTCGGAAAATCGGCTATCGCCGTGCTGCTCGTCGCCGTGGCTGCCGCCGGTGTGTACTGGCAACGTCAGAACGCCGCCCAATCGCCCGAACAGCGCTACAAGCTGCAGATGGTAGATAAAGGCGACGTCACCCAGACCGTGTCGGCCAACGGCACACTCAACCCGGTGGTGCTGGTCAATGTCGGCACCCAGGTGTCGGGAACGGTGACCAGGCTGTACGTCGATTTCAATGACAAGGTCGAAAAGGGACAGGCCCTGCTCGAACTCGACCACTCGCTGCTCGCCGCGCAGGCGCGGCAGACGGCCGCCAACGTGCTCAACGTGGCGGCCGCGCTCGATCTGGCTCGGGCCAATGAAGCGCGCATGCGAGAGTTGTTTGCCGAGGAGTACGTCTCGCGCCAGGAACTCGAACAGGCCATCCAGGCGCGCCGCTCGAACGAGGCGCAACTGGCGCAGGCCAGGGCCGCCGCCGACAAGGACCAGGTCAATCTCCGCTACACGACGATCCGATCACCGGTTTCGGGTGTCGTCGTCGACCGCGTCGTCGACCTCGGGCAAACGGTCGCCGCCAGCCTGCAGACGCCGACGCTGATCAAGATCGCCCAGGACCTCTCCGAAATGCGCATCGACTCGAACTTCGCTGAAGCCGACATCGGCAAGATCAGGCCGGGGCAGAAGGTCCGGTTCACCGTCGACGCCTTTCCGGAGCGCAGCTTCGAGGGCGAAGTCCAGCAGATCCGCCTCAACCCGACTACCCAGCAGAACGTCGTCACCTACAACGTCCGCGTTTCGCTCTCCAACCCCGAACAAATCCTGCTGCCCGGGATGACCGCCTACGTCAGTATCGCCGTCGCCAGTCGCCGGAACGTGCTGCTGGTGGCCAACGCTGCGCTGCGTTTCAAGCCACCCGAGGGCGCCGGCAGCAACGGTGAGCAGGCGACCGCGGCAAAGACGCCAGCCGCCGAGCGCACCGGCGAGGGCAAGGGCAAGAAGCGCGACGCGAAGGGAGCCAACAGCGGCACCGTGCACATCATCGACAACGGCCGGCTGAAAGCGCTGAGCGTGCAGTTGGGGATCACCGACAGCCGCAATACCGAAGTGCTCGGCGGCGACCTGAAGGAAGGCGACCGGGTGGTGATCGGCGAAAATCTGGCCAATTCGGGCACCAAGCCGAGCAGCGTCGGCATGCGTTTGTTCTGATGTCGCAACCGCTCATTCGGGTCGCCGGGCTGGGCAAGTCGTACCGCACCGCCGCCGGTCCGTTCCCGGCGCTCAGGGGCGTCGCCCTGAGCATCGAAGCCGGCGAATTCGTGGCCATCATGGGCCAGTCGGGATCGGGCAAGTCGACCTTCATGAACCTGCTCGGCTGCCTGGACACGCCGAGCAGTGGCGACTACTTCCTGGTCGGCCACGACGTCGCCCGTCTGACCCAGGACCAGTTGGCGAAGCTGCGCAACCAGACCATCGGCTTCGTCTTCCAGGGCTTCAACCTGCTGCCGCGGATGAGCCTCGAAGACAACGTCGCCCTGCCGCTGGTCTACGCCGGAGTCGAGCGCCAGCCGCGGCGCCAGCGGGCGCGCCAGGAACTCGCCCGCGTCGGTCTCGCCGCCTACGCCGAATCGCTCCCCAGCCGCATCTCCGGCGGTCAGCAGCAGCGCGTGGCGATCGCCCGCGCGCTGGTCAACTCGCCGCAGCTGATCCTCGCCGACGAACCGACCGGCAACCTCGACAGCCATACCAGCGCGGAAATCATGGCCCTCTTTGCGCAGCTGAATGGCGAGGGCATCACCATCGTTCTGGTCACCCACGAGGCGGACATCGCCGCCTGCGCGCGGCGGCAGGTACGCTTTCTCGATGGCCTGATCGTCAGCGATCTCGCCACCCCGGCGCGAGCGGTCGGCTGATGTTCAAGGCGATGCTCGGCGAGGCCTGGTACGCGATGGGCGCCAACCGCTTGCGCACCGCGCTGACGATGCTCGGGATGGTCATCGGCGTCGGCTCGGTGGTGCTGATGATGGCCATCGGCCAGGGTGCCCAGTACGCGGTGGCACAGACCATCAGCACCATGGGCAGCAACCTGTACATTCTGATCTCCGGCTCGACCAGCGCCGGCGGCCTGCGCAGCGGCGGTGGCGGCGGCCCGTCGCTGACCGTCGCCGATGCCGAAGCAATTGCCGAACTCGACGGCGTCAGCAACGTCGCGCCGGTGCACCAGGGCACCCAGCAACTGGTCCATGGCCCGAACAACTGGAGCGCGACGGTGGTCGGCACGACGCCCGCCTACCTCGATGCGCGCGCCTGGACGATCGCCAGCGGTCACGCCTTCAGCGACTCGGACGTCCGCTCGGCGACCCGCGTGGCGCTGATTGGCCAGACCGCCGCCGATAACCTGTTTGGCGTCGACGATCCGCTTGGCAAGACCATCCGCATCCGCCAGAGTCCTTTCGTGATCATCGGCGTCCTCGGCAAGAAGGGGCAGAACCTCGACGGACGCGACCAGGACGACACCGTCATCGTGCCGCTGACCACTGCCCAGCGCAAGGTTTTCGGCACCCCCTTTCCGGGGTCGGTACGGCTGGTCATGGTCCAGGCCGGTTCCGCCGAAGCGATGCCGGCGGTCGAAGCGGGCATGATCGCGCTGCTCCGCCAGCGCCACCGCCTGCGCGAAGGGCAGGACAACGACTTCTACGTGCGCAACCTGGCCGCCGCCGCCGACTCGGCGGCGGAAACGACGCGCGTGATGTCGGTCCTGCTCGGCGCCATCGCCTCGGTCTCGCTGCTCGTCGGCGGCATCGGGATCATGAACATCATGCTCGTCTCGGTGACCGAACGAACGCGCGAAATCGGCATCCGCATGGCGATCGGCGCCCGCCAGAAGGACATCCTCGCCCAGTTTTTGCTCGAAGCGCTGATGATCTCGATCGCCGGCTGCCTGATCGGCCTCGTTCTCGGCATCGCCAGCGCGCTGTTGATCAACGCCATCAACGACATGGTGATCGTCATCTCCGGTGCATCGGTGCTGGTTGCCTTCGGCGTCGCCGCCGGCATCGGCGTATTCTTCGGTTTCTATCCGGCGCGCCGGGCGGCGGCGCTCGACCCGATCGAGGCGCTACGCCATCAGTAGCCTTGCAGGCGCTACAATCTGCGATCCACAACGACAGCGAGACCTAC
>ERZ761607.5490-NODE-5490-length-10385-cov-4.088093_pt1 | contig 10385 bp, 9 predicted proteins | sample MGYA00511164_ERZ761607 | MGnify/ENA primary metagenome ERZ761607 (study PRJEB28899, sample SAMN02445080) | bioreactor sludge metagenome | biome: EBPR sludge | place: Australia: Brisbane, Thorneside Wastewater Treatment Plant | collected 2011-06-22 ...
TGTGTATAAGAGACAGGTCCGCCATCCTGGCCGACCGCCTGGCCCAAGGCGCCGGCCTGCCCAGTGCGCACGTGGTGTTTGAAACGCCCGAGTGGATGAGCCGCGATCTTGGCCGGTTGTTTGATCAGGTCAATATCGGTCCGGTTCGTCGCGAGTGGGAAGAGGTCCGCGAGGTGTATCGCCGGGCGGCACAGTTGCTTCCCAACTCCGAGCTTACCCGCGTCGAGGTGGCCTCGTGGACGGGTCGTCCGGTTGAACCCGCCGTCTATGCCGGCCTCGATGATCCGGGACCGCCGCGCTCGGATCACGCTCTCGGCGATTATATCCTCTACATCGGAAGGCTGGATGTCACGAAGAACGTCCATGATCTGATTGATGCGGTCGCCCGGATGAAGCGAGCGCCCCGCCTGGTCATCGCCGGGCGCGGCCATGACGAGGCGGAGTTGCGTCGTCGCGCCGTTGAACGAGGCGTGGTCGCCGACTTTGCCGGCCACGTCACCGACGCGCAGAAGTGGCAACTGATTCGCGGCTGCCGTTTTCTGGTATTTCCGACCTCGTTCGAGGGATTCGGCATGCCGCCGGGCGAGGCCTTGGCGTGTGGCATTCCGGCGGTCTGCTCGGATATTCCCATTCTGCGTGAAGTGTATGGGGACCGGGTGGAGTATTTCCCTTTGCGGGATGTCGGCGCACTGGCGGCGGTCATGGAGGATCTGGATGCGCGCGATGCCTACCGCCGTGAGCGCGGTGCGGCTGGACGAGCGTATGTCCTTTCCCGTTATACATGGAGCCATTGCGCGGAGCGGTTGGAATCCTCGCTGCGCGGGATCATCAGGAGCACCACATGAGCGTCAAAGCATGGATGAAGTCGTTGTTGGGGCCGCGAGTCTCCGGATGGATCCGTTACATGCGATACCGGAAGCGCCCGGTATCCCAGGCGGTCTCGTTGCAGGAAACCTTTACCGCCATCTACCGCAAGGGGGCATGGGGTGGTGGCCAGGACGACCTTTGCTCGGGTGAAGGCAGCACCAACGAAGGCATCGTGCAGCCGTACATTAAGGCCTTGCGTGGATTCCTCGGATCACTCCCGTCGGATCAACGCCGACTGGTTGATCTCGGGTGCGGCGATTTCCGGGTCAGTCGTCAACTGATTGACCTGACCACGGACTATACCGGCATCGACATTGTGCAGGACGTTGTTGATCACAACAACCGGAAGCACGGAGGGGCGCATGTTCGTTTCCGCCAGTTGGACATTACCGCCGAACCACTGCCGGAGGGTGATGTCTGTACCTTGCGCCAGATCCTCCAGCACCTGTCCAACCAGCACGTGGCTGCGGTGCTGCAGAAGGCGTTGGCTACCTACCGCTATATTGTCATCACCGAGCATCAACCGCGACCGGAACTGCTGACCGCCAGGAACCTCGACAAGATGGCGGGGGCGGACATCCGGGCGTATTTCAATTCGGGCATCTACCTGGACGCTCCGCCCTTTTCGATCCCGTCGGAGCGGCTACGTCCGTTGGTCAAGGTTCCCGGCCACTCGTTGGGTGAGGGGGTTGATCCGGGTGAAATCGTGACTGTTGTCGTAAAGGGAAACAAGGATTGATCGGGTCACCATGAACCTGCTGTTTGTAACGCCCGGATTCGTATTCCCGCTGGTCGGCGGTCAGTCGATCCGCACCTGCAACTTCCTGCGCGAGTTGCGGGCACTCGGTGTTTCGGTCACCGTGGTGACCATCGTCGAGCCGGGTAGCAATGGCCAGTTCCTGCGGGTCATGGAGGAATTCGGCTGCCGGGTGATCCCGGTCCCCATGAATCCCGACCGGGTGATGACCACCGCGGAAAAGATCGCGTTGCGGTTGCAGTCAACCCCGGCCACGATCTGCCGTTACCACGATCCCGCGATGCTGTTGGCGGTGCGGCAGGTGTTGCGGGAAGGCACCTTCAATGCCGTGCTGTGCGACCAGTTGCACATGGCGCAGTACTGCCACGATATCCCGCTGCCGAAGATCCTCAACACCGACGATCCGCTGTTCATCCAGTTGCGGCGCGAGGCGAAGGTTTGTGCATCGCGTGCCAAGGCCTTGAGCATGCGGCTGGAGGCGGCCAAATACGAGCGGTATGAGCGGCGCATGTTCGCGGCGTTCGATCATGTGCTGTTTGTCTCGGCGGCGGACCGGAAGCAGGTCGAGGACACGCTGGGCTGCCGCAACATCGAGATCATTCCGCAGGGGGTGGACACCTCGTTTTTCACGCCGGATGGCCCCGGGCTGCTGCCCGCGCCTCGCGATCCGGTGATCGCGATTACCGGCACGATGAACTATGCGCCGAACGCCGCGGCCGCGGTGTACTTTGTGCGCGAGGTGTTGCCGATCCTGCGCCGAACCCACCCCCACGTTGGCTGTGCGGTCGTCGGGGCCTATCCGAGCGACGAGGTGAAGGCGCTGGCCCGCGACCACGCGGGCGTGGTGGTCACCGGTTTTGTCGACGATATTCGTCCATACCTGCGCTCGGCCGCGGTGTATGTGAGCCCGGCGATCAGCGGGACCGGGATCAAGAACAAGGTGCTGCAGGCCATGGCCATGGAGAAGGGGATCGTGGCCACGCCGTTGAGCATGGACGGAATCCCGCAGGCGGTGAATGGCGAATCGGTCCTGGTGGCGGAGGGTGCCGAGGCGATAGCTCGGGCGGTGGCGCGGCTGCTCGATGATCCGGCCGAGGCGGCGCGGCTTGGTGCGAATGCCCGCCGCTGCATCGTCGAACATTACTCCTGGCGGGCGATCATCGGACGCCTGTACGGATTGCTGGGCCATCGACGTGAAACGTAACGAACCCACCCCGGCCTGCGGCCACCCCTCCAGGGAGGGGATTTGCAGGTGCACTTCCCTCCCTGGAGGGGTGGCGCGAAGCGACGGGGTGGGTCTTTGTTCACCGGCATTCCCCTCCTTGGCGGGGTGGCCGCAGGCCGGGGTGGGTGGTCTGTCATGAAACAAGCACTCTTCTCCCTCGCCGCAGCGACCGGAGTGTTCCACGTGGGCCGCCGGTTCACCGCATCCTCGTTGCGCATCTTCACCTTCCACGGGGTGCAGCGGTGCGACGATCCGGTGCTCAATGTTGATCGGTTGCAGGTCGATCCGGTCCTGTTCGAACAGCAGGTCGCCTGGATCGCGTCCCGGTACCGGGTCATCCGGGGTTCCGATCTGGTCGCCGCGATCCGGACGGGTGGTGCATGGCCTTCCCGTGCGGCCCTGGTTACCTTCGACGACGGGTATGCCAACAACCTTGAGGTGGCGGCGCCGATTCTTCAACGCCACGGGGTCCCTGCGGTGGTGTTTGTCAGCACCGGTTTTGTCGATGGTTCGGAGCGGCCCTGGTGGTACCAGGCGCGGGCGCTCGCCGCGGAGGCGGGTGTGTCGCCCGCCGAGGTGCTGCACCGCGAGCAGGCCCTGGTGAAGCAGCCGCGCGTGGTGCAGCGTGCCGAGATCGATCCATCCGTCGCATCGCCGTTCGCATTCCTGCGTCCCGAGCGGTTCCCTGCATGTGCTGCTGCAGGCCTGGAGATCGGATGGCACGGACACGCGCACCTCGCCTGCGGGGTGGAGCAGCCGGAGGATCTCGCGAAGGATCTGCATCGGAGTGCCGAGGCATGGCGTTCGTGGGGCATTCGGCCATTGCCGTTGTTTGCGTACCCCTATGGCAGCGAACCGCACGCGGAACATCACGATACGGTTCAGGCGATGTTGCGTGCGCACGGCATCGCGGTCGCGGTCACCACGCGCATGGGAATCAATCCGCCGGGTGCCGATCCCTGGTCCTTGCACCGCCTGGACGTCAACGGTGGCCGCTCGGTTGCCAACCTCGACGCGATCAGTTCCGGTTGGTTTGGACGAGCGGTCCCGAGCAGCAACCAAGGGTGATTGCGTCGTGCCTGCAGCCATTCGCTCGAATCATGATCACGAGTTACCACCCGCTTCGCTGGAGAGGGATGAGCGGGATGAGGGGATAAAAAACCTCTCTTCTTCCTCCTCTTCCTCCAGCGAAGCGGGTGGTGAAATAATCGCCGTATGATCTTCAGCAGCTACGAGTTTATCTTCCTGTTCCTCCCGGTCGTGCTGGCTGGGTACTACCTGTTGCCGGCACGGTGGCGGACAACGTTCCTGACCCTGGCCAGTTACTTCTTCTATGGCTGGTGGGACTACCGGTTCTGCGGCCTGATGTTGCTGTCCACGCTCATTGACTACGGGGCGGGGAAGGGGATTGCCTCCGCCACCTCGTCGCGCGGGCGGAAGCAGTGGATGCTGATGTCGGTGGTGAGCAACCTGTCACTGCTCGGCTTCTTCAAGTACTTCGACATGTTCGCCTCGACGGTGAATTACGGTCTTTCCGCGTTCTTTGCTGAAACCGGAAACCCGACACCCGACACCTCGTTTCTTCCCCTCCTTCACCTCGTCCTCCCGGTCGGCATCTCCTTCTACACCTTCCAGAGCATGAGTTACGCGATCGACCTGTACCGCGGGCAGGCCAAGCCGACGCGATCGTTCATGGACTTCGCCTGCTATGTTTCGTTGTTCCCGCAACTGGTGGCCGGTCCGATCGTGCGGTACCACGAACTCGCCGAGCAACTGGTGTACCGCGAGCACAGCTGGGCGCGCGCGTTCACCGGGTGTTCGTTCTTCGTCCTGGGTTTCGCCAAGAAGGTGTTGATCGCCGACGGGGTCGCTCCGCTGGTCGATGCGGCCTTCGGGTCCACCGCGCCGGGGTTCATCGATGCCTGGGTCGGTGTGCTCGCCTACACGATGCAGATCTATTTTGATTTCAGCGGATACTCGGACATGGCGGTGGGGTTGGCCTTGTTGTTCGGCTTCCAGATGCCGCAGAATTTCCATTCGCCCTACAAGGCGGTCAGCATCACCGATTTCTGGCGTCGCTGGCATATTTCGCTGTCCACCTGGTTGCGCGATTACCTCTACATTCCGCTGGGCGGCAACCGGCATGGTCCGGTGCGCACCTACATCAACCTGATGCTGACCATGCTGCTGGGCGGTTTGTGGCACGGGGCGAACTGGACCTTTGTCGCCTGGGGGCTTTTCCACGGGGGGTTGCTCGCATTGGAGCGAGCCGCAGGTAAACAGGGTTGGTGGGCGCGCGCTCCGGTGGTGGTTCAGCGTGCGGGTACGTTCGTGCTGGTGATGCTCGGGTGGGTGGTGTTCCGGGCGGGGTCGATGGACCAGGCGTGGTCCGTGTATGCGGGCATGATCGGCTTGCAGGGGTGGGGGGCGGCGTCAGGCGTGGTCGTGTGGTCGCTGCCGCTGGTCATGCTGCCGGTGGCGGTGGCGCTGGCCTGGTGCCGCGCCAACACGTGGGAGATCCGCCATGAGCCGCGCTGGGGCTGGACACTTTGGTTGTCGGTATTGTTTGTCGTGTCCGTGTTGACCATTCTCGTCAACAGCGCGTCGCCGTTCCTGTATTTCCAGTTTTAGGAGTCCTGCTTGTGGATCGTTCAACAATGTTGTCGCGATGGGTGTTCGTGCTTGCAGCAGCCTTGGCGGGTTGCTTGCCAGGTATCGCCGAAACACGCTACAGCCAATCGCTGAATTGGGCGGAAGGGTTTACGTATGAGGGTCCTGCCTTGCCGGCATTGAGCACAGGGATGGTTGTCGCGGTAATGGGTGATTCCATCACGCAATTTGGCGGATACATCTGGAATGTGGATGCGGCGATCAGGCGCTTGCGGTCGCCGCTGCTGATGGACAAGATCGTCATTGCCGGTCGGGCGGGTTTCAAGTCCAGCGATCTGGTCGAGTCGTTTCCCCGTTTAGTTGAACCGCACCGGCCCTCGATTGTCGTGGTGATGATCGGATTAAACAATGCCGATGATCGCGCCAGCGAGCGCATCAACAGAACAAAACTCGTGGATGCATTCGAGGATGACTTGCGAAGGGTTGTCGACTTGATCCGGGGCATTGGGGCGACACCCGTATTTATGACGCCGACCATCTGGGGTGAGGATCCCATGACCCCGACCAATATACGCATTCAGTTCTTCAGCGATGCCATGAAAGAGCTTGGGGTGGAGTTGAATGTCGGCGTTATGGATGTGCGGTCCATGTTTTTGCGCGCCATCTCCGCCAAGCCGCCGGATCATCGGGGAAATCTGCTGACCACCGACGGCACACACATGAACGACGCCGGGAATGCGTTGTTATCCGTCGCACTCATGCGTGTGCTCGGTTTCACCGATGACGAGATCCGCAGCCTTCCCTGAGCGATTGATTCTTCCGGCCATGCCCCCCCCCCCCAATCGACTCTATTCACTTGATGTGCTGCGCGGTGTTGCGGCCTTGCTGGTCGTTTTCTGCCATTGGCAGAACTTCTTCATGATGGGCGTTACATCCGGGGAATATGATGTCATACGGATGCCAGGTTTCAGCTTGATTGGGTTTCTGTATGAGAATGCATGGATGGCCGTTGATTTCTTTTTCTGTCTATCCGGATTTGTTTTTCATTGGTTGTACGGCCTCCCGGTTTCCAAGGGGCGCATAGTCTTTGGACGTTTTGCGGCACTACGATTATCCCGGCTTTATCCGTTGCATCTGGCAACTCTGATGCTCGTCGCCTTGGGGCAATGGGGGTATTTGCTGGCAACAGGGACGTACTTCGCTTTTCACCATCAGGATATCCATCATTTTGTATTGAACGTGCTCTTCGCCTCATCCTGGGGCTTCGAGTCGGGTTACTCGTTCAATGGCCCCATCTGGTCGGTGTCGGTCGAAATGTTTCTGTATGGCATCTTCTTTTTCATGTGCCGAAGATGGGGTGTACGAACCGTGGTCATGATGGTGTTCGCGATAAGCGGATTTACCTGGATGAATGTCCTGTATGCACCATTGGGTAGAGGCATCACTGGATTTTTTGTCGGAGGGTTGGCTTGTGTGGTATATCAATACATCCTTCTTTCCCGCCATGCGCGCCGCATGGAGCTGACCCTTTCCATTCTACTGATGCTCATGATCGGGCTCGTACTGGCGATCTCTAGCATGAACGAATCGCCCTCGCTGCGCGCCATTCCCGGCCTCTGGCGCCTGGAGGGTGCGTTTCAGTGGCTCTATTATCGACTTCCGATGCTGGTGTTGTTCCCGGTGGTTATCCTGGTCGCGGCACTAGTTGAAACCAGGGTCGCTGGTCGGGGGCGCGCGGGGTTGTCGTGGCGAAAGGGTGCTGTATTGGGCGATGTGTCGTATGCTGTCTATCTCCTTCACTTTCCGTTGCAGTTGGTAATGGCGTTGTTCCTGGTACGAATGGACATTGACCATGACATGTTCTACGCCCCCTGGTTTATCATATCATTTTTCACGCTTCTGGTATTCATCGCGTGGCTGACGTATCGACGTTTTGAGTTGCCGACACAGTCATTTATCAGGAAACAATGGATGGTTCGGCGGGAATGTTGATCGGAGTGTTCATGTAGCAATGACCTCGCGTAAGACAAGATCTTGCACCCTGGCGTTTGGGTTCGTCATGGTGGTGTTGCTCGGGATCGACTGGTCGGCTCGTTTTGCCGTCTTTCGCTGGCACGATGGCCTGGTGCGCCGAGTGTCGGCGCCGTTATCCACGCGTGGGCCGGAGGCGCCGATGCAGCGGATGGAAATTCCCGCGATGCGTGGCGGCGATTTGACCCGCCTGGTCGGATTTCCCCCCTTTGCCGAGCGGTTTGCCGAGGACAAGCCGGCGACGGTGATCGTGACCGATGAGCAGGGGTACCGCAACGAGCCGCCCACCGATGGCGTGATCTATCCGGTGGTGGTGGCCGGTGACAGTTTCTTCCACGTGCAGTACGGTGCCGACGGCAGTTTCCCGAAACAACTGGCGGCCGCCCTCGATGTGCCCGTGTACAACCATGCCTATCCGGGGCGGGGCATGTTCTGGGGCATGATCCGGTTCCTCTCGGATCCACGGTTTGCGGACCGTCGGCCCAAGGTCGTGGTCTGGGGATGCCTGGAACGTGACATCAGCGGGCAGGCGTTTGCGGGGTTTGTTCACCAGGTATGGCAGTTGGAGCAGCCGGAAAAGGCCGCACAGGAACGTCTGGCCCGGGGGCAGGTCGGGGTGGCATGGAGCCGACTGGCTCCGTCCGCGTTACGCGCGTCTTTGCCGGACTCCTCCTGGCTGGGGGCCCAAACGACGCGGTTATGGAACCGGGTGCGGTTTGCCGTGTTCGGGCAGGTGACCGAGGATGTGGTGGTTTCCCTGCCCGATGCGGCAGGCCGGCAGGACCTGTTTTACCGGATTGCCTTGGAGGCGATGGCCTGGCCCCGCGAAGTCCGCGAGCCGGAGAAGGTCGGGTGGGGCGCGGCCTATATCCGGCGTTACGTCCAGTCCCTCGGCATGGAGCTGGTCGTCGTGCTGATTCCCGACAAGGAATCGGTCTACCGGGAATTGATCCCCTCGGGGCCGGGGCGTGACCCGGAGCGGTGGCCACCATCCACCCTGGTTGATGTGGAACAGGCCCTGCGCGACGAGGGCGTTCCGGTGGTCAATTTGCTCCCGGCATTCCGTGATCTGGCCGGGCGGGGTGCATCGTTGTATTGGCGCGATGACACCCATTGGCGGCCTGAAGCGATGGCGGTCGCTGCGGAGCTGACCGCGCCGGTGGTTCGTGCTAGCATGGAGACGCGATGAACCGTTGGATCGTCAGAATGTTTGCGGGTGGCACGATCGGGTTGGTGATCGGATGTTCCGAGCCAAACCCCGAGCAGGATTGGTATGACCAGTCGCGGGCCCACACCGAAGACCGTGATGCCTACATCCGCGACCAGGTCACCCTCGGCGTAGACGAGCGTGAAGCCCGGCAGAACGCCGATTTGAATTACTACATCGAAAACACGGTTCGACCGAAGGATCCCGAGGTCCCTCCTCGCGATCCGATGCGTTGATCGGCGGTTCGATGTTTCCCCTCCGGCGCGGCGTCCTGCTGTGCCTTACCGGCGATTGGCCGCAGTAAACACCCGGCGTTTCCAGCCATACCACGCGCCGCGCGCGCAACCCCACCAGGCCTTAGGCCACCGCCAGGGTCGTACGACGATCTCCTTGCGCAGCGGTCCGGTGCGCAAGGCGCGCATCACCAGGGATCCGGTGTTGCGGTGGGTCCGGCCGTGGCGGAACGCATACAGGAACACATTCGCGCTGCGGGTCCATTCCGGCCAGCCGGATCGCTGACGGTCGCGGGTGCCGCCGCTGCGCGCGCGCAGGTGGATCAGCCAGCAGTCCGGGTCGTACCAGAGCAGGTGTCCGGCATCGGCCAGACGGTCGGCAAAATCGAAGTCTTCGCATTGCGACGAGGCGATGAAGGCCTCGTCGTAGCCGCCGATGGCGCGGGCGGCGTCGACGCGCACGGCGTGGTTGCAGCCGATGAACGAGCGGGTGGCCATCGGGGTGGTTTCGATGAAGTGGGTGCGGCTGTTGCGGGCGGGGTTGTCGAGCGCGGGCGGGTGGTCCGGATCGAGGGCGTGGAACACCTGGCCGGTCAGGCCGATCCATGGTTGCGCGGAAAAGGCGGCGTGAAGTTTGGCCAGGTAGTCGGGGGGAAGGATTACGTCATCGTCGATAAACACCAGTACCGGGGCGTGCGCTTCGTGCAGGGCGATGTTGCGCTTGCCGGTCAGGGAGTCGGTCGTCACGGCGAGCCAACGCAGGTCACCGGCCTCTTGCCATGCCTCCAGCATGCGGGTAACCTGCGGATCGTGGGTTGGCTGCTGGTCGATCACCAGGACTTCCGCAGGCAGGGTGCGCGCTTGGGGGAGCAGCGATTTCAGGGTTTCGATCAGCAGGGGGCCGCGGTCGTTGGTGCAGATGGCGACGGACAAGGCGGGTGGTTGTCGGGTCGATGCATGCATGTGCGGTAAGTAGTAGTCGATGAAGCATACGAAGAAAACCAGGAAATCGGGGCAGGGGTTCTGCCCATGAGCGCGGCGGTATTCATCGGCTGGGTGGCCATGGCCGGTCTGGTTTATCTGTACATCGGCTATCCCTTGCTGGTGGCATTGCTCGCGCGTGTGATGGCGCGGCCGGTCATCCGGGGGGAAACAACGGATCGGGTTTCCGTGCTCGTTTCATGTTACGGGGAGACGGATCGGTTGGTGGAGAAGGTCCGGGCCGTGCTGGTGTTGCCGGGTGCCGAGCGGATTTGCCAGGTTCTGGTTGGATTGGATGGCGAAGGGGGGGGGCATGCCGAGGAACTGGCCGGCCGGATCGGGGACCCGCGGGTTGCGGTGATCGGCTTCGCCGTGCGGAGGGGCAAACCGGCGGTGCTCAATGACCTGATGAGCCGGATCACCGGGTCCATCGTCCTGATGATGGATGTGCGCCAGCGACTCGGCGAGCAAACC
>ERZ761607.5494-NODE-5494-length-10379-cov-4.275959_pt1 | contig 10379 bp, 7 predicted proteins | sample MGYA00511164_ERZ761607 | MGnify/ENA primary metagenome ERZ761607 (study PRJEB28899, sample SAMN02445080) | bioreactor sludge metagenome | biome: EBPR sludge | place: Australia: Brisbane, Thorneside Wastewater Treatment Plant | collected 2011-06-22 ...
GCGCCACATGAAAATGTCGGCTCCCAAGGCGGTGTAACCTTCCCAGACGATGGTATCGCCCCACACCATGGGGGCAACGTCATCGTAGCGGTTGCTGGTGATCTGAACGGTCGTGGTGGTTGCGGCATCGAACAGGTAGATTTCATAGTCAAAGCCATCCCAGCCATACCAGACCACCTTGTCGCCATGGACCTTCGGGCCGATGTCGTAATAGAAGTTCGTGGTCAACTGCATGCGGATATCGCCGGCAAGAACCATGATCTCCCACCCGAAGGGCCAGCCCTTCGCCTTTTGCCATGCGATCAGGCTGCCCCAGAAGCTGGGGGCAAAATCATTGCGTCGATCGTGGGTGACGCGTTGTATATCCGCATCCCCCTGGCGCCACGACCAGACCTCGGCTTCGCCGCTGGGGTGGCGACGCACTTCGTTGGTTGTCGCGTTGAGGTTGATCGATTCCGATCCGGGCTCAGCGATTGGTGCTGTGTCCTCTTCCGATGGTGGCGGGGCTCCACCGACTTCCATGCCGGAATACAGCGCGGTCAATTCCGGCTGTTCGCCTTCGTCGCGAGTCGGGACCTCCATCAACGTCCACGTGATATTGCCTTCGATGTTGCGGGTGCTTGCGGTGAAAATGACCTGGTTGCTGTGGATCTGTGGTTTAACCGCGCCGAACAGCCCGGTCATCTCTTCCGTGATATTGCGAAGTTCACCGTTGTCGAGCACCGCGATGTGCGACTGGGCCGAGTTGTTGATGTTGGTATTGAAGTACATCCACGCGGCCAGACCGGTTTCGCTGAGCACCGGATCCCGGTTGTACAAGCCTTCGCGGGAAATGACGCGTACATCGTAGGTTTGCGCGGGCGCTAAAAAGGGAATGCACAAGGAAAGCGTGGCGGATAGCCATGCGACCGGTTGACGGAGGCATCGCCTCGCGTTTCTGGATGTGCGTAAACCCAAACCCATGAAAAGGACCTAAAGTAAATCTGCAATATAGAGAGGTCGGGTGGGCATGGCTAGCCTGAAAAACCGGTTGTGCCGGATTTTACGCAGGTCTAACACGCGGGGAATGGCAGGGTTACAACCAGCTATCGAGTAGAAACGCTTTAAAGCGTTCCGGATACCGGCGGCGCATTGTCGAGTTGCTCGACCTCTTCCGACGGGCGCTGGATCAGCAAATTGGTCGAGGAAGCGATCGGCCAGTCAGGTCCCCAGCGGTGCGTATCGCTCCAGTAGTGACCGGGTTTGCGGGACCGCATCCGGGCATCCACCATGCGCGGATCGAGCTTCTCTTCCTGCACCCCGCGAATGGCGGTGTAGTCGCGGCCGAAACGCTCAATGGACTTCAGGGTGGCATTGACCATGCGGCGCTCGTACTGGGTGCTCAACCGGACCGTACGATCACGGCGGGAGAGCTGCATGTCCTCGATCGTGTTGGCCATTTCGTAGGCCCACCAAACCGGAACATTGGGTCCCCAGGGAGTGTCTTCGAGAACGCCGCGGAATCGCGTGCGCAATCCGACCAGCATCGAGGTGCGCAGATCAAACATCATGGCATTCACCAGCGCGGACGATCGCTCGTTGTCGGTCAATACGATCAATTCGAAGGTGCCACGTTCCGGCGAAAGCGAGCCGTTGAGCAGGATGGCTCGGACATGGGATTTCATCTTGTCGGGAACGAGTTGGCGCGGAGCAGGGAGCACGGCCGTGTAATAGAGCGGTTTCTCGGCAATATTATCCGCCAATACCATGATTTCGCCGGAGAAGATCGCCTCGATAAGCTCCTTCTGCATACGGGCGTCCTCTTCATTATTGGCCCATACGATCAGTTCACGGCCCAGGAACTTCAGCGCCGAGTCACCGGTACCCCACAGGTTATCGCCGATTTGGCTGGCAAAGAAACCATCCCGGTGCATGCTGATCTTGCGCCGACCGAGCGGAAAACCTCCGACCACGTGCGCCACGACATTTTCGATTTTATCATCGCCGTTCTTGCGATAGGTCACGAGAATGGCGGCGATTTCACCCTCCTTGACGTCGGGAGTCTCCTGAATGCCCTTTTCGACCGCCTGCTTCAATTGGGCCAGCAACTCGGGATCGGCGCCGAAAATGATCTCCAGGTAGGTCGATGACAGGGTCTGGTCTGCATCGGCCTGTCCAATGGTGCCTCCGTTTTCGATCAAGTACTTGATGTTGGCGCTGATTTCCGAGACGTGGTCGTACAGGCGGAAGGAACGGTACCCGGTCACGGCGAGGCTGCCGGCGATCAGCACCATCATGGTCACAAAAACATACGTTATACGACGCCAATTCACGCAGGGTTCTCCCACACATACCATACACCGGTAGTTTCGCCCTGTTCAAGTGCGAATCCCGACGGCAGCCGCAAAAACGTTTTAGCGGGTTCTGCTTGTTGATTCTAACAAGCTTTGCACTTGCCTAGCCACGTGGGTTGTGTCAAACAATCCCGCTTACGGTTAACGGTTTGGACTACTGTGTTGAAAGGAGCATCGCGTGAAACGATTGGCTTGCTGGGTGTTGGTTGGGTTGGTATTGGGTGCCGTCGGGTGCAGTTCTCCCTCGAAGAAGGTCAAGGAATTGCGTTTGGGCATGACCCCGGAAGAAGTGCGCGACCGCATTGGTGATCCGTACACGATCCGCGCGGCCAAGGTGTTTGACGACGGCCGTTCGACGGAAATCTGGGAATACACGCCCTCGTTCGCGATCAACCCCAAAACCTACTGGGTTTACTTCGAGGACCAGAAAGTGGTCCAGTGGGGGCAACCGGGTGATTTTGCGGGCAAGGCCGGCCTGAATGTTCCGGTCGAAGAATACAAGCCGTTCAAGTCAACCAAGTAGTCCGGAGGCCCTTTCCGTCCAGGCCGAAGGCCCGTTGATGGGGTCGCGGCAGCCTGGTGGATGAGGGCCGCTGTTCTGTACAGGGATCACGCGCCGTATGCCAAACCATGCCGAGACCGCCGGCTCGACCTTCCGTCGTCGTCGATTGCTCCCGATGCTGGGGCTTGCGCTGGCCGCATGGAGTATGGGGGAACGTGCCGAGGCCCAGTTCTTGCGGCTGGGACCACTGGACTTCATGTCGAAGCTGACCACCGAACTGATCTACACGACGAATGTCGAGCAGGAGCGCAAGTCGGAAGCCAAGGGCGAGATGGAGGATTTTTATATCATCGTCTCCCTTGACCTGGTTTCAGATGCCGCGATTGCTCCCAGTACCCAGTTGAAACTGGACACCGGAATGTCGGTGGAAAAGCATTTGAACCGTTCCGATCTCGACAATTCAACCAATCCGTTTGGTCGCGCGAATATCGAGACGTTGACCGAGATCTCCCGCTATACCCTTGCATTGCAGGCCGGTTGGGAGCGTACATCCGAATCCTCGGAGGATACAGCGTTTCCCGGCAGCAGCCGCCTGACCCGGCGTGAGCAGGAGAAATACGGTTACAATGCCGAGTTGATGTGGGAAACCGATCCGCTTCGACTTTCCGCGAATTATGACTTCAAGGCCGAGCGGTATATCGCCGAGGAAGACCAGATCAACGACAAGGATACCGTCGGCTACCTGTTTGAATCCAACTACCGGATCACCCGTCGCGTCCAGGCCGTTTATTCATACAAAGGATCCCGCGATGAACTGGTCAACGTGCCCGATGACGAACCGGTCTGGGAAATCACCCAACGTATCCTGCTCAATTTCACCCTGACCGAGAAGCCGAAGTTCACCTACGGATGGGGCTATGAAAAGGAGGATGTCGGTGACGACAAGGGTGATTGGGAAATGATCCACACCTTCAATCTTTCAGATGATTTCCAGCTGAATCCCCGGGTGAAGGGATTCTACGCGATCTCCTATGAAATCGAGGAAGTGGCCGAGGAAAATGACGTGGCTTTTACCTATGGTGGTGGTGTCGAGCACGAGATATCCTCCTCGGCCAAGCAGACACTTTCGGCCAAGAAGGAACCGGTGGACACGTTTGGCTCAACGACGGATACGGACTCCACAACCATCACCTATGACTTCAAGAAGATGGACCTGATCATGTACAACCTGACCTTCGGGTTCAACGTCTCGTATCAGATCGACGAACCCTTGTCCGCTGGCCCGACGGAAAAGATCTGGACCTACAACACCAGCCTGGCCCATGAAGTGGCTCTGTCAACCCGACTTACCCGTCGCCTCGAGTACTTGTATACGCGCGAAGACTCGAATCTCGAGGAGGAACTGCTCGAAGAGCACCGCGTGACCCTTTCGTTTACCTACTCGTTCTGATGTGCCATGTATCTTGATGTAATCCGATCGCTGAACTGCATCCGGTGGCTATGCTTCGTTCTCGGCATGGCAACCGTTGTTTCGGTGCCCCTGTGGGCCGATGGGGAGGAGGCGCTGGTCCGGCGCATCATGGGCGGTGATTTGCTGAACATTACCGTGGACGAGTCCGCCGATCTCGATGGTCTCTATCCGGTCGCCGGCGACGGACACATCGATTTCAAGTATGCCGGCCGCATCCGCCTTGAGGACCTGACCCTCGATGAGGCCCACGCCTTCCTGACCAAGCACCTGGAGACGCGTTTCTTCAAGAAGGCCACCGTAGCCATCGAGGTGTCGGAATATGTCTCCGGTAGCCTGCTGATCCTTGGTGCGGTGCATGATCCCGGTTCGATCCCTTACAAGGGAAATGAGATCATCACCCTGCTCGAAGCCATTACCATGGTTGGAGGCCTGACCCCCAAGGCCGCGTCGGATCAAATCAAGATCTTCCGCTGGCGGCCGGGAGGCTCGATGAGCCGCGAAGTAATCAATGTCGATCTGAAACGCATCCTGACCGAATTCGATTTCAGCCGCGACCAGTACCTGCGGCCTCGCGATATCATCGTGGTGCCGGAAAAGGGGCAGGATGATGGCGCTGCGGAATTCCTGGCCCTGGGTGAATTCGGAACGCCTGGATTCCATGCCACCGTGGAAAACATGAACATGATCCGGGCGATCTCCACCGCCGGCGGCGTTACCCGTGAGGCACAACTCGATTCCGGCCGCATTCTTCGCCCGGATGGCTCCGGCAATTACTCGGCGATCCCCGTGGACCTCGGCCGCCTGCTCGGGTCCGCGGACATGAGCATGAATATGCCCATTTTCCCTGGAGACATCCTGTTTTTGCCTTCGGCCAAGCTGACGGCGGCCGGCCGCATCTATTTTCTGGGGGAAATCGAACAGCCGGGCATGTATCCCCTGTCCAACACCGGTGATTCCACCCTGGCCCGCACCATCCTGCAACGCGGCGGGTTGACCAAGTTCTCGAATGGATCGGCGGTTCGGATCCAGCGCAAGGCCCCGGATGGGACGATGCAGACCCTCGTCGTCGATGTGGACAAGATCCTAAAGGGCGGCCAGTTCGACGAGGATGTTCCGTTGCAGAACGAGGACGTCATCATCATCCCGCAACGGATCTTCAATATTTTCTAGCATGAAACAGATGATTCAACCGCCGGGCGAGACCACCGATGCCCATCCACCCCGCAGCGGAGGCGCTCCCAGCTCCAGCTCGGGCATCGACATGGTCAAGATCAAGCAGTACCTGCATGTGATCGTGAGTCGTATCTGGGTGGTGGCCATCTGCTTCACCATCGCGATGCTGGTGGCCGTCGTCCAGATCTCCAAGCAGGAATCCGTGTACCGAGCCTCTACCAGCCTTCTGCTGACCCGTGGCACCACGCCGATGGGCCAGATCCGCGACCAGGACCGTCAAGTGTTCGGTGAATTCATCGACACCCAGGTCCGGATCATCAATTCGCAGGCCGTGCTGGCCCGGGCCCGGGAGAGTATGAACATGCCGGAGTCGGAGATCAACCGGCTGCTCCGCACATTCAACGTGTGGCCCCTCGGCCGTGCCTCGGTCGTCTCCATCGTCGTTACCTCCCTGGATCCCCAGTTCTCCGCCGACTTCGCCAACGCCGTGGCCCGCGCCTACATCGAGTTCAAGACCGATGAACAGACCGCCGGAGCCCAGAATACCATCGTCAACCTGACCCAGACCGCGAACAAGATCCGCGAGGACCTGCGCAAGGCCGAAGAGGCCCTGATCCTGTTCAAGCGGGAAAATTCCGATATCACCATCCAGAAGTCCGGCAATGTCGCCGCGACCATCATGTCTGACATCTCCTCGCGCGTCGCCACCTACAAGATGGAGCGGATGATCCTGGAAATGCAGAAACCCCTGCTTTCCGATGCATCCGATGATGTGATCCTTACCGCGTTGAGCAGCCGCTATACGCCGACCATGCCGGTGATGGCCATGACCGGCGCCCAAGGTGCCGGGGCCCCGGCGGATACCGGATCGTCCGACATGGTCATGCGCTCCTCCACAACCCCGCTGGGCGTGGTGAACTTCAGCGGTTCAACCGATACGACCTGGTTGGACCTGAAGAAGCGGCGGTCCACCCTGGAACTGGACCTGAAGCGAGCCCGCGAGAACCTGCGCGACAACCATCCCGGGATCCGGACCCTGATGCGCGACCTGGACAAGATCAATGCCGAACTCAACCGCGAAGTCCAATTCGCTACCGAGAAATATTTCGCCGAACTGGAAGCGCTGACCCTCAAGGAGAACTCCCTGACCCGCGTCGCCGCGATGTGGATCGATCAGGCCATGAATGCGGAGATCGTGCTCGACCGGTACGAGACCCTCCAGAACGACGTCACCCTGCTGAAGACCCTCCTGGATGCCGTGTTCAGCCGTATCCGCCAGGTGGATATTTCTGCCGGCATCATCCCCGATACCATCACGGTGATCGAGGAAGCGATCCGCCGGGATGCCCCGGTCACCCCGCGCAAGATCCAGAGCATTTTCCTGGCCGGCCTGATCGGCATCGCCGTCGGTATCGCCATCATCTTCGCCATCGATTTCCTCGACGATTCGATCCGCTATCCCGAGGAGATCACCAACTCCCTCGGCTTGCATTTCCTCGGCGTTATCCCCTCGGCGAACTGGAGCGCCGGTGATATCCGCACCCATTTGTTGTCGCAGATCGACCCGAAAAGCGGACTGGCCGAGGCCTACCGAAATGTGCGCGCCAGTATCCTGGTGGCTGACCAGAACCGGAAGTCCAAGAGCCTGCTGATCACCTCGTCCGTGCCGCGCGAAGGCAAGACGCCCACCTCGCTCAACGTGGCCATCAGCCTGGCCATGGCAGGCTTCCGTGTCCTGCTGGTTGACGCCGACATGCGCCGCGGTGAGCTGCACAAGTATTTCGGACTCGAAGGCGGCCGCGGACTCTCCGATGTGTTGAACGGTCAGGCCAAGGCCGAGTCGGTGATCCAGCGGACCGGGGTCCAGAACCTCGACCTTGTCGCCACCGGTCCGTTCCCCGCCAATCCCGCCGAGTTGATCATGCGCAACGAATTCCGCAGCTTTATGGAAGCCGCCAAACGTTCGTACGACAAGATCGTCTTCGACGGCCCGCCGGTCATGGCCGTATCCGAGGCTGCCGTGCTGGCCTCGCTGGTCGAAAGCACGATCATGGTGGTATGGGCCGGTAAAACCTCCCGCAAGTTGTGCCAGATTACCATTCAGAACCTGCTCCAGCGCGGGGCCCGCCTGGATGGCTGCATCCTCAACAACCTCGAGTTCGGCCGGGTCGGCTACTATTACTACTCGACCTACTACAGCTACTATAATTACGATTACCGCTACGACGAAAAGCCGATGGGCTTGTGAGCGGCATCGGCGGGGATAGCTGAGCCATGATGTTTCACCGGGGAAGAAGCCTCTCGTTACGCCGGACGTTTCTCCTGACGTCCGACATCATCATTATCGCCGTGTCCCTGGTGCTGGCCGCCCTGTGGCGGCTCGGTCCGCAGGGTGGCGTTGAATACATCGAAGCCTACCTCGGTTCCTTTATTGGCTCGTGTGCCATTTTCCTGGTGGTCTTCTACGCCTCGGGCATGTACGAGCGTGCCGCGCTGGTCCGCAAGGCCCACTCGTACCGGCTCCCCCTGGTGGCGGTGCTGATCAGCCTGGCCCTGATCGTGCTGATCTTCTATGCCAAGGCGCAGCTCAACCTCGGTCGTGGCATCCTGATGCTGGCCGGGGTGTTCATCTTCCTGTTCACCTGGGGCACGCGCCACCTGTACGGCATGGCGGTTGGACACGGCCTGCTCTCCAAGAATGCCTTGATCATCGGGGAGGGCAAGGAGGCGGAGATCTCGCTCAAGCTCATTGCCGGAACCAACGATGCCGGCTTCAAGGTGCTCGGCGTCGTCTCCAGCAAGAAGATCCAGCCCGGCGCCTTTATCCAGAACGTACCGGTGGTGGGTACGACGGAGAAGCTGCGCGAACTGGTGGATGCATTCGACGTGGAAACGCTGATCGTGGCGACCTCGTTGTCGCGCGAACCCGCCATCCTGCGCCTGCTCCGCCCGCTGCGCTGCGCCGGCGTCGAGGTGATCGATTACGTATTCCTCTATGAGATGCTCGCCCAGGAAATACCCATCGACCATATCAACGATGAATGGCTGATGAATGCCGCCATGAACAGCTCGGTGATCCATATCCGCAAGGTGAAGCGGATCATGGACTTCCTCGTCGCCGCGTTCGGCCTGATCCTCGCCGCCCCGATCTGCCTGGTCACCGCCCTGGTCATTCGCATCGACTCGCCCGGTTCCGTGTTCTATCGCCAGAAGCGTTCGGGTATCGATGGCCACCCCTACATGGTGCTGAAGTTCCGCACGATGCGCCAGGACGCCGAGGCCGCGTCCGGCGCGGTCTGGTCCACCAGCGGCGATGCCCGCATCACCCGCGTCGGAAAATTCCTCCGCAAGTGGCGCATCGACGAGATCCCCCAGTTGATCAACGTGCTGAAGGGCGAGATGAGCCTGGTCGGCCCGCGCCCGGAGCGCCCGGAATTCGTTGATACCCTCGCCGCCGCGATCCCGTTCTACCGCGAACGCCTGCTCGTCCCCCCCGGCGTGACCGGCTGGGCCCAGGTGAAGTATCCCTACGCCTCGAACATCGAGGGCGCGCGCCGCAAGCTCCAGTATGATCTCTACTACATCAAGCACATGGGCTTTTTCCTCGACTGCCTGATCCTGCTCCGCACGGTGAAAACGGTCGTGGTCGGCCTGAAGCACAACGACGAGAACGCGGTGGATCCGGCGCAGCAGGAAAATGCCGAGGAGTTTGCCGTGCCCGCTCCGGCCAAGTCGTCCGGGAGCAAGTCCGCTTGAACCCGTCCGCGCCTCCGGCACCCGCACTGCCCCGTCCCGATGCCGTTCACCACTGGGCGGTCATTCACAGCCGTCCACGCTGCGAGAAGCGTATCGCCGAATTCTGCCGGCAACGCGGTCTGCCCTGCTATCTGCCCATGCTGGCCAAACGCCGCACCTACGGCCGCCGCGTCCGGGTGTTCGACCACCCGGTCTTCCCCGGTTACCTGTTCGCCCTTACCAATGCCCCGGGCCGACAACTGCTGCGCCAGAACCAGAGGGTGGCCAACCTGCTCGAAGTGCCCGACCAGGCGACGCTGATCCGTCAACTTGATCAGGTGAAGACGGCGCTGGACCAGCATGACACCTTCGAGCTTCTGCCCCGGATCGTCGAAGGCACCCGCGTCACCGTGCAGGCCGGACCGCTCAAGGGCGTCGAAGGCGTGGTCTCCCGGTTCAAGAACCGGACCCGGGTGGTCCTCAACATCGATTTTATCCAGCAAGCCCTCGCCGTGGAGGTTGAAGCGGAGTGGCTGATCCCGGTATGATGTGACGCGATGCACCAACTCTTGCGCAAAGGATATGGCCGTCTGCAGGGCCTGTTGCCGGATGGCCTCCGCCGCCTCATTCGCCGCCGCTATTACCGCGGTATCGTCGCCTCCTATACCGATGCCGACTGGGAATGGTCACCGGTGATCCGTTTGCTGGTGCAACCCGGCGACCAGGTGCTGGATGTTGGCGCCAACGTGGGTTACCTTTCAGGCCTGTTTGCCCGCTGGGTCGGCCCCTCCGGCCGTGTTGTATCCGTGGAGCCGATTCCCGATACCCACGATGCCCTTGCCTCCAGCATGACCACCCTGTTTCCCGGCCGGGTGACAGTGGTGCAGGCCTGCGTGTCCGACCGCCCCGGATCGGTGACCATGGACGTACCGGTGGGTGCGGATGGCCGGGAAAACTATTACGAATCGCGCATCCGTACCGTCGCGGATTCCGCCCTGCCCGGGGCTCGCTCCTTCACGGTCGAGGCCGTGACCCTCGACGACCTCGTCCGCCGGGAAAACCTGCGCCCCGCCTTCATCACGATCCCGCTGCACCTGCGCAGCCCTGAGGCGATCACCGTGCTGGCGGGCACGATCACGACGACCCCCGGCACCGTGTCCTGCGA
>ERZ761607.5496-NODE-5496-length-10372-cov-4.625085_pt1 | contig 10372 bp, 2 predicted proteins | sample MGYA00511164_ERZ761607 | MGnify/ENA primary metagenome ERZ761607 (study PRJEB28899, sample SAMN02445080) | bioreactor sludge metagenome | biome: EBPR sludge | place: Australia: Brisbane, Thorneside Wastewater Treatment Plant | collected 2011-06-22 ...
CTTCACGCGCCGCGCGATCCTGCGCGTGAAAGTCCCCTCGAAGCTCCGGGTGGTGACGCAGATCGCGAAGCCGAAGCCCACGCGTGGCGAGGTCGGCCTCCAGCTTCCGCCGCTCGGCTTCGTAGTCGCCTTGCGCGTCCCCGCCCGGTCGCGTGACGAGCGAGGGCGCGGTCGGATCGATCGCGGCGGGCCCCGCGCCGGCCGAGAGCTGAGCCCCGCTCGGTCGACGTTGCAGCTCGATGGGAAGCGCGAGCCGCGACGGCGGCGGTTGTCGCATCACGCGCCACGCGACCGGGATCGCGACCGCCGCGAGGGCGACCACCACCAGCGCGCCGATCGCGAACCGCGCGCGCCGACCCCGCCGCGACGCGGAGAGCATCTGCTCGAGCTCCCGGTCGGCGGCCGCGTTCCCCGTCACCTGCCACGCCGTCGCGGAGCTCGCCGTGCTCTCGGTGCGCTCGGTCGCGAGATCGATCGTGGGCGCCGAAGGATCGCTCGGACCGAGCACCCACGGCATCGCCTTCACCTCGGGGAGCTGCGTCGCGATCCGCACGAGCGTGCGGGCCACCTCCGCCGCGCTCGCCGGGCGCTCGTTCGGATCCTTCGCGAGGAGCGCGCGCACCGTCGCGTCGAGCTCGTTGCGCACCGAACGCTCGAGATCGCCCAGCGGGAGCGGAGGAATCGGCGATTGGAGGTGCGCGGAGACGATCGCGGTCGCGTTGTCGCCCGCGAACGGCGGCGCGCCGACGAGGAGCTCGAAGAGCATCACGCCGAGCGCGTAGAGATCGGTGCGGCCGTCGGTCGGCTCACCCCGAATCTGCTCGGGCGCCATGTACTCGGGCGTGCCCGCGACGAGCCCCGCACGCGTGAGCCGAGTCGACACGTCGTTGCGTCCGGGATCGAGCACCGCGAGCCCGAAGTCGAGGATGCGCACCTCCACGTCGTCGTCGCGCACGATCACGTGGACGTTCCCGGGCTTCAGATCGCGGTGGACGATCCCACGCTCGTGCGCGGCCGCGAGACCCTCCGCGATCCGCGCGACGAGCCGCACCGCGAGCCCCGGCGGGAGCGCGCCGGTTCCGTCGACGATGCGCTGCAACGACGGCCCCTGCACGAGCTCCATCGCGATGTAGGGATGCTCGCCGCTCCCGTAGTCGAGCACCCGCACGATGCCCGGATGGTCGACGCTCGCGAGCGTGCGCGCCTCGCGCGCGAAGCGTCGCAACGCCGCCTCGTCACGCGCGCGCTCCGCGAAGAGCATCTTCACCGCGACGCGTCGTCCGAGCCCGACCTGCTCGGCCAAGTACACGAAGCCCATGCCGCCCACGCCGAGCAGCGAGAGCAAACGATAGCGGCCGTCGATCTCGCGCCCCGCGAGCGGATCGTCGTCGCCCCCGAGCGGTCGCATGGGCGACCCGTCGGCGGGGCAGAACTCGTGACCTTCCGCCCAGACGCGATGACAAGACGTACAACAGCGCATCGCTTCGCTGAGGATACCAGCCTCTCACGCGATGGGGTGAGGTCTCGTGACGCGCGGAACGCTTCGTCCGCGTCGGGAAGGCCCTGTCGCGAAGTCTCGATCGAACGCGGCAACGGGCTTCGGCCATTCTGCGTGCGATGCGGCCCACGACGCGACGCGGTCTCGACTTCGTGATGCGAGGCCGCCGCTGCTATGGTCGCGCCCGTGCGGCTCTGTCGGCTCGTCTTCTCCGCGCTCCTCGGGCTCCTGACGCTCGGGCTCGGCGCCCCCGCGCGCGCGCAGTCTTACGGGCAGTACCTCGTGGTGCTCGACGACTCCGGCTCGATGGACGGCACCGATCCGAAGCGCCTCGTGGTGCTCGCGGCGCACGCGCTCGCCGCCGCGCTCGAAGACGGCGACCAGGTGATGCTCGTCGGTCTGAACGAGCTCGCGGCGGGCGCGCCGGCGGCGTTTCGATCGCCGCGTGAGCTGCTCGAAGCGCGCGACGGCGCGGAGGGTCCGCGCACGCTTGCGACGCCGCTCGCGGAGCGAATCGGTCGGCACGAAGGACAGACGCCGTGCCGCGACGCGCTGCAGAACGCGCGTACGATCTTCGAGTCGGTGGCGAGCGCGGGCGCGCCGCAGACGCTGCTCTTGCTGACCGACGGCGCGTGCAACGGCGGCGCGACGGAGCCGGCGGAGCGTTGGCTCGGTGGCCTGCGCGCGCACCGCGAGGGTCGCTTCCGCTTCGTGCTCTTGATGCGCGCGGGGCCGGAGCGCCCCGATCGTCAGCTTGTCGACTACGCGCGTCGCACCGGCTGGGAGAGCGACGTGCGCGTGAGCTTCGACGCGCGGGCGCTCGTGCGCGCGTTCGCGGAGGTGCTCTCGTTCTCGCGCGGTCTTCGCTTCGACGACGGCGGGCGCGTGGGGCTCGAGCGCACCTTCGCGGGCGCGCGTCACGTGCGCGTGCTCTCGCTCGCGGAGGGCGGCGCGGAGCGGCTCGGGCTCGAACGGGTGGCCCTCGGCGGCGCGAGCAGCGCGGTGAGCGGGGGCCCCACGTTTCGTTCGCCGCACGGCTGGGCCTTTCGCGCGACCACCACGCGCCCCGACGCGACGCCCTTCGCGTTGCGCTCGACCACCGCGGGCGCGGAGGTCCTGGTGATTCCGGTGTACGGGCGCCTGCACGTCGAAGCGGTGATCGCACCGTGTGGAGATCCCCCGCCGCTGCCGTGGGATCGCGAGCACGCGGTGCGTTCGGGGCAGCCCGCGTGCGCGTTCGCGCGGCTCGTGGGCGACGAGGACGCGATCCTGCCGGGGCGCTCGTTCGATTTCGAGCTCTCGCTCTGCGCGGAGCCACTGGGTCGGCGGGGTCAGCCGCCGACGGAGCCCTCCTGCGCGGACGAGAGCCCGATGCAGCCCGGCGCGGATGGATCGTTCCAAGCGATGCTCGGCGACCTGCCGCTCGGTCGGCACGAGCGCACCTTCCGCGCGCACGGCGGCGCGCTCGCGTTTCCGGTCGAGGTGCGGCGCGGCACCGCGTCGGTGGCGTTCGGTGTGCAGCGCGTGGCGCGCGCGGAGCATCCGGACGAGTCGCTCGCAGTGCTCGAGCTCGGCACGCTGCCGCGCGCGGATCTCACGCCGGCCACGCTGCGCTTCCACGGCGCGTATCCCGCAAACGGTCGGGCCGAGGTGCGTTGTGTGGTCGAGGGCGCGGCGCGCGAGTGCTTCGCGTGTGTGCCGCGCGAGGCGAGCGTGGCGCTGCAGGATCCTGCGCAGGTGCAGGTGGACTTCCGACCGAGTGCGCTCTGCGCGGCGGCGAGCGAGCACGGGGAGCTGCCGATCGACGCGCGCCTCGAGCTGGTCGCGACGGGCGAGGCGGCGAGCTCCGTGGGCTCACACGCGCTGCCGATCCGCGGACTCCTGCGTTACGCCGCGTCGTCGGCGATCGAGCTCTCGCTCGCGGGCGGTGGGCACGCGGAGACGAACGCTTCGGTGCCCGCGCCGAACGCGCTCTCGGACGTGACGGCGAGCATCGAGCTCGACGCGAGCGATCTGGAGGTGAGCGCGAACGCGGGACGGCTGCGCGCGGACGGCGAAGGTCGCGCGCCGATCACGCTGGTCGCGGACGCGGACGAGTGCTGCTCCGCGGGCGACTACGAAGGCTTCGTGATCCTTCGCTCGGGCGAGAGCGAGCTGAGGCTCCCGCTGCGCGTGCACGTGGACGATCCAGGTTTCTGGGTCTGTCCCGGACGCAAGATCCTCCGCTGGACGCTGGCGATCCTCGGGCTGCTCTTCCTCGTGTGGCTCGTGCGCGGCTTCCTCGGACCGGCGCGGTTCCGCAAGGGCGCGCTCCTGCTCTGGGCGGAGAGCCACGATCAGCTCCTGCGCCTGCGCGAAGGCGACGACGGCTGGCGTCCGCTCGAACGTTTCGTCGAGACCAAGCGGGGCTTCCGTCGTCACGCCGCGCTGCACCTCGGAGGTGCACGTGCACCCCTGCCCTCGCTCAAGCGCCTCCCGCTCGACGGACGCATCGAAGCGACGAAGGGCGGCGGCGCGACGCTGATCGTCACCGGGGGCGGCATCGAGCGCTTCACCGAAGCGAGCGGCTGGCAGGAGCTTTCGCCCGGGAGCTACCCAGTGAGCAACCGCGTGCAGCTCCGGCGCGGCGAGGACCTGTACCTTGAGCTGCGTCGCTGACGACTCGCGTCGCGAGATCCCTCCGAAAACCCTCGTGACCTCCGGGCCTTGGCGCTTCCGTAACCGTCGCCGGCCGTCGTATCGTCGCGCGCGCGTGACCTGGCGGTCCGCACGTCGCGCGTAGGGGCTCGCTGCGCCCCGCGAAGTCAGCATCGGAAACCCGCAAGCCGCCCTACCGGACGGCGCGCAACGAGCGAAGCGAGTGAAGGCTCGCGGGAGGGGGCCCCATCGGGGCTTCACGCCCCGTGGGGGAGGGGCTGGCGACAGCCCCTCAAAGAGAGAGAACCATGCCCATCACCACCATGCCTGGCGAGGTCACGCCCACCCTCTTCGTCGGACTCGGCGGCTCCGGAGGAAAGGCCATCGGGCGCATCGCGCGTCGGCTTCGCACGAGCCCGGAGTGGGAGCGGAAGTATCGCGACCTCGTGCGCTTCGTGGCGATCGACACCAACGCGGCCGACCTCGCGAAGCTGCGCGGCGGCGAAGGCGACGCGGGGCGCGTCGACGCGACGATCACCATCAGCGACTTCGACAAGGTCGAGTTCACGCAGCTCCGCCGCGGCGAGAAGTTCGCCGACGCCGACCCCTACTTCACGCAGTGGGTGCACCCCTGGTACCGCTTCCGCACCGAGAGCGGCGCGGGCGCCGGGCAGATCCGCATCGAGAGCCGGCTCGGCTTCTTCCGCGCGGTCGAGGTGGGCGACATGACGCGCCAGCTCAGCGACCTCGTGGCGTCGATGACCGCGCACGGCCACGGCATGCGCAACACCGGTGCCGCGATGCAGGCCTTCGTCTACTTCAGCGTCGCGGGCGGCACCGGCTCGGGCGCGTTCCTGCCCTTCGCGTACCTCCTGCGCGACATCCTCGGCGACAAACGCTCGCGCACCTTCGGCTTCGCGATCCTGCCCGACGCCTTCGAGGACAAGGTCGGCATGAACCGCGACGGCACGCTCGCGAACGGCTACGCGGCGCTCAAGGAGCTCGAGCACCTGATGCGCCTCGACGCGCAGGCGCCGCCCGACGAGGTCACCTTCCACTACGACCCGCGCAACAAAGCGAAGACCACCGTCACGCGCCGCCCCTACGAGCTCGTGTACCTCGTCGATCGGCCCGAGCGCTTCAGCATCGAGAACGTCGGCGGCGCGCTCGCGGACGCGACCTACGTGCAGATCTTCAGCCCCATCCTCGGCGAGCAGCAGGGCGACTACGACAACTACACCAAGGAGAGCCGCGCGCTCTTCCCCGAAGAGCTCGGCGACGGCGGCTACACTGCGTTCTACGGCACCCTCGGCGCCTCCGTGCTGTTGCTGCCGCGGCGCGACCTGCTCGCGTATTGCGCGCGTCGCTATGCCGCGACCGCCGTGCGTCGGTACCTGCTGCTCGACGATCCCGCGCTCGTGAGCGACGCGATGCGCGAGCGTTTCAAGCAGTTCGCGGTCGATCGCGACGAGCTCGAGACGCTCTCCCCCGAGGTCCAGGCCGAACGCATCGACACCTCGTTCCGGCAGAAGATGGACGTGCTCGCGGAGCAGGACCGCGAAGGCGGCGTGTGGAAGCGGCTGCACGTGGTGCGCGACGCCGCGAAGGCGAAGCTCGAAGACCGCCTGCGCCAGATGGAGGACGAGCTGCGTGGGCTCTGCCGTGGTCTGCGCGAGATCAGCGCGGACCGCATCCTCGACGATCAGTGGACGCCCGCGACCACGGTGGGAGGGCTCGGGCGCGAGATGGAAGAAGCGCGTGCGCAGGTGGAGGCGCGGGTGTCGACGATCGTCGCGCAGCTCGAGAGCGGCGATTGGTGGTCGGAGTTCCTCGCGAAGGCGGGCCCGGACGCGTCGCCCGAGCTCGGACCGTACGAGCAGCGCTACGTGCTCTGCGCGTTTCGCGCGCCGGGCGGCCCGCTCGATCCGTCGCGGGCGGACGAGCTCGCGTCGACCGTGCAGCGCCTGCGCGCGGAGGCCGATCTCGGCAGCGAGTCGCGCTTCCGCAGCGAGATGGACGCGCACGCGGCGGAGATCAAACGCACCTACGGCGGCTTCGACAAACTGATCAAACGCCGAGACGTCGACTTCGAGGAGGCGCGCGATCGCACGGTGGCGACCTTCAACGAGTTCGTCGACAAGGCGCGCGCGCTGCTGAGCCGCGGGGGGCTGCACGAGGTCGTGGTCGCGCTCGGGCGCGGCGCGGACGCGATGCGCGGGAGCTTCCGCAGCATCGAGAGCAGCGCGGGTCGGCTCGCGTCGGAGCTCGAAGAGAAGGCGCGCCGCTTCGAGTACGACGGCGGCGCGGGCGGCAGCCAAGCGAACGACTACCTGCTCGACGTCGAGGCGCTGCAGCACCCGACCTCGCGACGTCGCTTCTGGAGCTGGTACTACGCCGACCAGATCGAGACGCGGCCCGAGTCGAACGACCAGGCGCAGATCCTCGGCGCGGTCCGCGACGCGCTGCGACCGAAGTTCGACGAGCGCGGCAAGCCGATGCGGCGCTCGGCGCGCGAGATGATCGCGGACATCGAGAACGCGCTGGTGAACGCCGCGAGCACGACGCTCAGCAAGGTCGTGCTGGGCGATCCGAAGAGCGACGATCCCTACGAGCGCGCGGGCCTTCGGCTCGACGACGCGCTCTTGCTCGAGGCGCGCTACTTCGCGTTCGATCAGGAGTCGCCGGGCGCGGATCCGAAGCGGACGCTCACCGGACACGCGCCGCTCTCGCCCTCGCAGCTCCGCGAGAGCGAGACGTTGCGTCATTACGTGCTGCAGAAGCTGCGCGCCGCGCTCGGCAAGGCGCAGCCGCTCACGCGCTACAGCCCCGAGTCCAAGAGCACGCTCAAGCACGCGGACATGCTGCTGGTCGGACTTCACGAGTCGCTGCAGCGCGGCCTGCTCGGCCAGCTCTTCGAGGAGGCCTCGCGCGGCAAGCCGGCGAGCTTGCTCGGCAACTGGGGCGACGCGGAGCGCATCGTCTTCTACCACTCGATCCTGGGCGTGCCGATCTGGTGCTTCCCGCACGTGAACGAGGAGATGAAGCACGCCTACCAGCGCTTCCAAGCGCAGCGCGACAAGGCGTGGCCGCTGCACGTCGATCACCACTGGGAGTCGCTGCCGGACCTCGATCCCACCGTCGCGCGGCGCGACATGCTCGCCAAGCAGGAGCGGTTGAAGGTCGCGGTGGGCGCGCTCGCGATCGGCTCCGCCGAGGGCAGCGTGACGAGCGACGCGGGCTGGAAGCTGGTGCTCGACGGCGTGAGCCTCGACCTCGGCCCGAGTGCGCGCGCGGCGGCGGAGAAGCTGCTCGCGCTGCAGACGGAGAAGCCGTCCGTGTACGACCTCGCGGTGGCGCCGCTCGTCGACGCCGCCCGCAAGGCGACCGCGTCGGCGGCGGGGCGCAAGCCGCTGCAGGACGCGCTCGCGAGCTGGAAGAAGCGCTGCGTGATTCTGGAGCTGAAGGACACGCGCGAGGTCGCGGAGGAGCAGGAGTACCTCGAGCTCCGCGACGTGACGAAGCTCCTCGAGTCGCTCCTCGGGTGATGGCGTGCGGAGCGCGCGCGACTCCGAGCGCCGTCGGTGCGCGTCGAGCTTCGGCGCGCGCCGCGCCGTGATCGTTCGCCGACGGCGCGCGGCTCGCGGCATTCGCTTCGAAGTGCACCTCGAGGTGACGCGTAGGCTCGGAGGCGCGCGTTGAGCGCCTCGTCGCGATCGAACGAGAGCGCGTCGGCGGAGCTGACCGCGCCGACCGTCTTGCTCGGCGTCGGTCGCTTCGGCAGCGCGGTGGCGGAGCGACTCGCGCACGAGGCGGCCGAAGCGTTGCGCGACGCGCATGGGCGCGCGCCCGATCCTTCGGCCTGGGCGGACGCGGTGCGCGAGCGTGGGCTCGAGCTGGTGCGAAGCCGCGACGACGAAGACGCGAGCACCCTCGCCCGCCGCGTCAACGAACGAGCTCGCGCGCTGCTCGCCCACGCGCGCCTCGCACCACGCCGCGACGCTCCGGGCCGCGACGGACCGACGCGCTTGCACGTGCTCGTGATCGCGCACCTCGGCGAGCCCAAGGTGCGTGCGCGCCTCGGCGACGATCTCGCGGCCATCGAGCGGCAGCTCCTGCGCGAGCTCGGCCCGCTCTTCTCGCCCCACCGCACCCACGACGCGCGCAGCTTGGTGGTGCTGCCGCTGGTGGCGATGCCTCACCCCGCGGCGAGCGCGGACGGCGACGACATCGCGACGCGCGCCAAGGAGCTCGCGCGTCGCATCGCGGAGACCCCATCTCGCGAGCGCGCGGTGCCGCAGCTCTTCCTCGTGGAGGACGTCTCGGAGCTCACGGTGCTCAGCGAGCCGGAGCTCGCGCAGCAGGTGCGGAACTTCGCGAGCTTCGTGCTCTACGCGCTGCCCTCGCTGGAGACGAGCGACGCGATCCTCTACGGGCGCGAGCCGAAGGAGCCGATCGCGACCTTCGCGTGCGCGACGGCGGAGATCCCCCGCGCGAAGCTCCGCCGCTACGGCACCGCACGGGTCGCGCTCGAAGTACTCGACGCGGTGGTCGACGCGCCACGCCAAGACGCGGAGCTCGCGCGCATCGACGTGCTGGAAGAGGTCGAGCTCGCGGGACTCGACGCGATCGACTCCTCCGAAGGTGACGTACGCGCGCTGCTCGATCGTTACGCGCCGACGGTGGAGCGCGATCCGGAGCCGCGCTGGTGGACGCGCGGCGAGACGCTGCGCGAGCGCTACGGTCCCGATCACGGCGACGCCTCGCGCGACGACGCGCAGCCGCCGCCCGAGGTGCCCATGGGCTGGGCGCTCGAGCGCATGCAGGCGATCGAGAAGGGCTGGCGGCTCTTGCAGCGGCGCCGCTTCGACGATCTCGTCGCGCGCGAGCGACGCGCGGTCGAAGAAGCACGCGATCGCGTGCTCGCCCAGGTGCGGACTTTCGTGGATCGCACGCTCTGGCAGCGGCCCGATCCGGAAGCGTTTCGGCGCGCGAGCGAGCTCGTCGCGCTGGTCGCGCGCCACGTGGACGAGCGCCTCGCCGAGGCGGTGCGCGAGCGCGACGCCATCGCGCCACCGCCCGCGCCTTCGTTCGACGGCTTCCGCGACGCGCACGCGGCCTTCCTCGACTCGGCGCGCCGAAAACCCGACCTCGGTCGCCTGCTGCTCTTCGGCGCCCTCGCGATCGTGGGCTTCGTCTCGTTCGGGCCGGAGCTGCTCCTCGCGCTCGCGGACGTGCTCGGCGCCGAACGCGGCGACGCGATCGATCTCGCGCTGCGCGAGCATCCGGGCTGGACCTCGTTCGGACTCGGTCTCGTCTTCGTGCTCGCGAGCCTCGCGCCGCGCTTTCGACGCGGCGTGCGCGAAGTGCGCGAGGCCTTCCACGCGATGTGGCGTGCGCTCGACGAGACGCTCGTGGGTGCGCAGGGCTCGCTGCTCGACTACTTCCGCTCGCGCCTGCGCCTCGCGCGGCAGGTCGCGCGCGTGGAGGCGCTGCTCGCGCTGCAGGCCTCGGTGCGTCGCGACGCCGAGCGGCTCGCGCTCCTCGATCGCGCGGCGCGGCGGGCGCGCGCGGATCTGAAAGACGAGCTGCGGCGCCTCGGCGTGGTCGACGACGATCCGAGCGGCGTGCTCGGCGCGGGCGAGGAGAGCCTCGTCGAGCCGCTCGTGGGGCCCGAGGGCGGCGCGCGCCTCGCGGCGCTCCTGCCGAGCAGCGAGCGACGCACGCGCGTGCTCGACGTGCTCGGCGCGCTCGCGAACGAGTCGGGCTTCTCGCGGCGCTGGCGCGAAGAGGTTCCCTTCACGGATCTCGCGGCGCTGCGGCGCGCGACGAACGAGCACGCGGAGCCGGTGTCGACGTGGGATCCGACCGCGACCCCGGAAGGTGCCGACGCGGTGGCGCGGCAGATCGCGACCTTCATCCGACGCCAAGCGCGCAGCCTCGGGGTCGCGCTCGGCTACCGCGCGAACGAAGCGCGCGATCGGAGCGGGGTGAGCGCCTTCGCACGCGGCGACGCCATCGTGCCGCGCGCGCTGGTGGAGCCGGTGCGTCGCGCGCTCGCGGAGGACGGCGCGGCCGGTCGCGCGGTGGTCGCGGTGCACGCGGGCCCCGAGCCGGATCGCGCGTACTACCTCGTGGCCTACGGCGACATCGCGGAAGAGGCGGTCGCGTCCCTCGATCTCGCAACTCCGTCTCCGTCTCCGTCTCCGTCTCCGTCTCCGTCTCCGTCTCCGTCTCCGT
>ERZ761607.5497-NODE-5497-length-10371-cov-4.862834_pt1 | contig 10371 bp, 11 predicted proteins | sample MGYA00511164_ERZ761607 | MGnify/ENA primary metagenome ERZ761607 (study PRJEB28899, sample SAMN02445080) | bioreactor sludge metagenome | biome: EBPR sludge | place: Australia: Brisbane, Thorneside Wastewater Treatment Plant | collected 2011-06-22 ...
GGCCGGTACTGCCGGTATGCGATCATCGCAACTTAATTTTTTATACTCTTACAAATGGAATGTCTCTAATAAATGGGTTGTATCGGCAGGATTGAATTTTGGATACGCATTTCGGTCAATTGATCTTAACCGATTAATTTTTGGAGATCAGCTTCAGTTTGATTCGGATGGTAATGTGCCTACCGATGATCAGGCTCTTTTTAATCTGGGGAATACGCAGTACTTCGATTTTAATTCCGGAGTGCTTGCGTACAATAAAAACTTTTGGTTTGGATTTTCGGCCAGCCATTTAAATACACCTAACCGCTCACTGGTTAATCAGGAAGCAGAAGTTCCAATAAAAACAAGTTTTCATGGCGGAGTTCGGATACCCCTTTACGGAGGCCCCTTCAAGAAAGAACACATTTCTGTTTTAGCACCTTCGTTTGTTTATAAAAAGCAAGGGCATTTCGATCAGCTTGATGTTGGGATTCACTTTTTATACGATCCCATTATGATGGGGGTGTGGTATCGTGGCATTCCATTACAGCAAAACGTTCGCGATAATATTAGCCAGGATGCTATGGTGGTAATACTTGGGTTCCAGTTTGAAAAGGTTGAACTTGGTTATAGCTATGATTTTACGGTTTCGGAGCTTGGCCCAATTTCAGGAGGGGCACATGAGGTGGCCATAAAGTATAAACTGGAGATGGCGGCTCAGGTAAAGACAAAACGGAAGGATAAATTTATTCCTTGTCCAACTTTTATTAAAAAGTAGCTAACCCCAGATTCCTGTTAATCTATTACCTTTGACCTCATTTTGAGAGGTTAAATGGACTTCAAAGCACATCTTGATTCGGATTCAATTTTTGGAGAGGTAGCGGCTGCCGCACAGCAATTGAATACACCTGCTTTTGTGGTAGGGGGCTATGTGCGCGATTTGATTTTAAAACGTACTAATAAGGATATTGATTTTGTTTGCCTGGGCAATGGAATTGAATTGGCACAGGCAGTAGCAGCACGGTTAGGAAATCTGCCTGTTACCGTATTTAAGAACTTTGGCACAGCCATGATTAAATGGCACGACCGTGAGTTAGAATTTGTTGGAGCCCGTAAGGAATCGTACCGTAAGGAATCGCGCAAGCCAATTGTAGAGAATGGTACATTGGAAGAAGATCAGCAGCGCAGAGATTTTACCATCAATGCAATGGCTATTGGCCTAAGTGGCGAAACTTATGGTAAAGTACTGGACCCCTTTGGCGGGCTGCAACACCTGGAAGAAAAGATTATTAAAACCCCGCTTAATCCGGAGATAACTTTTTCGGATGATCCGTTGCGCATGATGCGGGCCGTTCGGTTTGCATCACAACTTTCATTTGATATTGAATCCGATACATACGAAGCTATTGTAAAAAATACCGATCGGCTTGAGATTGTGTCAATGGAGCGCATTACCACCGAATTGAATAAGATCATCGAATCTAAATTACCTTCTTATGGATTCAAGTTACTTTTTCATTGCGGCCTTTTGAAGAAATTTTTTCCAGAGATGGTGGCCTTGCATGGGGTACAATATCAGGACAACAAAGCACATAAAGATAATTTTTTTCATACCCTGCAGGTGTTGGATAATGTAGCTAAAGTCTCGGACGATTTATGGTTACGGTGGGCAGCTATTTTACATGACATTGCCAAGCCGGCTACCAAACGGTTCGACAAAGAAGTAGGGTGGACGTTTCATGGGCATGAAGAAAAAGGGGCACGCATGGTTCCGGGTATCTTTCGCAGGCTTAAGTTACCAATGAATGAAAAAATGATTTTTGTGCAGAAACTTGTGCGGTTGCATCTACGCCCGATTGCCCTGGTGAAGGAGGTGAGTGACTCGGCCATCCGCAGACTGCTTTTTGAAGCCGGAGAAGATGTGGATGCACTGATGATGCTTTGCCGTGCAGACATAACCTCTAAGAATAATGAAAAAGTTGCGCGCTACCTCAACAATTTTGATGCGGTGCAGCAGAAAATGGCAGACCTTGAGGCCCGCGACCATATCCGGCATTTTCAGCCTCCCGTTTCAGGCGATGAGATTATCAAATTGTTTAACATACCGCCTGGCCCGATAATTGGAGAAATAAAAGAGGCTATTAAAGAAGCCATACTGGAAGGAACCATCCGGAATTCGCGCGAAGAGGCCTATGAACTGATGTTAAAACTGGCTGCCGAACGAGGATTGTATGTAAAAGAAGAATCAAAGAATTAACTTGCCAATCGATCTAATTTTTAGCTATGAAAAAGTGTGTATTCATTTTACTGTTTGGAGCTTCGTTAAGTGTGTGGGCTCAAAAACAACCCGCCAAAACGGAAACTAAAACACAACCTCAAACCGAGACGCAGCCACAAACCCAACAAAAGGGAACAAATGCGCTTACTGACCATTTTTATAAGAAGTATGTAACCGCTATTAAATGGAACGATTTCGAGGTAGCCAAAAGTGCGCTGTACGATCTTATTATGGAAAATCCACAAAACGATTCGCTTATTCTTAGCCTGGCCTATCATTACTATGAAAATCAACAGCATGTTCCGGCTGTATTAGTATCGCAGGAATTATTGGCCCGTAACCCAAAAAATACCACCGCGCTGGAAATTGCCGCAATTGGATATGAAGCCATGGGTGTGCGCGACAGGGCCCTGCAGAATTATGAAAGTCTTTATCTGTTAAGCAATAATGTAAGCGTATTATATAAGATGGCCTTTATTCAATACGAACTAAAACGATACAACGAAGCCATTACATCCATTGATATTTTATTGAGTAACAAGGATGTAGAAGCCCTTAAAGTGGTCTTTAATGATGTAGAAAATAAACCCAAAGAATACGCTATGCCGGTGGCCTTGTTAAATCTTAAGGGCATGGCGGTATTAGATCATTTGGGCGATAAAGCTGCCGCCAAAAAGCTTTTTGATCAGGCATTGGCCGCTGCCCCCGATTTTGTGCTGGCCAAACAAAATCTGAATAAAGTCAAATAAGGGTGCAACCTTTGGGTACCGTATAGGTCATTAGCCCGTACTGTTTTGTTTGGAGGCCCAGGCTATACATATACATAGCGAGTTGATTAACCGTTGCCGTCAGGGCGACCGGGAGGCGTACTATAAACTGTATAAGTTGTATAGCCGCAGTATGTACAATGTAGGCTTTCGGATTGTAAACAATACAGAAGAGGCTGAAGACGTGCTACAAGAGGCATTTACCAGTGCATTTCGCAACCTGCACCATTACCGGGGAGATTCAACGTTTGGGGCCTGGCTAAAGCGGATTGTAATTAATAAAGCTATCAATTATCTGCATAAAAGGAAGGCTGAAAGAATGCCGGAAGACGAGCGATGGGATGTGCATGAAGAGGAGGAGGAAAATATTCTGGAAGGTTTTCCGTTTTCAGTAGAGCAGGTGCGCAGTGCCATTGAGCGCCTGCCGGATGGGTATCGGTCAGTGCTTTCTTTGTATCTTTTAGAAGGCTATGATCATGCTGAGATTGGTGAAATTATGGGTATAACCGAGTCTACATCCAAATCGCAGTTTAACAGGGCAAAAAAGAAACTTAAAGACCTTTTGGAGGAAGGCGTAAAATGAAAGATTCTTTAAAAGATTTTATAGATACTAACCGCGAAGCGTTTGATAACAGAGTGCCATCAGAAAAAGTATGGAAAGGTATTCAAAACGACTTCCCCAAAACATCAATCTGGAATAACCTTACCCTGTGGCGGGCGGCAGCCATTATTATGTTTGGGGTTTCGGGGTGGTTGTTTTTTGCCAATAAGCCTGTAGAAATTCTTAACCGAAAAGAAACAGCTCAACTTCAGGGTGAATTTAATAATCTGGAGAAATACTATGCCGATCAGATAGCCGAAAAAGTGGAGTGGATAAGCGATAGCCGTGATACCTTTGCGGATGATCAGTTTGCACAAGACTTTAAAAAACTGGATGCCATGTTTCAGGTACTTCGCGAACAAATGAAAACCAATCCTTCCGAACAGGTTAAAGATGCACTGGTATTGAATATGCTGGTACGAATTGATTTATTGAATCAGCAAATACAGAAACTGGAAGAATCGAAACGCGAAGTGAGAGCAGGAAAAGATACTTCGATTTAATCTTACGCTGACCTCGGTAATATCCGACTGTATTTATTCCTTCCCCCGCCTTTGCCGGTGTTCTTCACCGGCAACTTCGTAGGACTATTTGATCAAAATTATTCTAAATTTGATTGTATGCTTGTTAAGCACCATCAAACGAATGGCTTCCAGTGCTTTCGCAGGATATATACATGATAATCCAGTTAAGGCCGGTTTGTGCACCTTAACTTAAGATTGCCGATATTCAAGCGCAGGATTTTATGAGTTGAATATAGATGATTGGGATTTTCTACTCATTATGAAGATTAGATGCATGTTGGTGAAGAACACCAACATGGGCGAGGGAACACTTGGCTTGCTGGTGGCAGCAAAACAAAAGAAGCTCATAACAGAACTTAAGCCATTATTTGAAATATTTCTCAAAAACAAACGGTATTATTCCCCCAATCTTTTGAACGAGATTTTGATTGGGCAGGGTGAAGTGAGTATGTAACCTTTGGTCTCTTGGTTGGCGTTGGTCAAAATTAGTTGTTGCATGTAACCTAACCTGCAACGTGTAAGAAAATGTAAGTTTAAAGAGTATTGAACTTGTTGTTCAGTGACCAGCAAGAGGATAGTCGTGCAGAAAATATAAGCAATCTGATTTGCTTAAAAATCCTCCTCGCTCTTTAACTCAAATTTATCCTTATTGCTATCCAACAATTTGTTGTCCTCGCATTTTAAAACCCTTGCCGGGAAGCGTTTGATTAATCCATAGCTATGGGTAGCCATTAAAATAGCAGTTCCGCTTTTGTTAATCTGTTGAAAGATTTTAAGAATGCCTTGCGAAACTTCGGGGTCCAGGTTTCCGGTGGGTTCGTCTGCAATAAGAATCAAAGGTTCGTTAATCAGCGCGCGTGCAATAACCACACGCTGTTGCTCGCCACCCGAAAGTTGATGCGGCATTTTCTTTTCAACTGAACCCAACCCAACTTGCATCAATACTTCAGCCAACCTGTTTTTCATTCGGGCATTATCTTTCCAACCGGTAGCTTTCATTACAAAGTTCAGGTTTTCGCCTACGGTGCGATCGGGAAATAATTGAAAGTCCTGAAAGATGATGCCCACCTTGCGTCTTAGCATAGGCACCTGGCTGGTTTTAATATCGCGAATGTTAAAGCCGGCTACGTTAATATCGCCTAACCGAAGCGGAAGGTCGGCATACAAGGTTTTGAGTAATGAACTTTTACCTGACCCCGTGCGACCGATAAGAAATGCAAATTCACCTTTTTCGATTTCAAAGCTGATTTCGTTCAGAACCGTATTATGATCCTGAAAAATGCTGGCTTCTTTAACGCGAACAACGGGGTCGGTAGAAAACATTATCCGTTTGCTTTCTTATGATCGGCCAGAAATTTTTCTAAACCACTATCTGTTAGCGGATGTTTGAGTAATCCGGTAATTACGCTTAAGGGGCAGGTAACTACATCGGCTCCTATTTCGGCACATTTAATTAAGTGCATGGAATGCCGAACACTGGCAGCCAGAATTTCTGTTCCATAGCCATAGTTATCGTAAATCAATCGCACCTGGGCAATAAAGTCTAATCCGTCCTGCGCTATATCGTCTAACCGGCCAATAAAAGGAGAGAGGTAGCTGGCCCCTGCTTTAGCAGCCAGAATAGCCTGGCCGGGCGAAAACACCAGTGTGCAATTGGTACGTATACCTTCGCTCGAAAACTTTTTAATGGCTTTAATACCATCTTTAATCATGGGTACTTTAACCACAATTTTGTCATCAATTTTAGCAAGCTCTTTTCCCTCTTTAATAATCCCATCAAAATCGGTGGCAATCACTTCTGCGCTAACATTGTTATCTACAATGTTGCAGATGGCTTTATAGTGGGCCATTATTTTTTCTTTGCCGGCAATACCTTCTTTAGCCATAAGAGAGGGGTTGGTGGTTACACCATCCAGTACACCCAGGTCGTAAGCTTCTTTTATTTCGTTAAGATTGGCCGTGTAGATGAAGAATTTCATAATAGATTAGTTGATAACTTAAAATTAGTGGAAATCGAAAATTCCACAGACAAAGGAGATTAAAAAGGTGGCAAACCGAGCATCGCACCGCTACAACCGCCTACCCTTGCTGCCTTCCGGCCCTGGGGGAGTTCAGCAGGAGCTAGTCGTGCCGATTTGCCGCTGCAAAACTAATAAAATACGCGACAATACTATATTCTTATTCCATCAATCCCGAAAGGTAAAGGTTAAACTCTATTGGGTTTACTTCTGCAAAGCCATCAACTTTCAGATCGTCAAAAATATCGGTATCAAAATCAAGATTTCGCATTTCTGTACCTTGCGGACTTACCCAGATTTCTGTCCCTTTAAACAGAATTGGGTTTACCCGCAGAAGAATTTTACCATCGGGCATTTCTTTTTTAAAGTATTGATGTACAATATTGCTCTCCTTAGCCATTGAGTAAATGTATGGTTATTCCCGAACGTGTTGAAACCCATCGTCTCATTTTAACGCGGCTCCGGCATACGGATGCCGAAGAGATATTTTACACCTATGCCAGTAAACCGGAAAGTACGCGCTATGTAAGTTGGCCCCGGCATCAAGCGTTAGAAGATACCCGTAATTTTTTGAATTATGCCTGGCATGCATGGGGGCAAGGAACAGACTTTTCGTTTTCGATCAGGCTTAAAGGAGCAAATCGGCTTATTGGGGCCTGTGGATTTCTGAACGATGAGGGCAAGGTGCAGGTAGGATATGTACTGGGGCCATTGCATTGGGGTAAAGGCTATGCTACTGAGGCTGCCCAAAAACTGATTACCCTTTTACTTGCCCAGCCTGGTATTTATAAGATCGGTTCGTTTGTAGATTCGGATAATCAGGCTTCAGTTCGGGTGTTGGAAAAATGCGGTTTTGTGGTAGAGGCTGTGTTAAAAGACTGGTGGCAATTTCCAAACCAGAACTATCAGGCTAAAGACTGTATTTTGTTTCAGCACCCCGTAAACACTTACTTGCCTGGTTGATTTCTGATAACATAACCGGTTTAAAAGTTGGTTTTGACAGAAAGAGTTTAGAAAATTTTGTGGTAAAAGAACCCTTTACTATACTTGCCACTCTAAATATCTAATTTTAATGGGAAGAGGAGATAAAAAATCAAGAAAAGGCAAACGCACAATAGGTTCGTTCGGGGTTACACGCAACCGGAAAAAAATTAAAGCCCGTCTTAAGCGTGCCACATCTAAGAACACTACGGCACCTGTAGCGGAAGCCAAACCAAAAAAACCAACCCGTAAAAAGGCTGAATAATTTATGATGCAGTTCGTACATACTGCATGGTGGTGGCACAAATCTAAATTTGATTGGTGAGCAGCCTTGCTATGTAAAACAATAATGCCGAAGGCCCGCTGTTCACAGTGGGCCTTCTTATTTTAAAACTGTTTCAAATGAAATTTAAGACTTATTCCCGCCAGGTATTGGCCGATACGATAACTCCGGTAAACATCTACCTGAAACTGCGCGATGTTTTTGCAGCAAGCGTACTGTTAGAAAGCTCGGACTATCACGGTAACGAGAACAGTTTGTCCTTTATCTGCTGCGAACCGATAGCCACATTTAAGGTTGCAGCCGGCCAGGCAGAAATATCGTTACCCGATTCTGAAACCCGTTTGGTAAACCTGGAGGGCGGGTTGGTTCCGCTTTTCGAAGAATTTAAAAATTCATTTCAGGTTGAAGCCGAGCCGAGCCGGTATCCGCATGCCGGATTATTCGGTTATATGGCCTATGATGCGGTTCGGTATTTCGAAGAGTTAACCATGCAGCAAACCGGTCCGGAAATTCCCGATATGATTTATTCACTTTACCGCTATGTAATTGTGGTCGATCATTTTCATAACGAAATGACACTGTTTGAACATCAGCCAGTTTCTGCTGCGACAGAAAGTACACTCGACCGGCTTGAGCAACTGATTAACAATAATCGGGTAACCACATTTCAGTTTAATCGCACGCAGGAAGAGAAATCAAACTATTCGGATGAGGAGTTTTTACAAATCATCAATCAGGGTAAGCAACATTGCTTCCGTGGCGATGTGTTTCAGATTGTGCTATCGCGCAGATTTGTTACGGACTTTCAGGGCGATGAGTTTAATGTGTACCGGGCCCTTCGATCAATTAATCCATCGCCTTATTTGTTTTATTTTGATTACGGTAATTTCAAATTGTTTGGATCCTCGCCCGAAGCCCAGATTCAGATCAAAAATGGTAAAGCTCATATCTATCCGATAGCCGGAACGTTTCGCAGATCGGGTAACGATCAGGAAGATGCACAATTAGCCGAACGCCTTTCGGCCGATGAAAAGGAAAACGCAGAACACATTATGCTGGTTGACCTGGCCCGCAACGATATGAGTCGTAATGCGGATGCTGTGCATGTTGAAGTGTTTAAAGAAATACAATACTACTCGCATGTAATTCATCTGGTGTCAAAAGTTACGGGTTCAATCCGCGCTAATTCTTCAGTAACACAAATGGCTGCCGATACATTTCCGGCTGGTACACTTTCGGGTGCGCCCAAACACATGGCTATGAAATTGATTAATCAGTATGAGAATGTAAACCGGAGTTTTTATGGTGGGGCTATTGGTTTTCTGGGTTTTGATAATTCGTATAACCATGCCATTATGATCAGAACATTTTTGAGTCAGAATAATCAGTTGATTTATCAGGCAGGAGCGGGTGTGGTTTCAAAATCGAAAGCTGAGAATGAATTACAGGAAGTAAACAATAAACTGGAGGCCTTGCGTAAAGCTGTACTGTTGGCTGAAAAAATTTAGAAATTATGATGAAGATACTGGTACTCGATAATTACGATTCATTTACCTATAACCTGGTTCACATCATTCGGGTTTTAGGATATTCTCCTGCTATTTACCGGAATGATAAAATAGCGTTAGAAGAGGTAGCAGCGTTTGATAAAATTTTACTTTCGCCCGGGCCGGGTATCCCAGATGAAGCGGGAATTATGAAGGCGATAATTAAAACGTATGGACCAACTAAAAGTATTTTAGGAATTTGTCTGGGGCATCAGGGTATTGCAGAAGTGTATGGGGCATCACTTTTTAATATTTCACACGTATTACATGGGGTTACCTCAACTACTACGGTTGCGGATAATGAAGAGTATTTGTTTAAAGAGGCGCCCGCCCGGTTTCAGGCCACCCATTACCACTCATGGGCTGTAAAACCAGATTCAGTTTTGGCTCCACTAAAAGTAACGGCACAAAATGAGGATGGGTTGATTATGGGATTACGGCATACTGAATATGATGTAAGAGGGCTGCAGTTCCACCCTGAATCAATAATGACTCCGGAAGGTCCCAACATGATAAAGAACTGGTTAACACACAAACCTTAAAAAAAAATGAAACAGGTTTTAACGGAACTGATTGAACATAGAAGGCTTACCAAGGAAACAGCCCACCGTGTGTTGGTTGATCTTGCACAAGGTAAATTTAACCTGAGCCAAACCGCAGCATTTATGACGGTGTACATGATGCGCAGCATTACAGTAGATGAACTGCAGGGTTTTCGGGATGCGATGTTAGAGCTTTGCATTTCTGTAAAGTTTGATCAGCCGGTAATGGATGTGTGCGGCACAGGCGGAGACGGAAAAAATACGATTAATCTTTCCACACTTTCGTCTTTTGTAGTAGCGGGCTCAGGCCAGCCGGTAGCCAAGCATGGTAACTATGGGGTTTCATCGGCTTGTGGTTCTTCTAACCTGTTGGAATACTTCGGCTATAAATTCACGAATAATCATGACGAATTGAAGCGAAGCCTGGAAAAAGCCAATATCTGCTTTATGCATGCACCGCTATTTCATCCAGCCATGAAAAACGTGGCACCTATCCGTAAAGAACTGGGTGTAAAAACATTTTTTAATATGTTAGGTCCAATGGTTAATCCTGCTTTTCCTACCCGTCAGTTAGTGGGTGTGTTTAGCCTGGAGTTGGCCAGGCAGTATGGGTATTTGTATCAACAGAGCAATAAAGATTTTTTAATTCTTCATTCATTAGATGGATACGATGAGGTTTCGCTAACCAGTGCATTTAAGTATTACTACAATGGAGGTGAGTGTTTGGCTACCCCCAGCGATCTTGGATTACCCAAAGTGCGGTGTGATGAGATAAAAGGTGGTAGTACGGTAGAGGAGTCGGCCCGGATTTTTATGAATGTGTTGGAGAATAAAGGTACCACAGCGCAACA
>ERZ761607.5498-NODE-5498-length-10369-cov-3.873376_pt1 | contig 10369 bp, 9 predicted proteins | sample MGYA00511164_ERZ761607 | MGnify/ENA primary metagenome ERZ761607 (study PRJEB28899, sample SAMN02445080) | bioreactor sludge metagenome | biome: EBPR sludge | place: Australia: Brisbane, Thorneside Wastewater Treatment Plant | collected 2011-06-22 ...
GCCGGCGAGAGCGAGGGCGACTGAGCCCGAACCGCAATCCGACATCCCGCAATCCCCGAAAGGAATCCCATGACCGACTCCAACCTCGCCGACGTCCGGCGCGACTTCCCCCGCGTCTCCCCCGAGATCGTCGCGCAGGCGGCGAAGTACCAGGCCGCGATCCTCGCCGACGTGGCCGGCCGCCGCGGCACGCTCGACCGCGTGGCGCCCGTCGCCCCCGGCATGAAGCTCGCCGGCCCCGCCCTCACCGTGGAAGTGCGCGCGGGCGACAACCTCATGATCCACGCCGCCATGGCGATGGCCAGGCCCGGCGACGTGCTGGTGGTCGACGGCAAGGGCGACACGAGCTGCGCGCTCATGGGCGCGCTCATGATCAACGCGTGCAAGGTCATGGCGCTGGGCGGCATCGTGATCGACGGCGCGGTGCGCGACACCGACGAGCTGCGCGAGCTGGGCTTCCCGGTCTTCGCGGCGGCCGCCAATCCCAACGGCCCGACCAAGTTCGTGCCCGGCCGCATCGGCTGGCCCATCACCGCCGGCGGCGTCACGATCCACCCGGGCGACCTCGTCGTGGGCGATGCCGACGGCGTCGTGGTGGTCGAGCGCGAGAAGGCCCCGGCGCTGCTGCCCCTGGCCGCGAAGAAGGTGGCCGACGAATCCAAGCGGATGGACGACATCCTGTCGAAGCGGGCCTTGAAGCCCGGCTGGCTCGACGCGGCCCTGCGCGCCGCCGGCGTGATCAAGGAGGGCGAGACGCTGTGAGCGCGAAGCCGGTCCTGCTCGTCACCGCCGCGGACCTCGCGCCCCAGGCCCTCGAGCTGCTCGCGGGCTTCGAGGTGGTCTACGCGGGCAAGACGCCCGACGAGGACGCGATCGCCGGGCTGTGCGAACGCCACCAGCCCGTGGCCATCATCGTGCGCTACGGGAAGATCACCCCGCGCATCCTCGACGCCTCGAAGGCCCTGAAGGTCGTCTCCAAGCACGGCGCGGGCATCGACACCATCGACACGAAGGCCGCGGCCGAGCGGGGCATCGCCGTGACGGCGGCGGTCGGCGCCAATGCCGACGCCGTGGCCGAGCACACCTGGGCCCTGGTCCTCGCGATCGCGAAGAGCGTGATCGGGCTGGACGCCCGGATGCGCGCGGGCCACTGGGACAAGGCCACCCACAAGAGCCTGGAGCTCAAGGGCAAGACCCTCGGCGTCGTGGGCGTGGGCGCCATCGGCTCGCGGGTGGCGCGGATCGGCGCGGCCTTCGGCATGACGGTCCTCGCCCACGATCCCTTCGCCAAGGCGGCGCCGGAGGGCGCGAGCCTCGTCACGCTGGAGCGGCTGCTCGCCGAATCCCACGTGGTCTCGCTCAACTGCCCCCTCACGCCGGAGAACCGCGGCTTCATGAACGCGTCGGCCTTCGCGTCGATGCGCGACGGCGCGATCCTCGTGAACACCGGGCGCGGCGCGCTCATCGACGAGCCGGACCTGCGCGCGGCGCTCGCGAGCGGGAAGCTGCGCGGCGCGGGCCTCGACGCCTTCTGCACCGAGCCCCTCGTGGGCGAGCACGCCTTCCGCGACGTCGCGAAGGCGGTCCTGTCGCCCCACATCGGGGGCGTGAGCGAGGACGCCTACGTGAACATGGGCGTCGCGGCGGCGAAGAACACGATCGAGGCGCTGGCCCGCGCGGCCTGAGCCTTCACGCAGCATTCCACCGGGAGATGACATGAAACGACTCGCCACCCTCGGCGCCGCGCTGCTCACGGCCGCCGCCTTCAACGCCTCGGCCCAGGCCTGGCCCTCGAAGCCCGTCAAGATCGTCGTGCCCTATCCGCCGGGCGGCGCGGTGGACGTGATCTCCCGCAAGGTCGCGCAGAAACTCTCCGACCAGCTCGGCCAGCCCTTCGTGGTCGAGAACAAGCCCGGGGCCACCGGCACCATCGGCATGGCGCTCGTCGCCAAGGCCGCGCCCGACGGCTACACGCTCGGCGCGAACGACATGACCTACTCGCTGCTGCCCTACGTGTTCAAGACGCTGCCCTGGGACCACCAGAAGGATCTCGTGCCCGTGGCCACCACCGTGTTCGTGCCCTACGGCATCGCGGTGCGCGCGGACGCGCCTTACAAGACGCTCGCGGACCTCGTCGCGGCCGCGAAGGCGAACCCCGGCAAGCTCAACTACGGCTCCGGCGGCCCCGGCACCGCGCCGCACTTCGCCACCGAGTCCTTCATGCTCGCCTCGGGCGCGAACCTCACCCACATCCCCTACAAGGGCGCGGGCGAGGCGATGACGGCCCTCATCGGCGGGCAGATCGACCTGTTCATCGCGTCCACCGCGTCGCTGATGGCGCAGACCAAGGGCGGGCGCACGCGCGTGCTCGCCGTGAGCGGTGACAAGCGCCTCGCGGCCCTGCCGGATTCGCCCACCTTCGCGCAGGCCGGCATGCCCGCCTACGGCATCCTCAACTTCAACGGCTTCTGGGCGCCGAAGGGCACGCCGCCGGATGTGGTCGCGAAGATCCACGCCGAGGTGGCCAAGGCCGTCGCGAGCGCGGACCTCGTCGCCTTCGCCGAGACGCAAGGGGGCTTCCCCGGCGGCACGAAGCCCGAGGCCTTCGCGAAGATCGTGGCGGACACCACGAAGATGTGGGCGCCCGTGGCCGACAAGGCGAAGGTCGAGCGCCAGTAGCCCCGCCGATGTTCACGCTCTCGCCGCCGGCGGTCCGCGATACCGAGGTCTTCACGCGCCTGCCGGATCGCTTCCGCCGGCCCGCGGTCACGGACTGGTCGCGGGCCAATCGCGGCGGCGCGGCGATCGACAGCTTCCTCGAGGCGCCGGCCTTCGACTCCGCCGGCAACCTGTACGTGGGCGACATTCCCTTCGGGCGGATCTTCCGCATCGACCCGGCCGGGGACTGGACGCTCGTCGCGCAGTACGACGGCGAGCCCAACGGCATGAAGCTCGTCTCGGACGACGAGGCCGTCATCGCGGACTACCGCAACGGGCTCATGCTTCTCGACCTGCGGCGAGGCACGGTGCGCCCGCTGCTCGGCCACCGCAATTCGGAAGGCTTCAAGGGCCTCAACGACCTCGTGTTCGGCGCGGACGGCTCGCTCTACTTCACGGACCAGGGGCAGACGGGCCTGCACGATCCGACGGGCCGCGTGTACCGGCTGCGGTCCGACGGGCGCCTCGACCTGCTGCTTGCCAACGTGCCCAGCCCCAACGGGGTCGCGCTCTCGCCCGACGGCAAGGTGCTCTTCGTGGCGGCGACGCGCGGCAACTGCGTGTGGCGCGTTCCCCTCATGGCGGACGGCGGGGTCGCGAAGGTCGGGCAGTTCTTCACCTCGCGCGGCCCGAGCGGTCCCGACGGGCTCGCGGTGGACGAGGCGGGCAGGCTGCTCGTCGCCAATCCGGGCCTGGGCGTCGCGTGGGTGCTCGATGCGATGGCGCAGCCCGTGGAAGTGCTTCGCAGCGTGGCCGGAGCGTCGCTCACCAACCTCGCCTTCGGCGGGGTGGACCGGCGCACGGCGTACTTCACGGAATCGGTGACGGGCACGGTCCTGCGCGCGAGGCTCGACACGCCGGGGCTCGCGCTCGCGCGGCCCGTCCGCCTGCCGGGCCCTTGAGGCCCGGCCCGCCGGATTTCAGGTCACCGGCGCCGGATTGAAGAGCACCAGGTCGTTCTCGAGCTTCCAGCGCTCGGCCCAGGTGCGCTGGCCGCTCGCGGTCGCGAGCAGCAACCGGAAGAGCGCCCAGCCCATGTCCTCCACGCTCGCCTCGCCGTCGGCGACGAGTCCCGCGTTCAGGTCCATGAGATCGTGCCAGCGCTTCGCGAGCGCCGTGCGCGTCGCCACCTTCACCACGGGCACGGCCGCGAGGCCGTAGGGCGTGCCTCGGCCCGTCGTGAAGACGTGCAGGTTCATGCCGGCCGCCACCTGCAGCGTGCCGCAGATGAAATCGCTCGCGGGCGTGGCGGCGTAGGCGAGGCCGCGGGTTTCCAGCCGTTCGCCGGGCGGGACGACGGCCGAGATCGGCGCGGTGCCGCTCTTCACGATGGAGCCCATCGCCTTCTCGACGATGTTGGAGAGCCCGCCCCGCTTGTTGCCGGGCGTGGTGTTCGCGCTGCGGTCCGCGCCGCCGCGGGCGAGATAGGCGTCGTACCAGGCCATCTCGCGGATCATGGCGTCGGCGATCTCCGGCGTCGCCGCGCGGGCCGTGAGCTGCGCGATGCCGTCGCGCACTTCGGTGTTCTCGGAGAACATCACGCTCGCGCCCGCGCGCACCAGCAGGTCGGTGCAGAAGCCCACGGCGGGATTGGCCGTGACGCCGGAAAACGCGTCGCTGCCCCCGCACTGCACGCCCACCACCAGCGCGCTCGCGGGCACCGTCTCGCGCCGGCGGGCATCGAGCCGCGCGAGCCTCGCCTCGGCCTCCCGCAGGATGGAGGCGATCATCGAATCGAAGCCCACGTGGGCCTCGTCCTGCAGGCACACGAAGCCGGGCTCCGCGCCCCCCGCGGCGATCGGGAAGGTGCCCGGGGGCAGCAGGCGCTCGGGCTGGAGCTTTTCGCATCCCAGGCTCACCACCAGCGCCTCGCCGCCGAAATTGGGATTGCGGCTGATGTTGCGCAGCGTGCGGATGGGGATCGGCGCGTCGGGCGCGTCGATGGCCACGCCGCAGCCGTAGCCGTGGGAGAGGGCGACGACGCCGTCGACGTTCGGAAACTTCGGCAGCAGTTCGTCGCGGATGCGGCGCACCGCGTGGTCCGTGACGCCCGCGACGCACTGCACGGTCTGCGTGATCGCGAGGAGGTTGCGCGTGCCCACGGAGCCGTCGGCGTTGCGGTAGCCCTCGAAGGTGTGGCCCTCGAGGGGCGGAAGGGGCGCCTTCGGCGCGCTCGCGCGGGGCAGGCCCTCGAGCCGCGCCGCCTCGGGCATGTCGAGCAGGCGCTCGTGCACCCAGCTGCCGGCGGGAATGTCGCGATTGGCCGTGCCGATCGTGATGCCGTAACGCACTACGGGCGAGCCGGCGGGAATGTCCGCGAGGGCCACCTTGTGGGCCTGGGGCACGCGGTCCACGAGCGCGAGACCGCCTTCGAGCCGCGTGCCGGCTTCCAGCCCGCCGTCGTTCGCGACGATGGCGACGTTGTCGCGCCCGTCGAGGCGGATGGTGCGTGGCGTGTCGGTCATGGCCGCGCTCAGGTCGCGCCGAATTCCGCGCGCTCGCGGGTCCACCCGCGGGCCTTCTCGCTCAGCGTGAGGCCCAGGCCCGGGCGCGTGGGCACGACGATGCGGCCATCCGCGATCTCGAGCCGCTCCTCGAACAGGGGCTCGAGCCAGTCGAAGTGCTCGATCCACGGTTCCTTGTCGAACGTGGCCGCGAGGTGCACGTGCAGTTCCATCGAGAAGTGGGGCGCGAGCATCATCCCGGCATCTTCGGCGCGGCCCGCGATGCGAAGGAACGGCGTGATGCCACCCACGCGAGGCGCGTCGGGCATCAGCCAGTCGCAGCCGCGGTGCGCGATGAGCTCGCCGTGCTCCGCGGCGCTCACCAGCATCTCGCCCGTGGCGATGGGCGTGTCGAAATCCCTGGCGAGGGCGGCGTGGCCCTCGTGGTCGTAGGCGTCCAGCGGCTCCTCGATCCAGGTGAGATCGAATCGTTCGAGCGCGCGGCACATCCGCCGCGCCTTCGCGCGGTCCCACTGTTGGTTCGCGTCGACCATGATGGGGAAGCCCTCGCCCAGCTTTTCGCGCACGGCGGCGACGCGCTTCACGTCCTCGGCGCCGTCGGGCTGGCCCACCTTGATCTTCACGCCGCCGATGCCGCGCTCGCGCGAGGCCGCGGCGTTCTCGACGAGCTGCGGCGTGGGCGTGTTGAGAAAGCCGCCGGAGGTGTTGTAGCAGGCGACGCTGCCCCGCTGGGATCCAAGGAGCTTCGCGAGCGGAAGGCCCGCGCGCTTCGCCTTGAGGTCCCACAGCGCGACGTCGAAGGCGCCGATGGCCTGCACCACGATGCCGCTGCGGCCCGCGGAGGCGCCGGCCCACGCGAGCTTGGTCCAGAGCTTCTGGATGTCGCTGGGATCCTCGCCAAGGAGGGCCGGGGCGATCTCGCGCGCGTGGGCGAACTGGGCGGGGCCGCCGGCGCGCTTGGCGTAGGACAGGCCGAGGCCCTCGAGCCCCGACTCGGTCGAGATCTCGGCGAAGAGCATCGCCACTTCCGTCATGGGCTTCTGGCGGCCCGTGAGTACCTTCGCGTCGCTGATGGGCGTGGCGAGGGGCAGGAAGGACGAGGACAGGCGGATGCGGGCGATGCGATCGCCCGGGGCACGGGTCATGGCGGGGTTCCTGCGAAGGGGCGGGCGCCGCTCGCGCGGACGCCCGCGGGAAGCGCCGTCAGTTGGCGGTGATCTTGCCCACCTCGATCACCTTCTTCCAGCGCGCGAACTCCTGCGCCTGGAAGGCGGTGAACTGCTCGGGCGAGTTGCCGACCAACTCGAAGCCCAGGTCCAGCAGGCGGGGCTTCACGGCCGCATCCTGGAGTCCCGCGACGATGGCCGAGTGGATCTTCATCTTGATGTCGGCGGGGATGCCCTTGGGCGCGGCGAAGGCCTGCCACGAATAGACCGTGAGGCCCTTCACGCCCTGTTCCTCGGTGGTGGCGACGTCGGGCAGCAGGGGCGAGCGCTTGGTGCTGGTGATCGCGAGGGCGCGGAGCTTCCCGGCGCGGATCTGGGGGATGCCCGTGTTGATGTTCACGAAGGACGCGTCCACCTGGCCGCCCAGCAGGTCCTGCATGGCGGGGCCGCCGCCCTTGTAGGGGACGTGCACGCCCGAGGTGCCGGTGCTCTGCCACATGAGCTCGGCGGTGAGGTGGTCGCTGGTGCCGTTGCCGGCGGAGGCGAAGGTCATCTTGCCGGGGTTGGCCTTGTGGAACGCGATCACGTCGCCGAGGCTCTTGTGGGGCGAGCTCGCGGGCACCACGAGGATGTTGGGCGCCTGCACGGCGACCGTGATGTAGTCGAAGTCCTTGAGGGGGTCGTAGCCCAGGCCCTTCATGAGGTGCGGGCCGATCACGAACGGGCCCAGGGACGACACGAAGATCGTGTGGCCGTCGGGCGCGGCGTTCTTCGCGGCCGTGGCGCCGATGGTGCCGCCGGCGCCGCCCACGTTGTTCACGACGAAGGTGCCGCCGAGCTTTTCCTGCAGCTTCGGCGCGAGGGAACGGGCGATCAGGTCCGTCGAGCCGCCGGGCGGAAAGGGCACCAGCAGCGTGACGGTCTTCGTGGGCCAGGCCTGGGCCGCGCCCGCGAGGACGAGGCCGGCGGCGGCGAGGGCGAGGCGGTGGATCGTGGTTTTCATGGCTCCTCCGGGAGTGGGATGTGCGCTCGAAATGGTAGCGCTATCCAATCCCACTGCCTAGCGCAAACCTTCCAAAGGGAATTCTTAAAAAGGGACGCTTCCCTCCCGGAGGGAAGCGTCCCTTTTTAAGAATTCCCTTTGCAAGGTTCAGGCGCTTTCGCGGGCGATGACGGAAAAGCCCAGGTCGATGATCCGGGGCCCCGGATCGCGACCCTCGGCCCGCTCGACGATGAAGCGGGCGGCGTGGCGGCCGATCTCGGCGCCGTGGATCCGGACGGTGGTGAGGGAGGGCGAGGTATCCCCGCTGAATTCGAGGTCCCCGAATCCGACCACCGCGAGGTCCTCCGGAACCCGCACGCCCCGGACCCGCGCCTCGGTGAGGGCGCCCATCGCCAGCAGGTCGGAGCTGCAGAAGACGCTGTCGATCCGCCGGCCGCGAAGCAGCCGGGCCAGTCCCTCCCGCCCGTGCCGCAGGGTGGTGGGAGTGGTCACTACCGCCACCGGTGGCTCGGCCAAACCCAGCGCCAACGCCTCCGCGCGAAAGGCCTCGAAGCGCCGCCGGGCCCTCGCATCGTCCCCCGCCAGCACCGCCGGCAGCCGGCGTCCTTTCCCGTGCAGGTATCGAGCCACCGCCCGCCCCACTTCCTCGTGGGAAAAGCCCACCAGCATGTCGATGGGCGTCGGCGTGAGATCCCAGGTTTCCACGACGGGAATCCCGGACGCGAGCAAGCGCTTACGCCCCTCCGCGGAATGCACGATGCCCGTGAGCACGATGCCGTCCGGGCGCCGGCCAATGATGGCCTCGAGCAGTGCGTCTTCGCGGGTGCCCGCGTAGCCGGCCTGGCCGACCATGACCTGGTAACCCGCCTCCGCCAGCGCACCCGTGAGGGACTGGGCGTAGTCCAGGAAGACCGGCGCCGCGATCGTGGGCAGCACGGCGGCCACCAGCCGGCTGCGGGTGGAGGCGAGCCCGCCTGCCATCAGGTTCGGCACGTAGCCCGTCCGGGCGACCGCCTGCAAGACCTTGGCACGGACCTCGTCGGAAACGCGCTCGGGCGTTCTCAACGCACGGGAGGCGGTGATGGGCGCGACGCCCGCGAGGCGCGCGACGTCGTGCAGGGTGACGGCTTGGAAGGGGGGCTCACGAAGGCATGTTAGCCGATGGCAGCGCTACCGCCCAAAGGAGCCACTCTCAGTTCCGCGGCCCGTCCACGAGGAAGAACCGGCCGTCCCGGACCTCCGAGAAGAACATCCGGCGCTTCGTGTCGCCCGTCGCATCGAACGCGATGGACTGCTGGAGCCCCGGGTAAGGCCCGTTCGCGAGCAGGGCCTGCTTCGCGCTCTCGCCCGACTTGCGCTTCGCGAGGGCCGTGAAAAGGGCGGTGGCGGCATCGTAGGCCGCCACGGCCGCGTAGCCCGGCAAGCGCTGGAAGCGGTTGAAGTACGCCTCGCGGAAGGCCACGAACCCGGCGGAGGTATCGGTCGGGTCGAACTGCTGGACGATGAGCAGCCCTTCCACCATGTCGCCGCCGAGTTCCAGCAACTGCTTGGTGGACGCCCACTCCGCGGCGCCGATCGGCAGCTTCGGCGCGCGCTTGCGGGCGTGCTGCGCGAGGCGGGCGACGTCGAGGGCGCCGGCGATGAAGAAGAGCCCGTCGGGACGGGACAGCAGCGCGTCGCCCACGATCGCCCCGAAATCGACTTCCGGGCCCGACTCGAACGGAACGCTCGCGATCACCTCGCCGCCCTCCGCCTTCGTCGCGCGGCGGAATTCGGCGAGCCAGCTTTCGGAAAAGGCCCGGTTGCGCACGTCCCAGACCACGGCGAGCTGGCCGAGCCCGCGGGCGCGCAGAGCTTTTGCGAAGGCGCTCGCGTAATCGCGCGTGCTGCCGTTCAGCCGGACGACGTTGTCATCCTTGCCGACCAGGCCCATCGAGGTGGAAGTGGGGCTCACGACGAGGATGCCGTCCTTCGCGAGCCGCGGTGCCACGACCACGACCATGCCGCTGGTGAAGGGGCCGATGACCGCCTCGACCTTCGCGGCGGCGAGCTCCTCGGCGGCGCGCTCGGCGCCTTCCACCCGCTGGGCGTCGTCCTTCGCGACGAGCTCGATCGGGCGCCCGCCGATGCCGCCGGCACGGTTCCATTGCTCGACGGCGAGGAGCGCCCCTTCGCGCCCGGACTGCCCCACGTCGGAATTGCGGTCCGACAGCCCGCCCACGAAGCCGATGCGCACGGGCTCGGCCGGTCCGCAGGCCGCGAGCAGGGCGAGCAGGACGAGGAAAAGGGCCGATTTGACTTGGGTCAGCACTTGCGGGGGCGGGCCGGAGCGGATCGCACCCCGATGCTAGCATTCCCCAAGAGGGGCGAACCGCGGAAAAAAGGGGTGCGTGACACCCCGGCGCGGGCCACGAACCGGCAGGACGATGCGCACGACGAACCCATCCCTCGTCGAAAGGCTGCGACGACGCTGGCGCGCCTCCGTGCGGCTGCGCCTGCTCGTCGTGGGCGTCGCGCCCCTGGCGATCGCCTTTCCGGTCATCTTCGCGCTCATCACGGTGCTCGGCGAGCAACGCTTCGAGCGCCAGCTCGCGGACAACGCCCGCGCCAACGCCGTCGCCGCGCGCAACTACCTCGACCAGGTGCGCCAGCGCACCGGGACCCACCTCGAGACACTCACGGGGTCGGACCGCCTGCCCTCGTTGCTCGCCGATCGCACGGACCGCGGGACGCTCGAGAAGATCCTGGTCGCGCGCGCGGACGCCGCGAATCTCGACTTCCTGCTGATCGCCAGGAGCGACGGGCGCGTCATCGCCTCGAGCCGCGGCACCACGCCGGGCACGCGCCTGCCCGACACCTTCGTCACCCGCCAGGCCCGCACGGGCGTGCACACGGCCTCGTGGGAGCGCTACGGCGCCGAGGCCCTCGCCGCGATCGACCTGTCGCTGCCGGGGCTCGTGGCCGTCCCCCGGGAAAGGCCCGAGCCGGGGCAGCTCCCCGAAGAGGACAGGGCTCTC
>ERZ761607.5499-NODE-5499-length-10367-cov-3.168154_pt1 | contig 10367 bp, 8 predicted proteins | sample MGYA00511164_ERZ761607 | MGnify/ENA primary metagenome ERZ761607 (study PRJEB28899, sample SAMN02445080) | bioreactor sludge metagenome | biome: EBPR sludge | place: Australia: Brisbane, Thorneside Wastewater Treatment Plant | collected 2011-06-22 ...
CTTGCCAGCGGCGCTGAGCGTCGCCGAGGGCCTCGAGGCCTACCTCCAGGAGAACGGCTTCGACCGCGCCCTCTACGACGCCGCGTGGACCCCGGCGAGCCTCTTCGGCATCCCGGTGCCGGTGCCCAACACCAAGAAGCACCGCTTCGCGATCATGCGCCACGACCTGCACCACGTCGCGACGGGCTTCGGCACCGACCCGGTCGGCGAGGCCGAGATCAGCGCCTGGGAGGCGCGCCGAGGCTTCGGTCGCATCGGGCTCTACACGACCGGCATCGTGAGCGGGCTGGTCTTGCTGGGGCTCGTGTTGAACCCCAAGCGCACCGTCGCCGCCCTGAAGTCCGGCGGTCGCGGGACACGCAACCTCTTCGCCAGCGAGGTGCCCTACGAGACGCTGCTCGGCTGGACGATCGGCGAGCTGCGTTCCCATCTCGGCCTGCCCGAAGGCGGGATCGCCGGCGCGCGCAAGCTGCACGAGAAGGCCCCAGCGCGTGTCGAAACGGTGACGTGACGGGGGCCTGTCGAATGTTGGCCGCAGCCGGGCCAAAGGTGACACCATGCGTCGCCGCAGACTCGGGGGGACCGAGCTGCGCAAGGAAGGATGTATCCGTGAACAAGCTCGCGATCGCTCTCGTGCTCGGCGCCATTTTCGCCGTCGGCTGTGGAGACAAGAAGGAAGAGGGCAAGTCGGACACCGGCTCGGCCGGCGACAAGATCGGCGTCGCCGAGTGCGACGAGTACCTCACGAAGATGGAAGCCTGCCTCGGCAAGATGCCGGCCGAAGCGAAGGCCGCTTCGGAGCAGGGCTTCAAGGCGAACCGCGACGCCTGGAAGCAGGCCGCGAGCGCTGGTGGCGCCGCGAAGGACGCGCTGAAGACCGGCTGCAAGGCCGCGCTCGACACCGTCGCGCAGAACCCGATGTGCAAGTGAGCGACGGCTTCGGGGCGTTCGCGCTCCGGAGCATCGCGATCTCGTTCGCGCTCGGGGCCGCTTCGTGCGGCCCCGTCGCGGACCGCACCGACGACGGTGCCCTCCGCCGCGCTCAGCCATCGTCCGAAGCGACGCAGGCGACGCGACCCCGACCCTCCGCGGCCTCGAAGCCCGCGCCCCCGCGCTCCGACGCCGAGCCCGGCGCGAGCGAGTCGGCCTCGGTTTCGCCGCCGAACGCGAGCGCCGCCCCGCCCACCGTGAGCGCGCGCGTCGAGCCGCTGCCCGCGCCGAGCGCGCCCTGCCCGGGCGACATGGTGCTCGCCGGTCGAGCCTGCATCGATCGTTACGAAGCGCCGAACCAGCTCGGCGCCAAGCCCTTGCGCATGCAGTCGGCGCTCGACGCCGAGGCCTGGTGCAAGGAGGGCGACAAACGCCTCTGCAGCGAGGACGAGTGGCTGCGCGCCTGCGAAGGCCCGAACCGCCTCGCCTTCCCCTACGGGGCGAAGTGGGAGCGTGGCAGGTGCAACGACGACGGCAGCTTCCGCAACCCGAGCTGGAAGCACCTCGCGCGCTGGCCCGCGCCCGAGGCCGTGGCCGAAGCCGACAAGCTCGATCAGTCGAACCCCAGCGGTGAGCGCGCGGGCTGCGTGTCGGCCGAGGGTGTCTACGACCTCAGCGGCAACGTGGCCGAGTGGGTGCGCCGCACGCGCGACAACCCCACGAACTACGAGCACGTGGTGAAGGGCTGCTTCTGGGGGCGCTGCTTCCGCCCGCCTCACCTGCCCTCGTGCGACTACGTCAACTACGCGCACCCGTCGGGGTACAGGAGCTACGAGATGGGGTTTCGGTGCTGCGTCGAGCCGCGGGGGTGAGGGGGGCGGCCGAGCCACCAGCGATCTGTTCGGTCATGCCCTTATTGGCTCGAACAGTCCTCCACCCAAGAATCGCGTCCTTCCCAGGAGCAGCGGACCTTCTACAGCCGTGGCGAACTGCAGCTCGACGGACGCTACGACCCCGACCCGCGGAACACCTCGCGCGCTCTTCACGCGCACCGTGTCCGGCCTTGGGAGCCTTCGTCGTTCACACTCCCTCCGCACGTCGTCGCTCACAAGCTCCTCCAACGAGCAGTCCTTCGCGTGTCGTGTCACGACGTAGTCCGAGACCGTCCTGAACTCCCGACTCCGACCGAGCAGAGCGTCTTCGGAGGACAGCTGGCCGCCGTGGAGCCCTAGGACTCCATTTCGGCCGGCTCGCAGCTCGGTGAACCCAAACAAGGCTCGCTCGAGCGTCTCGAGGTGCTTGGCCGAATGGCCAGGCAGGTGCTCCCACCCGTCGAGCACGTGCGGCGGGATGAGCAGGAGTCGAGAGCGTCGCACATCGACCGAGAACGCGAGGTGCGTGGAGCGCGTCGTCCGCGTCTCCTCGCCATCGGTTTCGTGACCGTGGAAGAACGCGGGAAGGTCGCACTCTGAGCGTTCGCCCAGCACCGCTTGCACGCGAGCCATCACCGCTCGTCGCAGCGCTCGAGCGAGGCCAGTCGTGTCCACATCTGTAGGGAGCTTCGGTTCGACCTCGAAGGCGTAGATGGGGCAGACAGTGGTAGGGGCCATCAACCCGAGGCCGAGAAAGCGGCCATCCCCCAGCACCAGCGGGCCGGACACAGGCCGCTCGAGCTCCAACTCCACGTGCCACAGCGCTTCGGCAGCAAATCGGGTCCCAGGAGCGAAACGCTCCGCGCGGGTCCCGTGCGCATCGAAGGGCTCTCGCTGAGCGATCACCCGGAGGACCCGTGCGCCCACGCCCGCGAAGCGGAGCGCCTGCGCCACCGCTCGCTTCACCTCCACCAGCTCGGAGCCCCTCGCCGAGCCTGGCTTGGACTCGTCGCTCGAGCGGCTCGCTCTATGCGGCACCGAACCGAGAGCGAGTGGCGTGACCGATCTCCAAGCGCGCGCGCTCGCGCTGTACCGAGCCACCATCTGGTCGGGCGCGCCAGCTGCCAGCATCGTCGAGCTCTCTTCACCGCTCGCAGGGTCGTGGAGCACCCGGCCCGCGAGCGCCCACATCACATCCGCCTCGGCGAGAGGACCGGCCGGAACCTGTACGAGCACCCGGCGGATTGACTGATCTGCGTGCTCATGGCCGATCGACGGTAGCGGGACGAAGCGGACGCGCTCTTCGCTCGGCCCTCGATGGGCGCCGTCGGCCGTCCGGCCGGCGACCACGCGTTCTACATCGACCCGCTGTTCCGACAGGCTGCTCGAGAGCAGGGCCACAGCCAAATCCCGAACGTGCTCGACGAGTGCGGGCGCGCGCCAGCTCGGCCAGGGAGACGAGCTGGCCGGGTCGTTCACGCTCTTCAACTCGAGCATGTGCCACGTCGGGGTCCCGTCGTATCGCACCTTGGCGAACTGGGCCTTCGGCGGCTGCACGAAGTCGGTAACCTTCCCGTCCGCACGCGGACGAAGGCGGACCAAGCCGGCATCGAAGCGCCGGACCAGACTGTCGAGGCTGCCACTGGCGGGAACCGCAAGCTCGGCGCCAGCCCATCCCGAGCTCGGACGGTGGATGGTGCCGCGATGCTTTCGCAGTCGCTCGCTGAGCTGAGCGTCGTCGAGGATTTCGGCGCGAGCCCACGCTGCGTCGACCCCACGTCCGAACTGGTAGAGCCCTGACGCCAACGAAGGCAGCTCCTCGCCCTGGTGCTCGAGCAACCGCCACGCGTAGAGAAAGCACGGCTCACCCTCCAGAAGGATGGGGACCACAGACTTCATCCTACGGATCTTGCCAATGCGGGCTGGATCCCCTGCGACGGCATCCAGGTCGTTGTTCGGCACCCACAGCGATAGCTGTTGGCCCTGCCGGGCGATTGGCGCAGCGATCACCGGCGCCGGCAGCTGCTCGAGCAAGCGAAGCGCCCGAGCGGAATGCTCCGACAACGAAGCTCCGACCGCGGCGCCGGCGACGAGCGCCTGGAAGACGCGCGCAGGAGCAGGAGGCCAGTCTCCAACCCCGTGGAACCGGTGGTCGTGCAGATGGACAGTGACAACGAAGTGATTGGGCATCGCGCTACTTCTTCTCTTTGCTGCCCTTCTTGCCCGCCGGCTTGTCACCGGCCTTGAGGTCCTCTTTCGCGAGCTTCGGGTCGAACTGGACTTCTCGATCCTCACCCACGCCGAAGATGCCGGCGGCACTCTCAGCGAAGGCACGTGCGTTCGACGAGTCGAGCGACAGCTCTGTGCGCACTCCGGTTCGCGCGACCTCCATCCAAGCGGACTTCGCGTCGGCGCTCGGAACGAGGAGGCATCCAGCGCGCAGGAAGCCGTCGAGCGGCTCGGTGGCAGCCACCAAGCTCAGGCCGAGCACGTACCGACGAAGCGCCTCGACAGCAGATCCACCTTGGAGGCGGCGTATCGCCACCAGGTTGATCGTCACATCGCGAAGGATCGGGCCACGCGCGACGACACCACCCAGCACACCGGTCGCCGGAACCGCGACGAAGCCACGCTTCGCAACGGGGCTCTTCGGGTCACCTTCGTGCTTCGCCTTTTCGTCCTCGGAGAACACCTCGAGTGCCGCATAGTCGATAGGCGGCGCGTACTGTGCGGATCGTGTGAGCGGGTCGACGTCCCACGCCCGGATCACCGACTGCACGACCCGCGGCAGCTTCGCATGGGTGTCGCGCGAGTCCCAAACGCCGAAGACCAGCGACGTCGGCGCAAGCTTCGCGATCGCGGAAGCGTCACCACACTTCAAGAAAGTCTCGAACGCATTGCGAGCCTCGTCCTTGAGGCTCGTCGAGCGGATCATCGCGTCTCCCAGCCGGTGGCCGGCCCGGAGGATCGACACCTTGCGACCGTCGCCAATCTTGACGTCGATCTGTGGAACCAGCTTGGAGAGCTCATCGCTCTCGCCTTCGGCACGGTCGAAGATCGGCTCCATGCGGTTGGCCTGCGAGCCCACGCTGTCGATGGTCGCCACTTTGGTGCCGTCACCGAGCTTGTCGATGTTGTATCCAACATCCGCGTAGGTGGGAGGGAAGAACACGGCACCCTTGCCCTCGACCGGTTCGAGCTCCTGCCTCAGCACCAGCGCCACCGGGCCCGTCGACGAGAGCCAACGGTCTGCCTGCGCCATCAAGTCCATGCTCATTCGTCTGCTCCTTCGACAACGTGGGAAATCGCGCACGCCTGGCCTTCTTTGCCTGGCCAACTCAAGTACATACGAAACCGCCGCATCTCGAACGGCATCGCGGATCCACCCAGACCGGCGCGAAGGAAGCAGAGGGGGAGCCACACACCCGATCGCGTCGAGCCAACCACGCCGTAGGCGTACTCCATCTTGTTTCTCAGGCGCCGAGGACGCGCGTGGCTCAGACCGATCGCACCGAGCAGCTCCACGAGCGGATACCCGATGGTCTGGATGGATCCACCGTGCTCGTTCAACGAGAAGCCGACGTCGATGGGTATGTAGTCGCGCCGCCAATCGAGCCGAAAGCTGCTGCTCTGGGGCACCGCTAGCGCGAAGGGGTCGCACGCGACGCCAGCCGCGCTCCGGCGCACGAGCTCGAGTGCATCGCGCGCAAGCGCTGCACCAGGGTATCCACCAGCACCACCCCAGAATTTGACGTTGTCGCGCACCGTATCGGCCCAGTAGTCGATCGCGATCGCCAGCTCGCCGGATCGAAGAACGGCGACGAGCGTCGCGGGTGATGCGGGGTCGGCCGAAGGGTATGGAGCGCCCTCCGAAAGTTCCTCGGGCGTACTGCCCCAACTCCGGTTCCACGCACGAACGTTGGAGCTCCGGTGCGGCGCCAAGGCGCACACCTCTGCCTCCGAGAGGAAGCGAAGCACGCGCTCGAAGGGGTTCTCGCTACCGCTTGCGCGAAGGTGGAATCGCACGGCGTCGCGCTTCGGCCATTCGAAGCATGCCGCCGCCTCGCCCAACAGCTGGTCGGCTGCTTCCGCGAACCCGAGGCAGGCGAAGACCTGGCCAGGATTGAACAGGTCGACCGGGATCGACGCTTCAGCCACGCTTGCCTCCCATCTCGTCGTTCTCGCGCGACGCCGCCTGATCGGCTGCTCGCAGTAGGGCCTCCCACCACGCGAGCCCCCAAGGACCCCACTGCTTCTCGGCGCGAGCGAAACGGAGCGCGATCTCGCGTGCACGCTCCTCGAGCAGGCTCGGTGGAGCATCGTCGAAACCATCTGTGCGAAGGACGGGGCGCGCGAAGCCGTGGTGCGCGGCGATGAGGTGCAACACCAGGTCCCGGTCCTGCGCTCCGAGCCCTGCCACGTCGGGGTCTCGCTCCGCATACGACAAGGAACCGAGCTCGTGGCGGTATCCTGCCAGGATCGATTGGATCGGCCTGCTCGTGGTTTTACCCAGCGGCCGCTTGTCGACCGGCGCGCGAAACGCGCGTTGCCATCGCTCGGCCTTCTTGCCTTCATCGTGGAGCCGCGCAGCGAGCGCGAGCAGCTCGCGCTTCGCCGGCGCGAGCTCGAGCTGCTCCGCGATCCGTCGAGCGTGCCGCTCGGCGAAGGCCTCGTGCTCACTCAGTGCCTGCTCTCGCCCGGTTGAGCGTCCATCCGCCGTGGTCGATGGGCGCGTGCGGTCCGTTTCGATGACGAGCCACGCGAGCGCGTCACCGTCCTGGCTGGTGCGTAGGACGAACGAGGCTTCGACCCGCCAGTTTGGGTCCACTCCCAGTCCGTCGAGCGTTTCGACCTCGCGCACACGGAAGCCGAGATCTCCCGCCTCGCTCACGTCGCTGGCGTGGTGACTGGATGGGTCCAACAGGCCGTGCTCGTCCAGGCCGCCGAAGCGTGTGTCGACCACCACGGTTCGCGCACGGAGCAGGCGCTCGAGCCTCTTCTTGTCCATGGTGGCGAGCTCCCCGAGCGTGAACCCCCGGGGCTTGTCATCGAGGACGAAGACGATGGCCTCGTGCTCTGCGGGTGGGGTCCGCGTGGCGATGATCGCTGCGTCGACGGATTCGATGTCGCGCGGCAACCTGTCCCTGGCCATCTCGCTCGACTTCGACAGATGCTTGATGCGCTTGTTCAGCCAGTCGATCACCACGACCGACTCGCTCTCGAGCAACTCAGCGGTTTCGACTGGAGCCGCCTCGAAGAACGCTTCCGCGTCGTTTGCGCGGGGCAGGAGGCGCCGCCACACGATCGTGGTTTGCGCTTCCTCGTCGACCCACCCACGGAGCCACGGTCGAACGTCGGGGCGCCCGGTGTGCTCCTCGAGCGAGGTCATCGACCAGGCCTCGACCACCGGCCGGGAGAGCTCGGGGTGTAGAGGCGGGGGGGTCGTTGCCTGCGCGAGCGTCCTCGCCTGCTCAGCCTTCGCCTTCAGCTCCCCGAGTGCCCGTGGTGAGGCGTCGCTGGCCCCGGCGATGCCTGCCAGGCTGCGAAGCGCTCGAAGCGTCGCTTGTCTGCGGTTCCACCGCTCAGCGCGGCGGCGCTCGTCGTCGTTGAGTTTCTTCGACGCCGCCGCGCTGCTCTCCTCGTCGTCGGGTGACTCGTCGACTTCGTCGTCCTCGTCCTCTCCGGGCTCGAACTTGGCGATCTTCTCGAGCGCGCTGATCGTCTTTGGGTCTGCGGTGGTTGGATGCACCCACACCTCCGCGCGTCCGTCGCCACGCCGGTTCACGCGCCCCAGGCGCTGCACCATGCGCTCCCACTCGACGAGATCCATGACGGCGTGGTCCGCGTCCAAGTCGACCCCGACCTCGCCTGCGCTCGTGGCGATGACGAAGACAGGTAGCTCACGAGCCCCTCTCGCTCCTCCGAGCATCCCGAGCCGTTCGAGCGTGCTCGCGGCGTCCACGCGCTCCGCCACACGCCTGCCGCCGACGAAGAGGACGGTCTCGATGGCGCGCTCCGGCAGAACACCATCGCCTTTGGCGAGCACCTGCAGGCTTTGGTGGACCGCCTGCGCCGTCCTACGGCTGTCCACGAAGACGATCACGCGCGCGGGCTCCTTGGCGGCGGCGCTGAGCTTCCAGGCTCGCTCAGCGAGCACCGTCGCGAGCGCGTCGGGTGCGACCGCGTCCGCGACGTGTAGAGCCTTCGAGGCCTCGAGGCGCCGCTGCACCGTCGGGTGCTGCCTGTCGGTCGCGTCCAGCTGGAACGCGGAGGTCTCGACCCGAGCCGTCGCAGACAGCGACATCACTCGGAGCGGAGGCACGACGTCGCGCGATGGAGCTTGGGGCTTCAGTGCGTCGTCGAGCGAGGCTGCTCGCACGAGCGCTTCGAATGCCGGGACGAGGTGAGCTTCGTCGAGCACGAGCAAGGCGTCCGATCCGAGCATCGCAGCGTGGTACGGCCGCATCCGGCGGGAGCACCGGTAGCCAGAGAACAGAAGTCTCGAGCCGATCATGTCGACCGTGCCGACCACGATGGCGGGCGACGAGGGGTCCTCGAGCCACTCGCGGTTGTCAACGAACTGCCCGCGAAGCGTGGAGATGGGCAGGGGCCGCGACAGTCCGAGCGCGAGCTTGAGCTGCGGTGTCTCGTCGACGAAGGCCCTGATCCGCTCCGCCTCGGCGGTCGCTTGGTCGACGACCGCGCGCCTATCGACGACGTAGACCAAACGCCTCGGCAAGCGTGCCCCGGCGGCACGCGCCGCAGCCCAGATGCCGATGACCGAGGTCTTCCCGAGCCCCGTGGGAAGGTCGAGCGCACTGGGGATCGCGCCTTTGCTGAACTGCTCACGGAGCAGTCGCTCCTGCCATGGAAACGGCGTCTGCCCGGCCTCGAGCCCTAGCAGGCGAGGGAGCCAAGCTTGCGCCCGGCTGGAGGTCGCGTCGTCGCCTTCGTCCGTCTTGCTCAACATCGCGTATCGGCCCTCCCTGCGGTCGGCGATCGCCGGTCGTGAATCTGATGTTCGGTTCGTCCGACGGCTCGCCTACTCACCGCCCCCGCGCTCCCGCCGTGATCGCGCCGCCGACTCTGCCTACGGGTCGTCTCACGATCGCTGAGACGACCTCTTCGCCGGTGCTCGGGGCGGCGGCGCTGCCGTCGAGCTTGCGCGCCGCTTCGTAGGCCGCGAGCGCGGCGCCGAGCTCGCCACGAAGCTTCGCGCGCAGCCCGACCGGCGCGAGCACCTCGGCGTGGCGGCCCCAGGAGAGCACCCAGCGCATCGTCTCTTCGGGGCCGGCGACCTCGGCGTGCACCTTCACGCTGCCGTCGGGCATGGGCTCGAGGCGTTGATCGGCGCGGAGCGGGTACTCCTGCGCGAAGCGCGCGACCTCCGGCCCGAGGCGCACCACCACGGCGACGGGCGCGGCGCGCCACACCACCACGCTCGCGGCTTGCGGCACCGGCGCCAGCGCCGCGCGGTCGAAGGCGGCGCCCAGCGTGGCGCGCTCGATGCGCGCGACCTTGAAGGTGCGCGCCTCGCGACGCCCTGGATCGTGTGCGAGCACGTAGAGCTGGCCCTTGGCGAGCTCGAGCTCCAGCGGCCACACGCGCCGCTCGACGGCTTCGGCGTCGCGCGCGCCTCGGTACACGATCACCAGCTCGCGCCCCTGCTCGATGGCGCGCTCGAGCGTCGCCAGGAGCGAGCCCTCGCTCGGCCCCTGGAGCGCCTCGCGCAGCACGACCTTCGGCCCGCCGCTGGTGGCTCGCAGATCCTTGCGCAGCGCTTTGAGCTCCCCGTAGAGCTTCGTGCCTTTCAGCGGCGCGAGCGTCGCGAGCGCCAGATCGAGCGCCACGGCGCACATGGGCGAGCCCACCACGCGCGCCGGTCCGTCGAGCACGCGGTAGCGCGCCTCGCCGTTGACCTTGTCGACCTCGAGCGTCGCGCCCGCGGCCTGCAGGAACTCGAGATCGCGGTAGACCGTCGCGCGGCTCACCTCGAGGTGCTCCGCCAGGTTCGCCACCGTGCGACCCCTGCGCGCGCTCGCCAGGAAGTGCGCGAGTCGCCAGCGTCGCTGGAGCAGCTCTTGGTGGAGGGTGGCGCGGGTCATGCGCGTGCTCGCACCGTGTAGGCACCGAACCCACGCCCAACCGCCGATTCGGGCCGGCAAACCACGCCGATGCCGGTCCGGACCGGCCTCCAGACCCACCGAAGCGCGCCCACGGCCGGTCGACACCGGCCTCGGGGCGCATCGAAGCATGCGGGTGCCCGGTCGCGACCGGCCTCGCGGGCCTCCGGAGCGCAAATGCACCCGGTCGACACCAGCTCGCGTGCGCTTCGATGGGCGGCGATGCCGGTCGACACCGCCTCGCGCGCGTTCCGATGGGGCGTCGCGGCGGTCGGCACCGGGATCTCGGGCGAGTGAGTCACGCCGTGGGCTCGCCATCGGGCGCGGGCGAGGGTTCCTGACCACCTCGTGAGCGACCCCGCCTGTCGGCGTTGCGTTCGGCGATGCGCAGCGCGCCGAAGAGCTGGGTGTCGGTCTCGCCCTCGATGCCCGCGAGCAGCGC
>ERZ761607.5500-NODE-5500-length-10366-cov-3.833479_pt1 | contig 10366 bp, 5 predicted proteins | sample MGYA00511164_ERZ761607 | MGnify/ENA primary metagenome ERZ761607 (study PRJEB28899, sample SAMN02445080) | bioreactor sludge metagenome | biome: EBPR sludge | place: Australia: Brisbane, Thorneside Wastewater Treatment Plant | collected 2011-06-22 ...
GCGGCCGACGAGGTCCTGGGGGCGCTCGTGCGCGAGCTGCGGGAGCTCACGTCCCAGCAGAAGGACACGTGGCTCAAGTTCACGAGCGGCAACCGGGCGGCGCTCGAGCCGTTCGGCAAGCAGGCCCTCGCCCTGGCCGAACGTGGCGCGAAGCTGCCCCACAAGGACCTGCAACTCGTCCTGTCGCGCCTCACGGACGTGGCGCCCACCCTCAAGGCGCGCGCCATTCCGCCGTCGGAATCCCAGGCGCTCGAGGTCGCGACGGCGCTGCTCTTCGTCGAGTCCGAACTCGAGAACTACTTCCGCCTCGGCGAGGACGCCGAGCGCCAGTCGCGCGCGGTGGCCGAGCGCCTGAAGGCGGCGCTTTCGGGAGAGGCGGTCCCTCCGCTCGATACCGCCGAGGGCGGCTTCCTCGACGAGATGACCCGCCGGGCCCAGGAAAAACTCCTCGTCTTCCAGGTGGGTCAGGAGGTGCAGGTGAACCTGCAGGGCATCGAGCAGGTGCTCGACGCCTATTTCCGCGACGCCGCGAAGCGGCCGGAGCTCAAGGCGCTCCCCGCCCAGTTCGCGCAGGTGCAGGGCGCGCTCATGATCATGGAGCTCGACAAGGCGGCCGAGCTCAACGCGGCCGTCATGTCGCGCGTGCAGCAGTTCGCCGAGGGCACGCTCGAGGGCACGGGCGAGGCGGCCGAGATGGTCGCGGACGGGCTTTCGGCACTGGGCCTTTACGTGACGGCGATCCAGCAGGGGGCTTCCCGTCCCGAGCAGGTGCTCTCGCCCGCGCTCGTGCGCTTCGGTCTCGCCGATCCGCCGGAGCGCGTGGCCGAGGAGGCGCTGCGCCGCACCGGCACGGTCGCGCCGATCGACCTCGAGGTCGCCAAGCAGAAGGTGCAGGCGCTCTACGAGGACTGGCGCGAGCAGCCGGCCGGCGAGGCCCGCGGAAAGCTCGAGCGCGCTGTCGACGAGCTCAAGCGCGACGCGGCCGTGATCGCCGACGCGCAGGTGACCCGCCAGAGCGAGGAAGCTCTCGAGGCCATCCAGCAGGCGGTCGATCCGAGCCAGACGGGGGTCTTCCGCGCCATCCAGGAACTCGCGCCGGAGAAAGCGCCGGAAACGCCCGCTCCCCAGGTGGTCCAGCTCGTCGACGCGCCGGGTGCCGAGATCGACCGGGAGCTGCTCGAGATCTTCCTCGAGGAGGCGACGGAAGTCTGCGCCACGATCGCGGAGCACCTGGCCGTCGCCCGGGGCGCGCCCCACGATCGCGAGACGCTCACGACCATCCGCCGGGGCTTCCACACGCTCAAGGGCAGCGGCCGGATGGTGGGCCTCACCGACCTGGGCGAGGTCGCGTGGCAGTGCGAGCAGGTGATGAACAAGTGGCTCAAGGAGGAAAAGCCGGCCACCGCGGGCCTGCTCGACTTCGTGGCCATGGCGGAACAGTCCTTCTCCGGATGGATCGCCGGCCTCAAGACCGGCAGCGACGTGGCGATCGACGGAAGCGCCATCGCCGCGAATGCGGAGCGCCTCAAGAGCGGGGAAGAGCCCGTTTCCGTTCCGGCGCCCGTGCTCGAGCCGCTGCCGGAATCGCCGGAGCCCGTCCCCGAGGAAGTGCCCGCGGTCGCGGCCCCGGCGCCGGTGCCCGCGGTGTCCTTCGAATCCCTCGACCTCTCCCCGGCGCCCGCGCAGTCGCCCGCACCGCCGGCCGCGCCCGAAGCCGAGCCGGCCCTGGATTTCCTCGATTCGCTCCTGCCCGCCACGGCACCGGCGACGTCGGAAGCGGTCCCGCCCGCCGAGGTTCCGCCGCCCGTCGAGGAGGACGTGCTCGTCGGCACGGTGGCGCTGTCGCCCGCGCTCTTCGCGATCTACGAAGGGGAATCCCGGTCTCATGCGGCCACGCTCGCGCGCGAGATGGCGCAGCTCGAGGCCGACCCGCTCTATCCGGTGAGCCACGAGTTCATGCGGGCGGCGCATACGCTCACGAGCTCCTCCCGCACCACAGGGTTCGACGTGCTCGCCGATCTCGCGCACGCCCTCGAGAAATGGCTCGCGGACGCCATCGACTATCCGCCGGAGTTCCATGCCGCCCGTCTCGCCACCACGCGCGCGGCCGTCGATGCGCTCGGGACGATGGTGGGCGACCTGTCGGCCCGTCGCATGCCGGAACCCCGGCCCGACCTCGTCGCGGCGCTCGCGCAACTCCGCGAAGGCCTGCAGGCCGCGCGCCGGACCGGCGAAGGCACCCACATTCGCCTGCCGAGCGGCCTTCACGCCGATCGCGAGGTTGTCGCCGAGCCGGCCGCCGTCGTTCCGGTGGCGCCGGTGCCGCCAACCGCACCGCCAACCGCACCGCCACCCGAGCCCGTCGTGCCGCCCCCGCTGCCGGCGGTTGCGGCGCCATCCCCGGTTGCCGAAACCGTGCCCCCGGTGCCGCCTGCGGTCGTGGCGGCTCCCGCGCCGGTCCAGGCGCCGGAGCAGGCCGGGGCCCCGGCCGGTCCCTTCGAGGCCGGCAAGGACCAGCGCAAGATCAAGGACGACGTCGACCGCGACCTGTTGCCGATCTTCCTCGAGGAAGCGCGGGAGCTCGTGCCCGCGGTGAGCGATGGCCTGCGCCGCTGGAAGGCCGCGCCCGGCGATCACGGCCCGGCGGGCGACCTGCGCCGGCACCTGCACACGCTCAAGGGCAGCGCCCGCATGACCGGCCTCATGCGGCTGGGCGAGCTCGCGCACGTGCTCGAGACCCGCGTGGTCGGCATGGACGCGGTGCCCGAGCCGCCGCTGGCGGAGTTCGAGGAGGCCGAGGAGCGCATCGACCGCTATTCGGTGGCCATCGAGCGCCTCGCGCGCGGCGAGGATGTCCTGGAGGCCGAGCCGCCGGAGGTGCCCGTCTCCGCGGTCTTCGAGCAGCAGAAGGACAAGCCCTCGTCCCTCGCCGTCATCGCCGCGGCGGCCGAAGCCGTGGCCCAACGCGACGCGCTGCCGCCGGAGCTCCGCGAGATGCGCGCCGCCCTCCTGCGCGTGAACGCGGATCTCGTCGACGCGTTCGTGAACGAGGCGGGCGAGCTCGCGATCTCCCGTTCCCGGATCGAACTGGAGCTCGCCGCCTTCAAGCGGGCCCTGGGCGACCTGGCCGAGAACGTCTCGCGCATGCGCGCCCAGGTGCGCGAGATCGAGATCGCCTCGGAAGGCCAGATGCAGAGCCGCATCAAGGAGCGCAGCGAGCACGGCGGCGACTTCGACCCGCTCGAGTTCGACCGCTTCACGCGCATGCAGGAGCTCACGCGCTTCCTCACGGAATCCCTGGGCGACGTGATCACGCTGCAGCAGGGCCTGCAGAAGAACCTCGACGAGGCCGAGCTCGCGCTCCTGCAGCAGGGGCGCCTGAACCGCGACCTGCAGCAGGGCCTCATGGGCGTGCGCCTGGTGCCCCTGGGCAACCTCGCGGACCGCTTCTACCGCGTGGTGCGGCAGACGGCCAAGGAGCTGGGCAAGAAGGCCAACCTCGAGCTGAAGGGCGTGCGCGTGGAGCTCGACCGCTCCGTGCTCGAGAAGATCACGGCACCCTTCGAGCACCTGCTGCGCAACGCGGTCGCCCACGGCATCGAGTCGCCGGAGGCGCGCGCCCGGGCCGGCAAGGACGAGATCGGGGAGATCTCGATCGATGCCGTGCAGCGCGGCAACGAAGTCGTGCTCACGGTGACGGACGACGGCGGGGGCCTGGACCTCGCGCGCATCGAGGCGAAGGCCCGCGAGGCGGGCCTCATCCCGGCGGGGCCCCGGCCCACCGACGCCCAGCTCGCGCAGGCGATCTTCGTGCCCGGCTTCTCGACGGCGACCGAGGTCACGCAGGTCTCGGGCCGCGGCGTCGGCATGGACGTGGTGAAGAGCGAGATCACCGCGCTGGGCGGCCGCGTGGAGCTCGCGACGACCCCCGGCCTCGGCACCACCTTCACCATCACCCTTCCGCTCACGCTTGCCGTGACGCAGGCGCTGCTCATCCGGTCCGGCACCACGCTCTACGCGATCCCCTCGGTCATGATCGAGCAGGTGCAGGAGTTAAAGGGCCCCGCGTTCGACGAGGCGGCGGCGAAGGGGGAGATCCTCTGGAAGGACCGGCGCTATCCGCTGCGGTCGCTTCTCACCCTGCTGGGCCACATCGACACGCCGGTGCCGGCCCGTCAGGTCCCGGTGCTGCTGCTCAAGAGCGGCGTCCAGCGGGCCGCGATCCGGGTGGACGAGATCCTGGGCAACCGCGAAGTGGTGGTGAAGACCATCGGCCCGCAGCTCGCGCGACTCGCCGGCATCGCGGGTGCCACGGTGCTCGGCAACGGCCAGGTCGTGCTGATCCTGAACCCCGTGGGCCTGGTCTACCGCGGGCGCGCCGAGGCGGCTGCCCGGTCCGGCGCACCCCTCGTGATGGTGGTGGACGACTCGCTCACCGTGCGCAAGATCACGAGTCGCATGCTGCAGCGGGAGAACTACGAGGTGGCCACGGCCAAGGACGGCGTGGACGCCCTCCAGCAGCTCCAGGACATCCGGCCCGACTGCATCCTGCTCGACGTCGAGATGCCCCGCATGGACGGCTTCGAGTTCGCCCGCAACGTGCGGGCCGACGAAGGCACGAAGGCGATCCCGATCATCATGATCACCTCGCGCACCGCCGACAAGCACCGCAACCGCGCGCTCGAGCTGGGCGTGAACGAGTACATCGGCAAGCCCTACCAGGAAGAGTTGCTGCTCGGGCTCATCCGCCGCTACACGAGCGAGGCGGCGATCGCCTGAGGGTGCGCCCCGTCAGGCGAACCACGCGAGCACCGCCGCGCCGAGCGCGATCCGGTACCACGCGAAGGGCCGGAAGTCGTGGGTGGCCACGAAGCGGATGAGGGCCCGGACGGCGACGAGGGCACCGGCGAAGCTCACGAGGAACCCCACCGCGAAGGGCCCCAAGTCCGTCGCGGCGAGCAGGTCCCGGTGGCGGACGACCTGGTAGCCGGTCGCCGCGAACATGATCGGGACGGCCAGGAAAAACGAGAACTCCGTGGCGGCGGGCCGTGAAAGGCCCGCGACCATGCCGCCCAGGATCGTGGCCCCGGAGCGCGAGGTGCCGGGCACGAGCGACAGGCACTGCGCGAGCCCGACGGCGAGCGCGTCCTTCCAGCCCATGTCGTCCACCGTCGCCACGCGGGCCGCGCCGCGACGTTCGTACCAGCGCTCGATGGCGAAGATCGCCAGTCCCCCGACGATGAGCGCGATCGCGACCGTGGTCGGGTTGAACAGGCGCGCCTTGATCGCCGAGGCGAACAGGAACCCGACGGCGGCGGCCGGCACGAAGGCGATGGCGAGGTTGGCGGCGAAGCGCTGCTGCTGGCGGTCCGAGGCGATGCCGGAGAACGCCCGCGCGAACCGCGCCCGGTATTCCCAGCAGACGGCGAGGATCGCTCCCAGCTGGATCACGATGTCGAAGACCTTGCCCTTGTCGTCGTTGGCGCCGAGCAGGTCCGACACGAGGATCAGGTGGCCGGTCGAGGAAACCGGCAGGAATTCGGTGAGGCCTTCGACCACCCCGAGGATCAGGGCGTTGACGTACGCGGTGATTTCCACGGGCGCGAGTCTAGCATCCGGCGAGCCGCCCCCCGGAAAGCGGAACGGCGGCCCGGGGGCCGCCGTTCCTTCGGGACATGGGAGGCCGCGGGACTACTTGGCGGCGGTCTTCATGGCCGGGACGGAGAAGACGAAGTCCTGGTCCTTCATCTTCATGTGGCAGGTGAAGCAGGGCTTGAGATCCGCCTTCTCGTTCGGCTTGCCGTCCGGCGCGAAGGAGCGGTACTCCCACTCCCCGTTGCGCATGTCGGCGGCGTACTCCGCGCCCCAGCCGGCGCCCTTGGCCATCACGAAGTGGGCGATCGCGTCGCCCTTCTGGAGGCGGCCGTCGGCACCCTTCACCGGCTCGCCCTTGTCGTTCACCTTGGCCTTGAACAGGTACATGGTGAGGGGGGCGCCGGCCGGGATCGGCTTGCCGGCCTTCACGGCGTCGACGACGGCCTTGGGAGCGTAGAGCTCGCGGACCTGCTTCACGTCGGCGCGGTCCACGGTGCCGTAGAGCACGCCCTTGTCCTTGGGATAGGCGACCTTGTCGGCGCCGGCGAGGGCCGGGGTCGCCGCGAGGGCGATCGCGGCGGCGATCGGGGAAAGCTTGAGGATGGAACGCATGGCTGGGGTCTCCGTCTCGTCGTGTTGTTGGGGTCGAAGCGGGCCTGCCCCCGGCGAAGGGGGGCCCGTCCGCCTTTATACGCGAACGGTTATCAGTCGGATGCCGATTTTTCGGCAACCCCGGGCGAGAGGGGGGGGGCCGTCAGGCCTTGCGATACAGCTCCGCGCCGCCCTTCACGAACTCCACGGCCTTCGCTTCCATCCCCTTGGCGAGCGCCGCCTCGTCCGAGACGCCGTGCTTCGCGGCGAAATCGCGCACGTCCTGCGTGATCTTCATCGAGCAGAAGTGGGGCCCGCACATCGAGCAGAAGTGCGCGAGCTTCGCGCCCTCCTGGGGCAGGGTCTCGTCGTGGAACTGCTTGGCCTTGTCGGGGTCGAGGCCCAGGTTGAACTGGTCCTCCCACCGGAACTCGAAGCGCGCCTTCGACAGGGCGTTGTCGCGGATCTGCGCGCCCGGGTGGCCCTTGGCGAGGTCCGCGGCGTGGGCGGCGATCTTGTAGGTGACGATGCCGTCCTTCACGTCGTTCTTGTCCGGCAGGCCCAGGTGCTCCTTGGGCGTCACGTAGCACAGCATCGCGCAGCCGTACCATCCGATCTGCGCCGCGCCGATGCCGCTGGTGATGTGGTCGTAGCCCGGCGCGATGTCCGTGGTGAGCGGGCCCAGCGTGTAGAACGGCGCCTCGTGGCAGTGCTCGAGCTCGAGGTCCATGTTCTCCTTGATGAGCTGCATCGGCACGTGGCCGGGGCCCTCGATCATCACCTGCACGTCGTGCTTCCAGGCGAGCTGCGTGAGCTCGCCGAGGGTGCGCAGCTCCGCGAGCTGGGCCTCGTCGTTGGCGTCGTAGATGGAGCCGGGGCGCAGGCCGTCGCCCAGCGAGAAGGACACGTCGTAGGCCTTCATGATCTCGCAGATGTCCTCGAACCGCTCGTACAGGAAGCTCTCGCGGTGGTGGGCGAGGCACCACTTGGCCATGATCGAGCCGCCCCGCGAGACGATCCCCGTCATGCGCGAGGCCGTCATCGGCACGTACGGCAGGCGCACCCCCGCGTGGATCGTGAAGTAGTCCACGCCCTGCTCGGCCTGCTCGACGAGCGTGTCGCGGAAGATCTCCCAGGTGAGCTCCTCGGCCCGTCCGTCGACCTTCTCGAGCGCCTGGTAGATCGGCACCGTGCCGATGGGCACGGGCGAGTTGCGGATGATCCACTCGCGCGTCTCGTGGATGTGCTTGCCCGTGGACAGGTCCATCACCGTGTCGCCGCCCCAGCGGATCGCCCACGTCATCTTGTCGACTTCCTCGGCGATGGAGGAGCCCAGCGCCGAGTTGCCGATGTTCGCGTTGATCTTCACCAGGAAGTTGCGGCCGATCACCATCGGCTCGATCTCCGGGTGGTTCACGTTGGCCGGGATGATCGCGCGGCCGCGCGCGACTTCGTCGCGGACGAACTCCGGAGTGATCTCCGGCGGGATCGCCGCGCCGAAGGATTCGCCCCGGTGCTGGCGGCCGAGGAGCTGCGCCATTCGCTCGCCCTTGGGGCCGGCCGCGCGCAGGCCCTCGAGGTACTCGCGCCGGCGCAGGTTCTCGCGGATCGCGATGAATTCCATCTCGGGCGTGACGATGCCGCGACGCGCGTAGTGCATCTGCGTCACGTTGGCTCCGGCCTTGGCCCGTCGAGGCAGGCGCTTCAGGTCGAATCGCAGCTCGGCGAGCTTCGGGTCGTCGAGCCGCTCGCGCCCGTAGCGCGACGTGGGTCCGTCCAGGCGCTCGGTGTCGCCGCGCTCCTCGATCCACTTGTCCCGGAGCGGCGCGAGGCCCTTGCGGATGTCGATGCGCACCGCGGGGTCCGTGTAGGGCCCGCTCGTGTCGTACACGGTCACGGGGGGGTTCGGCTCGGCGCCGAAGGAGGCCGGCGTGTCGGACTGCGAGATCTCGCGCATCGGCACGCGGATGTCGGCGCGCGAGCCTTCCACGTGGATCTTGCGCGAGCGCGGCAGCGGCTGGACGGCGGCCTCGTCCACGTGGGCGGTCGAGGCGATGAATTTCGGATTGGCGTTCATGGCGGCTCCTCGGGGAAGGGACGGCGGACGGGAGCGCGGGCGGGCCGCAACGCTTCCTACGCCGGCATGACCCGGATCAGGTTCCAAGGGTGTGTCTCATCCGGGCGCCCTGGGCACCCGGAACCCCTGCGTTGTCGAAGGGCGAACCCTAAAGGATGCGCCCCGGGTTTGCAATGACGGGCCGGGCCGGGGACGCGCGTGCGGGTTCGGTCGCCGGGGCGATCCGGCGCAGCCGCCAGTAGATCTCGCCGGGCCACGAAGGAAACGTCGCCCCGAAGAGCAGGTTGGCCTTGAGCCACGCGGACGAGTCCTCGATCCGCGCGCCCGAGGCGCGCAGCGCGAAGGCGCCCGCCCGGAACTCCGGATGAAGACCGTTCGCAAGCGCCATGCGGTCCAGGCGCCGGGCGGAAAACGCGCTGACATGCCCGAAGGGACGGGCGGACCGGCGAAGCTGGCGCTCGCGCCAGGGCGCGAGCCAGTCCGGCACCACCGGAAAACCGCCCAGCACGACGCCGTCCGGGCGCAACAGGCGGGAAACGCTGCCCAGGACGTCCTCGGGCTCGTGCAGGTGCTCGAGCACGTGCAGCAGGACGATCGCGTCGTAGCGGCCATGGACGCCCGAGCGCACCAGGCGGTCGATCTCGTCGGGCCGCTCGAGGTCGACGGGGTAGAGCTGGCCGTAGCCCAGCGCGCCCAGGCGAACGGCGTCGAGCGCGCAGTCGGCCGCGTCCCAGGCCCGGTAGGGCGGCGGACCGTCCGTTCCGTCGACGAAAGCCTTGAGCTGGCCGCGGTCGACGCCGATCTCCAGGACGCGAAGGCGCCGGCCCCGGCGGGCCGCCTCCTCGCGAAGGAGCCGCTCCATGAACCAATACCGGAGCAGGCGGAAGGGAAGGCGGCGGGAGGCCGCGCGGGACGTGATGCCGAAGGCGGGGTCGCGGGCGTTCGCGTTGCGCGCGATCGCGTCCGCGTCCCAGAGGAGGGCGCGAAACCGGTTCATGGAATTCCTCGAATCGATGGACGGGCCGGACGGGGTCCGGGCGGCGGGATCCGGGGATCAGCGGGGCGGTGCCCTCGCGGGGGGTGGCAGCGCAGCGAGCGCTCGGGCGCCGCCGCGCGGCGAGAGACGGAAGAAGCGCTCCGGGGAAGCGCCGAGCGGGGCGCGGACGACGATGTCCGCGACGACGGCCGGATCCGGGATGCAGGCGGGCGCGCCGGCTGCGGCGGCGAGATCCGGCCCCGGCGCGTGCAAGCCGGCCGCGTGGGCCGGCGGAACCCGGCCGCCCGGATGGGCGTGCAGCAGCGGCTGCATCGCGAAGAGCAGCACGGCGAGCGCGAGGATTCTCGCGACGACGGATCGGGTCCGGGGCAGTGTCATGTGGTGGCGATTGTCGGGGCGGTCGCGGCGTCGCGCCATTGCGATTGGCAAGGCGTTTTTGCTGCTTGACTGGATAATTATTCAAATGAATAATTATGCCGTTCACCCCGAGACCGCCATGCCCCGTCCCTCCCGCAACCTCGACCGCCTCCTGCTCGCCGCCGGCCGGGCGCTCTATCCGGCCACCGGCTGCGCCGGCCTCACCATCCGCCAGGTCTGCGAGGCCGCCGGTGTGAACACCGGGATGTTCAACTACCACTTCGGAACCCGGGACCGGTTCCTGCGGGCCGTCATGCAGGGCGCCTACGAGGAGATGTTCGCGAGCCTCACGCTCGCGGTCCGGCGCCCGGCGGAGCTCTCGGCAGCCGAGGCGCTGCGTGGCGCCTTGGGCGCCCTGGGCCGCTTCGCGCTCGCCAATCGCGAGTTCGTCGCCCGCCTCGCCGCCGACGCGCTCGCGGGCGAGGCGGTGGCCCGCGAGTTTCTCCGCGAGAACCTTCCACGCCACCTGCAGGTCATCGCCGGCGTGATCGCGGCGGGCGCCCAGGCCGGCGAGTTCCGCAAGCTCGCCCCGGCCCAGGCCGTGGGCTTCTGCGTGGGCGCCGTCGCGGCGCCGGTGCTCTTCGGCGGCGCGATCGCGGCGAGCGGTGAGGCCTCCGCCCCCTTCGCGGCCGCGCTCGGCAAGTCCCTGCTCACGCCCAAGGCGCTCGACGAGCGCATCGATCTCGTGA
>ERZ761607.5501-NODE-5501-length-10365-cov-3.033560_pt1 | contig 10365 bp, 6 predicted proteins | sample MGYA00511164_ERZ761607 | MGnify/ENA primary metagenome ERZ761607 (study PRJEB28899, sample SAMN02445080) | bioreactor sludge metagenome | biome: EBPR sludge | place: Australia: Brisbane, Thorneside Wastewater Treatment Plant | collected 2011-06-22 ...
GGCAGGGGCCGATCCGCGTCCGCATCACCGGGCATTTCCCCGACCGCTTCCGGATCGAAGTGGAGCGCCAGCTCGCCGAGTTGCGCCAGCTCTCCGGACTCGCGATCGACATCGCCCAGAACGAGGGCGAGGCCCAGCCCGCGCCGATGACGATCGAGTTCTCGACCTCGCGCGGCGGAACCGCGTTCGAGCCCGAAGCGCCGTGCCGGACGCTCATCTGGGAAACCGGCTACGTGATCCGCCGCGCGCAGATCTACATCACGCCGTATCCCGACGGGCTGCGCCGCCACTGCATCGCCGAGGAGCTGACGCAGGCGCTCGGCCTCGCCGACGATTCCAACATCGTGCGCGATTCGATCTTCAACGACGCCAGCTCGCGCGCCCGCATCGCGCCCTGGGACGCGCTGATGGTGCGCGTGCTCTACGATCCGCGGCTGCGACCGGGCATGCACAAGACCGAAGCCATGCCGATCGTCCGCAGCATCATCGCCGAAAACTTGCGCACCGGCGCCACCAGCTCGCAACGGCCGCGCTGACGGCTCGAGCACGACGCCGTTGGTGTAGCCGGCGCGGTCGTCGGCGAGGTAGCGGATCGCGTGCACGATCTCGTCCATCGTGGCGAGGCGGCGCATCGGGATGGCGGCGAGATGCTTTTCGAGCTGCGGCGCGCTGAACGCGCGCGCCATGCTGCCTTCGATCACCGCCGGCGCGATCGCGTTGCAATAAATGCCGTAGCGCGCGCCGGCGATCGCGTAGCTCTTCGTGAGCGCGTGCACGCCGGCCTTGGAGGCGCCGTAGGCGGGATGCGGGCCGACGCCGCCCAACTGCCCCGAGATCGAGCCGGCGTTGACGATGCGCCCGCCGCCGTTCTTCTTCATCGCCGCGAATGCCGCGGCGCAGCCGTGGAACGTGCCGGTGAGATTGATGCCGAGGATGCGGTCCCACTCCTCGGGGCTCGCCTGGTCGACCGGCGCGTTGCTGACGACGCCGGCGCAGTTGATCCAGACGCGGAGATCGCTCTCGGCCGCGGCGCGTTCGGCGAGCACGAACACGGCGGCGCGGTCGCGCACGTCGAGCGCCACCGGCACGGTGTTCGCGGCCGCCGGCGGCGCGCGCAGATCGGCGGCGTAGACGCGGTAGCCGTCGGCGCGGAAGCTGGCCGCGGCGCCGCCGCCCATGTCGCCGGCCGCGCCGGTGATGACGACGGATTTCGGCTTCGCTGAGCTCATCGCTTCGTCCTCCCCGAACGAATCCGGCGCCGCCCTGTGGGAGCGGCGCCGGTTTCACGTCTTGCGTCGATCGGACCGATCGTAACCGCATCGCTGCGACGGGCGCGGATAACCCCTCGCCGGCGCCCAACGAATTGCAACCGTGCGGCGCGCGGCGCAGGCGGGTCGGCGACCCGCCGCGACGGCGCCGGCAACGCTAGTCGGTCAGCTCGGCGCGCGGGCCGGGGCCGAGGCGCCGGATGCTGTCGACGCGGATGACGGTCGAGCCCGGGCAATCCTGGTTGGGATGCACGACGCCGTCGATCCGCACCTTGGTGCCGCGCGGGATGCCGCGCAGCCCGCCGCGATGCACCGCATAGCGAACGCCGTTGTCGCCCGCAACGCCGTGGCAGCGCCCGCGCGTATCGACGATCGTGCCGGTGACGGTGAGGCCGCCCGGCGGCGGTGCCGGCGGCGGCGGCGGCGGCTGGGGCGCGGCCGCGCGCGGCGGCGGCGGCGGCGGCGGCGGCCTGTCGTAGGAGCAGGCGGTGACGCCAAGCGCCGCGACCAGCGCGATCAGGGCAAAATTCTTCATCGTTCCACTCTCCCGAAACAGGCGCGGAGCCCGGCCCACCGGACTCCGCACCGAAAACCGTGCGCCCCCTCGCCCCGTCAACCTGGCGTTGTCCCGGCTGAGAACCGGCACGGACGCCGAAGGCTCGTTGCCACAGAAGCTGCGCGCGCCGCAGCCCCCGATGCGGGGGCCGCGGCGCGGCTCAAGCACTTACTTCGGCACCGTCGTCCGTGCACGCGGAGCGCGCGGCGGCGGCCCGACCAGCGTAACGCCGCCATCGGCGCGGATCAGCGTGCGGCCCGGGCAATCCTGCGCGGGATCGACGACGCCGACCACGCGGATGCGCGAGCCGACGCGGACATACTGCGGCAGAAGCACGCCGGCGCGCAGCGCGTAGGCCGTGCCGTTGTCGCCGCGGACCGTATGGCAGGCGCCGGCCATGTCGGCGACGACGCCGGTGATATCGATCGGCGGCGGCGGCGGCGGGGGCGGCGGCGGAGCAGGCTGGCACGCGCCGAGCCCGAGCGCGGCGACCAGCGCCGCGAAGGCGAACTTCTTCATCGGTAGTCCCCTCATTGATGGACCTTCGGTTCCGCCAATCGGACCGGAAAGGCCGCTTGAGATTACCCGCTCGTCCGGCCCCTAGCAATCTCCCGCGCGCCAGACCGCGCCGCGCGAAGCGAGCCGCGCGGCGCGTTTGGTGAATCAAGTGCGAACGCGCCTTACTTGGGAACGCCCATGTCGCGGCGCACCATGCGGCGCGGCGGCGGCCCGGCTTCGGCAATCACCGTAACGCCGCCGTCGGCCCGCAGCAGAGTGCGGCCGGGGCAGGACTGGGCCGGATCGATCACGCCGACGACGCGGACGCGCGCACCCGGCAGGGCGTTCGGCGGCAGCACGCCGGGTCGGACCGCGAAGGCCGCGCCGCTTTCGGCGACGATCACGTGGCAGGCGCCGGAAACGTCCTGCACGACGCCGATCACCTCGGTCGTCTGCGGCGGCGGCGGGGGCGGATCGGATTGGCATGCCGCGACGCCGAACACGGGCAGCAGAAGCAGCAAGGCGTATCTCTTCATTGTTTGACTCCCAAGCAGTGGCCGAGGGGGCGCAGCCGCCGCGGTGGAGGCGGATGCGGGCCGCGCCGGAACCGCGGGGTTCCGGGCAGGTGGGGATATGACGAAACGCCGGGGCTTCGGTTCCCGCCGGCCCGGGCGGCGCTAACGGGTTGCCGGCGCCAGTGCGGCGATCCGCGCGGCGAACGCGGGATAGGCGGCGGCGAGCGACGCCCCATCGCCACTCTCGTAATCGGCGTAGTCGAATCCCGGCGCCACCGAGCAGCCGAGCAGCGCGTAGCGCCCGCTTGGCGCGAGCCGCGCGCCTTGCCACACCCCGCGCGGTACCAGCACCTGCGGACGCTGGCCCGCCGCCAGATCGCTGCCGATCGTCGCGATCTCGCCGCGTCCGTCGGGAAACAGGCGCAGCTGTTCGACCGCGTCGCCGGCGTAGAAGTGAAAGACCTCGTCGCTGGCCAGCCGGTGCAGCGCCGAGTAGGTCGACGGCGTCAACAGATAGTAAATCGCCGTCGCAGCGGCGCGCGGGCCGCCGTAGCGCGCGGGAAGCGCCGGCGCCGGCAGCGCCTCGCCGGAGCGATAGGTTTCGCGGAACCAGCCGCCCTCCTTGGGGTGCGGCACGAGGCCGAGCGCCGCGATGATCGCCGCCGCCTCGCCTGTCTCCACCGGGGATTTCACCGCTTCGCCTCCGACTCTGCCGTACAAAAAACAAAGTGTTGCGCGATAGGCCCGTTTCGCGGGTCGCCAGCGTATATCGATCTCGATGCTGCGCGCATGCGCCGCATCGCAATAAGCAAGAAGGGGGTCTGGCATCTGGGGTGCCGGACCGAACACCTGAGGATACCAATGTCGCTCCTCGCGCGCGTCTTCCTGCCTGCCCTCCTCCTCGTTCTCCCGCTTCTCTCGCTCACGCCGCCGGCGGCCGGCCAGCCCTACGACACGCCGCAGATGGCGGCCCCGGCCGGCTCGAAGCCGAGATCCGGGGCCGCCATCTCAAGCCGGGCGAGCGGCCCAACCCGGTGCTCGCCGGACAAGCGCTGACCGTGGCGATGGGCCTCGTGCGCGAGCGCAAGTTCGCCGAGGCCGTGCCGCTGCTGGAGCGCACGATCGCGCATGGCGGCAGCAATTTCGACGTCTGGCTCGCCTATTCCAATGCGCTCGGCGCGCAGCGCGCCGCGCAGCACCGCCGCGCGCTCGAAGCCGCGCATGCCGCATGGAAGCTGGCCACGAACGCGAAACAGAGTGCGATCGCGCTGTATTACATCGGCTACTGGCACGAGATCATGCGCGAGCCGGAGCCGGGCATCGCCGCCTACGAGGATTCGCTGAAGCTCGACGCCAGCCAGACGGTGCGCAACCGCCTGACCGCGATGGTGATGCAGTATCGCCATCAGGTCGTGCAGAGCCGCGCCGACGTCGAGGGCGAGCAGCCGCGCCTCTGCCTCACCTTCTCGAAGAACCTGCCCGAGCAGGATCCCGCGATCTTCTCGCGCTACGTCGCGATCGAGCCGGCGGTGAAGGCCGCGTTCGACGCCAAGGAGCGCACGCTGTGCATCTCCGGCGTTTCGTTCAGCCAGAGCTACCGGGTGACGGTCCGCCAGGGCCTGCCGTCCACCGGCGCGCTGATCGTGCCGCGCACCGAGACCTTCGTGATTGCCGTGCCCGACCGGCCGGTGACGCTGGCGTTCCGGAGCCGCGCCTACATCCTGCCCAAGGCGAGCCGCCAGGGCATCCCGCTTTCGACCGTCAACGTCGAGCGCGCCGAGATCAAGGTGCTGCGCATCAACGACAAGAACCTGATCGGCGAAATCACCGGCGAGCGCATCCGCGAGCTGCTCTACGAGCACAGCGCGCGCAAGATCGAGGAAAACCAGGGCGAGCTGGTGTGGTCCGGCCGCATGCGCATCCAGGGCGAGCGCAACAAGGAAGCCGTGACCGCGCTGCCGTTCGGCGAGATCGTGAAGGACCCGAAGCCGGGCATCTACGTCGTGCTCGCGCGCTCGGTCGGCAAGAAGAAGGTCGACGACGACGAGGAGGGCGACGAATACTCGGAATGGGCGACGCAATGGGTCGTCGTCACCGACATCGGCGTCAGCACCTATAGCGGCGAGGGCGGCCTCACGGTCTTCCTGCGGTCCTACGAGACCGCGCAGCCGCGCGCCGGCGTGGAAGTGCGCCTCGTGGCGCGCAACAACGAGGTGCTCGGCACCGCGACCAGCGACGCCGACGGCCGCGTGACCTTCGCGCCCGGCCTGCTGCGCGGCCAGGGCGGCAACCGCGCCGCCGCTCTGCTGATGACGGCCGCGGGCGGCGAGTTCGCGTTCATCGACCTCATCCGCACCGCGTTCGATCTCACCGACCGGGGCGTGGGCGGCCGCGACGCGCCGGCGGGTGCCGACGCGTTCGTCTATGCCGAGCGCGGGGTCTATCGCCCCGGCGAGACCGTGCACCTGGCCGCGCTGCTGCGCGACTTGAACGCGCGCGCCTCCGGCGACGCGCCGCTCGTGCTGCGCCTCATCCGGCCGGACGGCGTCGAGGCCCAGCGCTTCACGCTGCGCCCGCAGGGCGCCGGCGGCTACAGCGTCTCGGTGCCGCTCGCCAAATCGGCCCCGACCGGAAGCTGGCGCGTGCTCGCGCACGTCGATCCGAAAGGCCCGGCGGTCGGCAGCACCGGCTTCAAGGTCGAGGATTTCGTGCCCGAGCGGCTCGAGATGACGCTTGCCGCCGAGCCGAAGATGCTGGCGCCCGACAAGCCGGTGAAGATCAGCGTCGTCGGCCGCTTCCTCTACGGCGCGCCGGCCGCGGACCTTGCGGTCGACGGCGAGGCCACGCTGCGGCTCGATCCGGCGCCGTTCCCGGCGTTCAAGGGTTTCTTCTTCGGCCTGGTGCAGGAGCGCTTCGACGCGAAGCGGAAGGAAATCTCCTCGGCCGCGACCGACGCCAAGGGCGAAGCCGCGCTCGAGGTGAAGCTCGACGAGAAGCTCGACGCCACGCGCCCGCTCATGGCGGACATTCGCGTGACGCTCAACGAGGAAGGCGGTCGCGCGATCGAGCGCCGCCTATCGGTGCCGGTCGCGCACCGCCCGCTCTATCTCGGCCTCAAGCTCGACGCCGAGGACGGCACCGTGGCCGAGGGCCAGACCGCGAGGTTCCAGGCCATCGCCGTGGACCGCGACGGCAACCGCAAGGCCGCGGGCAAGCTCAGATTCGAGCTCGTGCGTGAGGTGTTCGAATACCAGTGGTACAACAGCGACGGGCGCTGGAACTATCGCGGCGTCACGCGCGACGAGCCGGTCCAGAAGGGCGAACTCGACATCGCCGCCGACAAGCCGGCCGAGCTCTCGTTCGCGCGGCCCGGCGGGCGCTATCGCCTGACGATCGCCGACGCCGCCACCGGCACCGCCGCGAGCTATCGCTTCTCGTTCGGCTGGACCTACGCCGGCGAATCGGAAGAGGTGCCGGACAAGCTCCAGGTGCGCCTCGACAAGCCGAGCTACAAGGCCGGCGAGACCGCGAAGCTCAGCATCCGCGCGCCGTTCGCAGGCGTGGTGCACATCGTCGTCGCGTCCGACCGCGTGCTGATGAGCCGGCACGAGACCGTCGCCGAAGGCGGCAAGGTGATCGACATCGCCGTCGACGAGAGCTGGGGCACGGGCGTCTACGTCCTCGCCACGGCCTATCGCCCGAACGGCAAGGCCGAGCGCCTCGGACCCTCGCGCGCGATCGGCGTCGCCTATCTCGGCCGCGACACCTCCGAGCGTATGCTGGCCGTCAAGCTCGGCGCGCCCGAGCTGATGACGCCGCGCAAGAAGCTCGAGGTGAAGGTGGCCGTGGACGGCGCGCGCGGCGAGCCCGTGTTCCTGACGCTCGCCGCCGTCGACGAGGGCGTTCTGGCGCTCACCGGCTACCGGACGCCGGCGCCCGACGCGCACTTCTACGCCAAGCGCAAGCTGGCGCTGGAACTGCGCGACGATTACGGCCGCCTCATCGACGCCTATGCCGGCCGCCTCGGCGAGATCCGCCAGGGCGGCGACGGCGAATCGCGCCATTTGGGCGGGCTCGACGTGAGCACGATCCAGGTCGTGTCGCTGTTCTCGGGCATCGTGAAGGCCGACGAGAAGGGCGAGGCCACGATTTCGCTCGACGTGCCCGACTTCAACGGGCGCCTGCGCGTGATGGCCGTCGCCTGGACCCAGAACAAGGTCGGCAAGAGCGAGCAGGCCGTGACCGTGCGCGACCCGGTGGTCAGCACCGTGACGCTGCCCCGTTTCCTGGCGCCCGACGACCGCGGCCGCGTCACCGTCGTCATCCACAACGTGGACGGCACGCCGGGCGCGTATCGTGTGCGCCTTGCCACCGACAACGCGGTAGCCGTGGCCGGCCAGCCCGAGCAGACCGCGACGCTCGCCAAGGACCAGCGCCAGCGCTTCGCGTTCACGCTCATCGGCCTGCGCCCCGGCACCGCCGCGATCCGGCTCGAGATATCCGGACCCGGCAACTTCGCTCTCGCGCGCAACTGGGACATCGCGGTGCGGCCGGCCCAGGCCAACGTCGCGAAATACCTCGTGAGCCAGCTCGACAAGAAGGAGGCGTTCACGCTCGGCCAGAAGGAGCTCGGCGAATTCCTGCCCGGAACCGCCTCGCTCTACCTCACGGTCGGCACCGCGCCCGATCTCGGCATCGCCGACCTGCTCGCCTCGCTCGACCGCTATCCCTATGGCTGCGCCGAGCAGACGACGAGCCGCGCGCTGCCGCTGCTCTATCTCGCCGACATGGCGCAGGCGATCGGCGTGGCCAAGGACGAACCCACGCTGCGCGCGCGCGTGCAGGACGCGATCTACCGCGTGCTCGGCATGCAGGCGCGCGACGGCGGCTTCGGCATGTGGAACTCCTTCGACGAAAGCGGCGGCTGGCTGACCGCCTTCATCATGGATTTCCTCACGCAGGCGAAGGCCAAAGGCTACGTCGTGCCCGATATCGCGTTCGAGCAGGGCATGAAGAAGCTCGACGCGATGACGCGCGACCTGTCCTACGACGCACCCGCGCTGCCGGTGCTGACCTACGCGCACTACGTGCTGGCGGCGAACAGCAAGGGCGACGTGGCCTCGCTGCGCTACTTGCACGACACGGCGCTGAAGTCGCTGCCGACCGCGCTGGCCAAGGCGCAGCTGGCCGCCGCCCTCGCGCTGATGGGCGACGGCGCGCGCGCCAAGTCCGCGTTCGACGCCGCCCGCGAGCACAATGGCCGCCCCGCCCCCGAGGATCGCTACTGGCGGCCGCAGGTGCAGGACTACGGCTCGCTGCTGCGCGACCAGGCCGGCGTTCTGGCGCTGGCGAGCACCGCGCAGCCGCGCGGCACGACGCTCGAGCAGCTGATCTACGCGGTGCGTCTCGGCCGGCGTCAGAACCAGTATCTCTCGACGCAGGAGCAGGCCTGGCTGCTGCTCGCCGCGCACGGCCTCGCCACGCCGGGCGCCGAGTGGAAGGCGCGCATCGGCAGCCAGAGCATGGCGGCCACCGGCAAGCCCTTCGCCGGCCGCTTCGGCAGCCAGGCGCTCGGCCAGAAGTTCGACGTCGTCAACGACGGCGACGACAAGATCTGGGTCGGCGCCACGCTCACCGGCATCCCCGCCAAGGATCAACCTGCCGAGAAGAACGGCTTCGAAGTGACGCGCGTGTTCTACAACCTCAAGGGCGAGCGCGTGGACCTCGAGAAGGTGCGCCAGAGCGACGTGCTGGTTGCGCTCATCAAGGTCAGCGCTTCCGGCTCGCGCCCGCACCAGGCGCTGATCGTCGATCTCCTGCCGGCCGGCTTCGAGATCGAGAATCCGCGCCTCGACCGCCGCGATCCCGAGCAGATGAAATGGCTGCCCGAGCTCGCGCGGCCGCGCGCCACCGAGCCGCGCGACGACCGTTTCGTCGCCGCGCTCGATATCTGGAGCAACAAGAAGGACTACTACCTCGCCTATGTCGTGCGCGCGGTGACGCCGGGCACGTTCCGCCTGCCGGCCGCCTTCGTCGAGGACATGTATGCCCCGGCGATGTTCGGCCGCGACGCGATGGGCAAGGTGACGATCCTGCCGCGGCAGCCGTGACGATTCGCGCCCAGCGCTGGAAACGCCGGATCCGACGCGCCGCTCTTGGCGGCGCGCTCGGCGCCGGCGTTCTCGCGGGCGCGTTCGCCGTCCTCGACCGGCTCTATCCGCTCGATCTGTCGCGCGCGGGCGAGGCTTCGGTCGTCGTCGCAGATCGCGAGGGCCGCATGCTGCGCGCCTTCACGACGCGCGAGGGCACCTGGCGGCTCGCCGCGAGACCGGCGGAGGTGTCGCCGCTCTACGTGACGATGCTGCTCGCCTACGAGGACCGGCGCTTCCGCAGCCATCCCGGCGTCGATCCGGTCGCCGTCGCGCGCGCCGCGTGGCAATGGGCGTGGAACGGCCGCATCGTTTCGGGCGGCTCGACCTTGAGCATGCAGGTGGCTCGCCTGCTCGAGCCCGCGCCGCGCAGCCTCGGCACGAAGCTGCGGCAGGCGTTTCGCGCCGTGCAGCTCGAGCTTGCGCTGTCGAAAGACGAGATCCTGGCGCTCTATCTCGCGCGCGCGCCGTATGGCGGCAATCTCGAGGGCGTGCGTGCGGCGTCGCTCGCCTGGTTCGGCAAGGAGCCGCTGCATCTTACCGCCGGCGAGGCGGCGCTGCTGATCGCGATTCCGCAATCGCCGGCCGCGACGCGGCCCGACCGCCGCCCCGAGGCCGCGAAGGCGGCGCGCGACAAGATCCTGACCGTGCTCGAGCGACGCGGCGTGCTCGCGCCGTCGATGGCCGCAGAGGCGCGCGCCGAGCCGGTGCCGCGCCTGCGCCGCCCGCTGCCGTTCCTGGCGCCGCACGCGACCGCGGCGCTCAAGGAGCGCGCGCCGAAATCGCTGCTGCGCATCGAGAGCACGCTCGACGCGCGCCTGCAGGAGGCGATGGAGGCGCTGGCGCGCAGCGAGCTGGCAGGCCTGGCGCCCGAGGCCAATATCGCGTTCCTCGTCGCCGATCACGCGACCGGCGCGGTGCGCGCCTATGTGGGCTCGGCCGCGTTTTTCGACGCGCAGCGCCACGGCCAGGTGGACATGGCGCGCGCGATCCGCTCGCCGGGCTCGACCTTGAAGCCGTTCGTCTACGGGCTCGGCTTCGATCTCGGCGTCGTGCACCCGGAGACGATCGTCACCGACGGGCCGACGCGCTTCGGCGACTATCGCCCCGAGAATTTCCAGCGCCACTACATGGGCGAAGTCAGCGTGCGCGTGGCGCTGCAGCAATCGCTGAACGTGCCGGCCGTGGCAGTGCTCGACCGCATCGGGCCGGAGCGCTTCACGGGCCTGCTGCGCTCGGCAGGCATGACGCTGCGCTTCGAGAGCGCGGCCGAACGGCCGGGCCTGCCGGTGGCTCTCGGCGGGGTCGGCACCAGTCTCGCCGATCTCGTGACGATCTACGCCGCGCTCGGCAATCGCGGCGTGGCGCTGCCGCTGCGG
>ERZ761607.5504-NODE-5504-length-10359-cov-6.213995_pt1 | contig 10359 bp, 7 predicted proteins | sample MGYA00511164_ERZ761607 | MGnify/ENA primary metagenome ERZ761607 (study PRJEB28899, sample SAMN02445080) | bioreactor sludge metagenome | biome: EBPR sludge | place: Australia: Brisbane, Thorneside Wastewater Treatment Plant | collected 2011-06-22 ...
GCAACGGAAGGCTTTACTGCAACGAAGAAGATGATCGTCGTTCAGTAATTCCTATTCCTTAGGATAAAATGAGATAAGGGGTTGAAGGCTTGGGCTTTCAGCCCCTTTCTCTTTTTGTTTACTTTTGCATTAAAATCCAGAGTTATGTCTGCACAAACGCGTACTCGTAAAAAGAAAGATACCATGCAACGCCGTTCCTGGCTGCTGCTGTTGCTTTTCATCCCGCTGATAGCGGGCATCATTTTTTCAATTCTGCCTAAACCATCGCCCAAAATGTCAGGACCTGCATTTATTAAGCAAGGGGAATTAAAATTCATCAGTAAAGACGGTAAGAAGATCATTTCTCAAATAGATATTGAGTTGGCCGCCAATGATGAGAAACGAACGCAGGGTTTGATGTGGCGTCGAAAAATGGAGGAAAATCAGGGCATGCTTTTTGTAATGGAGCAACAGGAAATGCAATCGTTTTGGATGCTGAATACCTATATCCCTCTGGATATTCTATTTGTGGATGAACTGCGACAAATTGTGACGATTAGAAGCAATACCAAACCGCAGTCATTAGACCCGGTTGCATCAGATAAACCTGCATTGTATGTGGTGGAGGTGAATGCAGGGTACTGCCGAAAATTTGGTATTTCCGTCGGCGATAAGATTGAATTTTGATGTAGTCTTGAGAGGATGACCAAATAAAAAAGCCGTTGCCCCCACGAGCAACGGCTTTTTCATATCAACCGAAAAAAGAAATTAATAACCGTCTCCTGTTTTTACGTTTGCCGGAGGATCCATTTCGACATCGTCTGCCTGAGCAGAGCGGAACTCTACTCTGCGGTTGAGATAGCTGGAAGCGGCAGGAACCAAGGCGTCCTCCATGCCTTTGTACTGAATAATCAGGCGCCCGCGAGCGATGGCATGATTATTGACCAAATGATCTACTACCTCCTTGGCACGGAGATAGGACAGGCGTAAGTTATGCTCCTCTGTGGAGGTTTGATCGGTAAAACCAGTAACCACCAATCTGAGTTTTGGATTGGATTTCATCATGCGGGCAATACCTGCCAAATTGCCGTAATCTGAAAACTTGATGGTGTAGCTGTCATTGGCGAAATGCAGCATAGGCAAGAACCATTCAGCAACAGCTGCGCCGGAAGCGCTTGGGTTATAGGATTGGAGCGCTTGGTCAATGAGTTCTTTTACTCTGGATTCCGTGACGCCTCCGGCAGCTACCGGGTTGATGACGACTCCCTCGCTGTTCACGGTTTCCCCCTGACGAGGCGTATAATAAGGCTCCTTATCAACGTGGTCGGGAATACCGTCTCTGTCGCTGTCCAAGACGCGGCCTTTTGTATCCACAACGGCGTTGACCGGAGTATCGGGTTCTTCGTCAAGGGCATCCACGACGCCGTCACCGTCAGAATCCTGCAGGAAAGCCTCCTGTTGCGATTTGATGTTGGAAATGTCATTGAGTACCATATCTAAAGGATTGAGCCAATAGAGCGGCTCAGACAGAGTGGAAGAATTTCCTATGTTGAAGTTGAGGCGCAGGCTGGTGTAATGAATAATGTCGCGGAAGGGGGAACGAATGCCTGCCTCCAGTTCAACACCGTCCACATAATCGGCACGACGACCAAAGCCCATCATGGCGGAGTGTTCGATGCCGATGTTGGCCTTAGGACCCATGCGGAAGGACAATCCTGCACCGATAGCTGCATGAGGAGAGAATTGCCAATCGCGAATGCTCGGCATGCGCGGTTCTGGTTCCGAGCCGCCATCCCATTCCATATACTCTGTACGGAAATAATTGATACCCCCTCCGGCCATGACAAAGAGATTGGTTTTCCTGACGGACTTATCCCAGCGAAGGTTGCTGAGGCTGATGACGGCCAAGCCGGTGCCGGAAAACCAGACATTGTCGAAGCGACGGTCCGGGTCATAACTAGGTCCTACTCCTTCTCCGTGCGCAACGCCGCCAAGGAAGTCGGCGCGTAAGGAGAAAACGTAGTCGGTTGCCTTGCGGATGTGAAATCCGCCTCCAAATCCAGGCTTGTAAGGAACATCGCCGGAGACGAATAGGTGGCCTCCGTGTAAGCCGATTTCCCACATGTTCTTGGGAGTGGCGCTGTTGGTTGCTTTAGTGCTTTCCTGAGCATGAAGCCCCAGGCACAGAAGCGGCAGTAGTACTGCTGTGAAAGTGAATTTTTTAGTCATAATTGTAGGGATTACTGTGGGGAAAAAAAAATCGGTTTTTCTCATAGTAAATCGGTTTCAAGGCCAAGTTGGAATACTTGTTCGGTTGATGAAGCAAAAATATTGATATTTTCCAGACGAAGCAAGTTTTCAGGCACGCAACACTACAATTGCTGAAAATATATGCACAATGTTTATACGATAAAAAATGCAAAAGGATACAAAATGCCTGTTTGTGCTTCCGAAAAACATAAAAATGCTGCAATGAGAAGTGCGCTCGTTGGTAGTGCGGCGGGTACTTCTTATTGGTTCATCAGCTTACCAAGCGCCAGTTCCAATGCTTTTCCGGCTATGTATTTGCCCGAAGGCTCATGCGCATACACTTCTGCCAATGCAGCTCTGATAATATTGGAGACATCCTGGAAGATGGCCTCATCGGTTAGTTCTACTTCGGGCTGCATGAGGTAGGCAAATACGCGGGCCATGCCGCAGTTGGCAATAAAATCCGGGATAAGTGCAATTTGTGCATCCGTTCGGTTGGCAGTAGGCCCGAAAAAAACATCATCATCGGTAAACGGAACATTGGCGCCGCAAGCCATTACTTCGAGGCCGCCGGAAATCAAACGCTGCACCTGATGTTCGGAAAGCAATTTGGAAGCTGCGCCGGGAATGAAAATTTCAGCGCCGGCATCCCAGATGCGGTCGTTGACTTCTGCAAAAGGGATGAGATCGGGCGAGCTGAGCTTGTTGCCTTTTTTGGTGTCGAAGAGGTGTTTTACTTCATTCAAAGTAAGGCCTTCCGGATGAAGAATACCTCCGTCGCGATCAATGATGCCGACTACGCGCACGCCTTCATTGGCAAGAAAGCAAGCGGCAGCAGACGCCACGTTGCCCCAGCCCTGGATGATGGCCCGTTTGTTTTTTAAATCTGTATTCTTAAAAATGGAATAATAATGCCGGACTGATTCCGCCACTCCATAGCCTGTAATGAGATCGGCGACGGCATATTTTTGGGGGCTGTCGGGCACATACCTGGCATCCTCCACGATTTTAGAGCAGCCATAGCGAAGTTGCCCTATAATGCGGATGCGCTCGCCGTCGGAGGTTTTGAAATGGCCATTTACGATGCCTTCCTGTGGATGCCAGAGGCCGAGGTCTTCGGTAATGGGCACTACGTCTTTGAGTTCATCCACGTTGAGGTCGCCCCCTGTGCCGTAGTAATGTTTGAGAATAGGAAGGGCGGCTTTGTACCAGCGCTTTAGAACCAGGTCTCGGCGCGGGTCTCCGGGATCAAAGTTGATGCCCGATTTGGCGCCGCCTATGGCAGGGCCTGCCACCGAAAATTTTACTTCCATCACTTTGGCAAGCGAAACCACCTCGTCACGGGTGAGGCCTGCGCGCATACGGGTGCCGCCGCCGGCCGCGCCATTGCGCAAAGAGTTGATGACGATCCAGCCCTCGGCGCCGGTTTCGGGGTCGGCCCATTCAAAAATAATTTCCGGGCGTTGAGCTTTGTATTCCTGCAGCAGGTTTTTCATTTTGTAATTTGGTTTTGATTTGGCGGCGCAAAAGTAGGTAAGTATTGACTACTTTTGGCGGTTTCTAAAAAGTAGTTTATGTTACATCATTGGATTCGGCCTGTTGGTCAGAAAAGTATATTGGGAGATATTGGTGAAGGTGCTCCGGTAATGGGGCGCACTGTTTCGTTTTACGATGAAGACACCGCCGATCTCAACGGCGTGCATGTGGCTTTGGTGGGAATAGGCGATGAGGAGGCCGACGCGGTGAGAAGGTCTTTGTATAGAATGAGCTGTCCTTTCGAGGGATTAAAAATTACAGACATGGGTAATTTGCGCAAACCGGATGCCGAGTTTGCAGTGGCGCCCATCAGAGAGTTGATTGACAGCAAAATTTTTCCTGTGTTGATAGGACGTGACGTATCGGCGATGACGGCCCAGTACAAGGCTTTTTTGAGCCTGCAACAATGGATCAATCTTGTGTTGGCGGATGAAAAGCTGAAGTCGGAGGAACCTTATTTGCGCGATGTCTTGCACCGAAAAGAGGCAAAACTTTTTCATTTTGGCCTTTTGGGTTGCCAGGCTCATTTTATGCTGCCGGGTGATTGGATGCTGTTGGAGGAGAGGCATTACGATGTGGTGCGCCTGGGGGCGGCGCGTGCCAATCCTGAAGCTATGGAACCGGTGGTGCGCGATGCTGATTTGATGGCTTTTCATGTCAACGCGTTGCGCCATTCGGATGCGCCCGGCCAGGAGGAGCCTTCTCCGGGGGGCTTCACGATGGAAGAGGCTTGCCAGATCAGCCGTTATGCGGGTATGAGTGATAAACTAAAATCCTTCGGTATTTTTGGATACCATCAGGAGTGGGATGTGCGGGGCCAGACGGCGCAGGTGATAGCCCAGATGATCTGGTATTGTTTGGAGGGTTTTTATCAACGGAAGGGAGATTTTCCGGCTTCAACCAGCGGATTGACAGAGTATGTGGTGGATATGAAGGATTTTGACGGGCCTTTGGTGTTTTGGAAAAGCGAAAAAAGCGGTCGCTGGTGGTTCCAATTAGCGGTGAAAGCAGGGCGCAAACCCCAGCGGCACCGGCTGATTCCATGCTCTTATGAAGATTACCGGATGGCTTGTAGAAACGAACTGCCTGACCGCCTGATTTATGCTCTGCGGAGGTTTGGATAAAACGTTACGCTTCTTTTAAGGCCTCTACTATGGTCTCCAACTTTATGCCTCTGGAGCCTTTTATCAGAAAATGAGTACTGGAAAACGCCCTCTCCAATAGGTGTTTTCGCAATGCCTCGGCGTGGGGGAAATGCAGCGCTTCCGTGGGCAGGTCAATACTTGCGTAATGCGCTCCAACCAATATGATCTGTGAAAGGTGCAACTCTTGCGCCAGTTCGGCTATGGCCTGATGCTCTTCCCGGGCCGCCTCCCCCAGCTCCAGCATGTCTCCTAAAATGGCAATTTTGTTTTGGGCTTCCATAGCTCCGAAAGTCAGCAGGGCTTGTCGGGTGCTGCTCGGATTGGCATTATAAGCATCCAAAATGATGGTATTGCCGCCTTTGCGAACCACCTGTGAACGCATGTTTTCGGGCGTGTATCGCTCAATCGCGGACTTTATGTCCGATGCGCTCACTCCAAAGTACAGCCCTACGGCTATGGCAGTGGCGATATTGCCGAAGTTGTAGGCGCCGATGAGTTGGCTTTGAGCATGTTGTTCGTTGCCGTCCTCAACTGCGAAACTGACCTGTAAAGTGGGCTGGTCTTTGAGCAGGGCAATGGGATAATTTGCGTTTGGCTTTCGGCCATAAAAAAACTTGCGGTCAAGAGCTTGTGCAAGCTCTTCCAGAAACGGCTCGTCGCTATTGATAAAGGCTACTCCCTGGCGCTCGGCTAAGAAGCGGTAGAGTTCGGATTTTCCTTTTTTGACGCCTTCAATGCCTCCAAAACCTTCCAAATGCGCTTTTCCGATATTGGTAATCAGGCCAAAATCGGGTTCGGCTATGCGGGAAAGCGCATCAATTTCCCCCTGATGATTGGCGCCCATTTCTATGACAGCCATCTCGGTATCGGCAGGCATGGACAACAGTGTGAGCGGCACGCCGATATGATTGTTCAAATTGCCTTGTGTGAAATGCACCCGGTAGCGCATGGCCAATACGCCGGCTACCAATTCTTTGGTGGTCGTTTTCCCGTTGCTGCCGGTGATTCCTATGAAAGGAATGTCGAATTGCCGTCTGTGATGGCGAGCCAGGTCTTGCAAGGTTGTTAGTACATTGGGCACCAGAATGTGGCGGGGCAAACCGGCAAGACCGGGGTCGTCCACAATGGCATAAGCTGCGCCTTGTTGAAGTGCGGCCGACGCAAATTGGTTGCCGTCGAACAGGTCGCCTTTGAGGGCAAAAAACAGACAGTCTTCTGTGATGCGGCGCGAATCGGTGGTTACCTCTGGATGCGCTTGAAAAACAGCGTATAAATCGGAGATGTGCATAGCATAAAAAATTTGAGCCGGCTCACTCGAAAGGGAACCGGCTCAGATGGTTTTATAAACCCGTCAGGATTTTATTTCTTGGTTGTCCTTATTTAAAGGAGCGCTTCACCGGTTTGTTGCGCGTCTTGAAGTGGTGGCCGCCCGGAGCATCGTTGCCGGTGGGGCTACCCGTGCGAGTCATGGCACAACGGAAACCAATGGTGCGATCTGCTTTGTCTTCCTCTTTGTAGCGGCGGGTGCCGGGAGAGAGCCAGTAAGCGCGGTCGGCCCAACTGCCGCCTTTGATAACGCGTGCTTTGTCGCTGATCAAAGTGGTGGTGCCATACTCGTAGAATGCCTGAGAGGCCTGGTCGCCGTCAAGATAGTTGAAAGCAGCGCCTGTTTTATAGTTGTCGCGGTTGACGGCTTTATCATCGGGAACCTGCTGATAGCGGAGGCGGCCCAAGCTGTCTTTTTCAACCGGCATACCATTTTCGTCCACTACTTTTTCCATGAATACATTACCGCGGTAAGGGTTGAGATCATGGTTTTGAGCATCGCTGAGCGCCATGCTGGTGAGCGGGCGATACAAGTCGGCAGTCCATTCGTTGACATTGCCCGACATGTTGTACAGGCCATAATCATTAGGCAGATAAGAACGCACAGGCGCCGTAGGACAAGCGTTGTCGTTGAGCTTGCCGGCCATACCCATATAGTCACCGCCGCTGCGCTTGTAGTTGGCCAACATCATGCCCTGGTACTTGTTGCGTTTTTGGTAGCGCATGGTGTTGCCGTTCCAGGAATAGAGCTTGCGGTCGGAGATCATTTCATCCTGTTCGGTAGTTTGATTGCCTTTCAGCGACAAGGCTGCGTATTCCCACTCGGCTTCGGTCGGCAGGCGATAAGCAGGCAGGAGGATGCCGTCTTCGAAGCGAACAGCGCGCTCGCCGCCGGTTTGAAGGTCTTTAAGGTTTTTGCGAACCTTACCCTGATACTGACCTACCAGATAGGCTTCCGTGTTGAAGTTGTCGGCTTCTACCTGTTCGGTATTCGGGCTAAGAATACCTTGCTGGATAAGGATCATCTCGTTAACGCGGTCGGTGCGCCATTTGCAATACTCATTGGACTGGTTCCAGTTGACGCCTACCACAGGATAGTCGTCATAAGCCGGGTGGCGGAAATAAGTTTCTACCATAGGCTCGTTGTAGGACAGCTCATCACGCCAGACCAGCGTGTCGGGGAGCGCGTCCAGCACTACTTCCGGCAGGTTTTCACCAAACACACGGTTGAGCCAGTACAGGTATTCGCGGTAGTCAATGTTGGCCACTTCGGTTTCGTCCATGTAGAACGAAGTCACCGTGACGCGGCGCGGCACGTTGTTCCAGTCGCGGGTCACATCTTCTTCGGTAACACCCATGGTGAATGTACCGCCTTCCACCAAAACGAGGTTCGGGCCGGTTGCCTGGCCTTCATATTGCAGCTTTTCAAAGCCGCCCCATTTGGTGTCGTTGTAATTCCATCCGGTAGTGGAGGAGTTCTCTTTGCTGCGGCAGGACGCCAGCAAAAACACGGCGGCCAGTACAATGGCGCCAGACTTAAACAGTTTTTTCATTCCTTTAGAAAGTTTGTTTTTGGAAAACGACCGACAAATATAGAGAAAATCCTGTTGTACCACACAAGAAAGGACGCCGGCTTTAACATTTGTATTTTTTCCGGCTCAACGGAAGAGCTTGAAACAGTTGTTCAAATCCGGTTTATTGCGTTGGCGTTTCCATTCCCGGCTCTCGCTCAGATTGAGTGCAAACGACACTTCGTGAGCGCCGCCGGTACCTGCATTGGCCAATGCGGAGAGTGTCCAGTCGTAGCTGTATCCGATTTTCAGAATACCGTACCGAAAACCGCCCGTCAAAATAGCTGCATCTGCATTGCCGAAAGTGTGCCTGTAAGAGGCGCCTGCAAAAAAACGTCCGAAACCTGCATGCACGCCTCCGTTGAGTTGTGCGAAATCTCCTTGCGATACGAACAAAATGTTCGGTGATAGGAACGCCTCCCCATCTGCGTTATTGTTCGTTAAGATTGGAATTTCGAGGCCGCCATGCAGGGCGAAGCGCAGTGGAATGCCTCCATAAAGATTGGAACTGGTATTGAGAAAGCCTACGTCGGGAGAGCTGATGTGGTGCAGCGCCACGCCAAAGTGAAAGTTGGAATTGAAAATAAGCAGACCCGCAGCCGCATCGAAATCGTATTGAGTAAAATTATCGGGCGGCGTTTCCGAGGAGCTTTGTCCGTTGCCGTTTCCGTTGACGGGGTTGAGTTGGTCTCCAAATACCAGCGCATTCCAGTTGATTCGATTTTGCAAAAAACCAGCCTCTGCACCCAGGCGGAAGTACAGACGATCAGCCACTTGCACCTGATAACTGTAAGTGGCGGCGGTGTGCATGGTGCGGTACAACCCGTTGCCGGCATTGTCGGCCATGATTCGGAGGCCCACGCCGCTGTTCATCCCGTCAATCCATTGGTCATAGGCCAGGGCGTAGGTAGAATAAGCGTTGGGCCACTGCGGCCATTGGTTGCGGTAGTTGGCGGTGAGGCGGGGCGCGAACGCTACTCCTGCAAACGCCGGATTGGTCTGAATGGGCGCGGCGTGAAACTGGCTGAACACAGGGTCTTGGGCCTGAAGCGCAACGATGGCCATACAAATGATGCCGAGCGTAAGGAATGGTAGTTTTATCATAGTCAGAATCGGGCTTTAAAACGTTAAACAGGACAACAGCCGACAATGTTAAGTAGCAATACCTCCGAAATGCCAAACGTTATCGGGCGGTAATTTTTGCCGACTTTAACAATCGCGCCGTAAAATATAACAAGGTCATGAAAAAACGGATTTTTACAAACTTGCTCTTTGTATTTTTTCTGACAAACCTGGGAGCCAACCCCATCATTATTCAGGAAACATTAGTGTGGCAGTCCACTCCCGAATCCTTCGATTATTGGGGCAACCCCTGCGAACGGCTCCGGTTCAACGGCTGCGCTTTCGGCGAAGAGCAGCCCGACATGCCCTGGTTTTTCAAGCGCTTTGAGGTGTCCGGGCCGGGAGAACTGACCGTGCAATTGATGGATGCCAGATATGAGCCTTTCGACAAAACAATGTGTCCCGGCAATGAGCTTGTTTCCGAACAACTTGTTTTTCAGACATCCGTCACCACCGACCGAGGAAGGCATACCGGCTCGGTCAGCTTCATTCCCGTGATAAGACGCGGCGGCAGGTGGGAGCGGTTGGTGTCTTTCACGCTGCAAGTAGAGCATCGCCCCTCCAATATGGTTGAGTTCAGAGACCCGGCCGGAACAGATCGCTCCGCCCTGGCCAATGGCGATATTTATAAAATTGCAGTCACTCAGGACGGGGTGCATCGCATTTCTCAGTCCTTTTTGAGAAGTCTGGGCATCAATACCGACAACCTCGATCCTCGCAAAATCAGCATTTACGGCAATGGCGGAGGGATGTTGCCGCAATTTGCGGGCGCCGACCGCTCCGACGACTTAGTGGAAAATCACATCATAGTGTCGGGCGAGGAAGACGGGCGTTTTGATGCCAATGACTTCATCCTGTTTTATGCTCAAGGTCCCGACAGGTGGGTATATAATGCTGCGGAAAACAAGTTCGACCTGGAGAAGAATGTGTTTGACAACAAGAACTACTATTTTATCAAAATAGGCACACAAAACGGCGCCAGAGCAGCCAATCAGGCTTCGCTCGGTTCGGGAGTTATTACTATTACCACTTTTGACGATTACGCCCGCTTTGAAGAAGACCGCAAAAACCTGTTGCACGAATGGCAGGGCAAAGCCACCGGCTCCGGTTTGAAATGGTTTGGCGAGAAGTTCAAAAACCAGCGGGAGAAAGCCTATAACCGCTTGTTCTCCATGCCCAATCTAACAGGAGAGGCGGTGCGTTTGGAGGCTGAGATGGCACTGAGGGCAGGCCGCAGCTCCAGATTTGAAATAGAAATCGGAGGCCAAACCTTTCAAAGCAACTCGGTAGGCAGCGTCATACTCAGCGGCGTCAACGACAACATCACCGAATATGCGCGCATCGCCCGCCTGCAAGTCAACCCCGTATTGAGCGGCGGCGATATCAACCTGACTCTTAGATACCCTTATCCCGGCGGTGCTGCCGACGAA
>ERZ761607.5509-NODE-5509-length-10349-cov-80.992617_pt1 | contig 10349 bp, 13 predicted proteins | sample MGYA00511164_ERZ761607 | MGnify/ENA primary metagenome ERZ761607 (study PRJEB28899, sample SAMN02445080) | bioreactor sludge metagenome | biome: EBPR sludge | place: Australia: Brisbane, Thorneside Wastewater Treatment Plant | collected 2011-06-22 ...
CAATCCCAGCACGGGTCAGATCGGTCCGACGTTCGAGGTGTATTTTGGACTGAGTATCCAAGCAGTTGCCTTTGCGGGACATGCTCTGGGAGATTCCACGTTCATCGAGCTGGCGGCGGAAGGCCCGCATCTGGTAATGCCAGCCTTGATCGGAATGCAAGATGAGTCGCTCATCGGTCTGCTTCGCGGCCACCGCCTTAGACAGCATCGTGCTGACCATCTCAAAGCTAGGCCGGCAATCGGTCTGGTAGGCAATAATTTCTCGGTTATGCAGGTCCATGACGGTAGACAGGTAGAGCTTCTGGCCATTGACGTTGAATTCGGTGACGTCCGTGACCCACTTCTGTTCCGGTCGATCAGCCTTGAATCGGCGTGCCAACAGGTTGGGGGCTGTCTGACCCACTTCGCCCCGGTAGGAGCGATATCGCTTGGGACGCACCAAGGATTTCAACCTCATCGCCTGCATTAGCCGTTGGACGAACTTATGGTTGACGATGTGGCCGAACTGTCGCAGTGCGGCCGTGATGCGCCGATAGCCATAGCGTCCCTGGTGGTGATCAAAGATTGCACGAATGGCCGACTTGATGTCAGCATGGCGAACGGCCAAGGCCTGTGCCTTGCACTGGTAGTAGAACGTGCTGTGCGCCAAGCCTGCTACGGCCAGCAGGATGGGCAACGAATGTTGCGGCCTCAGTTCGAGCACGATCCGGGCTTTTTCGGCCGCATCGATTTTTTTACTCCAACCAAGGCCTTCGCTTTTTTTAGGTATGCCACCTCCGCACGCAGGCGCTCGATCTCCTTGAGCAACTCCTCACGCGTTGCCGAGTTGGGCGTCTCAAGAGGTGGAGGTGTGGGAGCAGGCTCGGTAGGCATGACGCGCAGAAGTCCTCGTGGCCGAGGTGCCAATGCTTCGGCACCGCTCGCATGGTACAGCTGCTCCCAGCGGGATACGGTTCTATTGCCCCGGATTCCGTACAGCGCAGTAGCCTGTGCTGATGACAGGTCCTCGCGCTGCATATGCTGCAGCACCTGGAGCTTGAACTCGGCACTGTAGTGCTGGTGCAGTCCTTCCTGGCCGGGCTGACCATGTTGCCGATAAAGGGCAACCCATTGCTGAACACGCTTGTGATCGATTTTGTAGAGAGCCGCAACGGTCCTTGATCCGTCGCCCCTCAAGTAGGTGTCGACAACTTCCCGCTTGAAAGACGGGCTGTACCTGGCCATAAGAATTCCCCCGAGAGTTGGATGGCTGTCCAACTTCTGGGGGGCAGTTCACCTCGACCGGGGCGCTTCACTGGAAGGAAAAGCCCCCATGACCCGCACCACCAGCAGCCGCCCGCGCATGGCGGCGATCTACGCGCCCGGCACGGTACGCGCTCTCCGTTGGCACGGCGATGGCGGCGTGCGCGGCTACCGCCCGCCCTCGGGCTGGTCGGCCCGCGCCGACCTCACCGACATTCATCCCATCACGGGCCACACCTTGCCGCGTGCCGTGTGGTGGCTCATCGAGACGAAGGAATAACCGCGTTCAGTACCGCGCCCAGGCCGTTCCGCCCTGAGCGCGGTGAAACGCAAAATCCGGGCGCGGCAGTGGCCGCGCCTGGTGTTCAAGACCAGCAGCCAAATCAGAGCGACTACCAGACGCGCTCAAGTACTTCGCCGGGTAGCCCATCGAAATCCCTGAACTCGCGCGACGTGAACTGGTTGTTGAGCAGAATCTTCTTGGACGGAAGATTCTGCGGGTCGATGATGGCAAACAGGCTTTGCAACCTCGGTTGCGCCTTTGCTTTAGCGACCAGCAGACTCGCCACTCGGCCCGCAATGCCTTGCCCCCAGTATTCGGGCAGGATCATGTACCCCAATTCGGCAGTTGTGGCGTTGGCATCTGACACTTCCAGCTTCGCCAAGCCAATGAAGTGGCCGTCTTGTGCGACAAGAATCTTGAACTGGCCGAGTTCGGAGTCAATGCTGTTGCTGGTCAGCAGTTTTTCGTAGTCACCCTTGGCTTCATCCAGCGTGATAGCGCGCTCCGTAATCATGGCCATGACCTTGCTATCGCTGACGAGCCGGAAGTAGTTTTCAAAGTCTTGGGGAGTGAATTTCTCCAGCACAAAATCCATGCGGCATCCCTTATGGTGGTTCTTTCGTTCCAGTTTATTGCAGATGCTTGAAATCTTCTGGGCGTGTCGGCGTACTATGCCACCGGGCTTTCGGGCTGCGCCCCGTGCCGTCTTTGCCGTCACGGCCATTTGGCTTCAATCCCTCACGCCTTCGCGCCTGTGGCGCTGCGCGCTTCGCTTGCCTCCAGGGGAAAGCCCTGCAGGCCATCCCCGCCGCGCGATGCTTGGCGCCCCTTGATGTCGCCGAACCGGCTGCGCCGGATCGGCCCGGCCTGCACCTACAGCTGGGCCGCTGCCGCGAGCTGACTTTCAGCCTCGCTCATCAGCACCGCCGTGCTGCATTCAAGCGCGCCGGCAATCTTGAAGATCAGCGATAGCGTGGGTTGGTGCTCGCCACGCTCCACCTTGCCCATGTGCGAACGCTCGATGCCGGCCAGGTGCGCCAGCGTCTCCTGCGCGATGCCGCGTTCCGTGCGCAGCGCACGCATCGCCGCGCCGAAGGCTTGAGCCAGTTCGGCGTCGAAGGTGGTGGCACCGACCGGTCGGCCGCGCTGGACGGTTCGCTTCTGCATGGACAGAAGCGTCGATTCGAAGCACAATTAAAACCACGTTATCTTTAACTCATACATCCAATCTCACCTGTTTTTGTGCCTTTATTGAAATCCGCATTGGCGGCTTTCTTCAAAAGCGGAGAGCCTGATCCGTGTTTTTCCTGACTTCCGTGCATGTGCCTTCGTGCTTCTACATCTCTGCGGATACGTGGGGTTGCGCATTGGTGCTTTCGTTGGAAGGCGTGAAAGCGCCTCTGCTACTCCGAAAGTTCGTGGACGTACAGCCATGACTCCGCTCGCCACCGCCCCCGAGCGCGCGCAACTGCTCGCCAACGGCGAGGCCCGCGCCGCTGGCGAGGCCATCGACCCGGTGCCCGTGGTGCGGCTGTTCACGCCGGACGCGCATGTGACCTGGCTGCTGGCCGCGCTTGATCCCGCCGATGGCGATACCGCCTGGGGACTGATCGACCTGGGAATCGGGATGCCTGCGCAGGGCACCGTCAAGCTGTCCGATCTGGCCGGCATCGTCGGGCCGCGCCAGCAACCCGTGATGCGCGACCTCTATTTCCGCCCCACACGTACGCTGTCGGAATACACCCGACTGGCCGAGCGCGACGGAGCGATCCCGGACTGAATACGGCCTACTGTGACTTTTTCAGTCTGGCGTCATGCCGGGCAGGTCTCAATCGGGATTCTTGCGGCATACCCCGGCCAGTCTGATCGAAACAGTCATGATGCCCGGCGCGGGTTGCGGCAGGCTGGCCTGTACGGCGTCCCACGGTCGGGGCGCTGCCACCGCCGCATTGAGACGGAAACCGCAACGCATCGGAGCCTATCGGTCTTGACGATCCCAGCCACCTTTCTAGCCCATGACGTTCTGACGATGGCGATATAGCGCGTGGCCCAGCCGTGGCGGCGATTCCTGTTCCCAGGAGGTTGCGTCATGGCCGATCACCGCGCTGAACACTGGTATCCGACCGCCGCGTATCTCTACACGCTGCACCTCGATGGCCCCGCGCTGGCCTGGGAGTACCTGCGCCGAAACCCTGATTACCGCCGCGACTGGCTGCGCCGTCGCCGCCTGCCGGATACGGCGCAACGCTGGGGCTTGCGCCTGCTGGAAGACCCCGCCCTGGATGCACGCGACGCGCATCCGGCCTGGTTCCCCGATCACGATGCCGTGGTGCAGCTCTGCCGCGATGCCGACCCGCCAGCCGATGCCTGCGCCTTCGAGTTCTGGTGCATACCGGGCCGCAAGCAACTGATCCACGACGGCAAGCGCCTGGTGCTGGTGTCGTACTGGCCCGGCTGCTGCCTGCGGCTTGCGCTCGCACCGGGCCTGGAAGACGGCATGGCCTACCTCTACGCGACCCGCGCCGAGCGCGGTGCTGGAACTGCATACCTTGCAGGCGCTTGATGCGACCCTCGCGGGCGCATCCTTGCGCGAGGTGGCCGAAGGGTTGTTCGGCGCGGATGCCGTCGCGGCCGAATGGCACAAAGACGGTGCCTTGCGCGCCCGCGTGCGGCGGCTGGTGCGCCGTGGCGACGCGCTGATGCACGGCGGCTACCGCCGCCTGGCACAGCTTGCGCCATCGTTGAGCCAACGAGGGGACGTTTCGCATCCCTTGAAGAACGTCCCTTAGCAAGAAGCCTTGCTTTCTTGAAAGTGCCTCTATCTGGCCGCGTGGTGTGGCCGGGCTTGATGGAGGTACTTCCCATGCGACCCGCTCCCTTGCGGCCTGCCGCCACTGTCTCGACCGCTGCCGCGCAGCCCCAACGCTATCTCACCAACGACGAAGCCGCCGAGTACCTGCGGCTCTCGCCGCGCACGCTGGAAAAGCAGCGCGTGATCGGCGGCGGCCCGCGCTTTCGCAAGTTCGGCCGGCGCGTCATGTACGCCGTGGCCGACCTCGATGCCTGGGCTGCCGACCGCAGCTTCGAGACGACTTCCGATCCCGAATACGCCGAGCACCACTCGGCCGACAGCCGTGCGCGCTGATCGGTGGCGCGTGGGTGGCCTTCGCCGTGTCCAAACCCTTGCAGGAACGCGAACAGCTCGACCTGTTCCGCGCCTTGCCGGGCGACATGGCGCCACGCGACAGCCAGGATTTGATGGCCTTTCCGTTCTTCTCGCTGGCGAAGTCGCGGCGCACGGCGCCGATCGACTTCCGCGCGGGCAACGTGACCATCCGCGTGGAAGGCACTGCCGAGCACGGCATCGCCACGATCTGGGATGCCGACATCCTGATCTGGGCCGCCAGCCAGATCGTGGAAGCGCGCGACGCGGGCCTGCGGCCCTCGCGCTTGATGTGCAGGTGCGCCCCTACGAGGTGCTGCGCTTCATCGGGCGCGGTACGTCGCTACGCGACTACCAGCGCCTCAAGGCCGTGCTCGACCGGCTGCAATCGACCACGGTGGCCACGTCCATCCGCGAGACGACCGGACGGCGCCTGCACCGGTTTTCCTGGATCAACGAATGGAAGGAGCTGGCCGATGCCAGCGGCACGCCGCTGGGCCTCGAACTGATCCTGCCGGACTGGTTCTTTGCCGGCGTGCTCGACGCCGCCCTGGTGCTGACCATCGACCCGGCGTATTTCCGGCTCACGGGCGGCATCGAGCGGTGGCTGTACCGCCTGGTGCGCAAGCACGGCGGGCGACAGCCGGGCGGCTGGCAATTCGACTTCCAGCACCTGTACCGCAAATCAGGCAGCGTGGCGCGCTACTACGACTTCGCCGCCGACCTGCGGACGCTGGTGGCGCGGCAAGCCTTGCCGGGCTACCTGTTGGGCATCGAGTACGTATCCGGGATTTCCTCGCCGCTGCTGACGTTCCGGCCCGTACCGCGAACGGCACGGGGATAACTTCGGGAGAGTCTGTGGATGGACTCGTGCTATCAGGCAACAGAGGTATCGTGCTATCAGGCAACGAATCCTCGTGCTATCAGGCAACAAAATCGGCTGCAAACCCGCGCCAGCACTGGGTTTCGCGCCCCTCTAACTTCCCTAACTTAAATTCTCTAACTTTTAGTAGAAGCGCCGCGCCACGGTGGACAACCGCCACGCGGCCACAAGCGCAGCAGCAAAAGCCCCGCTTTCCAGCATGGAGGGCGAGGCCATGATCGTCGCGCTGCTCAACCAGAAAGGCGGCGTGGGCAAGACCACGCTCGCCACGCACATTGCCGGCGAGCTGGCGATGCGCGACCAGCACGTCGTGCTGCTGGACGCCGACCCGCAGGGTTCATCGCTGGACTGGACGCAACGCAGAAGCCAGCAGGGCTTGCCACGGCTTTTCAGCGCCGTGGGCCTCGCACGCGAAACGCTGCACCAAGAGGCGCCAGAACTCGCCAGGCGGGCCGATCACGTCATCATCGACGGCCCGCCCAGGATCGCCGCCTTGGCGCGCTCCGCGCTGCTGGCGGCCGAGCGCGTGCTGATCCCCGTGCAGCCCAGCCCCTACGACCTGTGGGCCAGCGCCGAGATGGTGGCGCTGATCCGTGAGGCGCAGGTGTTTCGGCCTGCGCTGCGCGCGGCCTTCGTCATCAACCGGCGCGTCAGTACCACCGTGATCGGGCGCGAAGCGCGCCAGGCGCTGGCCGACCAACCGCTTCCTGCGCTGCGCGCGGAAGTGCATCAGCGCATCGTGTTCGCCGACAGCGTGGCCGCTGGCCGGCTTGCACGCGAGACGGCGCCGGACAGCGCCGGACAGCGCCGCCGCGCGCGAAATTACCGCGCTGGTGAACGAACTGCTGCGGTGGCCGACATGACAGCGAAGCCGCCACCTCGCGCAAAGCGCGTCGGCATCGGCGCGCGTCCACCGGCGAATCCGCATGCCGAGGCGTGGATTCGCCAGGGTGATGCCGATGCGCTGGGCAAGGGCGACCTCTACACGGCTCGCTTGACCCTCGACATCACGCCCGCGATGCGGGCGCGCATCAAGGTGTCGGCCTTCACGCAAGGCGTGACCGTGGCCGACCTGCTGCGCGGCCTGCTGGAGCGGGAGTTTCCAGAACACCGCAGGGAGAACACCCCATGACCGCATCCGCTTCGCCTGCCCCCGCGTCTGTTGCCATCGCGGCCACGGCTGCGCTCGCAGCATCTTTCGGCCAGCCTGCCAGCACGCCGCTGACGCGCGTGGCGCTGACCTACATCGAGCCGCGCTTCAAGCTCTACCTGCGCTTCGGCGAACCCGCGCGCACGCACCAGCTCGACCGCTGGCGGCGCTGCGCGGTGTTCCTGCCGGGCGCCATGTTGTGCCGAATCCGCTGGCAGGCTAACGACTACGGCACTGTGCGCTGGCAGCTCATGGTGATGCAGGCTTGCACGCCGCTCGACGCGGCGCAGCGCATCCCCGGCGTGCAGCCGGGCGCGCGCCTGCTGCTGCACGCCGAGGGCGAGATGCAGGTGCGCGCCGTGCTGGAGCGCATCGACGCCATCGAAGCGCTGGGCATCACACCCGCCGATGTTTCGCCCGCGTACTGGCGCACGCTCGCCAACCGTCTCGCTGCGCGCTTACCGCTGCCCGAATACACCGCCGAGCGGCACGCCGCCTGGCTGACCGGGAGGGCGCTGCCATGACGCTTCCATCCGCCGTTGCCGGCGCAGCCGGCATTCCGCCGCGTCCTCGCTCGCACCTGCGCGCTCGCCTCGTGCTGGCGGGCCTGTCCGCCTGCGGCCTCGCTGCGCTGGCCTGGGCGTCCTTCGTGCATCCGCTGCCGCGCCTGATCTACAACCCGTCCGACAGCGTGGCGGTCGGCTGGTATCGCGTCGATCCGCTGGGCCACCGCACCGGCTCGCTGCCACGTCCCTTGTCCGTGGGCAGCATCGTCCTGACCACACTGCCGCCAGACGCCGCCGCGCTGGCCGCGCAGCGCGGCTACCTGCCGGCGCGCGTGCCGCTGCTCAAGCGCGTGGGCGCCGTCGCGCCGCAGGAGGTGTGCATCACTGGCCGCGTTGTCCGCATCAACAGCGTGCCTTCGGCCGCCGTGCTGCCTGCCGACCGCTGGGGCCGGCCGCTGCCATCCTGGCAGCAATGCCGTGGCCTCGAACCCGGCGAACTGTTCCTCTTGAGTGTGACCAACCCGGCGTCGTTCGACAGCCGGTATTTCGGGCCGGTCAGCGCATCCGCCGCGATCGGCGTCGCGCGTCCGGTCTGGCTGGAGTCCCGCCCATGATGGCCGTCGATTCGCTGCACGTCGCCGTGCATCTCATCGTGCCATCGGGCGTGTCGTTCTGCTGGTCGTTGCCGTGTCGTCGCGCGTGCAGCGCGAGCGCATCCGCGCCGCACTTCGCGCTGCCTTCGGCGCAGCCGTCCAACGTGCAGGCGTCTTGCCTCGAACGCGCCCGGCCTGCGGCCATTGGCGCGTTCGCCGGCGGGCTGGCTGCGAGCAGCGCAGCGCCGCCGGGCCGCCGACGCCCGGAGCGTCAGCGAGGGGCAAAGGCGGAAGGCAAGACAAAAGGACGCGGCACCGGGCCGCGTCGAAAGCCAGTCTGCACATGGGGGTGGCACGGCACGGAGCGGCTTCGCCGCCGTGCCGCGTGGGGCGCGAGGCCCGCGCCAATGCAGGCATGTCCTCGTGCTTCGCACGACAGGACACGCCAGAGCTTGCAGGGAGCGCGGCCATGACCGACCGCCGCGACGACGATTTCCGGGTGCGTCCGAGCGCCCCGAAGAACCGGGGCAAGGGTCAGGGCCAGAGCTTCGTTTCCAAGGTACTGAAGCAGGCTGGCAAGGCCAGCGGCGGCAAGTCCTCGATGCGCCATTCCGCCGCGTCCGGCGGCCAGGGCCAGCGCGCAGGCCAGCGGCCCGGCTCGCGCCTGGGGCGCGGCCATACGGCGGCGCGTTTTGCCGGGGCGAAGCTGACGCCCATGTCGCGGCGCGTGACCATCAAGACCCTGCTGGTCAATCAACGCAACGCCAGCCCGCAGTCGCTCGCCAAGCACCTGCGCTACATCGAGCGCGACGGCGCCGGCCGCGATGGCGAACCTGGGCTGGCCTACGGGTCGCAGACCGACGAAGCCGACCTGGATGCCTTCAAGGAGCGGGCCGCCGACGACCGGCACCATTTCCGCTTCATCGTCTCCCCGGAGGACGGCGCCGAGCTGGACGACCTGCGCACCTACACCCGGCATATGGTGAACCGCATGGAAGCCGACCTGGGCACGCGGCTGGATTGGGTGGCGGTCGATCACTGGAACACCGACAACCCGCACATCCACCTGATCGTGCGCGGACGCGACGACACCGGCAAAGACCTCATCATCGCGGGCGACTACATCGCCCACGGCTTCCGCCATCGCGCCGCCGAGCTGGCGACCGAATGGCTGGGGCCGCGCACCGAGCTGGAGATCCAGCAGACCTTGCAGCGCGAGGTGGAGCAAGAGCGGTGGACGAGCCTCGACCGCACATTGCAGCACGAGGCCGGCGAGGCTGGCCGGGTGCAGATCGAACGCTTCAATGAACCCCGGTTGCAACGCCAACGCCTGCTGCTGATCGGCCGCCTGCAACGCTTGCAGCGCCTGGGCCTGGCCGACGAAACGCAGCCCGGCACCTGGGCCGTCCATGCCGATGCCGAGAAGACCTTGCGCGCCTTGGGCGAGCGTGGCGACATCATCCGCACCATGCAGCGCGCCATGAGCGGCCAGCCGCGCGAACTGGCGGTGTTCGAGCCGGGTGAGGATGCCAATGGAAGCGGCCGCACCATCGTCGGCCGCGTGGCCGCAAAGGGACTGGCCGACGAACTGCGCGACCGCGGCTATCTGGTCATCGACGGCGTGGACGGCAAGGCCCACTACGTCACCTTGAACGCCCGCGACGAACTGGCGAACTACCCGACCGGCGCGGTGGTGGAGGTGCGCGGCTCCGCCGAGGTGCGCACTGCCGATAAGAACATCGCTGCGCTGGCGAGCGATGGCCTGTACCGCACCGATCATCACCTGGCGATCGAGCAAGGCCGAGCCAAGGCCGGACGCGACCCGCAGGAAGTCGTCGCGGCCCATGTTCGCCGGCTGGAAGCCCTGCGCCGGGCCGGCATCGTGGAGCGCGTGGCCGAAGGGCTATGGAAAGTGCCGGGCGACCTGGCCGAGCGTGGCCGCCAGTACGACGCGCAGCGCCTGGGTGGCGTGGCGGTGGAACTGAAATCGCATCTGCCCATCGAGCGGCAGGCCCGCGTGATCGGCGCGACCTGGCTGGATCAGCAGTTGATCGGCGGCGGCAAGGGGCTGGGCGACCTGGGCTTTGGTGGTGAGGTGAAGAACGCCCTGCAACAGCGCGCCGACTTCCTCGAAGAACAGGGACTGGCCCAGCGGCGCGGGCAGCGCGTGATCCTGGCGCGCAACCTGTTAGGCACACTGCGCAACCGGGAGCTGTCACAGGCTGCGAAGGACATTGCTGCCGAAACTGGCCTGGAGCATCGACCCGTAGGAGACGGGCAGCGCGTGGCCGGCATCTATCGGCGCAGCGTGATGCTCGCCAGTGGTCGCTATGCGATGCTGGACGATGGCATGGGATTCAGCCTGGTGCCGTGGCGGCCCGTGATCGAACAACGGATGGGGCCGCAGGTCGCCGCGACAGTGCGCGGTGGCCGGGTGTCTTGGGAGATTGGGCGGCAGCGCGGACCTTGAATTGGCTAGGGTCTGTTCACAAATGACAAAATTATGTACATTCTCGCTTTTTGGAGTGA
>ERZ761607.5510-NODE-5510-length-10347-cov-4.963855_pt1 | contig 10347 bp, 10 predicted proteins | sample MGYA00511164_ERZ761607 | MGnify/ENA primary metagenome ERZ761607 (study PRJEB28899, sample SAMN02445080) | bioreactor sludge metagenome | biome: EBPR sludge | place: Australia: Brisbane, Thorneside Wastewater Treatment Plant | collected 2011-06-22 ...
AGATCTTCTCGGCTGAAATGCTGCTCGCAAAGGGCGGCGACCGGCAGCCCGATCGGTTCCTCCGTCTCGAACTCATTTACCATGAGCACCTGGTCGCGTTCCTCGCCGGCAAATGCAATTCCGATCCAGCTAACGAAGACCCGAACCAACTGTCCCTTTTTGATCTCCTTCTGAAATCGTTCCAGCATTTTCGTGTCGATCAGCAGCCAATATGTCTTGCCGTCTTCGGTAACGGAGATCTCCGTCGTGTAGCTGTCGGCAATCGCTTTGTCGCGCCCGAACATCGTGAGCGAATACTCGATCAGTTCGCGTCTCGCCTTGGTCAACTGCCGGGTTTCGCCGCTAAAGCGTACAAGTGCCCGTGAACGGTTCGGGTCGGTCGGGATGAGTATGACCGGCTTTTTATCCGGCCCGGAGAGGACCGCCCTCGGATCTTTTTCGGCTTCCGGCCCGAGCTTGGCGGAGAAATCCGCAAGCTTTCGCGGTACGTATGCGGTTTCGTCAAATTTTTCTTCGGCGATCGGCCGGCCTGCGTCAAATTCCCAAAGGAGCCAACGTCGGCCGTTCCATTTCAGCACGATCTCGCGGACCTTTTTCGTCTTCTTTAGCTTGATGACGTGCATAGGGTCCGCGCCCATCCGGAGCCGCAGATTCGCTTCGAATTCTTCGGGTTTGGTTTCATTCACACCGGCGAGTTCCTTTGAAAGCCCGCGGATCGTTGAAAATATCTTTGAACTATCAGATGCGATCTCAGTGCGGAGCCGGCGGCCGAAAAAGGTCGCCTTGCCGTCCACGTAAAGCTCCATATCGGGAGCGAGCAGTTCGGAGATCTCGGCATTGGTCCCGGAGGTCAGCGTCTTGACCATGTCCTTGAATGCCGGGATCGACTTTGGGTCCGGGAGCGCTACGACGTCATCATCATCCATTATCCGTATGCTCGAAAGGCGTTTTTCCGTATTGATCTCGATGGAATAGTTGGCCTTGTCAAACTCCAGCCGTGTGCCTCGCTCACCGACGTCGATCCGCATTGCCGGCTGGCCGAGAGCTTTGATCACATCCGATTCGCTAGCGCCGAAGCGTAGGCCGCGGAAGCCGAGGTCTATGCTTGGGTCGTCGCCTGTGATCTGGATGCTGAAAATTAGGCCGTCAAAGGGCAGCCGATACTGGAAGACCATGTAAACAAGGGGCTCTTCGCTAAGGAAGAAAGCCTCATATTCCATGTCGTCGCCCATGGCTCCGCTTTGCGGAGCTTCACCGAGCTCGTTGAATACGGCTTCGCGATACTGCCGCAGGCGAAAACCATTGAGGTCATAAATGTACTGTTGGGCGAAGGATTCGACGGCCCCAAAGACGAGAACGATAAGGAAGAAGAGCGAGAGCTTGCGCACGGGAAACCTCCGAGGCGGCATATCAATACCGCTTTATCAATAATACACCAACAAAGACCAGTACGATGCCGCAAATTCGGGCGAGGCTTATCTCGCGAACAGGCACGCCGAGCAGGCCGAAGTGGTCCATTACGACACTCATCAGCATCTGCCCGGCGATGATCAGGCTGACCGTCATCGCTACGCCGAGCTTTGGCAAAAGGATGATCGACATCGCAACATAAAACGCTCCGAGCAGGCCGCCGACCCAGGCGACGGGCGAGGCGTTCTTTGCGTTGGCGGCATTGGCGAGCGGGACGCCGGTGATGATGACGTAGGTCAGAAGGGCGAGCGTGCCGACGCAAAATGAAAGCAGCGCCGAGAGCAGCGGGCTCGCGACCGAATCAGCAAGCTTTGCATTAACGCCGACCTGCAGCGGAAGCATGGCTCCGACGACGAGGGCTACGGCAATGAGGAGATATTGATTAGACACAGTTTAGTACTCGATCTTATCGGGCTTTGCGATCCAATCCTCGAAAACGGCGATGCCTTCCTCGCGGAGTTTCTGTTCGAGGGGCACTTGACGCTTATCGGTTGGAGCAGAGAGTTCCTCGTAAATGTAAGCGTCGTCGAATCCGGCTCGGGCCGCGTCGTGGCGGTCGCAGGCGATGTAGATCCGTTCCGCACGCGACCAGTAAATCGCGGCGAGGCACATCGGACATGGCTCGCATGAGGCGTAGATAATGCAGCCGGTTAGATCGAAGGTCCTGAGATGAGTGCATGCCCGGCGAATGGCGACGACCTCGGCGTGGGCCGTAGGGTCATTGGTCGAGGTCACTTCGTTATTGCCTTCGCCGATGATCTCGCCGCCGCGGACGACGACCGAGCCGAACGGCCCGCCCTGGTTCGCCTCCATTCCGAGACGGGCGAGCTCGATGGCCCGCAGCATGAATCTATCCTCAAAACCGCTCATTTATTGTTTCGGTTTGACCTTGATCTCAAACAGCTTTCTCCAGCGTTTGCCGGTAACGAAAATGCGTTCGGTCGCCGGGTCGTAGGCTATGCCGTTGAGCGTGTTCTCCTTATCGCGGCGTTCATCGTCGGGCGAAATACCCGAAAGATCAATGTAGCCGAGCAGCTTGCCGTTTGCGGGGTCGATGCGGGCAATGTGGTTCGGACGCCCAAGGATCTGCGGCTCTTCGCTGTGCCAGATGTTTGCCCAGATCTCGCCGTTGATGTATTCAAGCTCGTTGAGATTGATCAGCGGCCGGCCGTCCTCGCGATTGACTACGATGGTGCGGACTGTCTTGAACGTATCGGGTTCGACAAAGCGGATGACATGTGTGCCGTCGCTGATGATCAGGTTCTTGTCGTCGTGGGTCAGGCCCCAGCCCTCGCCCAGGTAACGCTTTTCGCCGGCGGGCGTCATATCGGCGTTGTAAACGAACGCTGTGCCCTCGCGCCACGTTAGCTGATAGAACTTATTGCCGAAGAACGTAAGCCCCTCGCCAAAGAAATCATCGCCGAGCTTTCGCTGCTCGACGACGCGGCCTGTCTTGATATCGACCTTGCGGAAAGTTGATTGCTCATATTGCCCGGTGCTTTCGTAGAGAAAGCCATTGAGGAAATAGAGCCCTTGGGTAAAAGCCTGCGGGTCGTGCGGAAATGCGTTGACGACCTCGTAAGTGTAGGTCGGCAGCGTATTTGCCGGCGTCGGGGTCGCCGTAGCTTTCACAGGCGAAGCGTTGTTACTGCCGCCCGGTTCGGGGCCGCACCCGCGAGTAGCAAGCGCGAACATAAGGACAAAAAAAGGTCTCATAAAAGTCATTTCTTCATTGCCCGTTCGATCGCGTCGCGGAAGGCCGGGGCCGACAGCCGATGGACCTTAACGCCATTGACGAAAATGGTCGGAGTGCCGCCAACACCATATGAACGCCCTTCGGCCTGATCTTTTCTAACTTCGGCGGCCGCGGCCGGATCAGCGATGGCGGATTCGAATTTCGCGAGGTCGAGCTTCAATTCTTCGGCGTATTTTCGCAGGCTCGCACCATCGAGGGCTTCCTGACTACGATACAGTATTTCGATGTATTCGACGAACTTGCCCTGGCGGTGGGCCGCGTTGGCAGCGAGTGCCGCTTCGAAGGCGTTCGGGTGGGCATTCTCGAGTGGAAAATCACGAACTACGAAGCGGACCTTGTCCATGTATTCGGCGATGACACGCTTAAGTTCCGGATGTGTTCGGGCACATGCCGGACACTGAAAATCGCTGAACATCACGATCGTTACCGGAGTCGCGGCCGGACCGAATGAAGGGTCGTCATCGGCGGAGACATTCAGGACAAGCGGTTCGGGGCGATTGTAAACATAGCGGACCGCGTATTTCGCGATGAGGCGACGACGCAGAGCGTCCTCAAGGTCGAGCCGTTCCTCGGGCTCGAAGGTCTTGAGTTTGTGCGTCACCTCCGCGGCGAGGATCGAGCTTGCATCGGTGTTTCTCTCTTTTGCTTCAAGAGCAAGCAGGGCATAGAGAACGTCGTCCTCAAGGGCGATGTGGAGGTCGTCGTAAACGTGCTCGGCGGCATCGGCGAGCCGGAGCCGGTTCGCCTCGGTAAATTCGCGATAGGTGATCTGCCTTTCGCCGAGCCTGGCGATCGCGTCCGTAGGCCGGATGTCGGCGGCGTTGACGTTCTTCAGTAGCGTCAACGAATACTTTTTCTGGAGCGCGTCGGTCTGTTCCTGCAAGGCTTTTTGCTCAGGCTCGCGACGAAGAAAATCGACGATCAACTGCCGGACCTCGGCGAGCGGCTTATTGCCGAGAGCGGCTCGGTTCGCATCGTAAACCTGCTGAATTACTTCGGTAGAAGGGTCAGGAACTTTGGCTAGAGCTTCCCGCTCAAGTGCCTCGACTGAAATGCCGCGAGCCTTCGCCTCGGTCTCAAGCAACTGCTCGGCAAGGTAGCCCGAAAGGATCTGCGAGCGGCCGGCAGCGATGGAGGCGGCAACCGAATCATAGACGGCCTTCGTTCTTGGCATAAGGTCGCCGGCGGTGATGCGGATGCCTTTACCGGTAACGAGTACTTCGCCCGTTTGCCCCTGGGCGAGCGAAGCGGACGCAAGTGCCGGAATCAGAAGAAAAAGATAGAAGACGCGATATCGCATAAGAAGTCGCTGGCAAGCCTGTTTCCATCGCTGAGATGCGTTTCATCCCGTAGCGGCTTGCCGGATAGCGAAAGCCTATCATAACCGACCTAGCTGACGTCGCGGAAAGAACGGCAGCGTATTTGATAGAATCATGACAAGAGGTGAAGGAAATGGCTGATATCAGATTTACGGGAGCCGTCGATCATATCGCGGTAAAGAGCGATGACCTGGAAAGGGATGTCGCGGAATACAAGCGGCTAGGCTTTTCGGTCGAATCGCTGTTCGACGACTGGGCGATGGTTCGCGATGCGAAGGGCTTTGGGATAGCGCTTTTGCCGCCGGGCTCAAAGCATCCGCCGCATATTGCGATGCGAGTCGAAACGATGGCGGAACTCGAAGCCGCAGCGGAAAAAGAAGGCCGGCCGATCAAGCCGCACCGCGACGGGACGTCATCCTTCTACACAAAGGGCGTCGGCGGGCAGATAGTTGAGCTCATCTATTATCCGGAAAACTTCGGCAACCGCGAGGCTTGAGACGCAACAGTGCGGTTTTGTTCTGAGTGATACTGTATTTCGCGGGTGTTGATCTCGATCAATCGTCCTTTTCGTGCTCGGCCTCGACCGGTTTCCTCAAATACCTTGCGCTCGACCCAGTTTCCCCGTTCATCGAACTTGTACTCGAAGCGCCGCGGGGTAGTTGCCGGAACGCCTTTGTCAGACAGTACCACTTCCTGTAAGACATTGCCGTTGTCGTCGAAAATTTGTCTAAAGGAATTCATAAAACCGCCAGATGCATCAGTTTCAACGCGATCGATCCTGTTTTCCAAATAGCTGAATTTAATCACCGATATCGTGTCGCCGATGTTTGAAATGTTTTTCCGCTCGATCGGCCTTCCTAATTCGTCAAACTTGGTCTTGACCATTACGCCGTATCTGAGATCGACCTCTTCGCCATCAATCGGTCCCTGGGCACCTGAGACTATTGGCCGGCCAGAGGTCATACGAAACCCTTCAACGTGAACCGGCACGGAGGCCTGCCGATTTGCCCGGCTTCCGTTAACCCATCCCCAGGAGGTGATAACTTCTGGGAGGCCGCCTGAGAAGGCGACCTCGATGAGTAGAAATCCGCTTCGGTCATAGCGATACTCAACTGAGAACTCTTGTTCGTCATTTTGCGTCTTCTGCTTGAATTCGCGGACGACCGCGATGGGGCCTTTCATTCGATGCTCGATGGCGTCCGTCGATGCAAACGTTGCCGGAGCGGTTCGGGGGAGCGGCGGTGGTGAATACAGATCGATCAGAGAGATGATGCGCTCGGTCTTGGTCAACGCACGAAAGGTGTTTACGCGATCAGTAAGTTCGGCAAGTGTGCCACGCTCTTCGCTAAAAGCTGAGACAACTACCAGTTGTCCATTGAGAAAAAAAGAGCGTTCGACCAAACTAACATGTCCGCTCGAACGCATTTCGACCCCCTGAAATCCAGCGAACACATACGGGCTCTCGGTGACGGTGAGCTTCTCATTCGCCATTTGCTTTCTCGCGTAGGTCAAGAATGCGGAGTGGCTCTGGCGAAGCTGGGTCGTCCGCACTAGGCGGCCACCATTTAAGACGAAAAGACTTGCAATCCGCACCCTTCCTACCGAATCTTCCCAATCCAGGACATTGCCGGAAAACTCGTAGGCTCCAGACGCGAATGAAACGTATCCGCCACCGCTTGGGAGCCCACCGACATCGATCGCGTAGCCAGTCGTACCCTCGTGAAACTCTGTGGGCGAAGTCTGGCTTCGAAGCTCGGGCGCAAACCCGATCGCAAACAACAAAGCGACGAGAGGCAATAGGAGGATTCGCATAACAGAGCAGAATTCTAGCACGCGTCCCGCTCTCGGGTCACGGTTTTTCTGACGCCAGCGATGCTTCGAATGGAAGGGACCGAGACTGGCGATGTGCCGGCGTCAATGGACGGCGAGCGAATTCATTAAATGCTGAAAAGCTGATATCTTTTTAGACATATGACAGAAGCGAAAACACAGAAGGCGAAGCCGGACATCCGGGCGATAACACGGCTTGTGCCGCCGAGCGGGAACCTGGTTCAGGGGCAGTCGGAGCTGCCGATCGACCCGCGGCTTGCGGCCGAGGCTGCAGCGATAATTGCGGCCAGCCAGAACCACTACGGCGGAAGCGAGGGCGATGCGAACCTCCGGAAAGCGGTTGCTGAAAAGATAGCCACGTACAACGGCATCGAGGTCGATACTGAGGCACGGCCGTTCGAACTGATGATTACGAACGGCGGAACGGGAGCCCTGATCGGCATTGCGCAATCGTATCTACGCGGGCGTTCAGCTCTTGTTTTCGAGCCCTATTATCCGTATCACAAGCGAATCATTGACGAATTTGGCGGCCGGACCGAGCGGTTCGAGCTTGATGAGAACCTGACATTTGAAAAGGATGCATTGCTCCGGCGGTGCAAGGAACTTCGCGACCGCAGCGAGTTTCCGCTGCGGATGATCATCGTTTGTTCACCGGCGAATCCGAGCGGAAAGGTGATGTCGCAGACGGAGCTAGAGGCCGTTGCCGATGTCGCTAAGGAACTGGATCTGCTCGTCGTTTCGGACGAAGTTTACGAGCATTATGTTGTCGGCGAGAACCCGCACACGCCTATCGCCTCGCTGCCCGATATGCGCGAGCGGACGATAACGGTCAATTCGTTCTCAAAGTCATGGAACATCTCAGGCTGGAGGCTTGGTTACGCCTTTGGCAAAGGTGAATTGATCGCCCCGATCAACAATGCGGCGAATGTGATCTACGTTTGCCCGGCGACGCCGCTCCAGGCCGCACTTTCCCGTGTGCTTATGGCGGATGATGAATATTACACGCGGCTTCGCGACAAGTTTGACGCAAAGCGGGTGAAGTTCTCGGCGGGACTCAAGGAACTCGGGTTCAGGATCTATGACTCGGGTTCGGCGTTCTACATTTGGGCACGGATCCCCGAGCGGTTCGACGACGCCATCGCTTTTAACGAGATGCTGATGCGCGATGCCGGTGTCGGAATGACGCCCGGTTCGGCCTTTGCCGACGGCGACATGTGGGACGCCCACGTCCGCATCTGCATCGCCCGCGAAGATTCGATCCTGGATGGAGCGATGGAGAAACTCCGGTCTGTTTTGGGTCCGTAAGCTGAGATGTACCGTCGTTCCAAATTTCTTGAGATCTTGATCGCCATCCGCGAAGAGATGGCCCGCGAGGCGGATTACGACACTGACCTCTTCGCCGAGATGGTTCGCTCGGGCCGACGCGGCGATGGTGGAAAGCGGTATTCGCTCGCCGAGCCGGAAGCGGAGAGTTCCGGTCTGCGTAAGCGCTCACGGGCAAAAGTCCGCCGCTGAGCGGACCGATTGGACAAAGTTTTCGTGGCTAAATTCGGGCATCGCGTTCGCAGATGCCCATCACCTGATGTTCAGATACTTGCTTGCCTTTCTTATGATAGCGGCCGTGATCGCGGCTGTCGGGGCATACTTTTTTCGCGAGTATTGGGAGCATAGATACGATCCGCTTATCGAACAGCAGGCCCGGATCTACCGGATCGATGAAAAGCTCGTTTGGAGCCTGATTTACGAAGAGACGTATTTTCGTTCGAGCGCTAAGGGCGATGCGGGCGAGGTCGGGCTGATGCAAGTGACGCCGCTCGTCGCTCGCGAATGGGCGAAGGAAACGGGGTTGACGGAGCTTCAGAGGCAGGCGGCCGAAGATGTGGAAGGCTTGCTAAGCGACCCGAAGCGTAACCTTCAGATAGGCTGTTGGTACTACGAAAAGCTTCGTGAACGCTACCGCGGCCGGCCGGCCGAGACGGCGATGACGCTCGCGGCATATAACGCCGGGCCGAGCCGGGTCGAAGAATGGACGCGGGACGCTGACGCGGCAACGCTGCCGGAATCGCAGTTCATCGAACGGATCGGCATCGCCTCAACTCAGGCTTACGTCTCGTCGATCCTCGGGCGGTACCGCGAGACAACCACAAATCGGCCAAAATGAAGATCCTAACCGCAGACCACGTTTTGCCAATTACCGGAGAGCCGATCTCAGGCGGGGCGGTCGCGATCGATGGCGAAGACATCGTCGCTGTCGGCTTGGCGAATGAGATGCGCGCGCGTTACGCGGATGTTGAGGTCACTGAGTTCGGAAACGCCGCGATGTTGCCAGGGTTCGTCAATTGCCACTCGCATCTTGAGATCACGGCGATGCGCGGGCGGCTCGACGCGGTCGAGCATGACTTTCGTTCATGGCTGCTAAAGCTTAACGAACTGCGGGCGTCGATGTCCGATGAGGAGGTCGAGGAAGCGGCGTATCTCGGTGCCAAAGAGGGACGAGAGGCGGGCGTTACGTGTTTCGGAGATATCGGCCGGAGCGGCCACGCGGGGCTTCGGGCGATGAAGCGAGCGGGGCTACGCGGGATCTTGTTTCAGGAGACGGAGTTCTCGCCCGATAACCGAACGGCGGAAGATGACTTCAAGACCCTGATCGCGAAGTTCGAAAAGCTTCAGGGCGAGGCGACCGACCTTGTCTCGGCGGGTCTCTCGCCGCATGCGCCTTATACCGTTGGTTCGATGCTTTTCGAGATGATCGCCCAATTTTCGATCATCAACCGAGTGCCGATCACCATCCATGCGGCCGAGTCGGCGAACGAAACGGAGTTGATGACACGCGGCACCGGGTTCTTTACTGAAGTTTACGAGCGATTCGATGTCGAGTGGGCAAGCCCGCATTGCACAACGATCGAATATCTCGAACGGCTCGGCGTGCTCTCCGCCCGGCCGCTGCTTGCTCACTGCGTCGCGGTGACGGAGAGTGACATCGGACGAATCGCCGCGAACGGCGCACGTATCGCGCATTGTCCGAAGTCGAATGCGAAATTTGGCCACGGCTTTGCGCCTTTTGAAAGTCTCCTCGATGCCGGAATTGCCGTCGGGCTTGGGAGCGATTCGGTCGCAAGCAATAACCTCTGCGATATCCTGGAAGAAGCGCGGTTCGCTTCGCTTGCGGCACGAAACAGGCCGGGGTGCGAGCGGTTCATCGGGCCGCGAGAGATGCTCCGAGTTGCGACGCTCGGCGGTGCCGAAGCACTCGGATTGAATGATAAGATTGGCAGCCTCGAAGCGGGCAAGAAGGCGGATCTCGCTGTCATTTCGCTCGACGCTGCCGCACAAAATCCGATAGGCGACGTTGAGGCGGCTCTTGTGTTCTCAACCAGCGGCCGAGATACAATAGCGACCTACGTCAACGGCAAGCCTATTTATTCGCGACGGCCTTGACCTCACGCAGCAGGTCGTCGGCTGACCAGCGATTGCTCGGAAAAATTTTTGCCACCTTGCCCTCGCGGTCAATGACGGCAGTCACGAGCGAGTGGTTGAACTGGGCCTTGTCCTGCTCGTCGACCTCATATTTCAAGCCAAAGAAATCAGCTATCTTCCGAACTTCGGCGTCAGGCCCGACCGCCAGTTGCCAGACGGTGAAATCCGGCTTTTCGGGGTTGCCCAAATAGCCGATCCCGTATTCGCGGAGCTTCGCCGGAGTATCACGAGCCGGGTCGAATGAGATGCTCAACAGCCGGATCTTGTCTTTATTCTCGGCATCTGCGTTAAGCTTTAACGCCGCATCGCTGAAGTTGCGCGACATCTTGATGCAGAACTCCGGCAGTGGGCACTCGCGGTAGATGAACGTGACCGCAAGAACCTTACCCTTGTAATCGATAAGGCTGAAACGTTTTCCGTCCTGATCGGTTAGGGTAAAGTTCGGGACCTCTTTGCCGACCTGTTCGGGCTCTTTGATCTCGGGCTGCGGCATAT
>ERZ761607.5514-NODE-5514-length-10342-cov-4.572567_pt1 | contig 10342 bp, 10 predicted proteins | sample MGYA00511164_ERZ761607 | MGnify/ENA primary metagenome ERZ761607 (study PRJEB28899, sample SAMN02445080) | bioreactor sludge metagenome | biome: EBPR sludge | place: Australia: Brisbane, Thorneside Wastewater Treatment Plant | collected 2011-06-22 ...
AGTACATCAACGACCGCCACCTGCCCGACAAGGCCATCGACGTCATCGACGAGGCGGGCGCCGCGCAGCGCATCCTGGTGGCCTCCAAGCGCAAAAAGACCATCGGCAAGCACGAAATCGAGGAAATCGTCGCCAAGATCGCCCGCATTCCGCCGGCCAACGTCTCCAACGATGACCGCAGCAAGCTGCAAACCCTGGAGCGCGACCTCAAAAGCGTGGTGTTCGGCCAGGACAAAGCCCTGGAAGTGCTGGCCAGTGCCGTCAAGATGTCCCGCTCCGGCCTGGGCAAAGGCGACAAGCCCATTGGCTCCTTCCTGTTCAGCGGCCCCACCGGCGTCGGCAAGACCGAAGCGGCCAAACAGCTGGCCTACATCATGGGCATCGAGCTGATCCGCTTTGACATGTCTGAATACATGGAGCGCCACGCCGTCAGCCGCCTGATCGGCGCGCCGCCCGGCTATGTGGGCTTTGACCAGGGCGGCCTGCTGACCGAGGCCATCACCAAAAAGCCGCATGCCGTGCTGCTGCTGGACGAAATCGAAAAGGCCCACCCGGACATCTTCAACGTGCTGCTGCAGGTCATGGACCACGGCACGCTGACCGACAACAACGGCCGCAAGGCGGATTTCCGCAACGTCATCATCATCATGACGACCAACGCCGGCGCCGAAACCATGAACAAGGCCACCATCGGCTTCACCAATCCGCGGGTCGCCGGTGACGAAATGGCCGACATCAAGCGCCTGTTCACGCCCGAGTTCCGCAACCGGCTCGACGCCACGGTCAGCTTCAAGGCGCTGGACGAAGTGGTCATCCTGCGCGTGGTGGACAAATTCCTGCTGCAGCTGGAGACCCAGCTGGCGGAGAAGAAGGTCGAAGTCACCTTCACCGACAAGCTGCGCAAGTTCCTCGCCAAGAAAGGCTTCGACCCGCTCATGGGCGCGCGCCCCATGCAGCGCCTGATCCAGGACACCATCCGCAAGGCGCTGGCCGACGAACTGCTGTTCGGCCGCCTCACGGAAGGCGGGCGGCTATTGGTGGACCTGGACGAAAAGGACGAGGTGCTGCTGGACATCGAACCCCTGCCCAAGAAAGAAGGCAAAGGCACCCGCCAGGAGCCGGCCGAGCCCGAGCAGGCCACGGCGGGCTGAGACCCCACGCTCCCGCCCCTGAAAAACGCCGGCCCTGTGCCGGCGTTTTTTCGCTTCCTGGTGTGCCTTTTCCGTTTCCCTTCTATATAAAAACAATAGCGAATAATGACCATTTCACGATGGGTATGGGTCAAAAATTGCCCGAAAGCCTGCCCGCGGCCTGCGGTGGGCCTGCTATCCTGCCACCCATGAGCCTCTCCACCCCTGCGGCTGCCACCGCGCCGCTGCCCGCGACCCACACCTTCGTCTGGCACGACTACGAAACCTTCGGTGCCGACCCCCGGCGCGACCGGCCGGCGCAGTTTGCGGCCATCCGCACCGACGCCGAGCTGCGCGAAATCGGTGAGCCCGTCATGGCCTACTGCCAGCCCGCCACCGACTACCTGCCCGACCCCGACGCCTGCCTGATCACCGGCATCACCCCGCAGGAATGCCTGGCCAAAGGCGAGCCCGAGGCCACGTTTGCCACCCGCATCGAGCGCCTGCTGGCCGAGCCCGGCACCATCGGTGTGGGCTACAACACCATCCGGTTTGACGACGAATTCACCCGCCACCTGTTCTGGCGCAACCTGATCGACCCCTACGCCCGCGAGTGGCAAAACGGCTGCGGCCGCTGGGATTTGCTCGATGTGGTGCGCGCCACCTGGGCGTTGCGCCCCGAAGGCATCACCTGGCCCGAGCGGCCCGATGGCAGCGGCCCCAGCTTCAGGCTGGAGCACCTCACCGCCGCCAACGGTCTGGCGCACGAGGCCGCGCACGATGCGCTGTCAGACGTGCGCGCCACCGTGGCGCTGGCCCGGCTGATTCGCGACCGACAGCCCAAACTGTTCGACTTCTGCTTTGCGCTGCACCGCAAAGACCGGGTGGCGCAGGAGCTGGGCCTGCCCTGCGCGCCGGCACACGCGCGGCCGTTTGTGCACATCTCGGGCATGTTCCCCACCGAGCGCGGCTGCATCGCCATCATGTGGCCGCTGGCCAGCCACCCCACCAACAAGAACGAACTGATCGCCTGGGATCTGGCGCACGACCCCGGCGAACTCGCCAGCCTGGACGTGGCCACGCTGCGCCAGCGCCTGTTCACCCGCAGCGCCGACCTGCCCGAGGGCGTGGCCCGCCTGCCGGTGAAAACCATCCACCTGAACAAATCACCCGTCGTCATCGGCAACCTGAAGGTGCTGACGCCGGCGGTGCGGCAGCGCTGGGCCATCGACATCGACCGCCAGCTGGCCCACGCCGCCATCGCCCGCGACCTGTCGGACATGAGCGCGATCTGGCCCGAGGTCTTTCGCCGCCCCGCGCCCGAAGGCCCCACCGACGTGGAGCAAGACCTGTACGGCGGCTTTGTCGGCAACGCCGACCGCCGCCGCTTGAACCAGCTGCGCACCCTGACCCCGCCCGAACTGGCCCGCGCCCGCACCGGCTTTGACGACCCGCGCCTGGCCGAACTGCTGCTGCGCTGGCGCGCCCGCAACCACCCCGACACCCTGAACGCCGACGAAGCCGCCCACTGGCAAGCCCTGCGCGAAGCCCGCCTGCTGGCGGGCGAGGGCGGCGCCCGCACCCTGGCGCAACTTCAGGAGCGCCTGGACACCCTGGCCGAACAGGCGATGGAGCAGGGCGACGAACGCGCCGAAGCCATCCTGGGCGCGCTGGCCGACTGGGCAGAGCACCTGGGGGCGGATGTGGGGTGAGCGGGACGCCTGCGATACGCCGCACGAGTGGAGGTGACGACCTGCCATCCGCTGGCGTTGCTCGGTTAATGTATCTACAATAACATTGTGCTGATCACCTGCGACCCCGAAAAGCGCGAGAGGACCTTGGCTGACCGCGGCCTCGACTTTGAAGATGCACGTGTCGTTTTTGAAGGGGTGCATTTCGAAGTCGAAGATACCCGCCAGGACTACGGTGAACGGCGGCTGATCTGTTACGGCTTTTTGGGTGATCGGATGGTGGTTGTCGGATACACACCGCGTGGCGCGGCTCGCCACGTTTTCAGCATGAGGAAAGCCAATGACCGCGAGCAAGCGCGCATCGCCCCCCTCCTTGGGTTCTGATCTCACACGCGTGGCCGCCCACGCCATTCAGCAGGCGGAATACGAAGAACTTCCGGAGCTGACCGACGACATGCTCGTCCGAGGCGCGGTCAACAAGGGTGGGCGTCCCCGGTCGCCGAATCCGAAGCGGTTGATCTCGATTCGCCTCACCGAAGATGTCATTCAGCGCTGGCGGTCCACCGGGCCGGGCTGGCAGACACGCATGGCCGAAGCACTGGCCCGCTCCGCGCCGGCCGGCGGCTGAGCATCACGACCGCCGACCACGCTGAATCCACGCGGGGTGCAGCACAGGATGGCGCATGTGGGGTGAGCGGGACGCCGGTCTGCCGCCTCCCATTGGTTGCATGCGATGTTTTCAGCAAAAAACGGCCAATACCCAGCGTGGAAAGGTCATTGTTTGCTATGAAAACAGGACTGTTTTCGACGCCATCCGGGCTGCAGGCAAGCTGACACAGGGGTCCGCCAGCGCATCCAGCGGGCTGGTCGTGCCGCCGGCCGCCACCTTGAGCACGTGGGTGTAGATCATGGTGGTGGACACGTCCGAATGCCCCAGCAACTCCTGCACCGTTCTGATGTCTGTACCTGCTTGCAGCAAGTGGGTGGCGAACGAGTGACGCAAGGTGTGGACAGACACGTGTTTGGCAATGCCCGCCTGTATCACCGCCTTTTTCAGTTGCCGGTTCAGTCTTTCTTCAAACAAGTGGTGACGGCGCTCAATGCCCGTTTGCGGGTCCACAGACCGCTTGGCCGATGGAAACACCCAAAACCAGGCCCAGCTCTCACCCGCTCTGGGGTACTTGCGCTCCAGCGCATGAGGCAGATACACACCGCCGCGTCCGCTGGCCCGGTCCTGACCCCAAACGGCGCGAACCTGAACCAGCCGTGCCCGCAACCGGGAAACCAGTGCCCTGGGCAGCATCACCACGCGGTCTTTGTCGCCCTTGCCGCTGCGCACAATGATCGCGTGGCGGTCGAAATCCACATCCTTGACCCGTAAACCCAAGGCTTCGCGCAGGCGCAGTCCACTGCCGTAGAGCAAGGCCGCCAACAGTGCCTCGGTACCCGCCATGTGGGAAAGCAACGACTGAACCTCCTGCACCGTCAACACCACTGGAATCCGCTTGCGCTCCGGCGGTCGGCCAATCTGTTGCATCCAAGGCAACTCGATGCCCAGTACCTGCCGATACAAGAACAACAGTGCATTGAGCGCTTGCCGATGGGTTGCGGGCGAAACCTGCTTCTCGGTCGCCAACATCGTCAAAAGCCCTCGACCTCAGCTTGCCCCATGTCGCGCGGATGCCGAAATCCGCCGACGCTGCGTGCAGCCCACAAAACAAACGCTTTGGCCCAGTAGACATAAGCCTTCTCGGTCTGTAGGCTGTAGTGCAGGTAGCGAACCCGTTCGCGCACGTGATCGAGCAGCTTGATGGACCGGGGAGGTACCCAGTCAGGTTTGTCGGATCTGTTATACCTGTTCATGCATCCAGTATGATGCGTTACAGACTTGATTTCAAACACTTTTTGGGGGTGCCGTGCGACTTTGTTTAACGACCACGGTTGTGGGTATCCGGTGTTTGGTCAGATAAACCACAAGTTATGCCTACACAAATTACCGTCGTTACCATCGGGAATAAAAATGACAGAAAAAAAGGAAATAGTCGTAGTTGATGCCGGCCACCTCGTTTCACCAATCGGGGAACTCAATGCGCAGCTAGAGGGGTATCTGGTAAACGTTGGGCTCCCCGTGAGTGATGTTGTTGCTCCAATTGCTGAAAGAAAAAAGGTCATTGCACAACTCGCTGATGCTCTAGAAATCCTTCCACACGCTGATCGCGGAAAAGCCCACTATCTATCGCGTTTCACGATTGCGATTGCTGCCGGACTATTTGATGGTGCGTTGAATTATCTTTGGGACGAGACCGTCAGGGCTCTTCGTCGCCAAGTGATTAGTTTTGATATTCAGTATTTTTACTCAGTCGCTGAGAAAATCAGCTCCCGCTACAAGTCGCTATCAAAGTCAGAGGAAATCGATCAAGTCAGCGAACACGATCTATTGGAGGGGTGTCGCCGAATAGGGTTGGTAACTGATGTCAACTACCAAAGATTGGAGCATGTTAATTACATGCGCAATCATGCTAGCGCGGCCCACCCGAACGACAATGAAATCGATGGCTACGAAATGCTTGGATGGCTGACGGTATGTCTTAAACATGCCATCACCGCAGAGCCAGACCATTCTCTAATTTCCATTAAGCAACTTCTCCAAAACATCCGTACGGTAACTATCCCAAGCGGTGACTTTTCCGTAATCTGCGCTGATATAGCAAAACAACCGCAAGAGCGGATTGATGACTTCCTCTGGACGTTGTTTGGCATCTACACGGATAAAAAATCCGCTCAGCATGCTCGGGACAATATTGAGGGCATTAGTCCGTCCGTCTGGGATGCAGCAACCGAAGACAGAAAATATGAAATTGGCGCCAGATTTGGAATACTCCGAAAAAATGGTGAGGTCGCAAAGAAAGATGCATGCCAGAAGTTTTTGGAAGTGGTGGGTGGCCTCGCATACAAAGATGAAGACAGTCTTGCTGGCGAACTAATAGAGAAACTTGAAAATCTTTATCGTGCACACTTTGGGTCAAACAATTTCTACAACGAATATCCTCATGCAAAAGCGCTAAACGATAGCTTGCCCGCGACCGGGAAAGTCCCTCGTGCGGCGCGGGCAATGTGGGTCAAGGTGATTTCTATTTGCTATGTCGGCAACGGATATGGATACCGGCAAGGAGTTGATGAACAGGCCCTCCCGTACTACCAGACCTACGTAAATAATTTCACCGAAGGAGAGGCTGTCGAATTCATCAAGCTCTTTTTGGAGCCCGAGTTTGCAAGCCCGCTTTCACGAAGCACCCCAGATAAGCGAGCCCGCGATTTGGCAACGATACTAAAGGGAAAACACACAAATGTTCATTTGCAGCGAGCGCTCGATCTAGTCATTACCGCACCAGCGAAGACTTTGTATGGTCTCTACAACACGACAGACTTCAAGAATGTCGTGCCAAATCTTCCGGCCTAACAAATCGTTCCAGGGGACTCCGAAAAAGCTGCGCTTTTTCTCCGCCCCTGAACTCAAACGTTAAATTGCATGAACCCGCGATGCGTGTACTGCGGCAACCCGGCAAGTACGGGCGACCACGTACCGCCCAAGGCTTTGCTCGCAAGGCCGCTCCCCAACAACCTGTTGAAGGTTCGCTGTTGTTTGAGCTGCAATCGCGGGGCTTCCCTCGACGAGCAGTATTTTCTTGTGCTCGTAGGTCAGATCTCAACTTCGCCGCTTATTGCTGAGAAACTGGCACCGGGCGGCCAAATCGACCGAACGCTGTCACGATCCCCTGCGCTGGAGGAAAGGCTGCTGCAAGCGCTTTCCGTTGATGACGAGTCTGGTCGGATTCACATTCAACCAGAGCATGAGAGGGTCCATCGCGTCGTTGGAAAGATCGCAATCGGCCTCTTCGTACTTCGATATGGGTGGGCTCCATCGCCAGACTTTGTCGGCCCGGTGGGCGTCTACCCGTACAACATCCAAGACAGTCGGCCTCCGCACTACTTCATTTCCACGTTCACGGAGCGATTCAAGTCAAAACGGTGGCGTACAGTGCAGCGCGGCGTGTTCTCGTACATTTTCGTGAGGGATCCAAAGCACTCTGGCAAGGTCTGGTGTGTGATGGACCTCTACGACTGTCTATGGGCAGTCGTTCACCTTCCGAATCCCAAGTCAAGGAAGGTGAGGCTGGAGCCAAGTCGCTGGCTCTTTGACGAACTGCGCGAACCAGGGAAGGGCTACGCACATGCAACTTAACATGTCAATCGACACGGACACACACCTGCTTCGCCTTCGGCGCGCAGCTGTGCGCCGGTCATCTTCACGTTATGTTGCAGGGCCAATAGCATGAACGTTGCCTACAAATTCAAGATCTCGCCGCCCGCCAGTCCTTCGGTGGACAAGGCGTCGCCGCTGCCCGAAGAGTTGATTCCGTCAATCCCTCCTGCGTATTGGTCGATCCCGCCTCTTGGCATGATTGCCTTTCCAGGGTTTGCGTGCGTTAGCACGCAATCTCCAGTCACATTCGCTCACCCTGCCGGACACGCAGCTATAGTGACTGTGCGGTCTGTGGGCGGCAGCCCTACAGAGCAACAATCCGCTGAGGTTGTGGAAGCTTCTCGTAAGCAAGTTCAGGAGATCTTGAGCAACGTCATAGAAAGACACGGTGCTCCCAACGTTTCGAGCGATGAATTGGCCTTGTGGGAAGGCATCCGGCTTGTCCAGGTACGAGCCAATGTCCCTAGCTTCGCTGGACCACGCTATTTTTTTCTCTACGCCGCAATAAGCCCAATAGGACACTTAGCGCTAATCACAGTTGAAGGTCCCGGCGCCCCCTCTGAAATGGCGATCAAACTCGATCCAATAGTCAAGGCGGTGCGCTTTGCAACATAACAGGTCGGCTCAGAGGCGACGGCCTTGGGCCGCGCCTGGCCTCCAACGTTAGGCCCCACAATCGCGCCCGACATGAAATCCCTTGTAGCCGTCGACGCAGCGACCGAGAAGTTCCGAGGGTGCGCCGGTTCAGGTCGGTGGACCCTCTGCGTCGGCGCAGGACTGTCACGGGGCATCGCCCCGACTTGGTTTGACCTGACGCTGCGCATCATCAATGAGGTCTTCTCTGCAAGCTACTCCGCTGAGCAATTCGACAAGCTCGTTGCAGACACCGGTTGGAGCCTCGACGCATGGATCCAGGCAGGCGCAAATGACTACAAGCTGCGCGGCAAGACCGACGAAGAGTTCACAGACCTCATCGAGTCAATTCTGTACGCAGACCTGCGCAAGGCGGCTTCGGGTCTTCCTCTGGAACGCTACCTGATTCAGGTCCTCAATGACGCACGCACAACACCCCGCGCGCGTGTACTTGAGGTTTGCGAGTTTCTTGAGTCCAGATTCTCCCAGGCATCGGTTCTTGGAGTCGCCCGATTTCTTATCGCGGCAGCAAAGGCTGGCAAGGCACCCTACTCTGTGATTACGTTCAATGCAGATACCCTGCTTGAGACATTAATTGATCTTCTTCTGCGCCGCGATCACTACTTGGGACCTGGGCCCTATGGTCATCCTGACTACTTCTACAAACCCGTTCGACGCCCCCAAGATATAAGTAGCGAGAAGACGTTCGTATTTCATTGTCACGGAACGATCATGCCGCGATCGGCCAATGCCAACGAGGGTCCATCCGACGGGCGGGATCGACTCGTATTCTTGGAGCGGGAGTACCTTCGGATCGCATCCACGTCTGCTTCGTGGCCAGAGACGCTGTTTCAGTTCCACTCACAGACAACTCGAATGCTGTTTGTAGGACTATCTATGTCCGATGCAAACATAAGGCGCTGGATGTCTTCAGCCAACGACTCTGTTGCCCGCGACTATGAGCTTCTTGGCAAGGGGCAGCGCGTCAACCCGCAGCACTTGTGGTTCACGCGAAAGCCAATGGATGAAAGTCTGGCGCGACTGAGGCTTGTCTCTCTACTTCACCTGGGCATCCGCCCAGCGTGGATTGACGACTGGCCGCAAATCGAGCATGCCCTGTCAAATGTCCTTGGCCTGCCAAGTGGGGCCTAACCCCTCGCTCGAGCGGACCACCACCGGCTACGCAGCTTGGCCCTTCCATGGCCAGCCGGTACATTGTCCATTCCAGGGCCAAGCCGCTCCGCCGGTGGCGGCCCGCTCAGCTCGAACGTTAACCAGCAGCCATGACCCATATGTCGCGAAGAAGCATAGTTGTCGGAACAGCAGCGCTTCTCCTTTCGAAACTACCAGAGGCGGCGACAAGCACCGCTGGTTTCGGCGAGGTTGTCGCACGCGCTGTATTTCGTGGCCGAGATTCGCATTGGCAGATCACACTCACAGATAAGTACGCGGCAAAGTACTCGGCACAGTTGAGTGGCATCGCGGCCGGGTCGCTTTCGGGTGACTTTCGGTTCTACGACACGGAATTCGCAGATAAGGCGCAAGTCCAGAGATTTCTGAAACTCCCTCGGAGCATCTCTTCGCCTTCACCCTCAATTCATCCCAATAGCTATGAGATCGCTGTAAAGAACGTCGCAACGAACGCGTTCCATGAAGTTGTAGTCTTGTTCAACAGCGATATGCCTCCGTCTGAGAATCTGGTTCTATTTTTCAGCATTTGGCGGAACATCTGGAGCGGCGTTCCCGGCTATCCACGCGCGCCGGGGCAGTATGCTGGTTAACAAGTCGGCCCAGAGGCGACGGCCTACGGCCTCACCTGGCCTCCAACGTTAGACCTCAATGCGCGTTCATTACCTCACAGGCTCGCAATACGCACTCAGCAACATTGCACTGCGTCGGATAAAGATTTCCAGGTTCTCGGATCTGAATGATCCTTTCGAGTTACTGGCTGTGGATCTTTCCGACAGGCAGCATCGCGCCGCTATTCGTGCGACGAAGGAAGAATTGAACAAAAATCATGGCCTCATCTGCTTCAGCAAGTCTTGGAGTAACCCAGTACTTTGGGGGCACTATGCTGAAAGGCACACTGGCATCTGCCTTAGCTTTGATGTACCCGTTCAACTGCTCGCGGAAGTTATTTACGCTGAAAGCCCAATGAAAATCAGCATTGACCCCGAGACAAATCGCCCGCGGCTTACCGAACGGGTTATGAACCGACTACTCCGAACCAAGTTCTCAGACTGGCAGTACGAAGATGAGATGCGGCTATTTGTAGGTCTAGACCACGAGACCGTCGAGTCCGGCTGCTACTTCTATTCATTCTCTGACGACCTTATTCTGCGCGAGGTCGTTCTGGGCCCAAGGTGTGAAATCCCAATTGAGGGCGTTCGAAAGCTAGTCGCAACATTTGATCATCCAGTACAAGTTCTCAAATCGCGCATCGCTTTCAGTAGTTTTCGAGTTATCAAGAACAGGTCGGCGAGTCGTGAGGTCTAACATGGCGCTCGACCTCGCTCCCTTCGGTCGCTGGACGCTGCGCAATGAAGCCGCGCAGCGCCGGTCAGCTCTACGTTAGGCATCACAAACCAGCATAGGCATGACCAAAGCAAGCATCTACCAGCGGT
>ERZ761607.5516-NODE-5516-length-10340-cov-3.754789_pt1 | contig 10340 bp, 12 predicted proteins | sample MGYA00511164_ERZ761607 | MGnify/ENA primary metagenome ERZ761607 (study PRJEB28899, sample SAMN02445080) | bioreactor sludge metagenome | biome: EBPR sludge | place: Australia: Brisbane, Thorneside Wastewater Treatment Plant | collected 2011-06-22 ...
TGATCAAGCCGGGCCAGTACGTGCGGGTGGTGTCCGACTCGAACCCTAAAGCCGGCGGCCTGGACAAACACGGCCGCAAACTCGGCGTGGTGGAGACGCTGCCGATACCGTTCGATCAGTTGTTGCGCATCCCCTACCTCGGCAAGGTCATTCCGGCGGTGGACGTGAACAAGAAGCTGATCAAGGAAGGGCTGGTCGACATCCACTACCGGGATCTCTCAGGACGCACCGACCGCGCAGAAGCGTACGACCAGGCGCGGGCCGTCGCGCGGGCGCGAGGCGAAGGCATCTGGTCGGCGGAGGCACGGAAGGCCCTGCCGTGGGTCGGCACCGAGAAGACCAGCGCCGAACGCCGGGCCGAGGCGTTCCGGCGCAGCACCGGGCGCACCTTGCCGGAGGAACAGGTCGGACCATGGACGCAGGCGTTGGGCCTTGGTCTGATGACCACCGGCAACGCCGGGGTTTTCGGGGCGATGCCGAAATCCGGCAGCGGACTGGCCCAGACCTACAACGCGGTGCTCGCGGCGTTGGGGGCCGTGCAGTACAACGAGCAGGCGCGGCGGGCCGCGAAACGCAAGGCGAAGCGGCCGAGCGGGATCAAAACCGACTACGACCGGCGGGTGGAAGAAGCGTTGCGGTCGATGAGCAACTGATCCTAGCGGGTCGGATACACGATGATCGGTTCGTTGTTCCACCGGTTTTCACTGTCGACCCCACCCCACGGTTGTTCGTCACGCAACGCCTGAAGCCGCTCGCGGTATTCCTCTTCACTGAGCTGGCCGTCCTGCCGCTGCAGGTACAAGGCATGGTGACGATCCTGCATCGACGTGGTGCATCCGACGCCGAGCAGGAAAAGCACGGCCAGGGCCGTGCGCGAAAGCAACCGTGTGCTTGTCATCGGGCGCATGTTCGTCGAAGTGGAAGACGGAGAGAAGTGCTTTTCTTGCCCATTGATAATTGATTCTCGATAGTGCGGTCATCGTAAGGAGACCACTATGGAGAAACAACCTGATCGTACGCCTGAACCGGAATCGAAGCTGGACCTCGCCCAGGTGAAGTCGATGCTCGATCTGCCCGCGACCGCCACCGATATCGAACTGATCACCGTGCTGGTGAACCTGGTCGCCAACCTGCAGGAGAAGTACGAAGGGCTTCTCGCCGATGCGGTGGCCATGGAGGACAAGCTGACCAACCGCGACCTGGCCGACTACGCCGATGTGGTCGACGAGGCGACCAGCCCGTTCTGGAAGGAACAGTTGCTGACCAACCGCTCGGTGGCGCTGGAGGCGTTGAACGCACTGCGCGCCCGGCTGGCCCCGCCTGCCCCGCCGGCCGAACCGCCTCCCGATACCCGGACCATCCCTCTGCGCAACCGGCTGGCCGCGGTTGATCGCCCCGTCGAGACCCTCGCCTCCGGCACCGTGCCGCTGGACGCGTCGGAAGCGGTGAAGATCCGCAACCGCGCCCACGAGATCGCCAAGGCCGATGGCGTCCCGTTCCTGATCGCCTTCTCCCGTGCCGAGAAAGAATTTTCCAAGGAGTAACCATGAGCCAGACGAATGTGCAACTCGGGCCGGTAGTCCTGCCCGCCGCTGAAGACCTGACCGGCAAGGAAGGCTTGCTGGTGAAAGTGATTGATGCCTCCGGGGTGGCGAAGTTCGCCCTGCCCGATGCCGCCTCCGACCTCGCCCTGTATGTCCTGACCTCGGGCGATACGGCGGGCAAAAGCGTGTCGGCGCTGCCGCTGTCGCCGGACCGCAATGTGCGCCTGCGCCTGAACGGCACCTGCGTGCCCGGCGACGTGCTGGTGCTGGAAACGCCCGACGGCACCAACGACGGCAAAGTGAAGAAACTGCCGTCTGCCGCGGGCACCTACCGCGGCCTGGCCATCGCCGAGCAGAGCGGCGTGGATGAACAACTGATCAAAGCCCGGCCGGCCATGGTCGGCCTCATCACCGTGACTGAATAAGGAGCCTCGTATGAACCGTCTCGCCCAATTCTCCAGCAATCCGACCCTGCGCGAATACGCCCAAGGCGTCGCCCAGGATTCCATCCAGCCGATCGCCAACTTCCTAGCCCCGACCGTGCCGGTGTCCCGCATGAACGGCCGGTACAAGGTCTATACCGAGAAGAACCGCTTCCGGATCCCCGATACCCTGCGTGCGGTGGGCGGCCAGGCCACCCAGCTTCGTTTCGAAGCGACCGACAACGCCTACAACTGCGAGCCCCATGCGCTCGATTATCCGGTGGACAACCTGGAGCAGTTGGAGGGCGCCGAGATCATGGACGTGCTCCGGGAAGGCGCGACCGCGGTGGCCGAAGTGGCCGCGTTGTCGCACGAGAAGAAGGTCATCGATCTGGCGCTGGACGCCGTCGGCGCGGGCACCAACAAGACCTGGAACAGCTCCGCCGATCCGGTGGCCGACATCGACGAGGCCATCCTGACCGTGATCAAGAACGCGACCTACGGTTCGTTCATGAACGTGGGCGTGCTGTTCGGCGCGAACGCCTTCCGGATCTTCAAGAACTCGGAGAAGGTGCGCGGCCGTTTCGTGACCGGCAAGGGCGGCGCGAGCCTAGCCGTCCCGAACGAGGACATCGCCAGCCAGCTCTTCATGGGCAAACCCGAGGTGAAGACCAGCTTCATGGTCTTCGACAACAACCCCGAGGGCAAGGCGGCGGACATGAAGTTCCTGCTCGATAACGCGATCCTGATCTTCGCCCGCAAGTCGAACCCGACCACCCGCGATCCGTCGTTCATGAAGACGTTCCGGCTGATGAGCCGGCACATGGTGCCGGGCAGCTACGTCCGCGACGACGGCCGCGTGGAAGTGGCGAAGTTCGATTGGTCGGAGGATGTCCGGGTGACCAACGCGACCGCGGCCATCCGCTACAACATTGCCGCGAGTTGACCATGATTCCGTTGCCGTGGTGAGGACCGCGAGGTTCTCACCGGAGAACCGCCATGATCTGGGTTGAAATCACCTTGGCCGATGTGATCGCGCACCTGCCGACCGACATCAAGGCCCGCCACGATGAGTGGCTGGCCATGTTTCCGGAGAAGGCGGGACGGCTGGCCACGTTGACCGACAACACCGTGCGGGAGTTCCGGGATGCCATCAAGAGCAACCCGGCGAACGTGGTGGATCCACGGGAATCCTTCCTGCCCCAGTCGGCGGTGCGCCATGCCGAAAGCATCATCATCTTCAACCTGGCCATGGAGATGGGCGTGGACATCGATTCGGCGGGCAACTCGGCGCGGACCAGCGCCGACGTGTTCCTGCGGCAGATTCCGTATGGCCGGTGGAACACCACCACCGAAGGCGATACGTCGCTGCCCAGCCCCCGGTTTACCGTGCCGGAGCGGGCCGATGTGATCGGCCGGGCCCTGCCGGTGTTCGCCGCGTTGGTGCTGGTGGCCTCGACCTCGTTCGGCGGGTGGATCAAGTCCGGCTCGACCATGCTGGATACCGGCGTCGGGGTGACCTATGCCCCGAGTGCGTACACGAACATCTCGACGACGCTGTTCGGCCATCTGTTCGGGATCAACGCGGCGATGGTGTCGATCCATGACCGCCTGGCGTCGCCGGCCACGTTGGGCACCGGCTATGTGCTGCGCACCGGGGGTGCGATGAGCGGTCCGCTGGTGGTGCCGCAAATCCGGGGCGTGGACCATGTCCCGTTGGTCATCGAGGCGGGCAATGGCAGCAGTGCGCCGCCGCACCTGTACCTGCGCGCCGGCACCAATGCCACCGGCCGGGGCACGATCTACCTGTCTTCGTCGTCGCTGCAGTCCGAACCGGAGTACGAGCTGTACATCCGGGGCGGGTATTCGCCGTTCCAGGGCAAAAACGTGGTGCTGGAGGGCGGCGATGCCGGGGGCAACAACCCGCGCGGCCGGGTGGAACTGCGCGGCCAGGCGATCCTGACCGGGGTGAACAACAACCCGGCCCGCTTCTGGATGTCCACCAACTCGTATATCGCGGCCTTGGGCAGCCTGACCTCGTTGTACTTCGTGGTGCTGCAACCGCCGTCCACCAACCGGATCGACCTGTGAAAATCCTGATCACCATGCTGTTGCTGTTGGCCCTGGGCGCCCGCGCCGAGGTGGTGACCGCGTCGACGGTGGGTCATGTCGTGGCGTTCACCAACGACCAGAGTCATAGCGTGTGGACGCCGAGCGCGTTGCTGTTCAGCCGTGAACCGACCGAGCCGGTTGAACTGGCGGTGTACCGGTACGGCAACGAGCAGCAGGTGTTGCTGGGCCGGGTGTCCGCCACCGCGACGAACCTGACCTGGCTGCCCCGGGCCCGCTATGTGTTCGGCACCGGGTCGTCGCTGGTCGTGGTGTCGTCGGTCAGCAATTTCACCGTTCAACTGCATCGGGGGCCGTTCCATGATTAAGACCTTTGGCGTGTGGCTGTTGCTGATGGGATGGGCCTATGCCGATACCTGGCTGATCGGGGGTCAGTCGGGGTCCGAGGGTTCGGCGTCGCTGGACCCGGATGCGCCGCTGATCCTGAACTACGATGCCGTGGCCTCGAACCACGCGGTGAACCTGCGCACGGTGGAGGCGCTGATGCGGACCGATCAGGAAGCCCGGACGCTGGTCGCGACCGGCGGGGTGTTGTGGGTGGACCGTGCCTACGGCCACCACTTCTGGCATACCGCGACCGCGGCCGTGACCGTGGCGGTGGCCGGCCGCACCGACACCAACCAGTACGAGCTCCTGGTGCTGCATCTGTTGGCCCAAGACGTGACCGTGTCTTTGGTGACGAACCACCTCGACGCGGCGAGTTTGTCCCGGCTGGATGTCAGCTCGAACGAGTTGTTCAGCTTGCTGCTGGTCGGTCCGGTCGGCCAGCCCGACTGGTTCATCACCGACCACCACCGATCGTTGGCGGTGCCGTCCCTGTTTTCCGCCGTGTTGCCCGGCCTGACCAACGGCTTGGTGTTTTATACCGGGTTCGAGGGATCGGCCCACGACCGGACCGGGCTTCAGGCCATCCGGTTGACCAATACCACCGACGGTGCGGGGCTGTCCTTCGCCGCCGGCGTGGTGGGTCAGGCGGCTTGGTTCTCGGCGACCAACCGCACCTACCTGGCCTACACCAACCATCCGGTGGCCGCCTTGGCCCCGCTGTGGGCCAACGGCAACGGGTTCACCCTGGCTTACTGGGAGTACAAGGAGCCCTTGGCCGGGGATTTCATCGATGTGGTGCTGATGGGTCCGCTGGACGGGGACGGTCCCGGCCACGATGACCTGTTCGGGGGCGTGAACCAGGATCTGGCGGTGATGCACTACGTCGACGACGAGTACCTGCTCAGCCGTGGCGGCACCGCGTGGTGGTTGGAGGAACCGGCGGTGGCCGAGGTCTGGGTGCACTGGGTGTTCACCTTCACCGAGGACGGCTTCGCCACGGTGTACCGCAACGGGGTGTACCAGGAGGCGACGGAACTGACCCTCGGCTCCGAGGCCACCGGCCATTTTGTCCTCGGGAATACCTACGAGTACGCCCACTGGTCCTACAACGGCTGGTTGGACGAGGTGGGTATGTGGAACCGGGTGTTGTCCGAACTCGAAATCCAGGCGCTCTACAACCACGGCGCGGGCCGAGCGCTGTTTCCGTGAGGGGGTTATGATCCGACTTTTACTGCTGGCAGGGCTGGTTTCCGGGCAGGCGCACGCGGCGTTTTTCGATCCGGTGCGGGTGCAACCGGTGCGGGAACTCCCCGCGACCTTGGCGGTGGAGGACCGGGTGATCGCGAATCCCGGTTGGTCCGATTTCTATGCGGCCGGGTGGCGCAAAATCCTGAAGGCACCGCGCAGCGGCACACTGGACGAGACCGCCCGGTCCATTCCCACCGTGGTGGGTTATGTCCCGGCGACCAACGCGGCCGGCGAGGTGTGGTTGCGCGAGCTGGTTCAGGTGGTGCAGCGGCCCCGTTTTGTCGAGCAGGAGGCGGCGTTGAACCTCGCCTGGCCGTTGCTGGATACGCATCCGGCTACCAACGACATTCCGTCGTACGGCATGACCTACCGGTTGCGCGGGTATCCGGTGACCTGGTGGGTGGTGCGCCAGGGCGACCTGGAGTCGACCCAGCTTTCCGCCCACGACGAGCAGGGACGGCCGATCTACCGGTCACGCAATCTGGGCAGTGGGCAGGAGCGGACCATCCATGTCGGGGCGCTGGAGGCGGCGGCCCGGACCGCGGTCGCGCCGTTGCTCGAGGACCTTGCCGACGAGGAGCGGGCCGCGATGGTCGCCTTGTACCCCGCATGGTCGGCGGGTCAGGCGCTGCGCAGCGGCGTCATCGTGCAGTACGGCGGCGACTTGTACCGGGTGGTGCAGGCCCATACCACCCAGGCGGATTGGACGCCGCCGGCTGTGCCCGCGTTGTTTGCGCGGATCGCCCCTCCGAATGTGGTGGCCGCGTGGGTGCAACCGACCGGTGGGCATGATGCCTATGCGCTGGGTGCGGTGGTTTCCCACAACGGTTCGGTGTGGGAGTCCACCGTGAACGCGAACGTGTGGGCACCCGGCGTGTTTGGTTGGACCCAACGTTGAGGTACCCATGCCCCCTACCCCCGATAGCTGCAAGGAACGCCACGACCGGTTGGAAGAGACGATTTTCAACGAGGTCCGGCACATCCGCGAGACCCTGTCCCGGATCGAACAGCAGGTGATCTCGACCAACGGAAGGGTGTCGAGCCTGGAGAAGTGGAAGTACGGGTTGTTGTGTTCGGTGGCCACGTTGGCCGCGACGAAATGGCCGGAGTTGAAGGTGCTGTTGGGCATCTTTTCGTGAAAGGAGTCCCCATGAAACGTGCGATCGGTGAGACCAAGTCGAAGACGAATGCCCGGCGCAAGCCGACCGAGGCGGCCCGGTACTATCCGGTCTACCTGCGGGTGGACGGCGAGGTGCTCGGGCTGATGTTCACCCCGAACCAACTGAAAATTGCCGCCGCGCGGTGGCAGCGCAACCCCGAGGACCGGCCGTCGCCGTCGTGGCTGCGTGAACTCCGGGATCTGATCCGCTAACCCGAAAGGAAACCCCATGAAACCCCTGCTTGCCTTGCTGCCGCTTTCGTTGCTGACCGGTTGTGCCGCCTTTGGACCGAACGGCCTGCGGTTGGTCGAACCGCCGGTGAAGAACATCGATGTCGCCGAGTTGTCGGCGAACCTGCCGCCCGACAAGGCGTTGTTGTTCCAGTACCGCCATACCTCGATCGAACCGGATTCCGCGACCAGCGTGGACAATGCCGCAACCATGACGCCGGCGGCCATGAAGGACCTGATCGGGTTCGGGGCCGGGTTGGGCGGTGATCTGGGGGCCTATGCGGTGGTGAAGGCGGCCATCGAGAAGAACCGGGACATCGAGACCTTGGTAGTCATCGCCGATTCCGAGGACGTGGTGCGGTTGCGCGCCTCCGACAATGCGGCGAAGCTTGGTCCGAGCCAGCAGTCGCTGGATGTGGTGAACCGTGTGGAGATGGTGGAACCAGTCGTCATCACCAACCGGGTGGTGGTGGTGACCAATTCCCCGCCGCTGGTGGCGGAACCGTTGTATCCCACCAATACTCCGACATCCGAAGAGGCTTTCTTCCGGGACCTGACCTGGTTGCGCTCGGACACCACGGGGCCCGAGGCCAAGGTGACCAAGCAGCTGGCCTTGAAATCCATCTCGCCGGCGGGGATCCGCTTCGAGGCGGATTCGCTGGCCGACTGGGGCAACGCAGAATTAGTCGGGGTCATGTGTATTGCCGTGCAGCGTAGTGGTCGCTGGGAGGGCGGCAAGTTCGATCATGTCCGGGCTGATACCACTTCCCGGGACTTTAATAACGTATGCGGCTACATCAATGTCTGCCCCCGTTCTGGGGAACCCGTCCGGTTCTGGCTGTTGTCGTATGACGGCCGCCAGGCCTCCAACGTCATCGACGTCAACTGGCCGTAGGAAGAACCATCTTGCAACCAGCCACAGCAAGGTAATCCTTATGGCTTGCCTGTTCATTGGTCGCCTGGTCACGACAAGCGCCGGTAAACGCTTTCGATGGAAGCTCACCGAACCTTTCGGTTTTGTTCATTCGCGAGGACGCATCGACGTTCCGGAGGGCTTTGAAACAGACTTCGCCAGCGTTCCGAGGATATTTTGGAGCATTTTGCCCCTGACCGATGCCCAGTACGATCAGGCGTCTGTCATTCATGACTATGCCGTGCGCAATCGCCGGATACTGGGACTACGCCTCGTAGACTGTCACCGAATCTTCTACGAGGCCATGCGGTGCGCTGGAGTACCTCGATTCAGGGCAAATGTCATGTTCCGGGCCGTGTGGTGTTTTAACTGGATCGCCATTTCTATTAGAAATGCGGTGCGGTGAAAACGGAAAGACTATTTTCCGTCATACTCCTCTATTGCCCTTCTTACGTCATCAGCGCCAACAGCATGCGGAGCATTGGGTGATTCAAAAGATTTGACCTTAACGTATGTAGCTACAATCTCTACTAGATCAACTATGGTAGCCGGCAATACCGGCTGAAGTTTTTTTCTTTCCGCCAATATATTTTCAATCTCAGCAATTGCATCAGCCGCAAAATTAAGATGCTGTATGAACCCGATACGCTCGACCCAGGCTTTCGTTATTGCATGACAATCCATCTTGTTTAGTCCATCGACACTTACCACATTGAATCTACCGGACAAATAACCGTTTTGATTCATTAACGACTGCCAGAATTCTGCTGTCGTTGTAACAATAGTGGGAGGGGTATTGCTCGACAAATGCTTGTCCAGTCGAGCGAGCGTATTTTCAGGCCTTAAATGTGGTGGTAGCAGACCACTAAGATCGTCAATGACAAGAATGATATCTTGGTTATGCCGAAAATTGTCGTACAAATAATCCAGGCGATTAGCAACTTCGGATTCGTTCCGGCAATTAGCCGCAATATCAGTTCCATGCAACTCGAGAATTTCAAATTGGTTTAATTGTTCATTCCGTTGTTTCTTAGCCAATTCTTTTGCCAATCCTTCCACCAATGCAGTTTTTCCAATTCCATTTGGTCCAACAATCGCAACATTGCGTTTTTGCGTACGGCTTAACGAACGGATTATGGTATCAATTTCCTGCTTTCGTCCAATAAACGGAGCAAGCATGTCTCTTTCTGCCATATCGGTAAGGTTTCGTCCAAACCACTTAGTGTGCTTTCCTCTGCGAGCTTTGACATCATTGGTTACTTCCCATTTGGCTTCTTTGGAGCTTGGCCTCCCCTTAAACTTTTTGACGCCATCGACATTCATCCCGCCAGTTTCATGTAGCGCCTCGGTAAGCTCCACAGCGGACATGATGGTTCCGCCATTGACCGTAACTTTTTCTGCCGCCATAGCAAAAAGCTGTCGCGACTCATCCGATCGATGTAGCATCGCGATTTCGCCACGAGACTGGCCACCATCACGTATCGTTGAGCGAAGCCCTCGTCGGAACTTAGTGATATCTTCAATCGTCATTTCAAGATATTGTCGAATTCGTTTTGCGACATCGGCAATCTGTTGTTGTTCGTTAAGCGGTATTGGAACGTCATTTAGCTGCTTGATGAAATTACTATCGATCAGCTTTAATATGCCGAGAAAGAAGTGGACGGGGCGGATTTGATAATCACCCGCCATGTTTGCCTCCGTATTGGCAATCGCCCATACGAACTGTGTTGAATTGTCGATATGCACTTTCATGCTAAACTGAGTGTATTCATCGCGGAATTAATTCAATGGTCACCGTGCGATTTTTGAGTTTGGCTTCGTAGTCAATCTCCTCGTACGGTGGGGCTGGTTCCATGGACATGTCTCCCAGAGGGGCATATACGGGCAATCCAGCTTTGGACAATATGTTTGCCGCCGTCACCGCTCGATCGAGAGCCAGCTCCCGGTTGTTTGCATATAAACTGTTGGGTGACATCGGATCACTGTCGGTATGCCCATGAATAACAACCCACACATTAGAAATGATCGATTGTAATGCTGTAGACAAACGTTGCAGTCGTTCAGTAGCTGTTTGATTTAGTTCACACCGATAAGTAAATATGCCTTCACTTGGCACGACAAGAACGCTATCGCCATTTTCTCTTGTTGTGAATCCATCGACCGCGGGCAGTTCGATAGATTTCTTTTGATGGGTGGTTGTTTCTACAGCGGGCGTTTCATTTATTACTTCGGGTATGCCTGACGTTAACTCGGTTATATTCGAATTGGTTGCCTCAGCAACGGTCTCGTGTTCGCCGAGTTGCAACTGTTCAGCATTCTGTTCCATTGCCACTGTGTTTTCCACGGCACCATTTCCAGACGACTCC
>ERZ761607.5519-NODE-5519-length-10332-cov-5.191496_pt1 | contig 10332 bp, 10 predicted proteins | sample MGYA00511164_ERZ761607 | MGnify/ENA primary metagenome ERZ761607 (study PRJEB28899, sample SAMN02445080) | bioreactor sludge metagenome | biome: EBPR sludge | place: Australia: Brisbane, Thorneside Wastewater Treatment Plant | collected 2011-06-22 ...
GGGTCTCCTGGGGAACGAAGGGACCTTGCGGCCTTGTGCAGCGCCGCAGGGTCCCGAAGACGGAGACCCTGCGGGGGGAGGTGTTGGGTCTCTTGAAGAGGACCCTGCCGGGGCGAGCGGTACTTTCCCTGCGCGCTCCGCATCGCTGCCCATGTTCCCTCGCAGCCTTCCACCCTTCGTCCTCCTGGGGCTGCTCGCCGCCTGCAACGCGCAGGAGGCCCCGCCTGCGGCCGGTGCCATGGCACCAGCGGCCGCCGCGCCCCTGGGCGAACCCGCAAGGACCCTGGGCACCAAGCTGGACTGGGTCTTCCAGGACAGCCGCGGCGACCTCTGGATCGCCAGCAACGGGCAGGGCGTGTACCACTGCACCGACAGCAGCCTCCGGCACATCACCACCAAGCACGGCCTGTGCAGCGATCATGTGTGGAAGATCGAGCAGGATGCGAACGGGGCCCTGTGGTTCACCACGCCCAAGGGCTTCTGCCGCCTGGACGAACGGGGCTTCGCGGACCTCACCCCCATCATCCGCAACGCGCCGCGGGTGCCGGTGCGCCCCGCCCCGGGCGACCTGTACTTCGCGCATGAGGGCGGCATCTGCCAGTACAACGGCCGCTCCTTCGTCAACTTCACCATCACCCCGCCGGACTATCGGCCCGAGGCCAACAACGCCTCACGGCCCTACAGCGTGTACTGCTGGCTGCAGGACCGCGCGGGCAACGTGTGGTTCGGCACCGAACAGAAAGGGGTGTGCCGCTTCGATGGGCGCAGCACCACCTGGTTCAGCGAAGCAGGCCTCAGCGATGCCGCGGTGCGCTGCATCTTCCAGGACCGCGCGGGCCACCTCTGGTTCGGCAACAACGGCGCGGGGCTCTTCCGCTACGATGGGCACACCCTCACCAACCTCACCGAGGCCCGCGGCCTGGGCAACCCCGCCTTCCTGAAGGAGCACCGGGTGGCGGACGATCCCGTCTCCCTGGCGCGGGTGTGGACCCTGAGCGACGATGCCGCAGGCCAGCTCTGGGTCGGCACCATCGATGCCGGCCTGTGGACGCTGGCCGGTGAGGAGCTGGTGCAGCACACCACCGCGCATGGCCTGCCCGGCAATTCCATCTGGATGATGGCCAAGGCACAGGGCGGCGGCCATTGGGTCATCACCGATGGCACCGCCATCAGCCGCAGCGATGGGCAGGGGTTCACGCCCCTGCGGTTCCGGTAGGCCTGTTCAACCTCTAAACCTCCGCAGGGTCTCCTGAGGAACGAAGGGACCCTGCGGCCTTGTGCGGCGCCGCAGGGTCCCGAAGACGGAGACCCTGCGGAAGTCCAGGACTTGCAGGGTGGGAGGGCAGGGGCCGCCTCGAGAGCCCTTGCCGAGGCTTGAGGAAGATCCTTGTGGGGTCCATCGTCACGCGGTGCACCGCTCCGTCCGCGCTCAACGCACCAGGGTCACGTGCCCGGTGCGTGCGCGATGCTGCACAGCCTTGCCATCATGCCACGCGTAGTTGAGGTCGTAGGCCAGCACCGTGGATGGCAGGGGCACTCCCTGCACGGTGCCGTCCCAGACCGAGGTGGGATCGGCAAGGTGAAGCAGGGGGCTTCCCCAGCGGTCGTACACCACGAGCTGGTAGTCCAGCAGCGCGCACTCAAAGGCCGGTCCCCACTGGTCGTTGATGCCGTCGCCATTCGGGGTGAAGGCGTTGGGGATGAAGAAGGGGCACCGGCAATCGCGCGTCTGGACCAGGAGTGAATCGCTCGCCAGGCAGCCGTTGGTCCATTGCACATCCACGCGGACGAGCCCATCCCGGCTGGCGGTATGGCTGCTGTCCTGTGAGCCATCCTGCCAGCGGATGGAAACGGCATCCGCGGCGTCGATCCGCAGCCGCACGCTGTCGCCCTCACAGAGCGCCAGGTCCGGACCGAGTTCGATGGTGCGCGCATCGATCGTCACCCGCACCGTATCGAACAAGGTGGTGCAGGGCAGGATCACCTGCACCGCGTACAGGCCGCTGGTATCGACCACGATGGAGGGGCCGGTGGCGCCGGTGCTCCACAGGTATTGCGCCGCATGGAACGGATGCTGCCATACGGCTTGGAGGGTCATGGAGGCCGCACCGCACAGCATGGTGTCGGTGAGCGCGATCGGGTCCAGGGGGGCGGGTGCCGGGTAGTTGTCCCAGTGGTTCGGCAGGCCCCAGGTGCCGATGCCCGGTGCGATCGAGGCGAAGGCATGCTCCACCGTGCAACCGGTGCCCACCACATCCGGCTGCGCGATGCGCGTGATGTACTGGGCGCCATCCAGCCGCGCCGCATAGATCCTACCCTCGTGGCGCTGCAGGGTGCCGATGGCGGGGCTGTTCACCGTGGCCACCTCCTGTTCGCTGGCCATGGGGTCCGCCGCGCCCAGGTCGTATTGCAGGATCGCGCTGTAGGCGATGCCGCCCAGCAGCCCATGGTCCGATCGATAGAGCAGCCGCCCGTTGGGCGAGAAGCAGACCCCATAAGGACGGATCACATCCTGCGGGCCCGGTACGCGTGTGTCTGCGAAGGCATCCGTGAGCGTTCCCGTGGCCTTGTCGAAATCCAGCACATCCATGCGGACCTCGTGCGTGAGGTCCGCAGCGTAATGCACCCATACACTGGCCAGGCGATCGCCCTGCGCGGAGAATTGCATGCAGCCCATGGCGGAGCTGCGCCCATCACCCGGGTCGTTCATCATGGCCCGTCCCGCCTCGCTGATCACCGGCCCCTCCACACCGGTGCAGGTGACCAGGTAGGCGTAGTAGGTGGCGTTCTGCCAGCCGTGCGCCACCACCCAGGCATCCACCCCGTTCGCATGGCGCGTGGCGCTCAACTTCTCCACCACGGGCCCCGCGAGCTCCACGTTCTTCACGCTCACATCCCCCCAGCCACCATCCAAGGTCATGTCCACCATGGACCAGGAGAGCCCATCGTACACCCCCCCGGCGATCAGCACCTGGGCGGGCGTGGTGAAAACGTAGTAGCGGCTGCCGTCTGCGGGATCCGGCACGATCAACGCGCTCTGCGACGAACTGAAGTGCCCGGCCAGCCCGGTACCGTTGGGCATCGCCTGGTGCTGCGCATTCCACACCGTTTCGCCATTGGTGTAGAACAGCAGCTGGCCGTTCGCATCGGAGATGCTGGCCACCCCCTCATCGGTCTGCATGGGCGATCCGCCGATGGCCTGGGGCGTGCCAGCGGACATGTCCAGCCCGGCATGGTGGCCGAAGAACCAGTTGCGGTGCTGCGGCTGTGCGCTCAGCGTCACCGCCAGGCACACGCCCATGAGCACTGCGATACTCCGGACCAGCATCATCCGCTACCGTGACGCCGGCCATACTGCGTTCGCTGCCCCGGCCAGGACGGAACGTGCGTTCGGGTGACCGGCGGTTGCCCGGCAAGGGGTGCGCACCGGGTGGTGGCACGCGATCATGCATTACTCGCTGAACACCAGCGCAACAAAGACCGTGGGAACAGCCCCGCAGCTTTCCGCCTCAGGAGATCCTCAACCTCCGCAGGGTCTCCTGAGGAACGGAGGGACCCTGCGGCCTTGTGCAGAACCGCAGGGTCCCGAAGCGGAGACCCTTCGGGGGGTTAAGCGCCGCAGGGTCCCGAAGACGGAGACCCTGCGGGGGGTTCTCAACCTCCGCAGGGTCTCCTGAGGAACGAAGGGACCCTGCGGCCTTGTGCAGCGCCGCAGGGTCCCGAAGACGGAGACCCTGCGGAGGCTTGGGTCCAGGCCTTCGCGTACCTTGCCTGCAACCCGGAGCGTGGCCAAGGACGCCCTCAGCAGCCCGATGCCCCCCTCATCCATCGCCCCGCCGCGCCTTTTCAAGCTGCTCTGCGTGCTCACCATCCTGGGCAACGGGCTGCTCATCCTCGTCAACCTGTTCAAGGCCGGCATGCTGTGGGTGGGCATCGAGAACGGCAGCGTGGGGCAGGCCGCCATCGGGCCCCTCAAGACCCTGCTGGGCGTGGTGGTCCTCACCTGCATGGGGGCCGCGCTCGGCGCCGCGTTCATGCTGGTGGGCCGGCGGCTGGGCTACCGCATCTACGCCGCATCCACCATCGTGCACCTGGTGGCCACGGCGGCCGTCATGCTGCTGTGGATCATGACGGTCTACCTCTCCTTCGTGGGCGTGCTGCTCTTCTTCTACTGCTTCATCCCGCTGGCCTTCCTGCTCTACTTCCGCCGCAACGCGGTGTGGCTGCGCTCATCGGGCCCTGGCCCTGCGCCGGCCAGGTGAGCACGGGCTGCCAAGCAGGCAGGTCGCCCTCCCCTCGTTGCCACGCAACAGGTCTGTGAGTGCGTCACTCAAGCTCCGCTGGGTCTCCTGAGGAACGAAGGGACCCTGCGGCCTTGTGCAGCGCCGCAGGGTCCCGAAGACGGAGACCCTGCGGGGGGGTAGGGCTGTGGGTGATGTGGTGTACGCTTCGCATCACCGTGTGCGCGATGCTCACTGGCCGCCGCATACGAAGCTGCCGGTGATCGCCGGTGCACCTTCACCATCCAACCGGTAATGATAGATGCCTGGTGCGAGCGAACGCACATCCACCACAGGCCGCTCGGTGCCGCGCAATACGGGCAGCTGGCGCACGATGGCGCCGCGCACATCGAGGATGGTGAGCAGGGCGGAAACGGCCAGGGGCGCATCCAGCTCCAGGGTGAGCTGTTCCGTGGTGGGGTTGGGGAAAGCCAGCGCGGATGCACCGCCCATGTTCAGCATGGCGCTGGTCTGCTGCTGCAGGCCGGTGGTGAACTGCCCGGGCAGGCCGTAGACCTTCGCCGTGCCGTTGTTCGCGCTCAAGATCAACTTGGCGCCCTGCGGCGTGGAGTAGACCGGATAGTGCTGGTTGTGCGCGGTGGCGACCACGAAGGGGAATTCGCCCGGTGCATCCAGCAGCACGGTACCGTCCTCATTGATCACCTGCGTGATCAGGTTCGGCGGCAGGAACTGGCAATACAGGAACTCCACCTCATCATCCAGATCGAACAGGTGCTGGGAGATGTACATGATGTATTCCATGGCATTGCCGAAGTCCGGCGCGGCCGCATAGGAAATGGTCTTGAACAGGGTATGGGACAGGTCGTAGAAGCGGATCTCCTTGGGGCTGCGGTCGATGGCCACATAGCTGATGCCGGCAACCTCAAGGTCCACCATCAACAATTGTCCGTCGTTGCTGAAGTAGCCCAATTGCGGATAGACCTGCTCCAAGGCGATCTGCGCGTGGGCGGTACTGGTAAAGCAGGCTGCGGCGAGAAGGGTGTGCAAGGCTTTCATGGCAGGTGCGTTGCAGGAAAGGTAGTAATGGAGGGAGGGGGTGCAGTGCGACGAAGGGGGTGTGGTGAGGGGTGGTGCACCCGACCCGCTAGAAGCGTGAAGTGAATTTGTGGATACGCCAATCGCGGTCCTTTTCGTCCATGGTGGCGCACAGGATGGTTTCGCCATCCGTGCGCACGCTTTCAAGCTCCGCAGGGTCACCTGAGGAACGAAGGGACACCGCGGCCTTGCGCAGCGCCGCAGGGGGCCGAAGACGGAGACCCTGCGGGGGGCTAGTGCTTCCGAGGCCGAGCCTCAGCCCTGCCCGGCCGCCGGCCGTTTCATCATCGCCTGCATCACGTATTGGTAGCGGTCCTTCCCATCCACGCGGGTGGCCACGCCACCAACGGGTTCCCAGCCTTCCTCCAGCGCCTTGCTCACCGAGCCCACCAGGCTCTTGAGCGCGTCCTCGAAGCTGGGCTTGCCGGACATGGTGTCATACCAGGCAGAGAAGATCGTGTAGCTCATCGCGCATCGCTTTGGGCCAAACTACGGCCGCACGGGCCAAGCGGTGCACGGGAAGGAGAGCCGGTGGATCCGGCGGATGCGGAAGGCCCAGGGGCCAAGGCGGCCACCAAGCCACCGGCCGGTGGCCTGCTGGCTGCTTGGGGGGCATACAGACCCTCGGCGGTTCATGAGGCCTGCCCAGGTCCGGGGTTGTTGCGCAGGGTCTCCGAAGACGGAAGACCCTGCGGAGATTTGAAGTTCGGACCTGAGCAGCGTTTTCCGAAGGAGGCCCTGCGGGGGGTTAGCGCTTCAGTTCCCCGTTCATCAGGAACAGGGGCTGGTGGATAAGCGATTGGCAAGTCCTTTGTATGAATCATGATATTCGCCATATTCGCATTCAGAATGAAGAAGCAAGGCGCTGCAAGACAGGGGGTTGGTCACCTAACCCACCATCGACCCCGTGCTGCAAAGCCGAAGCTCAATGCGGTAGGCACCTTTAAATACTGGTGTAAGCTACCACCGGGAGAGTATTTCATGAGAGAGCCCGATAATCATGGGGTGCCGTGCAATATGCATGGCGGTGTTGCCACCATTTATGAGGATGTCGATGACAATGGGAAGCCATGTTTGCGCGTTAAAGCACAACGCCTTTGGAAAGTGAGAGCGAGTGCGACAGATACGGATGAGCAGGCCATGCGCAAGGCCGTGAACCTGAAGATACCTTTGGAATGGACCTCACCGAGCCTGATGGTCATTCCGGGAGCCGATGGCAAGGAGGATACCTATCGCTACGAATACACTGTTCCCTCCACGGCATTCCTGAGCAAATCCAGGGTGCGTATCGTTGGGGAGAGCATTCTACAGGTGGTGGAAGCGCCGGAGAACGAGGTGACCGTGTTCGAAGGCGATTTCACCTACAGGCACGAGCAAGAGCCAAAACCCAAGGACGTTCCCAGTTTAGGGGATGAGATCTTCCTGAACAAAGTGGCAGGATATTCGACAAGGAAACAGGGAAGAGTTCGATTGACACGGACCTCAGAAGGTCCACAAAACTGACGGCCATGGTACGCTATGATGTCACCATCGATATTCGCGAGAGCCGCGAAGCCGAATGGGTCAGGTACATGCTGGACGGTCATATCAGGTCCGTCCTGGACACAGGATGCTTCCTGAGCTTCGATTTCCATAAAGTGCGTGAAGTGCCCGAAGCTAAAAGACAGAAGCCATTACAGGCGGGATTCGCGCGGTATGTTGTCGAGTATAAGTGCGAGTCCATGGATGACTACCAGCGCTATATCGACATCCACGCCGACAGGCTGCGAAAGGAGCACATTGCGCTTTTCGAGAATGATTTCGAAGCGGAACGGAGCGTGGTGAAAGTCACGGACGTGGTCGCTGAAGTGTACTACGGAGCGCATGAGACCGACAACAGCGATCCCACCCTTGACCGCGTTCGAGAGGAGTTGCAGCTCCAGTGATCAGTTCATATGGAGCTCAAACCATTCGCTGGCGCGGAGAAGCCTGAGCCGTGCTTGATCCTGTGCATTGACCTGCAGAACTCCACGGAGTTCTTCAAATCACCGGATGCTGATGTGAGCGTTCAGCGCTATCTGAATAAGCTTATTGCCGATCTCAACGCCCTCATCAAGGCAAAGCCCACTAGCATCGACGAGAATGGGGCGGATTTTTCCAGAGCGAAAGCGATGCCTCGACTGGCGCACAGCAAGTTCCTAGGGGACGGTTTCCTGCTCATCTGGCATATGAGCCAATTGAGGAGTTCTACGGTGAGGGATTTCCTGGAACGTCTAATGCACTTCCAAAGACGCTTCCCGGATTTCAACAAGAAGCTTCTCCAGGCCGAGATCAACACATTGCAGGTGCCCAATGCCATCCGCTTCGGGCTCACCGCCGGCAGTTTGCGCAGGCTGATCGTGGATAGACGCAAACCGTATCTGGATGAATGGATAGGGCCTGGCATCAATCGTGCGGCACGACTCCAAGGCTATTGCAAGGAATTGGGGTTCCTAGCCCATGACGTCCACTTGCTGGACCATGCTGATCTCGCCGCTCTTGATCTTGTGAAAGTTGTAGCCGTGAAAATGAAAAGTCACGAGGAGAAGATCCTTGTCCATGTGGACAGCATGGCTTTCAGCACACTCTCTGAATCCTCGTCGGGCTTGTTCGAGCGGGTAGAACACATGTAACAGAGAACAATCACGCAACCGGCGCTGGGGATCAGTCGGTTATTGCGCAGAAAGAAGGACTGGACTTATTCGTGGCTTAGATCCTCTTTTCCAGCAGCGCCGCCTCCAGCCCATCGCACAACGCCATCAGCCCCTCCAACTTGGCCACGATGCGACGTTGCACGGCGATGTGATCTTCCGGTTGGGTCATGGTGGTTGTTCACTTCTGTGACTCGTCAAGTTTGCGAAGCAACCGGCTAGCAAGGAAGAGCAGCTCGATCGCGTCTCGCTCCTCGATCTCGAAATTGGCATGGCTCTTTGGATTCCGGATCGCTTGCATGACACCTACGAATATGTGCATGTACCCTTCCTGGATATCCCCGTATTGCGGGTTCGCCCGGTCGACCAGATAGAAGACAGGGTCTTCCTTAGAGAATGCCTTCGACATCATTTGCACCCCATGCTTACCGTCAGCGTGTCTAACGCGGTAGGCTGTTTGGACGCGTTCATCAACCGCTGTTAGCGCAGCTTGGGCGGCTTGTTTGTAGTGGCGGTCCCCATACAGTTTCTTGGATACTTCTGTGATACTTGGATGCAATAGACCCCAGAAGTCAACACCAGCAGAACTGTTAACCACTTTGGCCAAGTTGCCAGCCCTTGGCTGTGTGGCGAACCCATGCTTCAACTTCTCGCGGGTAACTTCCCTTCCGAGTTGCTCCAAGATGGTCACATCCCAGTTCCTACGGCCGTAGGGCCTAGCACGATGATCTAAGGCCTCTGTAATCTGCTGACTACTAACCCCCCGTTCATTCTCAAAGATCCTGATCTGCTTGAAGTTGGTCAGCTGTGCAATGCGCTGCCCGGGTATTGATATGCTATCGGCGCCTGTGTCATGCGCTTCGATCACCTGAGCTAAATCATCTTCTGTTAGTGCCAATAAGAAGTGTTTCGAGAAGTCCTGAATGAACACGTTGTACGTCATCGTGCCGTGCTGCTTTCCATCTCTATCCTATAACGCGCCCCCTTCTTCTCCCCCTGCCGTTCCACCTTCCCGGCCTCCAGCAGCTCCTTGATCGCCGCGTTCCAGGCGCCGGCATCCACGCCCGTGGCCTCCAGGATCGCCGCCTTGCCGTGCCAGCCGGGGTTGGCCTTTACGAAGTCCTCGATGGCCCGCGCAGCGGTGCTGGTGAGCGCCCCGCTCTTCGGCGGACGACCAGGCCCGCGCCGCACCACCGCCTGCAGGGCGCCCGTATGCCCCGCCGGCTCCGCCGCCACCGCCAGCTCCACCTCCGCCTCCGCATACCGCAGTGCCCGCACCTTGGGCACGGGCAGTTGGCGCACGCGTACCGGGGCTGGGGGTTCGGTGCCACCGGACTCGCTCCGCACCACCGCCTCCAACACCCTGCCCCGCAGCGCCTCACCCGTCCCCAGCGCCGCCTCCAAGCCATCGCACAGTGCCATCAGCACCTCCCCCTTCGCCACGATACGCCTTTTCTCGGTGCACCTGTGATAAGCAAAGAGCGCGAGTTGTATTTCGTGACGATCTATCGGTAGGGTCATGTGCGGGTTGCTTGGCGGAAATCATGCGGCCTCCTTGCTGCGCCGAGCATTCACATACTCTGAATACTGATCGAAAGAAAGGAACCTGTCCCCTATGACCTCAGCACCCAGGGCTTTGGTGATCGCCTTGATCCCCTTGGCGCATATCCAATAGAAAGGCCGTACGGGCCCGATAGCGAGCTCGAGCAGAGTGCCAATGATATCCAACTGCTTCAGTAGGTCCAACAGTTCATCGTCAAGCTTAACCTTCAACTCCTTCTCAACGGCGCCGGTGTCCGTGCGCACGAGATGCTCCAACGCGTACTGGCAGTAGTGCTGGAAGAGCAGGCATTGCTCGATGTCGATGCGGCCGTGCTGGAGGAGGGCCGTGCATAAGGTGTAATTCTCGCGAACACACTTGAGCGTATCGGTCAATGTGGTTACCTCCCTCCGATCCCAAGTCCCGTTGATGCTATTGAAAACCGCACGGCCCATCTCGCTCAGCAATTTTCCGGGCTCGTCGTTTCGCGCTTGTACCAAGGCATTGATGTCCAGGTTCTCCAAGGGTCTACTCAGCTGAGTGCCCACCCAACTCACTGCCGCTGGGGTGAAGCCCCCGATATCGGGGTCCACGAGGCCCAGGGCGCGCACCTCTTCATACGCCTCGAATTCCAGTAAGCGCGCGAAGATGCTTCCGCGAACGAAGTAGATCTCGTTCAAGGTCTGGTCCTTTTGGAAAGAACGCACGAACTCGCTCACATGGCTCAGCAATTCCAAGTTCTCCATGAACTGGAACAAGGGAGTGATCGGCTCAAGCACTTCACGGC
>ERZ761607.5522-NODE-5522-length-10329-cov-6.080202_pt1 | contig 10329 bp, 5 predicted proteins | sample MGYA00511164_ERZ761607 | MGnify/ENA primary metagenome ERZ761607 (study PRJEB28899, sample SAMN02445080) | bioreactor sludge metagenome | biome: EBPR sludge | place: Australia: Brisbane, Thorneside Wastewater Treatment Plant | collected 2011-06-22 ...
TTGTAGGTGATGTACATCATGCGGTTACGGCCGTTTGGCACAAAGTGCGCCCGCAAGGGAACACCCGCCGCTTTGGCCAGGTTCATGATGTGGGTCATCATAATCGTGCCCACGCCGCGCGACATCACCCGGCAAGACATCAACAGCAGCTTTACCGTCCAGTACGCCGACTCTTTTTCCACCAGGGCCAGGCCGATGGTGCCGTAGGTGCCGTAGCGATCGTCCAGGCTGGAAACAAACAGCAGGTGATCGTCTGATTGACGCAGCTGATCCAGCTCTTCATAGGAGTAGGTGTAGCCGGTGGTGTTGAGCTGGTTGGTGCGCATCGTCAGCTCTTCGGCGCGCTGCAAATCTTCCTCGCGGGCCTTTTTGATGGTAAACACCATGTTCAGGTCCGCCAGGAACGCTTCATTCTGGCCGGTGTATTCTTCTTCAGCCACTTTGCGCTGGATGTCGCTCTGGTACATCTGCCGCCGCAGCCTGGATTCCGGGGTGATGAAGCGGGGCGTCAGGCGCGGGTGGTCCAGCAGGCCGCTTAAATCGGCGGCATCAATGCACCACACATCGGGATGAGCGAAGTTGACCTCTTCCCGCTCAAACGGCTGGTCATCGACAAAGGCCAGGGTGTCGATGCCAATGTTAATCTCCTGGGCAATTTGGGTAATGGCGTGCGACTTGGAATTCCAGTTGATTTGCGGGTAGATGAAGTAGTGGTCGATACCAAAAGCTTGTAGCTGCGCCCAGGCCGGTTCGTATTCATTCCGGCTGGCAATGGCAAGCAAAATACCGCGCTCATCCAGAGTTTGCAGGATTTCAACCACGCCGGGACGCAAAATAAGCGCATCGCCTTCCAGCAACACGCCTTCCCAGATGGTATTGTCTAAGTCCCACACCACGCACTTGATGGTTTTTACTTTTTTGGTCTCGGCCAACAGCAAATCTTGCTGAGTATGCTCAAGCATTGGTTGTGCTCCTCCTGGTTAAACTTCAAGAATGATCAGCGGCTAAAAAAGGGTTGGTGGCTCAGGCTGTCGGCGCTTTTTTGCCCATGATCAGATTGTTCATCGCGTTGATGGTGCGGAAGTTATCCAGCTGGAGCTCATCATTGGCGATGCTGATGCCCATCTGCTGCTCGATAAAGAGCACAATCTGCATGGCAAATAGGGAGTTAACGAAGCCAGCGGCAAAGATGTCTTCGTCATCTCTGAGATCATAATCTTTGAAGTATTTGGCCAGAAAGACACGTATTTCCTGCTTTACATCTGATTCCATTGGGTGTACTTCCTCCGGTTTCACAAAAATGTGGGGTTTTGGGGTTTTTAATAGGTATAAAAGCCGGTGCCGCTTTTACGGCCGTACAATCCCGCATCCACCATCTTTTGCAAGAGCGGGCAGGGGCGGTATTTGCTGTCGGCAAAGCTTTCGTACAGCACCTCGATGGAGTAGAGAATGGTGTCCAGACCGATGAGATCGGCCGTTTCCAGCGGACCCATCTTGTGGCCAAAACATTTCTTGAAAATGTCGTCCACATCTTTGGCGTTGGAGACACCTTCGTGCAGCAAAAAGGCCGCCTCGTTGATGGTGAGCATCAGCACGCGGTTGGAGACAAAGCCGGGTGAGTCGTTGACCACGATGCCGTCTTTGTTCATCCCGGCCAGGAACTGGTGGGCCGTGGCCAGGGACGCTTCGCTGGTGTGGTAGCCACGAATGACCTCCACCGTGGGTTTCATCGGCACCGGGTTCATGAAGTGCATGCCCACAATTTTGTCTGGGCGGTGGGTGACGGAACCAATGCGGGTGATGGAGATGCACGAGGTGTTGGCGGCGAAGACGGTGTCTGGGGGGCAGATGGCGTCTAGCTGCGGATAAATCTCTTTTTTGATGGCCCACTTTTCCGTGCTGTTTTCCACGACAAAATCAACGTCGTGCAGCTGCTGGTAATCTGTCGTGAAGCAGATTTGGGCGATGAGTTGCTCGGGGGATTTGTCGTTTTCCTGGGGACGGTTAAACAGACGGCTTAAACGTATGTTCTGATAAATCTGGCCCTTTGCCTGGTCCAAAATGTCGTCACGAATATCAACTAGTACCACGTCATGGCCAGTTTGCACCAGGGCTTGAGCCACGCCAACCCCCATCACACCTGCGCCAATAACGCCGATCCGTTTTAAGTTCAACTTGTTGCTCCTTACACTTAATTTGCCCGGCACCAGCAACAGCGAAACGAATCGCCCTGCCGGTTGACTACCGCTTATTCTGTTTGGGCAACGGCCGTTGGCTGCTCCACCGACGGCCGTTAAATAAACGAACTATTTACTGTGATCCCGGCGGCGTAACCGATTCTGCCGCCGTTTTTCACCGCGTTCTTTCTGCTCCGTAGACTGTTCTGGGTTGTGCTGAGAGGTGGCAAATAACGGCGGAGTGTCGGCCGCTTCCGGCAGATGCGCCAGGGCGGCAGGGTTGATGCTTTGCCACTGCAAATCAACACCAGAGAGCCATAATTTTCTCATGGTTGACAACAAAAACCAGTGATCATCCTGGTGGTCGTAGGTATAACGCAAAGTGGGGTAGATCCAGGCGAACTGCTCATGTTGGCACAGCGGATGCTGCTTGGCAAACGCGCCCAAGGATTGCCCTGGACCCACTTCCACTAAATGTCGCAGCGGTGGCTGGCGGAATAAGTTTTGCAGCATCGTGAAAAACTGCACCGGCTGGCACATATGCCTGGCCCAGTAGGTGGGGTCGGTGGCCTGCGGCGCGGTAATCCAGGTGCCGGTGACGTTAGAAAGGTAGGGAATTTGCGGCGCGGCGTAGGTGACGGTTTGGGCCAGCTGGTTGAGTTCGGGAACGGCCGTTTCCATCATATGGGAGTGGAAGGCGTGGGTGGTGTCTAGCAGGCGGCAGGCGATTTGTTGGGCCAACAGCTGCTGCTGCACCGCCATAATCGCCTCTGTTTCCCCGGCCAGCACCGTTAGCGCCTCGCCGTTGTGGGCAGAGAGGGAGACGTGCTGGCTGAGATAGGGGGCAACGGCCGTGCCTGACAGCGGTACAGCCAGCATTTTGCCCTCGGGCAGCGCCTGGATGAGCTGGGCGCGCCGGGCGACCAGCATCAGCGCGTCTTCCAGGCGCAGCACACCCGCCAGAGTGGCGGCAACATATTCGCCCAGGCTGTAGCCCAGCAATCCCTGCGGCTGCAAACCCCAGGCCAGCAGCTGCCGCGCCAGGGCATACTCCACGCTAAACACCAGCGGATGGGCAATAATCGTCTCTTGCAGCCGGGCTTCGGTGGGATTGGTGGGAGCGGCGCTTTTGCGCCCGAGCATGGCGGCCAGGTCAAACCCGGCGGCCGTGCCCTTTGGTGGGATGGGTTCGCCTTCATCCGGGTACAGCAGGTCGATAAGGGATTCGGCGAGATACGGCCGTAATGCAGCATCACACTGGTCAAAAATTTCGCGGAACAAGGGCAGGTTGGTGTACAGCCCCCGGGCCATATTCCCGTATTGGTCGCCAATGCCGGGGAACATAAAAATAATCGGCAATTTTGTATCACCGCTGCCCGGTGGGGTTGGTTTTGTGTCTAATTTGGCTAGCTGGGCCAGGAGATCGGCCGTGTCTTGCACCAACATGGCCTGACGGTACGGTTGGTGCAGCGGTTCTCGATTGAGTGAAGCGGCAATCTGGGGAAGAGTTTGATTGGGGTATTGTTGAACGTATCGCGTGAGTGCGGCCGTTTTTTGCTGTAGATCAGTTGTAGACGGCCCAGAAAGTGGCAAAAGATGCCACTTGGGCTCCTGGCTGGTTTTTGGGTGCATAAGTGCCGGATACTAACTTGACTCTTGCATGGACAAAAAAGTAGATTCTACGAGTCCAGTCTCCATGAATTGATGCGCAAGAACTTTATCTGGGAAAATCAAAAAAACGGTTTTTATACCAGCCCTCTATGGCTGAATGAAAGACCGGGCTCCAATCCTTTGCAGTTGATTTGCCAGGGGAATGATGAAGATTGTGAAGGTATACAACATTCCAGCAGTGCTTTGTGGTGGCAGTTAGCCAATCGTCACAAGCGTGTTTTTAAGCAATAGTAGCATGGATGAAATAAGTTCTTCTGAAGAAAGCTACAAAACAGCTGCAAAAAAGGTATAGAAATTGTAAAGCCTCAAGTGATCTGAGTTGGCCTTCCCACCAAACCAAAGAATATGTTGTGGGCAAAAATTGCCGATTCTTTGACTATGACGAAGTTATAGTATCAATCCAGTTGGGTACTAGGCTAAGCCGCGCTAAGTATACGAATGTGATGTAACAAATCAAGGCTAGATCATAAAAATTTCGTATCAGTATTTTACTCACAGCAGAAATCGCGTTGCGAATAGTACAAAAGTCCTAAAAGGCCTGGTAACGGCCGTTCCCCAGCCATTTGCCGCCGAAAAAGTGGCCGGTTTGGGGCCGTGCTAGGGGGCCGACGCGGTCTGGCTGGTAAGCTGATTTTGCAAGCGGGCCACTTCTAGCATGTTCATGCGCAGCCGCTTTACGATGACATGAATCACACCATAAGCAATCTCAATGCGATCGTCCATCAGTTCATAAAATGCCTCTTGATCAAGGTGCAGCAGGCGCGTTTCGGTGACGGTGCGCACCGAGGCGGCGCGTGGTTCGGCATCGAGCAGCGCCATTTCGCCAAACAGCTGGCGCGGCCCCAGGCGGTCTAGAATAGTGTCTCCGTTAAACACTTCCACGCTGCCACTGATGATGATGTAGAGGCTGTCGCCCCGCTCGCCGCGTTCAAAGATGGTGGTTCCGGCGGGAACGACAACTTCACGCAGCCGTTCAGCCACCTCCACCAAAATTTCATCCGGCGTTTCGCTGAACAGATCAACGACTTTTAAGAGCAAAACTTTTTCAATGGTTACCAGCATAGGATGGATTCCTTGTTGGGGCGGGGTGGCCTGGTGGTGGTTTTGTTGGGCAAATACGGCCGTTTCGCGGACTAAACGATGAGCGTCCAACGCTGCGGCCGTTACCAGATCGCCCTGCGCCGGGGCCAGTTCGCGCCAGGCATAGAGGGCAATCGAACGCAACCAGGGGGTAAAGTGACCTGAATGACCCCCAACAATCGCAGCCAGCCGCTCTGGCTGAGACATAACCGCCTGGGGGAAGATGGGCAGGAGGTGTGCCAGACGCCTGTCGGGCGGCTCTTTGGCCAGCAGCGCTTGCAGGCTGGCGAATATTTTGCGGTCTACGATCAAATCCAGCATTTCCAGGGCGTAGGCGTGTTGTTCCGGTGCGGCGGCCTCGCCCGACCAGCGGTTGAGGCCCAACACGTCCTGCACTTTGCCCACGGCCACCGGGTCATGGGTCAGGTTCAGCCAGCCAAAGAGGCGCAGCACCAACCGCTCCAGGCTTTCTGCCAGCGCGGCGCGAACGGCCGTCATTTCCACCGACTCACTTTCCGCCAGGTCCACCAGTGCCGCCAGCAGCCAGGCAGCCTGGTCCAGCTCGGCCTGAATGCGGACCAGGGAGAGTTCATTGGAGGCACGGTAGCCAGTCGCTTGCAGGGCCAAAATCGCCTCGGTGCGCACAAAATCATCGGGGTACTCAGCCAGGGGCAGCAGGCTTTCTGCCAACTCCGGCTGGCGCAGCCGCCCGGAGATGCGTGCCAGGCGGAACATTACTTCCGGGTTGGCCTGGGCGGTTGTGGAAGCCAGGGCGGTTTTAAGGGCAGGCAACACGGATTTACGGCCGTTTACCAGGGCCGAAGTGGCGGTGGCGCGGACAGACGGCCGTTCCAGGCAGTTAATCACCATGGGCCAAAGGCGGGGCTGATTTAGCTGGCCCGCCGCTCGCAGCGCTGCCCGCTGCACCTGCGGCTGCGGATCTTCCAGCAAGCGCAGGATGGGGCGGTAGACGTTTTGCAGCCCGCTTTCCCCCAATATCCGAGCCGCAAACATCCGCTCTTCCGGCTGGACTGAACGCAGCAGGGCAGAGAGTAAATCACCTGCCGCCAAAATACCTTCCAGCTCGCCGCTGCGCAGCAGGCCAATCATGACCCCCTGCTGCACGTCTGGTTCCGGCGCATTGAGCAGCCCATTTAGTTCTTCCAATGTCTCCGGCGGACCACCCACGGCAATGAGCACGCGCCATGCTGCGCCGCGCAGGGCCGGGTCACGGGTCTGGTTTGCCAGTTGGTGCACGGCGGGCAGGGCAGCGCGCACCGCCAGCCGTTCGATGCGCTGCAAAACTTCCAGCTGCACTACCGGGGAAGGATGTTCCAGAAGGGCGGGAAAGTGTGCCGGAAGCTGATCCGGTTGCAGCTGCTGCCAGGTGTCCAGGGCATAAATTACCGGGCCGGGTTCCGGTTCGGCCAGGCTGGCTTGCAGGATGGCCAGTCCGGTGGCGTCCAGGTTTACCCGCTGTCCTCCTTGCAGCGCCCGGTTACGCAGCGCCTGCTGCAACTGCTGCGGGTACATGCGTGCCGTGCGGCTGGCCACCAGCAGCCAGGCCAGCATAATGGGCAGCAGTACGGGCAGCAGCGCGGCCTCGCCAAACAATTCCAGAACGATGAGCAGCAAAACCCCACTGATGCCGGTTGCGGCTGGCCCAATCGCGCCATCAAGCAAAGTTTGCACGGTGGTGCGTTGGGTGGGGGGCAGCGGCTGGTACAAAACGCTGATGGCCACGTAGTCCAGGGCGTTGAGGATGTTTTCGGCAAAGTAGGCCAGGGTAATGTAGACAAACAAGACAATGAGGGCAGCACCGAACAGGCCAACGATCGTATTGAGAGCGACGAAGCTGATTAACACGGTGGGGCTGAGCAGCACCAATCCCTGAACGCCAAAACGCGTTAAAAATCGGCTGGTGCCCAGGATTTCGACCAGCAAACCGGAAAAGCTGACCACGGCACCAAACAGGGCGAGAAAGCTGGCCAGACGGGCTTCGCCGGGGAAAACGCTTTCTGCCTGTGCGTAAAAAATGGCTTCAATAAAGTGGTAGGCGACCACGAAGAAGAGGTAACCGCCGATGATTTGCAGGACGTACGGGGTTTGCCACAACGGCCGTTCCTGACCTGTGCCCGGCCGGGGTGTTGGGACGTCGGGGCTGGAGTCGGCTGGGGGTTGCAGGAGAGCAGCGTACCGTCTGTGCAGCAGCGTCCCAGCCATCAGCGACACGATCATCGCCGCCAGCGATACGCCGAGCAGATTTTCCGTGCCCCAGAGGGTAATGAACAGGGGGGCAAACAGGCCACCCAGCAGGTAGCCAATCGTGCCCGAGGCACCAATCAAGCCAAACAGCCGTTTTGCCTGCTGGAGATCAAAGAGACGGCCGTTGATATTCCAAAAAGAGGTATTGGCCAGGCTTTGGTAAACCCCTTGCAAGACGGGCAGCGCGGCCAACAGCCAGGTGGTGCTGCGTCCCTGAAACAGCCAGATGGCCGCCAGCAGCAGCGCAAAAATGAGCCGACTGCTCAGCACGGTGGTCATGAGGCCAAAGCGACGGCTGGCTTGCAGATAAAGGAACGAGGCGAGGACGCCTGCGATGCTAATCCCCACGTAGACGAAGGAAATAGCTGAGGTGTCGAAGGTGGTGAGGAAGAGGGCGTAAGCGGCCGTTACCAAAAAACTGTCGGCCAGGAAGGCAAAAATAGCTGCCAGCATTACCAGCGTAATGAGCTGACCTTCGCCAGATCGGAGGTTGAATAGGGCGGCTACTTTCTCCTGTAGGTGCATAGAGGAGTTGATTATATCTGCATCTGGCAAACGGAAAAACGGCCCCGTATTTCTGGCGGTTTGTGCAAATTTGCTGAAAATATTGACAGCCTTTGATAAGTATGTAACAATGTAACCGGTTACGTAACCGGTTACATACAAGTGTAATTTTATGACGAAACGCTCGCACTCCATTACCATTCGAGATGTTGCCCGCAAAGCCGGTGTTTCGGTGGCCACGGTCAGCCGGTACATTAACCAAAATGCGCCTGTGTCAGAAAAGCTCTCGGCACGCATTGAAGAGGTGATGGATCAGCTGGATTTTGTGCCACATGAAACGGCCCGCCAGCTGGCGTTATCCACCAGAAATGCCGTTGGGCTGCTGCTAACCAACATGCACAATCCATTTTTTGGCCCGCTGCTGGCGGGTGTGGAAAGTGTCGTCCGGGCGAATGGGTTTAATTTGCTGGTCGCTTCATACCATTCCAATTTGCGGGCGGAATCGAACTTGCCGCTTGGGCCGCATAACACTGATGGAATTATTGCTTTTGCCGACAGCTTAAATGATGCGGAAATTGCTTCTTTTTATGAGCGGGACTTTCCGATCGTTTTAATTCATAAAACGCCGACCAATTCACAGGCGATACCCTTTACGACAATAGAAAACAAAGCAGCAACGCGCAAATTGATCAACCATCTGATTACGATACACAACCGCCGTCGGATTATTTTGATGCGGGGTTCTGAACATCAGGAGGATGCTCACTGGCGTGAAGAAGGGTTTCGTGCGGCTCTTGAAGAGCACGACATTCCTTTTGACGAGCGGCTGGTTTTGGATGGCTCTTTTGAGAGCGAAATTGCCTATAACTCACTGAAATGTTTCTTGTCTGATCCGCATCATCCCGATTTTGACGCCGTGTTTGCTGGCGACGACGATGCGGCCATTGGTGTTTATGATGCCTTAAAGGAAGCGGGCTACCGAATTCCTGACGACATTAGCGTGGTTGGGTTTGATGATTCGCTCATGGCACCCTTCATGTCACCCCCTTTGACAACTGTACGAGCACCTACAGAGAAGGTAGGGCAATCTGTTGCCCGTCAACTTTTTTGTTTACTAGAAAAAAAAGAACCCGAGCTTGTTACTTTACTGCCGACAGAAATGATTTTGCGTCAATCCTGCGGCTGTAAAGAATCTTAACGAAAACAGCGTGGATTGTGGAAAACGGCCGTTGTTGTGGCCTGCCAGAAAGATGGCAACTAACTGTGGGTAACGGCCGTTACGCTCAAGGCTTATGGCTGGCAGCCTGTATTTATTCCGGCTGCTTAACCCTGTTGCAAATAAATAAAGGAGGTGAGGCAAGGCGTTCAAAAATGTTACCGTGATGTCCAAGAATCTTCGTTATTCACTAAAACCTTTTTAAGGAGAGAAGATAATGAGTCAAATACGATATAAGCTGTTAGTCTTGTTTTTCATCTTTGCTCTGGCATTGGCCGCATGTGGTGGGGGATCAGCAGAAGAAGCAACCACCGACACCGAAAGTGATGCCAGTACAGACACAACCACCACCGAAACCGAACCCGAAGAAGAAGCGGAAGCACCCGCCGAAGAAGAAGCCGCCAGCACGGGTGACCGTGTGCAAATCCGCTGGTTTGTCGGTCTGGGCACCGGTACGGATGCGCAGCAAGTAGCGGTTCAGGAAGAAGTTGTGGCCGATTTCAACAGCTCGCAGGATGCCATTGAGCTGGTTTTGGAGATCGTGCCCAATGAAGCGGCCGTTGATGCTCTGGCTACCCAAATTGCTTCCGGTAACGGCCCCGACATCGTTGGCCCCGTGGGTTGGACCGGCTCCAACGCCTTCCAGGGACAATGGCTCGACATCGGCCCGTATATTGAATCTTCTGGTTTTGACACCTCCATCTTTGACCCCGCTCTGGTTGACTCCTACCAGACCGAAGATGGGCAGGTTGGTTTGCCGTTTGCGGTGTTCCCTGCGGCCGTTTACTACGTACCCGCCATGTTTGACGAACTGGATCTGGCCTACCCGCCTTCCAACTACGGCGACATGTATGAACTGGATGGCGAGATGGTGGAATGGAACTGGGACACCTTCACCGAGGTTGCCCGCCGTATGACCATCGACATCAATGGCAACAACTCGCTGGATGAAGGCTTCGACCGCACCCAAATCGTCCAGGTTGGCTATAGCCCGCAGTGGCAGACCCATGTTAACTACATGGCCTCCTATCGCGCCGGTGCCGTGCGCTTTGTAGCGGGTGAAGAAGGCAACTACTCGCTGGAATACCCCGCCGAATGGAAAGAAGCCATTGAATGGTTCTACGATGGTATTTGGGGCGAACAACCCTTCATTGCCAACGGTGCCCTGTCTGGTTCTCCCGAATTTGGCAACGGCAACCTGTTCAACAGCGGCCGTGCCGCCATGGCTATCACCCCCTTGTGGTACACCTGCTGCCTGGGTGAGTTCCGTGATGCTGGTCTGGAATTCCAGGCTGGTATTCTGCCCTTGGGCGATGACGGTCAATACCACGGCCGTGTAGATGCCGACACCTTCCGCATTTGGAAAGGCACCGACACCCCCGAAGAAGCCTTCACCGTGTTGACCTACCTCATCAC
>ERZ761607.5527-NODE-5527-length-10324-cov-3.325738_pt1 | contig 10324 bp, 12 predicted proteins | sample MGYA00511164_ERZ761607 | MGnify/ENA primary metagenome ERZ761607 (study PRJEB28899, sample SAMN02445080) | bioreactor sludge metagenome | biome: EBPR sludge | place: Australia: Brisbane, Thorneside Wastewater Treatment Plant | collected 2011-06-22 ...
CGTTCTCCGGGGAGATCGAGTTCCGCGGAGACTGGGGGGAGCCGGCCCGACCGCGCCCTTACCAGGTGAACCTGTCGCTGCGAGGACGCGGGGACCAGCTACGTCTCGTCGACCACACGCGGGAACTCAGCCCCACTTATCACTCCCAGCCGGACACGTACAACTATCGGCTTAACCAAACCATCGTCGGCCACAAGTACCGCACTCGCAGCGCGGGCAGCATCTTCGGCGGTGGGAGCTCCACCAGCTGCCACTACGTGATCACCAAGATGACGTTGAACGACGGGATCCTGGAGACGCGGAACTACCACGTCATCGAGAGGGCCGCCGGGAGGTGTCCCGCCGACCGCGACGTCATCGCGCGCTTTAGGCCCATCGAGCAGCGGGGGTTGGACTTCCGCTCCGGCCAGCTTTCCAGCGTGAGACGGTTCCGGGTGGTCGATGGCCAGGTTACGCTCGTTCGCGAACCGCCCGCGGCGGCGGAGGCCCCGGCCACCGCCGCGGTGTCCGAGAATGACGAGGACCGCTCGATCGCGGTTGAAAGGCCCTCGGGCGGCGGCTCGGGAGGCGAAGCCGCGGGCGCTGCCGCCGCCGTTGAACAGTGAGGAGGGCCCATGCGTAAAGTCGCCGTCTTCTGTGGAGCGAAAACTGGCCCCGACCGCTACGGGAAAGACGCCCAGCGCTTCATGGGCCTGTGCCAACAGCGCGGCTGGGGCCTGGTGTACGGCGGCGGCCGCGTGGGCCTCATGGGCGTGTTCGCCGATGAGATGTTACGGCTCGGCGGCGAGGTGACGGGGGTCATCCCCGAGCACCTCATGAAGTGGGAAGTGGGCCACACCGGTGTGAAAGACCTCCGGGTGGTGAACAGCATGCACGAGCGCAAGCAGGTGATGTACGAGGAGTCCGATGCGTTCGTGGTCTTCCCCGGCGGCATCGGCACCCTCGACGAATTCTTCGAAATCCTCACCTGGAAGCAGCTCGGCCACCACAACAAGCCCATCGTGGTCTACAACCCCGGCGGCTACTTCGACGGACTGTTGACGTGGTTTTCGCGCGCGGTCCAGGACGGCCTCTATGCGGAGGAGCAGCTCAATCTCTTCCAGGTCCACCACGACCTGGATCGGCTGATGGGGTTCCTGCTGCGAGAGACGAAGTGAAGCGCTGGTGGCGCCTGCTGTTTCCGCCCGCCCCGGAGAAGGTCCTGGGCGCGGTGGATCTGGCCCGCGTGCGCCAGACGGTGGTGACGTTGAGCGGCCACACCTACGTGGGGAATTTGCCCAACGTGCGCGTGGAGTGGCAGGGGGAACGATCCGCCCTGCTCGCGTTTGGCCGCCGCGACGGTGAGGGGCGCTGGGACTTCTGGCGCGACGGAGTGTGGGAGGCGGGCCGCGCGGCCCCGGCCGGGGGAGCGCTCTTCGCTCCACTGTGGCTCTTCACCCACCTCAGCGTGAAGGAGGCGTTCGCGCCGCTGAAGGGGCTGGCCCTCGCCCCCGTGGGGGGGCAGACCGCCGCCAACCTGCAGGACGAGTCGCGGGCGCTGCAGTGGCTGCAGACCACCTTCCGCGTGCTGGACGGGGCGCTCGCGCGCTGCCGGAAGACACCTTCGGACTTGGTGGTAGGCACCTTGTGGTTCGGCGAACAGAATGGCCAGGCGGGCCTGCGGCTGGCGTGCTTCAACCTCGACGTGACCGCCGTCTTTCGCGAGGACGGTGGGCTGCACGTGGTGGTGTTCGACGATAAGGACAAGGGGGCCGGGAGTTCCTCAACCCCGGTTCTCGAGGCGGAGTTTGCCACGCTCAAGCCGGCCGTACTCGACGAGTTCATCAAGGTCGCCGCCGGCGTGCTCGGCGCGGCCGAAGAGAGGTACCAATGATCGCCCTACTGATAACCACCCTCGCGCTCGCCCAGTCCCCCGTGGTCTTCGGTGAGGCACCGGTGGTGGAGCACGGCTCGACGCTGCTGGCCCGGGCCGACGGAGGCATGTTGCTGTGTTGGTACGCCGGCAGTGCCGAGGCCAACAGCGACGTGAAGATCTACTGCCGCGACCGCGCCGCCGCGGGAGAGTGGTCGGACGCGCGCGTGGCGATCGCCCCGGGCTACCGCCCTGGCAACGGGCTCTTCCGGGTCGGGAAAGTCGCCAACGCCGTTCTGGTGCAGAACTCCCAGGGGATCATCACGTTGTTCTGGGCGGCGATCCCCATCACGGGGGGCTTTTCCAATTCGCGCATCGACTACGCCTCCTCGCGCGACAACGGCCTGACGTGGTCGCGGCCCCAGCGCCTCGACGCCGACATCGGGGCCATGGTCCGCAGCAAGGCGCTGCCCCTGGGCAACGACGAGTTCTTGCTGCCGGCCTATGACGAGCTGGCCTTGAGCAACTATGGCTACACCTGGCGGCTGCGGCTGAAAGATGGCCGCGCCCAGAAGCTGCGCCACGACCGCATTCCGCTCCCGCGCCACATCCAGCCCGCGCTGGTTCCCTGTGGCGATACCATCTGCGCGTACATGCGCAACAAGGACAAGGGCCTGACCTGGGTGTCGAAGTGGGAGGGCGAGCGCTGGGGCGAGGGCGTGGAGACCAACCTGCCCAATTCCAACTCACCGGTGGACGGCGAGCGGCTCGCTGATGGGCGCGTCTTGCTGATTTACAACTCGCGCGCCGTGCGGCCGCGGTCCCCGCTCTCGCTGGCCGTGTCGCGCGACGGCGTGTGCTTCGAGAAGGTGGCGGACCTGGAAGACGACCTCACCAAGGACCACCACTATCCGGCGATGGTGAAGGATGCCCAGGGCGGGCTGCACGTGAGCTACACGCACCCTGGGCGGGATTCGATCAAGTATAGGCCGCTTGAACGTAGGACCTGGCCCGCGCGGGGTTGCGCGCGCTGACTAGTCCTTCGTACAGGTGAACTGCTTCTTCACGAACACCCGGTGCGGTGGCCAGAACATGGCATCGCGCGGGGTCTCGATGCTGGCGGTGAGCTGGAACGAGTCGGCCAGAGGGCCCCCGTTGATGTAGGCGACGCGATTGCGGCGCCCAGTGTCTCCCCGGCCGGAGATCCGTTCGGCGTCAGTAAAGCCCGACAGTACCTGGATCGAGCTGGCGGGATCGAGGAAACCGATCCGCTTGCTGACATCTCCCCCGCTGCGCACGTCATAGGCGATGGCGCAGGCCTTGGGGCCGCACGAATAGTAGTCGCGGGGATCGAACGACGAGATGTGAGGGTCATTGCTGAGGGCCTGAGTAAGTTGGATCTGGCACTGGGCGGGGTCGGCGTGGGCGACGAGGGTGGTGAGTAGCAGAGCGAGCATGGTGTCCTCCTGGTTGGTGTTTCCTGTTAGATAACTTAAAAGTGCGTTGCTCGCTCGGCTCAGGTAATTTTGGCGACTGCTAACGGCATTCACCCAGTGCCATAAAAATGCTGGAGGCTCATCCAGAAGCTGAATTGCCTGCGGTTCCCGCAAGACCTTCACCAAGGAGCTCGCCGAAGCTAAAAACGTGGCCCAAGCACCTCCTCGGAGTGGATTGTGAGGGCGGCTGCCACCTGACTTTGGAGCCTTGTTGGTAGTGTAAGTAAGTTTTACCGATTGGAAGCCTTGCCGTGAGAGTCTGCGCTATTGCTACCTCATGAAAAACCTACTATTGCTCTTTGGCTTAGCCACCGCATTCTCCGTCCATGCGGATTTCTCCCTCGCCGGAAACGGCCGCACGGTCAATTGCGTGGACGACAAGTTCGCCGCGGTCGAACTCAACGCCGCCCGCACCACCATGAAGATCAAGCTCAATGGCCGCGTGCTGGGCACCGAACGCATCACCCAGGTGCACACCGACAACGCCTCTTACGTCGCTTACGACTCCAAGAGCGGCAGCCTTACCTTGAGCGACCAGGTGGATTTCTTCACCTTCATGCCGGCGAACTTCGCGTCGTTCCTAGACTGTCGCTGAGGCATGCTCACCGCAATCCTGGCACTCACCGTTTATCAGGTCGAATGTGAGCAAAAGCTGGTGCTCGCGAGTGAGAGCGAGTACGAAGTAGCGGTGGCCTATCCGCTGACAAGCTACCAGACGGCACCCGCACCGGCGCTGGGCAATTGCACCGCCACGGTCGCGGAATTCCGCTTGAGCGAGACCGGTGACGTGGCCCTCACTCACCTGGCCGGTGAGAGTGTGCTTGGTTTCCTGGCCTCACCCGGGCCGAACGGCTGTCCTCGCGGCTTCGAACCCTTGCTGCTCGCCAAGCGGGAGGCCTTGCCGCTCGAAGTCGCCGGCCATCGGGCCTGTCTGCCGGAGGACTACCGCTACGTGCCGCGCTCCCGGCTCGGCGAACTCTCACGGCACTACCGCATAGTCAGTTCCGGCGAGGTCAGCGATGTCTGTGGCACTAGCGGTGATCGCTGGGAAATCCCCGCCACCGATGAGGGCGGAGTCCTCGGCTGCGTCGTCGCTCCTTAGGGGCGAAAGACGTACAGGCGGTCGAACTGTTCTCGCAGGTTGATCCGCACGCCGTACTCTGTATAAGAGTCGTCGCTGGCGAAGAATTCAAGTTGCGTATAGCGCTCGAGTTCGGCGTTGGAGAGCGCCTCCACGGGACGCGCGACGCCTTGGACACGCGCGGTTGGGTCGAAGGCGATTGCCGCCGAAACGGTGCGGAAGCCTGCGAGGGTGGTGTGGGCCCCGAGACTGCGGATGGGCGGGCCCGTGTACCGGAAACCAGGGCCCCGGGATCGTCTCATCATCTCGAGGACCCGCGGCACGTCGATGTGACTTTCCCCCACTAGCGCCATGGCACGCGGGCACTCCCGACGGTGGCGGGCCATGTTCTCGGCCATGATTTCGTGGCGGCGGATGTAATTCCATTGGATCGAAGCGTCGCCCTCCAGCGGCACGAAGCCCGCGCTCTGATCCGAGCTGTAGTCGACGTGATAGACCTTGAGGCCCCGCCGCTTGGCGCTCGCGAGGATGAGTTCGCGGCCGGCGTAATTGTGATCCCAGATCGACTGGAGATCCGCCCTCTCCATGCCCATGGCGGCGCCGACCTCGAAGTAGCGCGCGAGATACACGGAGGTGAAGTCGCCGCCGCCCGCAAGGAAGCGCGCGGCGGCGGCGTCCATCTGAGGGCTGTCCTCGAGGAACACGCAGCGAACGGTGCGGTCGGCCTGGAGGATCTGGTCGAAGGCGACGCGGTAGCGCCGGTCAAAGTGGTGCTCGCCCACAATCAACAATTTGGCGCCTAGAGCGCTAGCCGAGAGGAACAGCAGCATGAATAGGTGCATGGCAGCCTCCTCGACGTCTTAGGGCCCAGTCCCGGCACAGGCGTTGGTAAAGTCTTGTTGCGGATCGAAGGGGGTAAGGCGGGAGTTTTCGGCGCGCAGGCCAGCGAGATAGAGCATGGAAAAGCTTGCCGGCGAGTTCAAGCGGTAGTGCTCCATGCGGGCCACCACGGAGGGTTCGTGGGCCTTGGCGCAGTACTTTTCGCGAAGGACCCGTCTCACGCCGGGCCAGTGATGCCTTAGGTAATAGGGCGTGTTGTAGCTCTCGTCCCAGTTCCCACTGACGTATTCGCCGATGTTCGGCGCTGAGGTGAGTCGCCACCCCGTGTCCGGTGTGTGCGTGAGATAAGGAAGCTCACCGGAGAGGCAGAGCCGTTGGAAAAACAGCAGCCCCTGATAATTGGCTTCTAGATCAGCGTAGCTGTACACGCCGCTGCCCAAAAGTCCCAGAAAAGTCCGCTCCTGATTGATACCCTCGCCAATGGCCTGGGCCAGCGCGGACTCCCTCGACGCCCCGGCCCGCCGTTGCTGCAGGTACTTCTTCAAGTACACGCGACCGACGGAGCCAAAGTGGCTGAGCTTGTCGACGCCAAAGTAAAAGCCGCCTACTTGCAGCAGGGGGGCGGGCTCGGCGAAGTTCATGTAAAAATAAAATGGGTCGCGGTGAATAGTGGCGTTTGAGCTGACGTGACCCCGCGGGTAAATCTGTTCGGCGCTCAGGTTATCTATCGCCCAGCGCTCGATGCGTGTCTCGTATCGTAGACCCGTCTGAAGTCGCTTGGCGATGGCGAAGGTCGCCTCCTCGCAGCTCGCGTCACGGGGTTGGGTCCGCAGGGCCGTTTGGATTTGGTCCGCCAGATAGCCATTGATCTGCGCGCCCGCATCCGCCAGCTCCACGCCCCAGACGAGGTAATTGTCCGTCTCTCGGGCGCAGGCGTCCGCGGTGGTAAAGGCGAGGAGGGCCAGGAGGCACAGGCAACGCATGATGCCCCCCTAGAACGCGAGCGCAGCTGGAGCAGGGCCTTGGCCGGATCTCTCCGGGCCTTGCTCATCGCTTGCGGTGTCGTCGTTGACCGCGTTCAGTTGGCGATCCACCGCACGGATGATTTCCCGGGTGGTGCGGAATTGGATCCTTGTGTCCAGCGAGGAGCCGGAATCGCAGAGCTGTTTGAGCGCGCGCACCAGGTCGCCATCGGCGCGGGAGCAGGTCATGCCCTGAGTCCCGAAGAGGCTCCCCCTCATCTGGCCGGTGAGGTCCACGTCTTCGGTGCGGAGAGGGAGAACGACGGCGAACTCATCGGCGGGGTTGAGTTGTGAAGTGATGGTCAGCTCGCACCGCGCGGGGTTGAGGCTGAGGAGCAAGGGATCGCGCCCGAGGGAGGTGCGGTCGTTGGGAGTGGGTATGAAACCGATCATGACTTGTTCGAGGTGACCGGTGAGGCGCCCCTCGACGGGGGCGGCAGTGATGGAGAGGTCGTAGGAGGGATTGCGTCCATGGGAGGAGCAATTCAACAGCTGGGCCTGGGCGGCAAGTGGGGCAAGACACAGGACGAGCATGAGTACGGAAGAGGGAAGTTGCATGGCAGGCCTCCGGGGAATGGTATGCCCTGGATAAAGCAAAACCCGTGCCACCCAAGTAGCGAAGAATTGAGGGGTTGCCTGGTCATTCGTTGGCCGCTTGTCCGACCACTGATTAAAGGATGCGCAAAGGCTTGATCTCACTCATCCTACCCAACTTGTCGTTGCGCCCCCCGAGTGCTAGGTTAACGGCTCGATTTTACGAGGAAACCTTGGACCCATCAGCCAACATCATCCGCATTGGTGAGCTCGATTTTCCCGCACGTAAAGTGTGGATGAAGACCTACGGCTGCCAGATGAACTACCACGACAGTGAGCGCATCCTCTCGCACCTCGAGAAGCTCAACTTCACCGCCACCGACGACCAAGACGACGCCGATCTGGTCCTCTTCAACACCTGCGCCATCCGCGATACCGCCAACCAGAAGTTCTACTCCAGCCTCGGCGAGACCAAGCCCCTCAAAAAAAAGAACGTCGTGGTCGCCGCCGGCGGTTGCATCGCCCAGACCGAGGGCCGCGATCTCATCAAAAAGTACAAGCAGCTCAACTTCGCCTTCGGCACCGACGTGATCGACAACATCGGCGAGATGGTCTACCGCGCCTACGCCGGCGACCAACCCTTCGCCGTCACCACCTGGGACCGCGCCGAAGATTATTCGATCGAAACCAAGATCACCCACGGCAACCCGCAGGCCTTCGTGAACATCATCAAGGGCTGCGACAAATTCTGCAGCTACTGCATTGTTCCCTTTACGCGTGGCCGGGAGAAATCGCGGCGCCTCGACGAGGTGGTCAAAGATGTGCGCCGTCTGGTGGAGTTCTCCGGCGTTCAGGAAGTGACGCTGCTGGGTCAAAACGTGAACTCATATGGCAAAGACAACGGCGAATCGCTCGCGCAGTTGTTGGCCGCGCTCAACGACGTCGATGGCCTCGAGCTGATCCGCTACACCACGAGCCATCCCTACGACGTATCCGACGAGCTGGTCGCCGCGCACGGGACGCTCAAGAAGCTCGCCAATCACCTGCACCTGCCCGTGCAGTCGGGTTCCAACACTGTCCTCCAGCGCATGCTGCGCGAGTACACGGTGGAGCACTACCTGGGCCTCGTCGAGAAGATGCGCCGGGCGAATCCGCGCATGACAATCACGTCTGACATCATCGCAGGATTTCCCAACGAGACCCGCGCGGAGCACGAGGACACCCTCAACCTCTTGCGGGCCGCGAAGTTTGACTCGATCTTCGCCTACTCCTTCAGCGCCCGCAAAGGCACCAAAGCCGCGCGGATGGCCGACGCCATCGACGACGACGTACGCGGGGAGCGCTTGCGAGAAGTCATGGACGTGCAGAACGCCGTACAGGCCGAAGTCCGCAAGGGCATGGAGGGCCAGGTCTACCGCGTCCTGATCAGCGAGAAGGGCGACTTCAAGGGCGTGCCCAAGTGGACCGGACGCACGTCATGCAATCGCCTGGTGCACTTCACGCCCGCCAACCGCGAGGCGGATTTCCAGTGGCACTGGGTGGAAGTTAAGATCGATGAGGCCACCGCCTTCTCCTGCCAAGGGACGCTCGTGGCCGATCACGGTAAGCGCCCGCCGCGTGCTTAAACCGCTGCTGTTCGTCGCCGGTTGGCTATTTTTTGGCCTCGGTCTGATCGGCGCCTTCCTGCCCGTGTTGCCCACCACGCCCTTCCTGTTGCTCGCGGGAGTGTGCTTCTCTAAATCTAGCCCGCGCTTCCACGCGTGGTTGCTGACCCTGCCGGTGCTGGGCCAAGGCGTGCGCGATTGGCGCGAGCGCCGGTCGATCCGGCCTCGGGCGAAGCTTCTCTGTTCGGCGATGATTGCCCTCAGCCTCGTGCTAATGTGGCGCTCGGAACGCATTCCCACACCGGTCGTGTGGGGCGTGAGCGGGTTGCTGGCGGGAGTGTGGGTGTTCGTCCTCACCCGCCGCCGCGAATAGAACGGCCGCGCTAGGATCGTCCCACAGGTCCCTGGTAGAGCGCGGCGGTGAAATCCTCGTCCAACTCCCGAGGACGTTCCTCTTCGGTGAGCGTGGGCCCCAGCCACATGCGGGCCCACACGCCGAAGTGGCTGGGGCGCTCTTCCTGGGGGTCGACGAACTTGTGTAGATGGATCCAGGGTACACCCGGGTGCTGGTGGTGGGCCTTGTGGTGGTGGTAGTGCAGGAAGATCCAGTGGACCAGCGGGTTCACGCGCAGGTTCCACGCGCCGTTGCGGATGTCGCGCTTGCTCCAGGCGTGGTCAGCGTACTGCAGGCTGCCCCAGTTGATGGCGAAGGCCCAGTAGAGCCCCAGCCACTGCCAGAATCCCAGTCCCACGAGGTGGGCGATGCCGAACTGGACGAGCAGAGTGAAGAGGAGTTCGCCGCGCGCGCGCCAGGGGTCGATCTTGTCGAGGCCCGCCAGCATGGCGTCGGCGCTCATGCGCTGGATGCGCGGGTCGGGAGAACGCAGCAGCGGGATGCGCAGAAACCAGGGAAAGAAAAGATAGGCCAGGCCCGCGATCGGGGCCGAGGTCCAATAGAAGCCCAGCAGGATGGTGTACATCTGCAGGAACTTCATCCAGCGGCTATCGCTGGGGTAGTACATGTCGAACATCTCCACGTCGGTGCGGTTGCGACGGTGGTGGCCGAGGTGGAAGGCCCGTTGCAGAGTGAAGCCCGTGGGGAAGAGGGCCGCCGAGAGCACGCCGAAGAAGTTGTTTACGGCGAGGTTCGGGTGGAACGTGCGGTGCACGCTCTCGTGCAAGAGGGAAAAGATGGTGTTGCCCACGTAGGAGAAGGTGATGGCGGCGATCAGGTAATGCCACCATATGTTAGCTTGGGCGGCAAAATACCAGCACAAGATGGCGATAGAGTAGGAGAGCAAGGCGATGAAAACATTCAAAGCGCCGGGAATGGTAATGGTTTGTCCCTGATACTGCTGTCTCATCCGGACCTTTTCTCTTTAAGTCGGTGCTCGCTGAAAGTTATACTCTTTGGGATGTCTACGGCAACCCACCTTGCCACTCCACTAATTCCCATTCCCGCCCACTGGCAGGGCTACTTCCAGCGTCGGTGGGAAGCGGAAAACTTTCCCGCAGAGGCGGTGCCATTTCACGGCACGTCGGTGTGGGCGGGATTGAGCGAGCAGGAAAAAAATGACCTCGCCTGGGGCCTCGTGCAGATCAACTGCGAGGTCATCATCCATCTTGAGCAGACCCTGTTGCTCGCGACGCGCGAGCTCGCGCGGCGGGGCCTCAGGCTGTCGCCCGGTATGCAGGAGTTTGTGAGCGACGAGTTACTTCACATCGCGGTCTTCCGGGATTTCCTAGAGGAGACCCCTGAACTCTCTTGGCGCAAAGGTCCCCTCCTTCTCCATCGCCGGTTGCGCCTGCGCCGCTGGAGCTACTGGCTGTTCCGATGGGAGCCGCTGGCCGTTTTCCTCACGGGCGCCAAGTCCGAGATCTACGCCGTCCAATAC
>ERZ761607.5531-NODE-5531-length-10320-cov-11.125962_pt1 | contig 10320 bp, 8 predicted proteins | sample MGYA00511164_ERZ761607 | MGnify/ENA primary metagenome ERZ761607 (study PRJEB28899, sample SAMN02445080) | bioreactor sludge metagenome | biome: EBPR sludge | place: Australia: Brisbane, Thorneside Wastewater Treatment Plant | collected 2011-06-22 ...
CAGATCCAGAGCATGGTGCAGATGCCGCCGCAGGAGGGCGGCGACATCCAGGCGAGCGAAAAGACGATGATCCGGCGCATGTTCAACTTCTCCGAAACCACGGTCTACAAGGTGATGGTGCCGCTGATCGACGTCACCGCCGTCGACGGGAAATGCACCGTCGGCGAGGCGGTGCGCCTGGCGGTGGAGAGTTCGCATGCCCGTCTGCCGGTCTTCGACGGGCGGATCGACCGCGTGGTCGGCGTGCTGAATACGATGGACCTGCTCGGCGTGGATGAATCCTCGCCGATCGCGCCCTACATCAGCCCGGCGCGCTACGTCCCGGCGAGCAAGAGCGCCGAGTCGATGCTCGTCGAACTGCGCAAGGACGGTGACGCGATGGCCGTGGTGATGGACGAGTTCGGCGGCGCCGAGGGCATCGTCACCATCGAGGACATCATCGAGGAGGTGGTCGAGGACATTCAGGATGAATACGACCGCCAGGAGAAGCCGGCCGGCTGGCTGAAGAAACTCGGACACCATGACTATCTGGTCAGCGCCCGCGCCACCCCGGAGATGCTGGCCGAGAAGCTGGGGCTGAAGCTGCCCGGCGAGGGCGGCTACGACACCGTCTCCGGCTTCATTCTCGAGTTCGCCCACGAGATCCCCGCGCCGGGCGCGACGATCGAGGTCGAAGGGATCCGGTTCACCATCCAGCGCGCGACGCCGCAGGCCATCCAGGAAGTGCAGATCCGCTGGTAGCGGGCCGGGGCGGCGCGCACCCCCTCGCCGCGCGCCGCCCCCGGATGCGGCGACCGGACCGGCGACACGGCAATCTGCCCGGCCGCACGGGGTTCGCAACTCAGCACCCCGCCGGGGCAGCCGGGATTCTTCCGGTCTTCCCGCGTCTGCCCGATGACGGCTTCCGCATTGCGGGGAAGGCGATTCCTGGAAACGCAATTGACTCCCGCCGCCATGCTCGGCGATACTCGTCCGCCGCGGCTCCGGATTCCCGAGCGCCGCCCGTCAGCACCCGCCGCCCGCGGCGTCCGGCGCGCTGACCGAGAACAAGCAAATGGAGGGGAAAAGATGGAATCCTTAACGCTGTGGGTCAACCTTGGGCTCATCCTTCTGTTCGTCGCGGGAAACGCCTTCTTCGTCGGTTCGGAGATCGCGATTTCCTCGGCGCGGCGGAGCAAGATCAAGCAGATGGCCGACATGGGCAACAAGTCGGCGAAGACCGTCGAGATGCTGCACAACGAACCCGAGCGCTTCTATTCGGTCACCCAGGTCGGCATCACGCTGGTCTCGCTCGGCCTCGGCGCCATCGGCATGGAAACGATCAGCAACCTGACCGACGCCTCCTTCGTTGCGCTCTTCGCGCTGTTCGGCGACAGCGAGGCCCTGGTCCGGGCCGCCCATACCGCGTCCTACGCCTTCGCCTTCGTCGTCATCTCCTTCCTGCACGTCGTCGCCGGCGAGCTGGCGCCCAAGGTCCTCGCCTTCCACAAGGCGGAAGCGATCAGCATGGCCGTCGCCTGGATCGTCAACTGGATGTACATCGTCTTCAAGCCGCTGATCTATTTCATGAAGCTGGCCTCCAACGGCCTGCTCTGGATCTTCGGGCAACGTGACCTCGCGCACGAGGGCGAGGGACATTTCACCATGTCGGTCGAGGAGATCCGCATGGTGCTTACCGCCAGCGAGAAGGACGGCGTCCTCGCCCCCGAGGAAACGCAGATGATCCAGGGCGTCTTCAACCTCGACGAGCATACCGTGCGCGAAGCGATGGTGCCGCGCACCGAGATCCTGGCGCTGTCGAAGGACGCATCGCTGGCGGACGCGCTGCGCCTGTTCCGCGATGTGCCGCACGCGCGTTTCCCGGTCTATGGCCAGACCATCGACCAGATCGTCGGCATCGTCTCGATCAAGGAGCTGCTCAGCGTCATGGCGGAGAGCACCGGCGAGACCCTCGAGCAGGTCAGCCGCCGCCCGGTCTCCCAGTTTGCCAAGCCGCCCCTGGTCGTTCCGGACAGCAAGCTGATCAGCGAGATGCTCAAGCAGTTCAAGAAGACACGCCAGCAGATCGCCATCGTCATCGATGAATACGGCGGGACCGAGGGGCTGATCTCGCTCGAGGACATCCTCGAGGAGATCGTCGGCGATTACAGCGACGAGTTTTCGCACCAGGCGCGCCAGGTGAAGAAACTCGAAGGCAGCCAGTACGAGATCGACGCCTCGATGCGGGTCAGCGAACTCGGGCCGATCATCGGCTATCCCTTCGAGGCGAATGGCGACTATGTGACCCTCGCCGGCCTGATCTACCACATCCTCGGGCGTGTTCCCGAGGTCGGCGAGACCGTCGATATTCATTCCGCAAGGATGGTGATTCTCGAAATGGACCATCACCGCATCACCAAGGTGCGCTTCGAGGATGTCGCGGTCAACGACACCGGTGCAATCGTCCTGTCCGATCCGGATTCGCCGGCGCACCCGGATTGACTGCTGCCTGGCCACCGGGGCGCGGCGCCAACCGGCCGATCATCCGGGCGCGCCTGGGCCGTGCCCCCGGTCGACCGGGCAGGGCCGGCCATTCTCCGGCCCGCCTGCGGGTTTCGCCGGCTTGGTAGACGGAAGGGGGTAATCGTGCGCCTCACCCTGGTTCACCCGGCGGGCTTCAATTTCGTCCCCGGCCAGCCCGATTTCTCGGTGCTGGCCAACCGCATGGCGCCGATCGGCATCATGCAGCTCGCTTCCTGGCTGGAAAGGTTCGGCCACCGCGTGCAACTGCACGACTGCCTCGGCCCTCATGCGCCGCCGGCCATCGCCGAGAATGCCGAGATCGTGCTGGCGACCGATCCGGAAATGGTCGGCTTCTCGGCGACCACCTCGGGCTTCATGGATGCCTTCGAGATCGCCGCCCATATCCGGGCGCGGCGGCCGCAGGTCAGGATCGTCTTCGGCAACGTCCATGTCTCGTCGCTGGGGGCGCCGATCCTCGAACATTTTCCGGAAATCGATTGCCTGATCATCGGCGAGGGCGAGGGCGCGATGCTCGATCTCGCCGACGGCAAGCCGCTCCGGGAAATCGGCAACCTGATCTGGCGCGACGAATGCGGCGGTATCCGCATCAACCCGCGCCGCGACCGCATTGTCGATCTCGACGAACTGCCCTTCCCCGCCTACGAGAAGCTGGCCGGTTTCCCGCACGCCTACCACCTGCCGCTGTTCGCCTACGAAAAGCGTCACGGGGCGACGATGATCACCTCGCGCGGCTGCCCCTACACCTGCTCGTTCTGCGACCGCACGGTGTTCGAGCGCCTGTACAAGACCAATTCGGCGCAATACACCTACGACCACATGAAGTATTTGCGTGACAGGTTCGGCGTCCGTCACATCAACATGTACGACGACCTGTTCACCGCCAAAAAGCAGCGGGTCATGGACCTCTGCGACCTGTTGATCGAAAAGCCGCTCGGCGTGCAGTGGAACTGCGCGATCCGCACCGGCCACACCTCCGACGAGATGCTGCACAAGTTGAAGAAAGCCGGCGCCCTGATGGTGTCGATGGGCATCGAATCGGCCGATCCGGGCATGATGGAACGCCACAAGGCCGGCGTCACGCTGGAAGCGGTGCGCGACACGGTGCGCCAGATCCACGCCGCCGGCATGCGCGCCAAGGGCCTGTTCATCTTCGGCATGCCCGGCGAGACGCCGGAAACGGTCAGGACCACCAGCGATTTCATCCTGTCGCTCGACCTCGACGAAATGAACATGACCAAGTTCAGCCCGCTGCACGGGGCGCCGATCTGGGACGAGTGCGTCTCGGGCGTTTCCGGCGAGACGATCGAGGACTGGCGGCTGATGAACTGCCTGAACTTCGTCTTCCTGCCGCACGGTTTCAAGTCGCGCGAGGAGATGGACGCGCTGTACAACTGGCACGTCCGGCGCTTCTATGACAGCAAGGGGTACCGCCGCCGCTTCGCCAGACGGCTGTGGGCGCACCGCTGGAGCCTGTGGCACGTCGTCAGGCACCTGCCCGAAACCATCGCCGCCGCCCGCTACTTCAGCGCCAACAAGGAACAGCTGGAAAATGCCAGACGGGAATTCAAACTGCATCCGCGTCAGCCGGTCGGCCTGAAACCCTTCCTCAGCCCGGAATTGCAGGTAGACAACATCGTCTCGATGTCGCCGGTCCGGCTCTCGCGACGGGAAGTCATGAAATCCGTCGTTCCGCAGGTCGAGGAACACAGGTGCGCCTCGCCGGCAGTAGTATAATTTTTCGTTGGGGCGCGGGATTGGAATGGCTGGAGTCAGGCATTCTTGCCCGTTTTTCGCCGTTGACCGCAGCACCGCGGCCGGCAGGGGTGGATGGCTGCAGGGAGTCCGATGCCGGGCCGGACGGCGGCAACCGGCTGCTGGCAGCCACGGGAAGGTGACAGGCGCGAACTCATGGAAAAGAACGCACAGGGCATCGAACGACGCGAATGCGACGTTCTGGTCATCGGCGGCGGCCCCGCCGGGTGCACCGTCGCGCCGATGCTGGCGGAAAGGGGCTACCGGGTCGTCCTGCTCGAAAAGGCGCGCCACCCGCGCTTCCACATCGGCGAATCGCTGCTGCCGGCCAACCTGCCGCTGTTCGAACGCATGGGCATCGCCGGCGATGTGAAGGCGATCGGCATGGAGAAATGGGCGGCCGAATTCGTCTCGCCGCACCACGACATGACGCAGTCCTTCCATTTCGCCGACGCCTGGGACAAGTCGATGCCCTACGCCTACCAGGTCAAGCGCGCCGAATTCGACACCATCCTGATCCGCAACGCCGAGAAGAAAGGCGTCGAGGTTCACGAATCGTGCAGGGCCAGGGCCATCGACTTTCTGCCGGATGACGCCGGCGCCGTGGTTCGCGCCCGGCGCGACGACGGCCGCGAGCAGGAATGGCAGGCGCGCTTCGTCGTCGATGCCTCGGGCCGCGACACCTTCCTGGCCAATCGCTTCCAGATCAAGCAGCGCAACCCGAAACACAACAGTTCGGCGATCTACGGTCACTTCGCCGGCGCCCGGCGTCACGACGGGCAGGCCGAAGGCAACATCACCATCTTCTGGTTCGAGCATGGCTGGTTCTGGTTCATCCCGATGCAGGGCGGCGTCACCAGCATCGGCATGGTGACCTGGCCGTATTTCATGAAGACACGCGGAAAGCGCGGTGTCGAACGCTTCCTCATGGACGGCATCGCCATGTGTCCGGCGCTGGCCGAACGCCTGAAGACGGCGACGCTGGTCAATGAAGTCGAGGCGACCGGCAATTTCTCGTACGTCTCGGAGCGCAATCACGGCCCCACCTACCTGCTGCTCGGCGATGCCTATGCCTTCATCGACCCGGTGTTCTCGTCCGGCGTGCTGCTGGCGATGAACAGCGGCGTCATCGGCGCCGAGGCGATCGACACCTGCCTGAGCAGGCCGGCCGAGGCCGCCGCCGCGCTGCGGCGCTTCGACCGGCTGATGCGGCACGGGCCGAAGGAATTCTCGTGGTTCATCTACCGGGTCACCAACCCGATCATGCGCGACTTCTTCATGTATCCGAAGAACATCTTCCGCGTCAAGGAAGCGCTGCTTTCGGTGCTCGCCGGCGACATCTTCGGCAGGACGCCGATCTGGCGCTCGATCCGTGCGTTCAAATTCCTCTACTACTTCGCCAACATCATCCAGCCGAAGCGCGCCTTCATGGGCTGGAAACGGCGGCGCTTCAACATCCGCCAGGTCGACGATCCGGCGCTCACTTCCGCTTCGTGAATCCCGGCTTTGTTCCCTCCCTGACCGAGGCCGATCTGCCGTCGGCCATCGCCGGCCGCGCCGACTGCATCCTCGGCGGCGTCCGGATCGGCGCGCCGGGCGTGGGCCCTGGCCCGGAATGGCCGCAGCAGTTCATTCCGGCCCCGCTGATCGGCGCGACGGCGGACCATCTGCACGAAATCTGGCGCTGCGCCACGCCCTGTTCCTCGGGCGGGTTCGCCGACATCGCCTGGCGCCGCGCCGGGCTGGTGCTCTACGGCGTGCTCGAAGTGGCGGAGAGCGACTTTCCCGGATCGCCGGCGTGTTCGCCGCTGCAGGCGGCGAGCCAGGAAGCCTATCGCCGCATCTTCCGCTTGCTCGAAGCCCAGCAGTCGCCCAATCTGTGGCGCGTATGGAATTACCTGGCCGACATCAACCTCGAGACGCACGGGCTGGAGCGCTATCGCCAGTTCAACATCGGCCGCCAGGACGCCTTCCTCGAATATAGCCGGGGCGCGACCGGGAACGTTCCCGCCGCCTGCGCCATCGGCCTGACGGAGGGGCCGCTGCGTATCGCCTTCATGGCCGGCAGCGAGGCCGCCGTGGCCATCGAGAACCCGCGCCAGATCAGCGCCTACGACTACCCGGCCGAATACGGGCCACGCAGCCCGACCTTCTCGCGCGCCGCGCTGGTCCGCCTGGCGCGGCAGGAAATCCTGTTCGTTTCGGGAACCGCCAGCATTGTCGGCCACCGGACGATGCATCCTGGCGACGCAGCGGCCCAGACGCGGGAAGCGCTGGCCAATGTCGCCGCCGTGCTCGCCGAGGCGAACCGGCGCGCGCGATCGGCGCCTTACCGGATCGACGACCTGGCCTGCCGGGTCTACCTGCGCCACGCAACCGATTTCGCCGCCGTGCGCGAGGTGCTGGACCCGATGCTCGGCGCGGGCGCGCCGACCGTCTGCATCCGCGGCGACATCTGCCGCTCCGACCTGCTGGTCGAAATCGAGGCGACGGCCTCACGCGATCTGGAGACTACCCGATGAAGCGTTCCCTTGCGCGTTGCGCCAGCCTGCTGCTCGCTCTCGCCCTGCCCGCCGGTCACGCCGGAGCGGCCGGGGAAAAGCCGTTGTGGGAAATCGGCGCCGGGGTTTCCGCCCTCACCCTTCCCGCCTATCGCGGTTCGGACCAGACCAACAACTTCATCCTGCCGGTGCCCTTTTTCACGTACCACGGCGACTTCTTCAAGGCCGACCGCCATGGCATCCGCGGCAGCTTCTTCGACACCGACCGCATCGATATGACGGTGAGCCTGGCCCTTTCGCCGCCGATGGGGAGCGATGACATCCCGGTGCGGGCGGGAATGCCGGACCTCAAGGCGACCTTCGAGATCGGCCCGCAGGTCGACCTGACCCTGTGGCGCTCGGAAGACCGTGCCCGCTTTTTCAAGCTGCTGCTGCCCCTGCGCGCCGCGCTGACCGTCGAAGGCCGCCCGCAGGATGCCGGCTGGGTGTTCAGCCCCACCCTGAACGTCGACATCACCGATCTGCCGGGGATGCCGGGCTGGAATCTCGGGCTGCTGGCCGGCCCGTTGTTCGGCAGCCAGCGCCAGAACGCCTACTACTACTCGGTCGCCCCGCAGTACGCGACGCCCGCCCGTCCCGCCTACGAAGCCCCGTCGGGCTACGCCGGCATGCAGTACACGATGGGGATCTCGAAGCGCTTTCCGAGCTTCTGGCTCGGCGGCTTTCTGCGCTACGGCAACCTTGGCGGGGCCAGGTTCGAGGACAGCCCGCTGGTCGTCCAGAAGGATGCTTTCGCCGCCGGCGTCGCGCTGTCCTGGATCTTCGGCGAGTCGAGCACCCGCGTCATGGTCGATGACTGAGCGCAAGGGCGGTCGCGGAACCCTGTGGATCGCCTACGAATATCTGGCGATGGCCGCCGGCCTCGGGTTTCTGGCGCTGATCTGCCTGCTCTGGCTGCCCTTCGCGCTGATCCTCCATCCGCTGCTGCCGCGGCGCCACGGCCAGCGGCTGGGCCGCTTCGCGATCATGGCCGGTTTCCGCGCCTATCTCGGCTTCCTCACCGTCTGCTGCGCCTGCCGCTTCGAGCTGTCGGCGCTCGACGGCCTGCGCCATGAAGGACCGCTGATCGTCGTCGCCAACCACCCGTCGCTGCTCGACGCGGTCATGATTCTCTCGCGCCTGCCGAACGCCGTGTGCGTGATGAAGGCCGCGCTGATGGACAACATCCTGTTCGGCGCCGCCGCGCGCCTCGCCCGCTACATCCGCAACGACGTGCCGGTGAACCTGATCCTCGACGCCCGCGAGGAGCTGCGGCAAGGCGCGCAACTGCTCATCTTTCCCGAAGGGACGCGCACCTCGACGTTTCCGGTCAATCGCTTCCTGCCGACGGCGGCGGTGATCGCCGGACGCACCGGCGCCCCGCTGCAGGCACTGTGCATCGCCTTCAGTTCGCCCTACCTTGGCAAGAACGCACCCCTCTTCGCCAGGCCGAACCTGCCCCTCGACATCAGCATCCGCCGCGGACGCCGCTTCCCCGCGCAGAAGGACGCGGGCGACCTGACAGCGCAGCTCGAACAGTTCTTCCGCGCGGAATTGGGCACTTCCGGAGCGTCGACCGCAACCGGCGCGACCGCGTCATGACCCCGGCCTCGCTCACCCATCTCGTGCTCATCCCCAGCTACAACCCGGGGCCGCGGGTGGTCGACACGGTGCGGGCGGCGCGCCGGCAATGGAACCCGGTGTGGGTCGTCGTCGACGGCAGCACCGACGACAGCCCGCGGCAACTTCAGGCGCTGGCCGCCGCCGACGACGGCCTGCGCGTCATCGCGCTTCCCGGGAATCGCGGCAAGGGCGCGGCCGTGCTGGAAGGCATCACGCGCGCCGCCGCCGCCGGGTACACCCACGCCCTGACCATGGATTCCGACGGGCAGCATCCGGCCAGCCTGATTCCCGCGTTCATGGAAGCTTCCCGGGATGATCCCGCGGCGATGGTGCTCGGCAAGCCGGTGTTCTCCGCCGATGCTCCGGCGCTGCGCGTCAATGGCCGAAAGGTATCGAACGGCTGGGCCAATCTCGAAACCCTGTGGATGGGCATCGGCGACTCGCTGTACGGATTCCGCGTCTACCCGATCGCGCCGCTGGCGCGGGTGATGCAGGCCAGCCGCTGGATGCGCCGTTTCGATTTCGATCCGGAAGCGGTCGTCCGCCTGTGCTGGGCCGGCGTCAGGCCGGTCAACATCGACGCGCCGGTGCGCTATTTCCGCGCCGACGAGGGCGGGGTTTCGCATTTCCGCTACCTGCGCGACAACACCTTGCTGACCTGGATGCATGCGCGCCTGTTCCTCGGCTTCGTGCTGCGCCTGCCGTTGCTGCTCGTGCGCTACCTGGTGCGCTGACCTGTGAACACCACCGAAATCTTCCTGATCGCGATGACGATCATCTTCACCGTCCCCTGGCTGATCTGGCGTCTCGGGCGCACCGACTATTACGCGCCGCTGGTCGTCGTCCAGATCATCACCGGCATCCTGCTCGGCCCCGGCATCCTCGGCAGGGCCTTCCCCGACTACTACGCCTTCGTCTTCAACCCGGCCGTCATCCAGTCGCTGAACGGCATCGCCTGGTGGGCGGTGATGCTCTTCGTGATGATCGCCGGCGTCGAGCTCGACCTCAGGAAAGCCTGGGCGCACCGCCGCGAGAGCGGCATCACCGCCGGCCTGGCGCTCGGCATGCCGCTCCTCTTCGGCTGCATCGCCGCCGGTGTGATGCTCGGCTGGCCGGGCTGGATGGGGCCGAGGGCGGAAACCTGGCAATTCGTCGTCGGCGTCGGTATGGCCTGCGCCGTCACCGCGCTGCCCATCCTGATCCTGCTCATGGAAAAGCTCGAAGTACTCCGCCAGCCCATTGGCCAGCGCATCCTGCGCTACGCCAGCCTCGACGACATCGCCATCTGGGGCGTCCTGGCGCTGATCCTGATGGACTGGGAACGCATTGGCCGCCAAGGCGCCTTCCTCGTCGCCTTCGCCCTCGCCGCCTGGGGCTTCCACCACCTGATGGCGCGCCTCAAGGAACGCGACCGCTGGTACGTCGCGCTGATCTGGCTGGCCGTGGTGTCCTTCGGCGCCGACTGGGCCGGGCTGCACTTCATGGTCGGCGCCTTCCTCGCCGGCGCCAGCATGGAGGCCGACTGGTTCGACCAGGACAGGATGGACCAGCTGCGCCACCACGTGCTGCTCGTCATGATGCCCGTCTTCTTCCTCAGCACCGGGCTGCGCACCAACTGGGCCGTCGGCGGCGAAGCGGTATTCGCCGCCGCCGCCCTGCTGCTCGCCGCTTCGATCGCCGGCAAGCTGCTCGGCGTGCGCATCGCCGGCCGCATCCTCGCCTGGGCGCCCGGCGAAGCCGGCATCATCGGCTGGCTGCTGCAGACCAAGGCGCTGATCATGATCATCTTCGCCAACATCCTGCTCGACAAGCAGATCATCACCAGCGAAACCTTCACCGCGTTGCTGCTGATGGCGATCGCCAGCACCATGCTCACCGTGCC
>ERZ761607.5532-NODE-5532-length-10320-cov-6.541062_pt1 | contig 10320 bp, 14 predicted proteins | sample MGYA00511164_ERZ761607 | MGnify/ENA primary metagenome ERZ761607 (study PRJEB28899, sample SAMN02445080) | bioreactor sludge metagenome | biome: EBPR sludge | place: Australia: Brisbane, Thorneside Wastewater Treatment Plant | collected 2011-06-22 ...
CCGATCGCCGGGCGCGCGGCTCCGCCGCGACAAACCGGGTCGCTCCGCTCCCTCCCAAATTAAGAACGCACCACGGGAACGGAGGGTCGATCGGCAGTTCAGCCATCACTTAGCCGCGCAAGCGGCTGACGATCCCGCACATCTAGCCTCAGGACATGTACGAGATCGCGCTCACCGTGGCGGCCTGTCTCCGTGCGGGCACCCGGGTGGATGTCGCCTGGGTGGTCGACGGAGACCTCGCGCCGGCCGACCCGGGCGGTGCCCTCGCTCTGACCCCGGGTGGTGGTCGGGTGGGGAGCCTGTACGCCGGCGCGCTCGACCAGCAGTTGGCGGAGCAGGCGCAACTCCTGGGTGACTCCGTGGGCCGGCTGGTGACGCTGCAGGTAGGCGAGTTGGAGGCACAGGCGTTCGGGCTGGCGGGGACGGGCAGCGCGCTGGCCGTGGTGGCCAACGCCGCCCTGCTGCCCCCGGAGACGTGGGGGATGCTCCAGGAGCGCACCGCGGTCCGGCTGCGGTGGACCCGGCGCGGCGACGAGCTCACAGCGGCCGAGTTGGACGACCCCGAAGGGCACGACCCGGGGAGCGCGGTCGACGAGATCGAGGTCAACACCACCTGGCGGCCGGTCCCGACCGTCGTACTGGCCGGTGGTGGACCGGTGCTGCAGGCCCTGGAGCAGATGGCGGCGCTGCTCGGCTGGCGCACGCAGCGCGCTGGCAACCCCGACACCGCGCGCGGCCTCGTGGTCGGGCTCGGACCGCTCGACTGCGTGGTGCTCGCCATACACGACGTCGACCTGGCCGGCCCCGTGCTGGCCAGCGCGCTCGACGGCCGCGCCGGCTACGTGGCGGCGCTCGGCTCACGCGCGATGCAGGAGAGCCGCGAGACCTGGCTGACCGACCGCGGCATCGAGGGGCTGGAACGGATCCACACTCCCGCCGGCCTCGACATCGGCGCAGACGGTCCGGCCGAGGTGGCACTGGCGATCCTCGCCCAGGCGATCCAGGAGCGCACCTGGCGGGCTCAAGCAAAGGCTTAGGTACGCCTCCTTCGGCGGCCTTTCGCGACCTAGGATGGACGCATGGAAGAGCCGCGGGACGTGTTGCGCGCGCTCTGGCAGGCCGAGGGCCAGGAGCTCGACGACGACTGCGCGCCCGGACCGGACGGCCTGGACCGCCAGAAGGCGTGCAAGAACATGAAGGACGTCAGCTTCGACGGGTTCGCACCACCCGGGAGCGACCTCGGCCAGGCGTGGCGTGACCAGCTCCGTCGGGAGGGGAAGCTCAGCGAGAGCAGCCTGCGCGACCTGGTCCTCGGCGACCAGTGAGCTGAAGTGGCACGTGGTCACTAGCCCCGAGTCAGTCCCGGAACTGACCGATGCTCTGCGCGGAGTCGGCTACCTGGCCGACCGTGGTCTGGCGACCACGCTGCACGTCGCGCTCCGACTGGGCCGGCCGGTGCTGCTCGAGGGCGAGGTCGGCGTCGGCAAGACCGAGGTCGCGCGAGCCCTCGCGCAGCTGCTGGACCGCGAGCTCATCCGGCTCCAGTGCTACGAGGGCATCGACGCCCAGCAGGCGCTGTACGAATGGGACTACGCCCGGCAGATGCTCCAGATCCGCGCGTTGTCCGAGCACCAGTTGAGCGACGACGACGCGGTCGACGCCCTCTTCGGACCGAAGTTCCTCGTCGAACGTCCCCTCCTGCACGCCGTACGCGCGGGCGACCGAGCGGTCCTGCTGGTCGACGAGGTGGATCGCGCCGACGACGAGTTCGAGGCGTTCCTGCTCGAGTTGCTCTCGGAGTTCCAGATCACCATCCCCGAGATCGGGCCGGTCCGCGCCGAACGACCGCCCCTGGTGATCCTGACCTCCAACCGGACCCGCGAGCTCCACGACGCCCTCAAGCGGCGTTGCCTCTACCACTGGGTCGGCTTCCCCGCCCCCGAGCGCGAGGTCGAGATCGTGCTGGTCCGGGCGCCGCAGGTCAGCCAGCGACTGGCCGAGGCCGTGGTGGGTGCCGTCAACCGGCTGCGTGAGATGGACCTGGCCAAGCCGCCCGGCGTCGCCGAGACCATCGACTGGGTCAACACGCTCGGGGTCGTCGGCGCCGAGGACCTGGACGACGCGGCCGTTCCCGACACGTTGGGTGCGGTGATCAAGGACCGCGACGACCTGGAGCTCGTCGTGAGCGACCTCGAGCGGGTCCGTGGCTGAGCCCCACGACCGGGAGCAGGGCCCGGGTGACTCCTACGTCGCGATGCTCGTCGACTTCGCACGCACCCTGCGTCGAGATGGAGTCCCGGTCGGCTCCGGGGACGTGCTGACCTACACGCGTGCGGTCGCGTGCCTGGACCCCTCAGACCTCGTCGACCTCTACTGGGCCGGACGCAGCACCCTGGTCGGCCGCCGCGAGCAGCTGCCGATCTACCACCGCGCCTTCGAGCGGTACTTCCTCGACGGCGCCCCGGACAGCCTGGCCATGGCGCGATTCACCGCCGAGCAGCGCGCCCAGCTGCATGTCGACCTCGACGTGCCCGAGACCGAGAGGCTCGAGGAAGGTCACGACCAGCAGCTGGCCCGGCTCGGGCTGGTGGCATCGGGCATGCAAACGGCCCGTCGCAAGGACTTCGCCGAGTGCACCGCTGACGAGCTGGCGGCTCTGCGCCGGATCCTCAGGACGATGCGGCTGACGCCTCCACGCCGTCGCACGCGACGCACCCAGCGCGCCCGGCGGGGCCGCGCCCTCGACGTACGCCGGACCGTCCGCGAGACGATGCGACTCCACGGCGAGCCGGCCCAGCTGCACCGCCGTGGGCGGCGGCTCCGGAACCGCCCTCTGGTGTTGATCCTCGACGTGTCCGGCTCGATGGCCGACTACTCCCGCAACCTCGTGCAGTTCGCACACACGTCCACTCGCACGTCCAGCCGGGTCGAGGTGTTCTGCTTCGGGACCCGGCTCACCCGGATCACCCGCGAGCTGGACCGTCGGAGCCCCGACGAGGCGATGGATCTCGCCGCCGAGGCCGTCCTCGACTGGGACGGCGGGACCCGCATCGGTGCGTCGCTCGACCAATTCGTCCGCGATCACGCCCGCCACGGGATGTGCCGCGGGGGCATCGTGGTGATCTGCTCCGACGGGCTCGACCGCGGCGACCCCGACCAGCTCGCGGCCGCCATGGAGCGGCTGAGCCGTCTGTGTCACCGGATCGTCTGGCTCAACCCGCACAAGGGCGACGCGCGGGAGTTCGTGCCGACGACGCTCGGCATGATGGTTGCCGCACCGTACGTCGACGAACTGCTCTCCGGTCACGACCTGGCCAGCCTCGAGGAGTTCGCCGCGACCCTGACCCGGATGAGGTGACCCCGAGGTGGACCGGATGCTGTGGAGCGTCACGCTGCAAGCCGTAGGCGATCGCCCCGTGACGCACGAGGAGATCGTCGAGTTGGCCGACGCCGTCGCCGGCGCGCACGGCGTCGCCTCGGGGATCGGGCAGTCGGCGTACGGCGCGCAGCTGGTCGTCGAGGCCGCCGACCGCGACGAGGCGATCTCGCTCGGCCTCGCCCTCTTCACCGAGGCCGCCGCGACGGCCGGCCTCCCTGCCTGGCCCGTGTCCAGCGCCGACGCGGTGTCCGAGGCCGAAGACGCGGAGCTGGAGTGATCCGGCTCGGCTCGCTGGCCGGTTACCCGTTCGAGGGTCCACGCGTGCTGGCCGGCTTCACCGCGCCGGCGGTGCCCGCCGTCTACGCGATCCTCTACCTCCCCGATCCCGCGAAGCAGCAGTTCGCCGTGACCTACGTCGGCCACTCCGAGGACCTCTCGCAGGAGCCGTTCCCGTTCCGACACCCACGCTCGCCTTGCTGGATCGAGCGGGCCGGCTCGAAGTGGAAGGTCCACATCGCGACCTACGAGGTCCCCGGCGGGCTCGCCTCGCACCGCGAGCTGATCGTCCAGGAGCTGTGCGCGGTCTACCACCCGAGCTGCAACGAGCAGCAGTTCGACCAGGCCTGGCAGGAGCACTGGATCGGCAGCTACCAGGCGCCGACGACGGCGCCACTCAGCACCGGGCGTACACCGGGTCAGGTGAGAGACGAGCCCGGGTCGCCCGAGGCAGCGGTGGGCGATCAACCCTCATAGGCTTCCGCAAGGTTGATAGGTCACCGCCGCCCGGAGCGACTCCCTCAGTCAGGCGCGTAGCCGACCATCTCGTGCAGCCGGGAACGCCGGGTGCCGGCCGCCGGGGCGGCGGGCGGACGCTCGGGTGGGGGCTCGTAGGTCGCGCCGGCCACGATGCCCTCGGCCATGCCGTAGAGCAGTGGCAGCGCACCGGCGACGACGCCGCCGACCTGGTTGATGTTGGCCACGCCCTCGCGGATCGGTTCGGCGTTGCGCTTGATGTCCCAGACGATGTCGGCGCACTCCTCCAGATCGCCGGCGACCCGGGTGAGCTGACCGCCCACGACATAGAGGTAGAAGGCCAAACCGGCGATCAGCAGCACGATGTCGACGACGGACAGCACCACGAGTGTCGTCATGAGCGCACCTTCCCGAGGACCCGACCGAGGAACAGGTGATGCTCGAGGCCTTCGGCCAGCACCGCCTCGACCCCGGCCGCCGTGGTCGCGATCAGGGCAGTGTCATCGGTGTTGGTCTTGGCCTGGCGGAGGGTCTCCTTCACGGTGACCACGCGGCGTTCGATGGTGCGGACCTCCACGACCAGGATGGTCAGCAGCGCAGCTACGGCCAGCACGATGACGAAGCCACCGATCACCGCGCCCCACCACAGCGACTCCTGGGTGTCGGTGAGCATGGCCGTTGCTGGATGAACAGAGCCTGCGTGCATGTCAGCCTCCCAGTCGCTTCCGGCCCCGGGTGAGCCCGGCGATGACCACGGTGGCGTGGTCGATGGTGGTGTTGAGCTGGCTCAGGCCGGCGGTGTTGGTCACCGCGCGCTGGAGCGTGTCGTCGATCGTCGCGGCCTGACGGCCGATCCGGTGCGCGAGCAGCAGGATCGGCACCACCAGCGCGACCACCACCAGCACGACGACGATCGTGATCACGTAGCCGACCTTCCAGCCGGTCGTCGACCCGGTGTCGAGTGCGATCAGGAGCGCGCTCATATCGTCTCGCAGAAGTCACGGACCGGCTTGAGGCTGGCGTTGACCGACGCGAGCCCGTCAGGCACCAGCGCCGTACGGTCGGCGACCACGCCGACTCCGGCGATGACGCCATCGAGGGTCCCCGCGACGGCGCGCAGGTGCAGGATCACCCGGATCAGGCCCAGGGCGGCCGCGGCGATGATCAGTGCGGCGATGACGAGTGTCACAACGGCGACGGCTGGCATCAGCGGTTCCTCCTCGACTGGCTCATCAGGCACATCCGGCTCACCCCAACAGCTTTCCGACGGACCCGGCGTACCGCACGGCACCGTTGGCGACGTCGGCGACGACCGCGTCGGTCGTGGCCAATGCGTCTGGTACGCCGTCCAGCTCGGCGGCGAGCGCACCGCCGCCGGCCAGGATGTCGTCGGCCGCCCCGCGGATGCGCTCCAACGCCGCGAGCACCCGGTTGAGCAGCGCGACGAGCACGGGGACGACGACGAGCAGCAAGATGATGTTGCCGATCCACCACAACATCAGGCGCCTCCTCGGCTCGGGAACTGGGTGGGGTCGTAGGGCAGGAAGAACCTGCGGAACACGCGCACCAACGCCATCTGGGCGGCGCGGATGCCGATGGCGAGCCCGCTGGCCTCGCGGCGATCGAGGTGGTCGGTCGACTCGCCCCGCTCGGTCGCCTCGATGCGCTGCTGCATGTTCGTGGCGAACTGCTTCATCAGCACCGCGGTGACATCGGTGATCATCCCGCGGCCGTACTGTGCGGCCGCGCCGGAGATCTGCAGATCCTGGTCGACGGTGACCTTGGTGCCGCCACCGGATCCCGGAGCGAGCCGGGCGGTGACGGTCATCTCGACGTTGCCGCGCCCCCGACGATCCGAGCCCGAGGCATCGATGGCCACCCGCTGGTCCGCGTGGTCGCGCTCGACGACGTGGGCCTTGCCTGCGAACTCGAGCTTGACCGGCCCCATCCGCAGGTTGACCCGGCCGGCGTACTCGTCGTCGCCGAGGTCGTCGGTGATCTCTGCGCCGGGTAGGCAGGCGGCCACGTTGGGCACGTCCTGCACGAAGTCCCAGACCTTGTCGGGTGGCTGGGCCACCTCGAAGGTATTCGTCACGAGCATGGTGAGTTCAAGCCTCCTGACCGGTGAGGTACGACGTGGGGTCGGCCGCGAACCGGTCGCGACAGCCCACGCAACAGAAGTGGTACGCCGTCCCGTCGTGCTCGTGCATATGCGGCGACCAGCCCGCCTCCACGGTCACGGTCATGCCACAGACCGGGTCGATCGACGAGGAGGTGGCTGCCGGTTGGGGGATCCCGGCAGCCCCCTCCTCGCCGGTCGATCCCGACGGCCCGAACTCCCCGGCTGCACGCCGCTGCACGAGCTCGGCCAGCACCGCGACCGCGATCTCGCGGTGCGAGGTATGACCGAGGTCGAGGCCGACCGGGGTTCGGACCCGGTCGAGGTCGTCGCGGGGCACACCGCGCTCGGCGAGGTACTCCATCAGCGAGATGCCTCGCTTCTGGGAGGCGACCAGGCCGATGAACGCCGGCCGGGCGCGGGCGCAGAGCTCGAGCGCCTCCTCGTCGCCGTGGCCCTGGGTGGCCACCACGACCAGCGACCTCGGGGTGACGTCGTCGGGCTGCAGTTCGGGCAGGTCGGTCACCCGAGCGTTCCAGCCCAGGTCCTGGGCCAACCGCGCGAGCAGGTGGACCATCGGTGACCGGCCGACCACGAGCAGATCGAGAACGGGTACGACGGGCTCGACGAACACTTGTAGCGCCCCCTCGCTCTGGCAGGACATCGGGACGTAGACCATCCCCTCCGGCATCACGGCTCCGGAGCTGCCGGGGTCGGTGGTGCCGAGGAAGAGGAGCTGCGGCTCGCGGGACTGGATCACCCGCTGGGCCTCGCGGATCACGACCGGCTCGGCGCACGCTCCGCCGATGAAGCCGTAGACCTGGCCGTCGGCGGTCACCAGGGCGCGCGCGCCGGTCTGGCCGGAGGAGGGCGCCTGACGCCAGACGATCGTCGCGAGCGCGAACTCCTCGCCGCGATCGGCCAGCTCTCGGGCCCGCTCCAGGACCTCCCAGCTCTCCTCGCCCATGGCTCCCTTCCCTCTGCCTTACCGCTGGTCGCCTTAGGTGGCCTCAGTCGCCCTGCTTGACCGGCGGCGCACCGGACACGTCCTGCTGACGCACGATCGCGTCGTACACCCGGTCCGGCAGGAGCGGCATGTCGATGTTGCGGACCTGGCTGCTGCCGATGGCGTTGAGCACCGCGTTGACGAACGCCGCCGGACCACCCACCGTCGCACACTCGCCGATGCCCTTGGCTCCGATCGGGTGATGCGGGCAGGGCGTGACGACCTCGTGCAGCTCCCACCCCGGGGTCTCCCACGCGGTAGGCAGCAGGTAGTCCATGAAGTTCGAGCCGATGCAGTTGCCGTCGGCGTCGAAGGTGATGAACTGCATGTTCGCCATCGCATAGGCCTCGGTCAGGCCACCCATGATCTGGCCCTCGACCACCATCGGGTTGATGCGTACGCCGCAGTCGTCGACGGCCACGAACCGTAGGACATCCCAGACCCCGGTGACCGGGTCGACCTCGACGGTCGCGATGTAGCACGCGAACGGCCAGGTCAGGTTCGGCGGGTCGTAGTAGGCATTGCCCTCCAGGCCGGGCTCCATGCCGTCGGGCATGTTGCTGTACGCCGCCATCGCGCACTCCTGGATCGAGACCCCCTGCGCGGGGTTGCTGCGCACGTAGAAGCGGCCGAGCTCCCACTCGACGTCCTCCTCGGAGACCTCGAGCAGGTGGGCAGCGAGCTTGCGCGCCTTGGCCCGGATCTTGCGCGATACCATCGCCACCGCGGCGCCGGCGACCGGCGTGCTGCGCGACGCGTAGGTGCCCATGCCGAACGGCGCGGTGTCGGTGTCGCCCTCCTCGACCACGATGTCTTCGGCGGGGATGCCCAGCTCGTGGGCGACGATCTGCGCCCACGTCGTCTCGTGGCCCTGGCCCTGGGTCTTCGCGCCGGTGCGCAGCAGCGCCTTGCCGGTCATGTGCACCCGAAGTTCGGCGGAGTCGAACATCTTGATGCCGAGGATGTCGTACTCGCGACTGTTCCCGGCCCCGAGCGGCTCGGTCATCGTTGAGATGCCGATCCCGAGCAGTCGCCCGCGCTTGCGGGCCTCGGCCTGCTGGCGGCGGAAGTCGTCGTACCCGATCGCCTCGAGACCGACGTCGAGGCACTTGGCGTACTGGCCGGAGTCGGTGAGGAAGCCGAACGGCGTGCGGTGCGGGAAGTCGTCGTCGCGGACGAAGTTGACGCGCCGAAACTCCGCCTGGTCCATGCCCAGGTCGTCGGCGGCGGCCTGCACCATCCGCTCCTGGAAGAACATCGCCTCGGTGACCCGGAACGAACAGCGATAGGCCACGCCGCCGGGCGCCTTGTTGGTGTAGACGCCGCGAGCCGACAGGTGCGCCGCCGGGATGTCGTAGGCCGCGAACGCGGAGTGCATCAGCCCGATCTTGAACTTGCTGGGTTGAGCGTCGGCGAAGAACGCGCCATGGTCGGACTCGGTGTGCATCCGGACGCCGAGGATCTTGCCGTCCTTGCGCAGCGCCATCTCGCCGTCGAGGTAGACGTCGCGGGCGAAGCCGGTGGAGATGAGGTTGCCGGTGCGGTCCTCGATCCACTTGACCGGCCGCTCGGTGAGGATCGAGGCCAGGATGGACATGACGTAGCCGGGGTAGGCCGGCACCTTGTTGCCGAAGCCCCCGCCGAGGTCGGGGCTGATCACGCGGATCATGTGCTCGGGCAGCTCCGCGATGAGTGCGACCGCTGCCCGGATGATGTGCGGCGCCTGCGTGGTCATGTAGACCGTGAGCTTCTGCGTCGCCCGGTCGAAGTCGGCGATCGAGCCACAGCACTCGAGCGGCGACGGGTGCGATCGCGGATAGTGCAGCTGCAGCTTCGAGACGACGTCGGCCTCGGCGAAGGCTCGATCCGTCGCCTCCTGGTCGCCGACCTCCCAGGTGAAGCAGGTGTTGTCCGGCTGATTCTCCTTGTCATCGCGGATGATCGGCGCGCCCGCAGCCAGGGCCTGGGTCGGGTTGACGATCACCGGCAGCGGTTCGTACTCGACCCGAATCGCGTCGCAACCGTCCTTGGCGATGTAGGGGTCGTCGGCGATGACGCAGGCGACCTCCTGCCCCTGGAACCGCACCTTGTCGGTGGCCAGCACCGCCTGGGTGTCGTAGGACAGCGTCGGCATCCAGGCCAGGTTGCGGGTGGCCATCAGGTCGCCGGTCAGCACCAGGCGGACGCCGGGGATCGCGTATGCGGCACTGGTGTCGATGCTCTTGATCCGGGCATGCGCCAGCGGGCTGCGCAGGATCTCCATGTGCAGCATCCCGGGCAGCACCACATCGTCGATGTAGTTGCCCTTGCCGCGGATGAACCGGTTGTCCTCGACCCGCCTGCGGCTCGCCCCGAGGCCGCCGATCTTGACCTCGTCGAGCTTGTGTTCCTGGGTGGCGGTCACGACTCCCCCCGCTGCTTCTTGGCCGCCCAGAGGACCGCCTTGACGATGTTCTGGTAGCCGGTGCAGCGGCACAGGTTGCCGGAGAGGGCGAAGCGCACCTCGTCCTCGGTCGGGTCGGGGTTCTCCGCCAGCAGCGCCTTCGAGGCCAGCAACATCCCCGGGGTGCAGAAGCCGCACTGCAGACCGTGCTCCTCCTTGAACCCCTCCTGCACCGGGTCGAGCTCACTCGGCGTACCGAGCCCCTCGACGGTGGTGACCTCGTGGCCGTCGGCCTGCACCGCGAGCATCGTGCAGCTCTTCACGGGCTGACCGTCGACCAGCACGGTGCACGCCCCGCAGTTGGTGGTGTCGCAGCCGGTGTGGGTGCCGGTGAGCCGCAGCCCCTGGCGGAGCAGGTGCGCGAGCAGCAGCCGCGGCTCGATGTCGGCCGTCCGTCGCTGGCCGTTGACGGTGATCGTGACCCGGCGGACGGGTACGGCGTCGTCGGGCTCCGCCGCCGTGATCTCGTCGAAGAGACTCGTCATGCTGCTCCTGCTTCCCGTCGGCTGCCGCCCTGACCATCGACGACCCGGCTGAGGATGCGGGTGACGAAGGTGTGGACGATGTGACGCTTGTACGCCGCGCTGCCGCGGTGATCGCTCTGCGGCTGGGCCGCCTCC
>ERZ761607.5536-NODE-5536-length-10312-cov-6.943648_pt1 | contig 10312 bp, 7 predicted proteins | sample MGYA00511164_ERZ761607 | MGnify/ENA primary metagenome ERZ761607 (study PRJEB28899, sample SAMN02445080) | bioreactor sludge metagenome | biome: EBPR sludge | place: Australia: Brisbane, Thorneside Wastewater Treatment Plant | collected 2011-06-22 ...
TTGCTGTATAATCCAATAATAATTTTTATCCAAATTTTGACCTTTGATTAAACATTTAAAAGTTTTTATTTGTGTAATTCGATTAATTCGTGTGAACTTGTCCCGACTTGGCGGGATTCGTGGTGAAATATTTTTATTGTTTTACACAATTGTTGCTCCATTTAATAAAAAGAACTGTTTTTGGAATTTATACACTCTTAAAAATTCGGTATCTTTGTATTTATACCAATTTTCAATAAATACCTATTAACATAATGGCAAAAGAAGCAAAAGCAAAAGCAAAGAAAGATATGTTTTCCGGTGATTTTAATAAAGAAGAAATTCTCGCGGATTATAAATTAGCAAACGAAAGCAGACAAGCATCATTACTCGGAAGAAAAGAAGTTCTGACCGGTAAAGCAAAATTCGGTATTTTTGGCGACGGCAAAGAAATTCCTCAGATTGCTATGGCTAAAACTTTTCAAAATGGAGATTTCAGAAGTGGTTATTACAGAGATCAGACTTTTATGATGGCTATCGGACAATTAACTGTAAAAGAATTTTTTGCACAATTATATGCTACACCTGATGTAAATCTCGAACCTGCTTCAGCAGGCAGATCTATGAACGGACACTTTGCAACAAGATCTCTTGATGAAAACGGAAACTGGAAAAATCTTATGCAGATGAAAAACTCAAGTGCTGATATTTCTCCAACGGGAAGTCAAATGCAAAGATTAGTAGGACTTGCTTATGCATCTAAATTATACAGAAATAATAAAGACCTTCATAAATATAAAGAATTCACAGATAAAGGTAATGAAGTCGCATTCGGAACAATTGGTAATGCTTCTTGTGCTGAAGGAATGTTTTTTGAATCAATAAATGCCGCCGGTGTATTAATGGTTCCTATGGCAATTTCAATCTGGGATGACGGATATGGAATTTCAGTTCCAAATTCATATCAGATTACCAAACAGAATATTTCAGAAATATTAAAAGGTTTTGAATACGATGAAGTAAGCAAACAGGGATATTATATTTTCAAGTGTAAAGGTTGGGATTATGAAGGGCTTATTAAAACATACAAAGAAGGAATTGAACTTGTCAGGAAAAATCACATTCCTGCTATATTTCATATCACTGAAGTTACACAACCTCAAGGTCACTCAACTTCAGGATCACACGAAAGATATAAAGATAAAAACAGACTACAATGGGAAAATGATTTTTGCTGTATAAAACAAATGAGATACTGGATTCTCGAAAAAGGAATTGCTTCGGAAAAAGAACTCGATAAAATTGAAGAAGATGCAAAATTGTTTACAAAAAAATCTCAGGAAGAAGCATGGAAAGAATATTTAGAACCTATTAATAAAGAGAAAAAAGAAGTTTGTAATCTGTTTGAAAAAATTGCTTCAGCTTCATCCAAAAAAGACGAAATTATTAAAATAAAAACTTCGCTTGAAAAAACTTTGGATTTTGTAAGGAAACCAATTGTTCAGTCTGTTTATGATGTTTTACTATTAACTAAAGATGAAAATTCAGAATCCAGAGATGAACTGTTAAAATGGAATGCGGATTACAGTGAAAAAAATTCTGAAAGGTATAATTCATATTTATATTCAGAATCTGAACATAACGCATTGAATATTGAAGAGATTAAACCTGTATATAAAGAAGATTCTCCTTTGCTTAACGGATTTGAAATTTTGAATAATGCTTTTGATAATATTCTATCGAGAGATCCAAGAGTTTTTATCATTGGTGAAGATGTGGGTAATATCGGAGATGTAAATCAAGGGCTTGCAGGTATGCAGAAAAAATATGGAGAGATAAGAGTTACTGATACAGGAATTAGAGAAGCAACAATTGCAGGGCAGGGAATTGGTGCTGCCGAGAGAGGTTTGAAACCAATTATTGAAATACAATATTTGGATTATGTTTTTTATGCATTACAAATTTTATCTGATGATGTTGCTTGTCTTCAATACAGAACTAAAGGTGGTCAAAAAGCACCATTAATAGTAAGAACAAGAGGTCACAGATTAGAGGGTATTTGGCATTCAGGTTCTCCAATGGGTACTGTAATAAACTGTTTAAGAGGTATGTATATTTGTGTTCCGAGAAATATGACACAGGCAGCAGGATTTTATAACACACTTTTAAAATCTGATGAGCCCGGATTGATTGTCGAAAGATTAAATGCTTACAGGTTAAAAGAAAAATTACCGGAAAATATCGGTGAGTTTTGCGTTCCTCTTGGGGTTCCGGAAAAAATTGAAGAGGGAACCGATATAACTATTGTAACTTACGGAGCATGCGTGGATATTGCAAAGGTTGCCATCAGTAAATTAAAAATTGCAGGTATATCAACAGAACTGATTGATGTTCAGACTTTAGTACCTTTTGACAGACACGGTATAATTTTAAATTCACTTAAAAAAACTAACAGAGTTTTATTCCTTGATGAAGATGTTCCGGGTGGTGCTTCGGCTTATATGATGCAACAGGTAATAGATGAACAGGGAGGATATATGTATCTTGATTCACCTCCGAAGTGTCTTGCTGCTCAACCTCACAGACCTGCATATGGAACTGACGGAGATTATTTCTCAAAACCAAATTCTGAAGATGTATTCAAAGCAGTTTATGAAATGATGAATGAAGCAGAACCTGAGAAGTATAAGATTTTTTATTGATTCAGATAATCACACAATAATCTTTGGAAATGATGAACCCCCTGCTCGCGGGTAGGGGAGAATCTTCCTCTTTTGTAAAATCTCGATTTAACACCTTTTTGAACCGCTTCCACAATTGACTCATCCTCGCGTTCCACTCTGTCTAATCCGGCTCCTGCTCCTTTATCTAATTTTGTAACGTCTGAAATAAAAGTGAGAAATGAAACCTTTGTTAAATTTACTTCGATAGGTTTAACGATATTTATGGAAACACCCCAAGGGTAAAAGTTAAACATCATATTAGGAAAAACCCAATAATAATAAGCACAAATATTTTTATTCTCATCAATATGACCTGAAGGAAGAATAAAATTTTCTTCTCCTTTTTTACCTATACCAAGTTGTAAATTTGAGTTTGCATATATCTCCTGAGAATAATCACCATAATCTAAAACAGCATTTAACGAACTGTGAACATAAGGTATGTGAAAACCTTCAAGATAATTTTCAACATATAATGCCCAGTTTGCTTTAACTAAATAATCTCTTGACCTTGAAGAATCAAATTTTAAACTGTCGAAATCAAACCAATACATTCTATCCTGCATTTCCTTTATGAAAGATTTTAATGGGGCAACAGGGTTTAAACTCGCAAAAATAAAATTTTGCCAGGTATCGAATGAAACTTTTGTTAAATTATCTTCTTCAGTAGGGAAATTTTCTGCTTTTTCAAATTCAGGCATCCCTCTGAACTTTCCATTTAAATCAAATCTTCTGCCATGATACCTGCATTTTAAATTTTTTACATTGCAAGGATTTTCAACCAGAATATTACCTCTATGAGTACAAACATTTGAAAAACAATGCAGTTGATCACTCTCATCTCTTGTCAAAAGTAAGGGCTCATCTATATAATTATCAATGAAACTAAAAGGGAAACATTGCCCGGGTGTTTTTATATGGTCTCTTTCGCAGACATATTGCCACGTTTTTGAAAAAATTTTCTCTTTAGATAACTCAAAAATTTCTTTTGAATCATAGATTGAACTGTCAATCGTAAATGCTTTATTTATATTACTGTTAACGTTAAACATTAAAGTTTTATTTAGGTTCTGCTAAATCTTCTGTCTAATTCTTCTGTGGTAATTCTGATGACTGTTGGTCTTCCGTGTGGGCATACGTATGGCATTTTGCAAGCAAATAAATTATCAATAAGGTTTGTCATTTCAGGAATTGTGAGTCTGTCACCGGATTTTATTGCAGATCTGCAAGCATAAGATTTTGCTAAATTATCTCTCTTTTCAAGATTGAGTTTTAGTTCATAATCTTTATATTGATCCAGTAATTCCTGAAAAATTTTTTCTTCATTTCCGATTCTTACATCAGAGGGAAGTCCTGTTAATTCAACAAAATTATTTTTAGTTAACACAAAATTAAATCCAAGATTCTGTAGTTCATTTTTAAGTTCTTCAGCAATTTTAAAATCAATATTAGTCAGTTCAATTCTGACAGGAATTAATAACTGCTGAGAAAAAGATGACTGTGCTTCAAGTGATGAATATGCTTTTTCGTATAAAACTCTTTCGTGTGCGGCATGCTGATCGATAATCATAAGACCTGTTTCAGTCTGACAAAGAATATATTTAAGATTATATTGCCAGATATTAAATTTTTCTTCTACAGGTTTTGATTTATGAGTAATTATATGTTTCTGATTATCTTCATTCTTCGATTCATCTTCTTTTTTTTCCGTAAAAAGTTTTGACGCTTCCAGGATAGAATGAATTTTAGCCCCGGAATTTATTTTAGGTGAATTGTATTCGTTATTTTGAGTATAATTCTTTTTAAAATTAAATTTTGACTCTTGTTCTGCAGGATTACTCATTGATAATCTCTCTTCAGTGTTTCCCAAATCAAGAACATCTTCAAACCGAACTTCAAAAATCAAATCCGCTTTTTTCAATGCTTCCTTAACCCCTTTTCTCACAAATCCAAATACTGCACTTTCATCTTCAAATTTTACTTCATGTTTTGAAGGGTGAACATTTACATCTACTTTTGAAGGGATAATATCTATAAATAAAAAAAATGAAGGATAATCTCCTTTATCAATTAAATCATCATATCCTGAATAAACAGCAAAGTTCAAATTTCTGTTATAAATCATTCGCCCGTTTAAAAATAAATACTGATCCTGTTTTGCTTTTTTAGTAAAAGTCGGTTTTGAAATATAACCGTTTAATTTTATTATGCTGTGTTCATAATTCACAGGAATCAAAGTTTCTGCAAATCTTTCAGTAAAAATATCTCTTATACGGTTTATTAAAGTCTCTTTTTTTAAATCAAAAATTTTCTCGTCATTGTTATAAAAAGTAAATGAAATTTCCGGCTTAGATACCGCAATTTTTATAAACGTTTCATATATATGTTTAAATTCTGTATGATTAGATTTAAGAAAATTTCTTCTTCCCGGAGTATTATAAAATAAATTTTTTACGGCAATTGATGTTCCTTTTTCGCAAGAAGTTTTTGAAACTTCAATGAATTCATTTCCTTCAATTCTTATGAGAGTCCCTAAATCTTCATCACCGGTTTTTGTTTTCATTTCAATCTGAGCAACTGAACAAATTGATGCGAGTGCCTCACCTCTGAATCCGAGTGTCATTAGATTTTCTAAATCTTCAAACTCATTAATTTTTGAAGTTGAGTGTCTCATAAAACTCATTTTAGCATCATCTTCGTTCATTCCATAACCATTATCAATAACCTGAATTAATGATTTACCTGCGTCTTTAATAATTAGATGTATATCTGTAGCACCTGCATCAAGTGAATTTTCAATCAGTTCTTTCACGACGGATTCCGGACGGTTCACGACTTCACCTGCCGCTATTTTATTTGATAACGCCTGAGATAATATTTTAATATTATTTTTCAAATAATGCTTTTACAAAATTATCATTATCAAAAATCTGTAAATCATCTATTTGTTCCCCAACACCAATAAATCTGACAGGAATTTTCATTTCATTATTAATTTTTATAACTATTCCGCCTTTAGCAGTTCCATCGAGTTTTGTTAAAATAATTCCTGTTAAACCTTCAAGAGCACTTGAAAATTCTTTTGCCTGATTTAAACCATTTTGACCTGTTGTTGCATCAATAACAAGAAATATTTCATTAGGAACATCCGGAACAATTTTTTGCATCACTCTTTTAATCTTTTTCAATTCTTCCATCAGATGAGTTTTGTTATGCAATCGTCCGGCAGTATCAATAATAACGACATCAATATTTTTTTCTTTTGCTGCTTTGACTGTATCAAATGCAACACTTGCAGGATCTTTTGTTTGAGGTTTTTGAATGATATCAACACCTGCTCTCTTTGCCCAGACTTCTAACTGATCATTTGCTGCCGCTCTGAAAGTATCGGCTGAACCAATCAAAACAGATTTACCTGCATTTTTAAAATTGTATGCGAGTTTACCGATTGAAGTTGTTTTTCCTACACCATTTACTCCCACAATCATAATCACAAAAGGTTTTTTTTCGGTTTCAAAATCATAACTTTTAAATTCCGACAGATTTTCCGCAAATATATTTTTAATTTCCGAATATATTAACTCATTCAATTCCTCTTCTGATTCATACATATCAGACTTCGCACGTTTCTTTATATTTTCAATAATAATTTCAGTAGTATCATAACCAATATCGGCAGAGATAAAAATTGCTTCGAGTTCTTCCAGAAACTCATCATCAATTTTTCTCTTTGCATTAACAAGTCTGTTAACTTTTCCGAAGAGATCATCTTTAGTTTTTACGAGTGAATCTTTTAATCTTTTAAATTTATCAAAGAATGACATAGTATTATAAATAAAAATGCCCGCAGTTAACGGGCATAATAAGTTTTAGAATTAATTTTTAATTAAACATTTTAAGAATATTTTTTGCAATAATCATCTTTTGAACTTCAGAAGTTCCTTCGCCTATTGTCATAAGTTTAACGTCTCTGTAAAGTTTTTCAACCGGAAATTCTTTTATAAATCCATATCCGCCGTGTATTTGTATCGCTTCGTTTGTTGCTTTGGTAGCAATTTCACTTGCGTAGTATTTAGCCATAGCCGCAGGTAAATTTATATCTCTTCCTTGCATCCTTGTCCACGCTGCTCTGTAAGTCAAAAGTCTCGCCGCATCCAGTTCAGTTGCCATATCTGAAAGTTTAAACTGAGTTCCCTGAAACTCTGATAATGTTTTACCGAATTGTTTTCTTTCTTTAGAATATTTCAACGAAGCATCAAGAGCCCCTTGTGCAATCCCGACTGATAAAGCGGCAATTGCGATTCTCCCGCCATCTAATATTTGCAATGCCTGTTTATAACCCTGACCTTCTTCTCCGATAAGATTTTCTTCAGGAATCTCGACATTTTCAAAAATTAATTCGGCTGTATCTGAGGATCTCATTCCGAGTTTATTTTCTTTTTTCCCTGTTGAAAAACCTTTCCATCCTTTCTCAATAATAAAAGCAGAAATTCCGTTATTACCTTTTGACTTATCTGTTACAGCCGTAACAACTGCAGTCTCACCAACACTTCCGTGTGTGATAAAAATTTTAGAACCGTTTAAAATATATTTCCCGTTTTTCTTTTCTGCGACTGAAGCCATAGATCCCGCATCACTTCCGGATACATTTTCTGTCAAACCCCATGCTCCAAGTTTTTTCCCTGAAGTTAAATCGGGAAGATATTTTTTCTTTAAATTCTCATTTGCAAAAGAGTAAATATGATTTGTACATAAACCGTTATGAGCGGCAATCGTCAGTCCCATTGATGGGTCAATTCTCGAAATCTCTTCTATAATAATACAGTATTCTAATGGAGAAAATCCTGCTCCACCATACTCTTCAGGAAATATAATTCCTAAAAAGCCCATTTCTCCCATTTGTTTTGCAATATCCATCGGGAATTCCTGTGATTCGTCATATTGCATAATTACAGGTTTTATTACATTTTCAGCAAAATCACGTGCTAATTTTTTTACTTCAAGTTCTCTTTCTGATAAATTAAAATCCATTCTTATAATTAAGTTATTTTTAAAATTAAGGTTGGGAAATATTTACAAAATACTCATTATTAACAAAATTTTAAATGAGCGAATTTTTACTTTATTTTTTTAATCCTCTTGATCCCGGTTTTGTTACCGGAATTTTTTCTAACCAGTCGGGAATTTCATTTTCAGCAAACTTTATCACTTCAAGCGTTGCAAGTGATTTTTGTTTAACTCCGAAATTTACCGTTCCATTACTTCTGTCAATTATGAATCCCACTCCGGACACAATTCCACCGTGTTCTTTTACAACATCAATCACTTCAAAAACACTCCCGCCGGTTGTAACCACATCTTCGCACACTAAAAACTTTTCTCCTACATTAATTTCAAATCCTCTTCTCAAAGTCATTTTGTCATTTTGTCTTTCAGTGAAAATTGATTTTTTATTTAATTGACGACCTATCTCGGTAGCCAATACAATCCCACCTATTGCTGGGGCGATTACAGTATCAATCTCTTCATCTTTGAAAGACTTAATAATTTCAGAAGCGAACAATGTATTAAATTCAGGGTATTGTAAAACTTTAGCACACTGAAAATAATTTGGACTGTGAAAACCGGAAGTCAATATAAAGTGACCTTCAAGTAATGCACCCGTTTTTTTGAAAACTTCCAATACATCTTGTTGTGTCATTTTTAATTTATTTTTATTTTTTTAACATCCGAAATTTTTTTACTGAGAAATGTTTCAGAGATTTCTTTGAATTTATTTGGGAAGTCAGTTACAAAAAATTTATGTGTTCCTTTTTTGTTTGTATTATTTGTAAGGTTTTTTTTATTCAGAATACTTTTGACTTCTTTGGCAGTCTCATGCCCGGAGTCTATCAGTTTAATTTTATTCCCAAGTGTTTTTTGAATACTTTTTTTAAGAACAGGGTAGTGTGTGCATCCGAGAATAACCGTATCTATATTTTTATTTTTGAGTGGGTTTAAATATTCTCTGCAAACTAATTCGGTTACTTTGTTATCAATCCATCCGTCTTCTGCTAACTGGACAAATAAACTGCACGGTTGCGAAAATACTTTAATTCTTTTATTAAGTTTTTGAATGTTATAATCATATGCTCCGCTTTTAATAGTTCCGTGCGTTCCGATAACACCGATTTTATTATTTTTTGAATTATTTACTGCTGCAAATGAACCGGGTTCGATTACTCCGATTACAGGAATTTTTGTAATTTTTTTAAGAAAAGGAATCGCAACAGATGATGCAGTATTGCAGGCAACTACAATCATTTTTACTTTTTTCTTAAGTAAAAATTTTACGCATTCAATTGAATAAAGAATTACTGTTTCTCTGGATTTTGTACCGTAGGGAAGTCTGGCTGTATCTCCGAGATAAATAACATCTTCGGAAGGTAATTGTTCAAAAATTGATTTAGCAACTGTTAATCCACCGATACCGGAATCAAATATACCGATTGGATTTTTAGGAGAGGGAGTGAATGTCAATTCAAATTTTTTACAAAAATACTCAAATGAGATTTTAAAAAATATATATTAAAATCTGCATATAAAAAATTTAAACGAACTTTAAGCGGTCAATCTTCTTTGTTGTAACAATTCATTTGCTTTCTTCAGGAACCAGTCTCTGAAAAGAAGATTATTCTCGCTTTTTACTTCTTTTATGAATCTATTTATATAGATGTGATTTCTGTAACCATATAGTCTTACAATTCTGCTGAAATAAGTATTAAAATTCAAATATGTTTTCTTTCTGTCTTTTGAAAGAACTTTATTCTGTTTGAAATATTTTCTGTGAGAGGGAATTGTGCTCTCAAGCAATTGAAAATTTCCAAGTTCATAATGAATTATAAGAGACATATTTCTTTCATCAATTCTCAGGTTTAAATTATTGTTTCTGATTTCATTGAAATAACTAAGTGCCTGTGAATAATTACCTTCAGTAAAATTAATTCTTGCAAGTGAGTAATTAACAACATCCTCTTTTAATTCAGGATTCAATCTGTTTGAATAAATATTAACAAATTTTTTAGCCCATTTTAATTTATCGGCATTAAGTGCAAAAATGAGAATGTTTCTGAATAAGTTAAGAGAAAGGTAAGTTGATTCAGAATCTATATATAATTTTTTGTTTAACTGAAGTTCATAAAGTTTAATTAACTCATTTGTAAAATCAACTCCTTTGATATTATCAATTCTTGCCTGTATGCAATAGTCAATCATAGACTGAACAAGATATCTTTTTTCAAAAATTATAAATTTATCAAGATTTTTATTTAAATCATTTTTCATTTCAACAAAATGTTTCGGATTATCTGAATCGGAATACATTTTAAATAAATTTACGTATATAGTATAAATGAAAGAATAATCTTTATCTCTTAACGTAAACAATTCTTTTATTTTCGTTTTATCAAATGAGTTTAAGATACTGTCAATAGTGTTTTTAATGTTCTCCGGGTCATTAGTGCTATACATAGACTGATAAGTCTTTACGTTGACATAAAGTTTTATATTCTTTATCAAAAAATAAATAAACAATAAATTAGATGAGTTTTTTAAATTCTCAGTTTCAGAAG
>ERZ761607.5539-NODE-5539-length-10310-cov-6.553096_pt1 | contig 10310 bp, 7 predicted proteins | sample MGYA00511164_ERZ761607 | MGnify/ENA primary metagenome ERZ761607 (study PRJEB28899, sample SAMN02445080) | bioreactor sludge metagenome | biome: EBPR sludge | place: Australia: Brisbane, Thorneside Wastewater Treatment Plant | collected 2011-06-22 ...
AATAATTATTTAAAACTTAACGAAGAGAACAGATTAAATTTATATAATTATTTTTATGCGTTTATTTATCTATACGAGAAAAATTTTTCCAAAGCATTGGATTTTTTATCAAAAGTAAATTATACTGATGACTTTTCAAAACTTGATATCCGTGTAATAAGTATGATGATTTATTTTGAAATGAAAGATTATGAAATGGCTTTTAGAAGTGTGGAATCATTCCGTCACTTTATATCAAAAAAAGATTTAACAATAAATCCCGTCTTTGAAGATTATTTTAAAAAGTTTTTGAAATATTATACCGGAATATTAAATGCAGTTGCATCAAACAAAAATCCTGATTATGCGGTATATGCTGAAGCAAAACAAGCCGGACCCTTTATGTATCGCGATTGGCTAATGGAAAAAATGGAGATTATTTTTAAAAAATAAATTTGTTTCTGTCATTCTGAAACCCACTGTCATTCTGAGGGAGCATCGCGACCGAAGAATCCCTTTCCATACTTTGAGTTTTGTCATTCTGAGAGAGCGAAGCGACCGAAGAATCCCGTTCGAATAATTCACACTCTGTCATTCTGAGAGAGCGAAGCGACCGAAGAATCCCGTTCGAATAATTCACACTCTGTCATTCTGAGGGAGCGAAGCGACCGAAGAATCTCATTCTATCAATTAATATCCTAAATAATAAAAAAACTTTACAGGATTAATTATTAGATCCTTCACTTCGTTCAGGATGACATCACTTTTGAGTTTCTTTCCCGACAAGTAGGGACAAGCTACTTCGTTCAGGATGACAATACGTTGTTAATCCTTGTTATTCTCCCGCCATTCTTTTAATTCGTGTAATTCGCATAATTCGTGTTAATTCGTGGTGAAATCATTCTACCATTCGTGGTAAAGCCTTCCTTCCATTCGTGGTGAAGCCTTCCTCCATTCGTGGTGAAGCCTTCCTCCATTCGTGGTAAAATTTCTCCCTCACTTCAACCTTTCCAGTTTTCCTTTTCGTTTCACAATATTCTTATAATCCCACTGTATCACCTTTGACTTTTTCAGCCATCTTCTCAAATCTTTTAAAACTATCTCATCAGCACTTGTATATCTTTTCTCAGCGGCTTTAAAACTTCCCTCTACAGCCAAACCTTCTTCCTCAAAAGACTGTCCGCTCCAGAATAAAAGTCTCACGCAATTTTTTAGTTTGCTATATCCGGCAATAGGATTACCATCCAAAAACCAAACAGGATGTCTGTGCCAGATTTTATTTTCCGCTTTTGGTAGTGCCTTCGTAATTTCATCAGCGAGAATATTGGCGATTTCTCTGTCTGCTTTTTCTAATGAGTTATTATATTCTTTTATCTCTTTTGGTATGCTCATTTTCAATTTTAATTTTGTTCGCAAATTTCTTTTAGTCTCGCAAGTGCTTGGGGCCAGACCTCATTAAAAAATTCTTCATACTTTTCAATCACATCACTCTCAGCAATAACCTTTGTACCTCCATCAGTTTCTTCAAAAGTATAACTTTCAATTCCGCCGAGCCAATCTTCCATTCCATCACCTTCTAAAACTTCTTCATCTCCATCTAATACTCCGATATGAGTTACAGCAACATATTTATTCAGAATATTTTCGACAACAGTTGAAATCATTCCTCCAGTTTTTCCGTTATCTTCGCCAATGAAATAAATTTTAGAACCCTTATCCCAAGTTCCCTGATAAGTCGAAACAGGATTGAAAGGTTTTGTCCATTCACTGTAAGTTTCCTTTGCATCCAGGCCAAGCATAGTTTTATAAACTTTATCAACAGGAGCGTTTATTAAAATTTCAAATTTTTGTTTTTTCATAATCTTCGGGAAATTTAAATTTATAATTTTTCAGTATGTTTTTTAAAATTATTTAAAATCGCTTGCCAGCCATCTCTTTGCATTTCGATAGGATTAGAATTTTCCGCTTCAAAAACTGTTTCAACTTTAGTTTTATCACCGGCATATTCAAAAGTTGTAATTACTTTTCTGCCGTCATCAAGCGAATAAGAAATTAATTTACCTTCTTCAATATTATCATAAGTAGCAGTGAAATCAAATCCAAAACTTCCGTCTTTTGCTTCCATTCTTGCATTATATTTCCCGCCAACTTTCAAATCATTTTCCGCTCGCGGACAGCACCAGTCATCCGAAGCAAAATTCCAATTGACAATATGTTCAGGCATAGTATAGCTCTCCCAAACCTTTGCAACATCTTTATTAACCTCAACACCAATTTTTATTTTTTCCATATTTAAGAATCAAAATTTATATTTATTAAAAACAAATATCAGAATTAAATTCAAATTAATAAATTTAAATATTAATCTTTTTATCCACAGCTGACCAAAATAAATTATCCTTGTTAGTCTAACTATAATCATAACTTAAACATTTATCAGTTAATATTTGTGTAATTAGTTAAATTCGTGAGAACTTGTCCCGACTTGGGGGGATTCGTGGTGAAGTATTCAACACCACTGTCATTCTGAGGGAGCAACATTTGGTATTGTCATTCTGAGGAAGCAAAGCGACCGAAGAATCCCTTAAGCCATTGTCATTCTGATCCCGATTCATCGGGAGAAGAATCCCGTGCTTATAATCCACAATCTGTCATTCTGTGGGAGCGAAGCGACCGAAGAATCCCTTAAGCCATTGTCATTTTAATCCCGATTCATCGGGAGAAGAATCCCGTGCTTATAATCCACAATCTGTCATTCTTAGGGAGCAACATTCGGTTTTGTCATTCTGAGGGAGCGAAGCGACCGAAGAATCCCTTAATCTATTGTCATTCTGATCCCGATTCATCGGGAGAAGAATCCCTTTCCATACTTCGAGTTTTATCATTCTCTCCCGCAGGAGTCTCTTGAAAAGGACTCCTGCGAAGATAAAATCTAAAATTTTTAATTAAAAAATCTTTTTGGCATTCCGATAAATCGGGAGTATTATTAAATAACTGTCGTCATTTTATTAACAGCATTCTTTTTACATCAGAGAAATCATCTGTTATAAGACGATAGAAATAAACTCCGCTTGTAAGACCTTCGGCAGTAAAGTCTGCTTTATATGTTCCCGGACTTAATGACTCATTAACAAGAGTCGAGACTTCTTTCCCGAGCATATCATAAACTTTCAAAGTTACAAATCCTTGTTTTTGAATATCAAATTTAATTGTAGTTGAAGGATTAAACGGATTAGGATAATTTTGCATTAACAAAAACTTATTAGGAATTTCATTAGATAAATTTTGAATACCAACTGATTGAGAGTATTTTATTAAAACAATATTACTTGTTTCACTCGATCCATTACTATCAATATTCCCGGCAATGAAAATGTTTCCAACTTCATCTGTTAGTATTTTTTTCGGTTTACCCCATATATTATCATTATTTGTAAATTTTTTAATCCATTTTAAATTTCCGTCTGAACTATATTTAATAGTAACAAAATCTCTATTATCTTCACTGATATTACCCACAGTTCCAATGACATATACATCATTATTTTTATCAATCGTTATTCCCGTTGGCCATTCACTCTGATCTTTCATTGTGCTATATTTATTAACCCAATTCTCATTACCGGTTTGACCATATCGAATAGTAACAATATCATAATAAGACTCTTTTGACCAACTTTCTCCAATAACATAAGCATTTCCATTCGTATCAATCATTAAATTAAATGCTCTTTCATTACGTTCAAAAGTTTTGTCATATAGACAAATCCATTGGTTAACACCATTTGAATCATATTTTATGGTAAAAAAATTAGTATTTTCGTTATTAAAATCTGTCCATCCTGTAATGAAAACATTATTATATTTATCAATTTTTATTTCTTTTGAAATATTTAAATAAAATAACGGATTATCATAATCTACAACCCATGCAATATTACCGAATGGGTCATATTTTATTGTTGTTGCATTATAATCATACAAACCGGTATTAGAAGTTGAAGTTATATATACATTTCCTGATTTATCTAAATCTATGTCTCCAAAACTATTTTGACCATTGTTATTGGTTCTATCAAATATTTTTGACCATTCAAGATTGCCGTTAGAATTATATTTTAAAGTAATTAACTTTTGTTTTTCACTTAAATCTCTGAAATCTCCGGAAATATAAATATTGCCGGAATTGCAAGTCTTAATTTTAAATGAATTTCCTATTGATCCGGTATCGTATGTTGTTATCCACTGCTGAATTCCATCATTATCGTATTTAATGGTAACCAATTTTCTGCCGTTGGTATCTTGAATTAACCCTGTAACGTATAAGTTACCATTTCTATCAATTTCTATATCAGTGGCTACATCATATGTATTATTATTCCCATTATATCTTGCATCCCAAAGTAAAACTCCATTTGAGTTATATTTTATAGTTATAATATCATAATCTGTGTTCATTCCTTTACTTGTACCAACTATATGAACATTGCCTACACTATCAATAACCATCTCTTGACAGAAACTGAATCCCAATAATGGTCCGCTATATTTAGCCACCCACTCCTGTGTTACTGTTTGTGAAAAAGCGAGTTGGGAGGCGGAAAACAATATAAAACACAGAGTTAAAGTTTTTATTGAGTTTTTCATTTTTGTAAATATTTATTTAGTTTCGGCATTTCAGGGTAACTTAGTTTATGCTATTACAAATTAAAACAATTAATTTTTAGTGTCAATACACGAGATAATAGGGGATTTGCATCCCGATAAAACGGGATTATTCGAAAATGACTGTTGTCAATTTATTAATAGCATTCTTCTCTTTCGAAGGAATCTCGCTCTCTCCCGAAGGAGTCTCTTGAAAAGGACTCCTGCGAATTTGTAAACTAAAAAATGATTTTAATTCAGTTCGCCACCTCTATCACTACGTTTCCTTTTTTTCGTCCGGTGGAGACATATTTATGGGCTTCTTTGATTTCATCTAATTTAAATACTTTGTCTATCACGGCGTTATATTTTCCGGCTTCAAAAAGTTTTTTTAAAAATAATAACTGTTCAGTTTTTTCAGATGCGTAGTCCATACCTCCGACTGTTAAAAATTTACCGTTATCATTTAATAAATGTTTACATTCATTTTTTGTAATTTTTCCGACGGCATCAAAAATTATATCATACTTAGCGGAAGTTTTTTTATAATCTTCATTGTCATATAAAATTATATTTTTTGCACCTAAACTTTTCACTAAACTTTCGCCTGATGAACCGCAAACAACGGTAAAATCAGCATTGTAATATTTTGCAATTTGAATAGCCGCAACACCGATAGAGCCGGAGCCTCCATAAATCAGTATTTCAGGATTTATTAATTCATTTATCTTCGCCTTATGCAAAAAGAAATGAGCAGTTTGCCCGCCGAAAATAATTGCAGCGGATTCATTAAAGGAAGCGTTAAGAGGTTTATGAGTTACGGTATGATTTTCAGAAATAGTTAAATATTCGGCATGGGTTCCAAATTTAAAACCGGTCATTCCAAAGACTTCATCGCCAATTTTAAAATTCTTTACATTATTTCCGATACTTTCAACGACACCTGAAAAAACGGTACCCAAAACAGGATTACGGGGTTTAGAAAATCCGAGAACAAATCTCATAACAAACTTCATAAGAGGGTTTACATCAAGAGTTCTGACTTTAACATCGCCGGAATTCACCGCCGAAGCATAGACCTTAACTAATAATTCATCATCTTTTGGAATGGGTTTATCAATCAATTTAATTTCCAAAACATCGGGAGTACCATATCCCAAACACAAAGCAGCTTTCATTTTGTTATTCATTACATCACTCATATTAAACTTTAAATTTTAATTTTTAGATTTTATAAAATATTTTTTGATAGGAATTATAACTGATATACGGGAATTTAATTTTAAAGTTAATTATTAATTAACAAAATTATAAACGGGGATCAATCTCTTCACTTTCCAATGCTAATATTCCAAAAACACTTTCATGAATTCTTCTTAATGGTTCTTTTCTTATAAATCTTTCCAATGCTTCTATACTTAATGCAAATTCTTTTAAAGCCAATGATTGTTTACGGGATGTATTTCTTGATTTTAATCTTTTCATATTTTCCGGAGAATCATATTCAGGTCCATAGATGATTCTTAAATATTCACGTCCCCTGCATTTCACTGCCGGTTGAATTAATCCATTTTTACCTGAAGAAATAAAATCAAATGGTTTCACTACCATACCTTCTCCGCCGTTATTAGTCATACTTATCCACCAATCGATTACTTTATCAATTTTTGATTGATCATCTAACGGAACACTTTGATAATTTGTCATCTGTAGCAAATCGGTATCATAATTACAAATATCCGATATATTTTCCATATGCCAGATGTGATTTTTATCCGTATGAATTTTACCTTCAGTAGCTAAAATATGAAATGGAGCAACCCGATAATCATTTATTGATAAAACTGACCAACAATAGTTTTGATAAGCATTTATAAATTTATTTATTGAGTTAAATTTATTTTGATAATGCTCTAAATAATTATTTATGTCTAAAATATTTCTCTCACTCGCTTTTTTTAATTGAATTATAACTTCTGAAAGAGATGATTTCCCAGCAGAACCAACGGATGCATATTGAGATTTTAATAATTCCTGTGCTTTTGCTGACCATGGCATAATTTCAGCATCTATACAAACCCAATCGGAATTAAATTTTTGCCAAAAATTAGAATTTGTTAAACATGAATTTATACGATTAATAAATTCAATTTCTAATTTATCATCATTAAAAAATTTTCTTCCTGTTCTTGTATAACAAACTCCGATACCTTCGTTTAAAATTCCAAATCTTTCCTTTACCGTTTTTTCATCTTTACAGATTATAAAAATTGCTCTTGATCCCATATGTTTCTCTTCGCAAACAATTTCTTTAACTCCTCTTTCTTTATAATAATCTATTGCTTCCTGAGGATGTTCGAGATATTCATCTAATGAACTCGTTTTACATGGAGACATAGTAGGAGGAAGGTAAATTAGCCATTTTGGATTGATTGCAAATCTGCTCATTACTTCTAATGCAGCAATGGAGTTTTCTTCCTTTATTGTAATATTATTTTTTAATCGAGTTTGAATAATTCTTTTTCCGGTTACATCTTCAATTTCTAATAAATCATCATATTCTTGTTGATTTGTAATTTTATGTTCGGTATCCGGATTTTCTATTTTCTTAAGCGGTTCATAATATACTTTTTTTGCATTTACTGAGATTAATTCTTCTTCGGGATATCTAAGTGCAGTTAATTTTCCACCAAAGACACAACCGGTATCAATATCTATTGTGTTATTTATCCATTCAGCGGAAGTTACTGGTGTATGTCCATAAACAACTTTAGCATTGCCTCTGTATTCTTTTGCCCAATTATATCTGACAGGCAATCCGAATTCATCTGTTTCACCTGTAGTTTCTCCATATAGACAAAATGTTCTTACTGCTCCTGAACCTCTGCCTTGCATTTCTTCTTTTATTCCGGCGTGTGCCACAACTAATTTACCGTTATCAAATACATAATGACTAATCAGATTATAAAGGAATTGTTCTACATTTTTTTTAAATTCATTTGTTTCAGACTCAAGCTGTTGAGCTGTTATATCTAAACCATTTTTTAATTGAACTTTTTTACCTGATAAATATTTTTGTAATTTAAAATCATGATTCCCTTGAACGCAATACGCAATTCCTGAATTAACCATACTCATAACTAATTTTAAAACCTTTGGTGAATCGGGACCTCTGTCAACCAGATCACCAACAAATATTACTTTTCTATTTTCAGGTGATATTAATTCAAATCCATAATTCGTTTCATTCGGACTTACAGTATTTATTTTATAACCAAGCTTGATAAGAAGTTCTTCTAATTCAGTGTAACAACCGTGAATATCACCAATTATATCAAAAGGTCCGGTTTCATCTTTTTTATTATTATAAAGTTTTTCAAGAATTATTTCGTTAACAGAATTTATTTCTTCTTCGGATTTTAATACATATACTTTTCTGAATCCTTCTTTATTTAAATCTTTGATAGACCTTTTTAAATCACGGGATTGTTTTCTAATGATATGGTTGCTAATATTTCTATCGGCTCGGTTTTTATTTCTATCTTCACATATTTTTTCAGGAATATCCAAAACTATAGCAACAGGAATGCAATGGTATGTTCGTGCTAAGTTTATCAGTCCTTTCCGGGATTCTTTTTGAACATTAGTAGCGTCAATAACGGTTAACTTTGCATCTTTTAACCTTTTACCCGCAATAAAATATAATAATTCAAAAGCATCAGTAGTAACTTTTTGATTTGTTTCATCATCAGAAATTAATGCTCTGCAATAATCAGAAGATATAACTTCAGTTTTCTTAAATAATTTTTTAGCAAAGCTGCTTTTCCCCGAACCGGAAACACCAATGAGAACAACGAGAGATATTTCAGGTATTCTAATTTCCATATTTAAAAATTGCCATTTGAGTAGGTGCACCAATATTTTCTATTTCTTCACCAATAGGGAATATTTCTGAGTTATAGTTATATGTTTTTGAAATATTTATAGACCAATTTAAAAATTCAGAACGAGTCCATTCAAATCTGTGATCTTTATGTCGCATATCAATAGAATCTAACTTTTCCCAAATTGAATTATATTCTTTGTTAGGAGTTGTGATTATAATTAACTTAGGTTTTGCAAATTCAAATAAAACTCTTTCCATTGATTTTAATCTGCTTAATTCCAAATGTTCTATTACCTCAATCAATGCAGCGGCATCATATCCTTCAAGTCTTTTATCACGATAAGTAAGAGAACCGTGAATTAAATTTATTCTTTCTTTTTGTTTTGGAGGAAGATCGTTATAATTTAATCTCTCTTTTGCTTTTAATAACTCATTATAAGATACATCCATACCTGTTATTTTATTAAACTGTTTATGTTTCAATAGTTGTTTTATGAGTTTACCTTCACCACAACCTAAATCCAAAATAGTTTTCGCTCCTGATTCAATTAATTTATCAACAACAGTATTAATTCTTTTGATATGAAGTGTTTCTTTTTTTTGTTCGGTTACATCTTTTATTGAGATTTTTTCAGTTTCATTATTTAAAATTTCATTATCACTTATTCGTTCAAGAGCTTTAGAGGTTAAAGAATTTAAATTTATTAAATATCGTCTGATAATTTGTTCTTTTTCAGGATGAATATTAAGCCAAGTTGTGCCTTTATCTATTAACTTTTCAATTTCATCATCACTGATAAAATAATGTTTATCAAAATCTAAAACAGGTATCAATAAATACAAATGAGAAAGCAATTCTTTTGTTGTTAATGTATTTTTTAATTTTACATTATAATATTTACTCATACCCCATTCAGGAAATTTTAAATCTAAAGTTTGTCTTTCTATTTCAAGTTGATAACCTAAAGGTTCAAATAATTTTCTGATTAAAATTTCGCCACCTTTGGGAGAGGGAAGGGAAGTGATAAAAACTTCAAAGGGCAATTTCGTATTAACGAGTTCGGGTTTTTCTTTGCATTTCCCTTTAATAGCGGATGAAAAACCTTTTGCAATTGCAACACTCATAAAAGATGAAGCAACGTAAGGTCTGTCATTTACATAATCACCGAGAGGAAATCCATCGGGAGTATTGTTTCGTAATATTTTTACAATTTCTATAGGATCAATATCAAGCAATAAACAAATAGTTGCTTTATCATTATTTAGTTCAGGATAAAAAATATGATATTTCCCGGCAGAGAAATTGAATGATTGAAATTTATCCGGATGTTTATGAAAAATATATCCTAAATCAGAAGTCGGCTTATGGCTTGTTGAAATACTTAGTATCATTTTTTTTATTATTTATTCTTATCACCGATAAATAAAATTCCTCTCTTTTTGTAATTTAATTCTTGAGTTTCTTCGTTTTCGTATATGTCATAATCAAAATATGATTCCCATTTAAACTGATCTATTCTATTTTTCAGTTTTCCATAATTTCCGGAGATAATATTAATCTTTTTTTCTGTTTTATGAAAAATATTATTATAATAGTCTATTCTATCTCGAATGGCACATACTACTTGAGTTTCATTAAATCGGGGTTCCGCAATCCAGATTTTCAGATAAAAATCTTCATTCAAATCTTTTAATTGTTTTTCCCAATTATCATAAACATCAAGTAAAACTTCTAATATTCTTATTTTAATTTTTCCATTTATAACAGGATATTCACTGTTAGTGAAGCTTAATCTGTTCG
>ERZ761607.5540-NODE-5540-length-10310-cov-5.646319_pt1 | contig 10310 bp, 8 predicted proteins | sample MGYA00511164_ERZ761607 | MGnify/ENA primary metagenome ERZ761607 (study PRJEB28899, sample SAMN02445080) | bioreactor sludge metagenome | biome: EBPR sludge | place: Australia: Brisbane, Thorneside Wastewater Treatment Plant | collected 2011-06-22 ...
CGCCGCCGAACCAATGGCAAACCCCTTACCCATGGCCGCCGTCGTGTTACCTACGGCGTCCAGCTGGTCGGTCTTCTCGCGCACAGCTGGCTCCAGGCCAGACATTTCAGCATTACCACCCGCATTATCAGCGATGGGACCGTAGGCGTCAGTTGCCAGGGTAAAACCCAGCGTGGAAAGCATACCCACAGCCGCAATACCCACGCCGTAGAGGCCCATCGTGATGTTCTCAATACCCCCTATTGAGTAGAAGCTGACGGAGATACCCGCCACAACCGCCAGCACCGGGATGCCGGTTGATTCCATCCCCACAGCCAACCCTTCAATGAGCAGCGTAGCTGAACTGGTGACAGCCTGTTCAGCAATGTGGCGCGTAGGTTTATAAGCGTGCGACGTGTAATATTCTGTGCCCTTGCCCACCAAAATACCCACAATTAAACCGACCAAAATGGAAATCCACACCTGGTAGGCATTGGGCAAATCAAGTATCAACACCACTGGCAAAGACAAAACAGCAATGCCGATGGAACTGACATACAGGCCACGGCTTAAAGCACTAATCAGCTGCCCCTGGCTGGCACCATCATTGGCGCGCACCAGGTAGATGCCTAAAATGGAAAGCGCCACTCCAATCGCGGAAATCGCAATGGGAGCTGCCATGTAGCGCAGCTGCAAATCCATTTGCTGCATCACAGTTGGTGTTTGACCACCAAACAGAGCCTCACCACCTACCACCACCGCAGCCACACCAAGAGCGGCCGTTGCCAAAATCGATCCGGCGTAGGATTCGTACAGGTCAGCACCCATACCCGCCACGTCGCCCACGTTGTCACCCACGTTGTCAGCAATGGTCGCCGGGTTGCGCGGATCGTCTTCGGGAATACCCGCTTCAACTTTACCAACCAGGTCTGCACCCACATCAGCCGCTTTGGTATAAATACCACCACCTAAACGGGCAAACAGGGCTTGAGTAGAGGCACCCATGCCAAAAGAAAGCATCGTGGCCGTAATTTGCGGCAGCGGATTGATTGCTTCACGAATAAACTCGGCCGGAGGAATAAAGTAGAGGATCAAAAACCAGACAGTAATATCTAGCAGCGCAAACCCAACCACTACCAGACCCATAACGGCACCGGCCCGCAGCGCAATCTGCAAAGCACTGTTCAGGCTGGCGCGGGCCGCATTGGCCGCCCGCGCCGAGGCGTTGGTAGCTGTCTTCATGCCCAAAAAGCCACAAAGCCCTGAGAACAGGCCACCGGTAAGGAAGGCCACGGGCACAACCGGGTTTTGCAGATCGAGCATGGCCAAAATGATAAAGATCACAAATAGCCCGGCGAACACCGTGCCTACAGCCCGGTACTGCCGCTTCAGGTAAGCCATCGCGCCTTCACGAACGGCCTGGGCAATCTCAATCATTTTAGGCGTGCCTTCGCTTTCTTTCATTACCTGGGTATAGAAATACCAGGCAAATCCCAAAGCCAAAACGGCCCCGATGGGACCAAGCCACCAGATAAGGGGCAGACTGGCGCGTTCAGGCGCTGCTTGTGCTAGAAATAGTGCGTGTTGCATGTATTGTCTGTTGCCTCCTGTTGTTGCGAGATTTTTTGGGCAAATAAAAAGCGGGTTAGGGCGACCCGCTCTTATCTGTTGGAGTTAAAATGCCCCCTGGGTGGAGGGATTAGAGGCTCGATTGTAACGAAAGGCACAAACTCTGTCAAAAACCATTACTTAGGTACTACTGATAAAAAGTGGGGGTGGTCCAGTCTGGGAGAAGCTTACAAAGCAAAGTTATGTTAAGTTCATAGGCAGTTTAGCACTCACCTGGAACAGGGTTTCTCTTTCCAGATTGGGCCAATCTTGAAGATTGGCCCAATCTCAATTAGTAGGTTTTATGGGGAACTACGGCCGACTTAGCACCGTCGCGCGGTCCATGACGGCCGTTGGTACATTACCTGGAGCCACAGGCGGCAGCACCGCGCTGGCGCTGGCCTGGAAGGAAACATCGTCGATAAACAGGTTGCTGTTCAAAGAACCATCCGTTTCTGCCCGAATCTGCAAGGTAACGGTTTGGCCCTTATAGGCGTTGAGATTCACCACGTGTTTGGCCCAGCCGCCTGTGCTGGTGGAGGTACATAAATTGTACTGATCTACCACCTGATTGCCGTTAATCACCACCAGGCCGTAGTCAAAACCACAGCTGTCGGCCGAAGCAATCCAATGCCAGTAAGCCAGGTAGGGTGTTGCCGTGGGGATGGTCACTGTCTGCTGCACGTAGGAAATGTCATCATCATCGCCTCCCAGCCAGACCGCCCAACTACCGCCATGCGGCGTCACCCCGGTGGCCAAAGAGGTCGTAATGATGTCCCAACCATGCGCCGAGTATTCCGTCCAGCCAGTTGAACCACTTTCAAAACCAGGGTTTAGCAGGGGTGAAGGTGGCAGTGGGTAGTTATTCATCAAAAGCGGTAGGTAAAGGTTATTCGCCAAAGGTGCCGCATTTAACGCATTGTAGGCGTCCACAATGCCCGCGCCGCAGTTACTGGTGTTACAGGTGCTGCCGCTGGGAAACGGCCGTGCCGTCGCCTGCAAGTGGGTCAACAGTTGGGCCGGGGTCATGCCGGGATTCTGCCCCAATACCAGAGAAGCCAGGCCTGCGACATGGGGCGCAGCCATGCTGGTTCCTTGATAGTAAGCGTAGCTGTTGCTGTTGGCTGGTGTGGTCAAACCAGTATCCAGCGTCGACAAGACGCCGTTTGATGCCGTAAATGTCTCACCACCGGGAGCGGTTACTTCAACGGTAGCACCGTAGTTGCTGTAGTAGGCACGATCCCCCTCCCGGTTGTTCGACGCCACGGGGAGAAGCCGCTGGCGTTGGCATTGTCATTACCGGCGGCGACGACAACGGCCGTTCCCGCCGCCACGATGGCGTTGACGGCGTTTTGCTCCGTGGTGGAGCAAGCACCAGAGCCACCCAGGCTCATGTTGATCACGTCGGCCGGGTTGGCATTGGCTGAAACGCCAGACACAGACAGGCCCGCGGCCCAGCGCATGCCATCCACAATATCGGAGGTGTAGCCGCCACATTTGCCCAGCACCCGCACCGGCAAAATTTTGGCGTTCCAGTTCACGCCGGACACGCCAACCCCGTTATTGGTCGCCGCGCCGATGGTGCCCGCGACGTGCGTGCCATGCCAGGAGCTGTCTTGGGCAGAATGAATGCCGCCGCATTCATTGGCGACAATCCAGTCGCCGGGATCGGCCGGGTTATTATCACGGCCGTTGCCGTCATTGGCCACAAAGGTATCGGCAATAAAGTCGTAGCCGGGCACGGTGCGCCCGGCCAGGTCGGTGTGGTTGAGGATGCCGGTATCAATGACGGCCACCACGGTGGTGCTCAGACCCGTGGTGATGTCCCACGCGGGCGGCAGGTTAAGCCCTTCGGAGGTGTTCGCGACATATTTGTAATGCCACTGGTTGGCGTACTGCGGATCGTTGGGTGCCAGGAGGGGAGCGGCCACATGAATCGGCGTGTCGCTGATGGCCTGGCGCATGTAGTCTGGTTCGGCATAGGCCACACCAGGCTGGGCGGAGATCTCCGCGGCCAGCGCTTCGGCCTCGGCCACGGGCAGGGCAGCGGGCAGCTTAAGCACATGGGCCTCACCAGACATCGCGCGCACGTACTGCAAATCGGTGCCGGTTACCTGGCTGAGCTGCTGAATACGGCCGTCAAGCGCCGCTTCAGCCATCTTGTTCCCGGTAACCTCCTCCGTAAACTGCACAATCATCTGGCGCACCGGCAGACCAGCCGGGATTGGCTCATCGGTTTGGGCAATTAACCCACCCTGAACATTGATAACAAGTACCACAAAAGCAAAAAGCAGAATCCCAACTATGTTTCTCTTAAACATTTTTTCTCCTTAAAAGTCTGAAACAAGAAACAGAATACTGCATCACTGCGCGCACTATAGCAGAATCAAAGCCGGCAAACTATAGCCTATGACACAGACGCTTACAGCCTCCAATTGCGGTTGCTTCGCTATGACTGACGGCTACAATAGGCTCATGAACACTGCTGATTTTAACTACTTTTTACCGCCTGAGCTGATTGCGCAACGGCCGTTAACCCAACGTGATGCCTCTCGCCTGATGGTGCTGGATCGAACCAGCCAATCCGTCAGCCAGCGCACCTTCACCGACCTCCTGGATTATTTCCAGCCGGGCGATATTTTGGTAGCCAACAACAGCCGCGTCATTCCGGCCCGGCTGTACGGCCGTAAACCCACCGGCGGCAAGGTTGAGCTGCTGCTGCTGAGCGAACAGGACAACGGCCGTTGGCACGCCCTGGTTGGCGGCAAGCGGCTGGACGAAGGCAGCCAGATTCATTTGCTGGACTACAATGAAAATGAGACGGAATTGGTGGTGACGGTAACGGCCGTACTCGACGGGGCGCAGCGTGAGCTCAGCTTCAACCAGCCGCTAGACGACTGGCTGGACAGCATCGGGCACACGCCGCTGCCGCCCTACATCCACGAACAGCTGGACGATGCCGAGCGCTACCAGACCGTCTACAGCCGCCCGACCGGCTCGGCGGCGGCCCCCACCGCCGGGCTGCACTTCACCGGCGATCTGCTGCTGGCGCTGCGCGACAAGGGCGTCATTTTTGAGACGGTGACGCTGCACGTGGGGCTGGACACATTTAAGCCGATCGAAGCGGAGCGTGTTGAGGCGCACACCATCCACAGCGAGTGGGCCAGCCTGGCGCCGGAAAGCGCCAAACGGATCAACGAGGCCAAGCTGGCCGGGGGACGGCTCATTGCCGTCGGCACCACCTCGGTGCGTACCCTGGAAACCGGGGCGCTGCGTTCGGCCGGGATCACCGGCCCGCTGCAAACGATCAGCGCCCGCGACGCCAGCGGCGAGACAAGCGGCTTTTGCCCGTGGAAACCAGTCTCCGCCTTCACCGGCGCAACCGACCTGTTCATCTATCCCGGCTACAAATACCGCGCCGTAGACATGATGATCACCAATTTTCACCTGCCCCAATCGAGCCTGCTGCTGCTGGTGGCCGCCTTTGCCGGGCGCGACTTTATGCTGCGGGCGTACGAAACGGCCGTTGCCGAAAAGTACCGCTTTTTCTCGTTTGGCGATGCGATGCTGATTTTATAGAAGGGAGTGGCGATGAGAGAGTAACAATCGCCAATCTCCATCAAGGAATTCTTTTTGTCAGAAACGGCCGTCCTCTTCCTCTCTATCTTTGCTGCCATCGTGCCCACGGTGCTGTACGTGGGCGTCATCTACTGGGTGGACCGGTACGAGAAGGAGCCGTGGTGGCTGCTGGCGGCGGCCTTTTTTTGGGGTGCGGTGCCGGGCATCCTGATTGCCTTTTTTTTCAATACCCTGCTCAGCGCCCCCCTGCTGCTCATTTTGGGCAACGAGCTCGGCCTGGCAGCTGCCCCCTCGCTCATCGGGCCGCCGGTGGAGGAATCGATCAAGGGGCTGGCCCTGGTGGCGATCTTTATCTTCTGGCGCAGCGAGATAGACAGCCCGCTGGACGGCATCATTTATGGGGCAATTGTAGGCATGGGTTTTGCCATGGTGGAGAATGTGTTTTATTTTGTGGACACCTACAGCCAGGGCGGAATCGAGGCATGGGGGGCCAACGTGGTGCTGCGGGCGGTGGTGTTTGGTCTAAACCATGCCCTGTTTAGCAGCTTTGCCGGGCTGGGCATTGCCGCCGCGCGGCTCACAACCAATCGAAATTTGAAGCTGGTGCTGCCGGTGTTGGGGTGGGCAACGGCCGTTTTCCTTCACTTTCTGCACAATTTCACCGTCACCCTGGGCGACTTTTTTATCTTTGTGGCGCTGCTGTTTGACTGGGGCGGCATCTTCCTGGTGCTAATCATCATTTTATGGGCGGTGCTGCAAGAGCGGCGCTGGCTGCGCCAATATTTAGCGGAAGAGGTGGCCCTGGGCACGCTCACGGCCAACCAGTTTTTGCGCGCCAGTTCGGGCCGCAAACGCACCGCCTACCTGATGAAAACTTTTGTGGAGCGTGGCTATCGCGCCAACAGGCAGGCCGCCCGGTTCTTTTTGCAGTGCAGCCATCTGGCCTACACCAAACACCACTGGAAGCTGTTCCAGGACGACAAATCGGCGCAGGTGATTGCCACCCTGCGCCAGGAAATTGCTGCGCTTGCGGCGCAACTCCGCTAACAAAAAATTTGGCCGTGGATTTCGCGGATATTTTATTCATCCGCGAAATCCGTGGCTGATTTTTTACTCGGTGGCGAGGGTGGGTTCGGCTTCTTTGGCGGCAACACGCTCGACGGTGATGGTGCAGTCGATCATCAGCGCACCCACAACGGCGACGGCCGCGATAAACGGTGCCCAGAGGATGCCCAGGGCGATGCCCGGCAGACCCACGGCCAGCGGCAGGGAGAGGTGAATGTTACGCGCCTCATTTTTGACCACGACACGGCGAACGGCCGTTTCGTGCATCAGCTTCTTGACCATATTCACCAGGTCCTCACCAGCCGCCACAAACTCTTCCGTCCACGATTCGCCTTTTTCGGCCACATCTTCCTCGTTAATGACCACTTCTTCACCCATTTCTGCTGCGTACATCTCATCATTCTTAGCCATGAAAATACTCCTTTATTGTTGCGCGGTAAAAAACCGCCGCTGCTAAATACCAAATACCGATTACTGTTTACCGATTACTGCTTACCGTCCCGCCGTTCTTTAACCAGCAGGTAAACACCAAAGGCGATCACCCCCAGCGGCAGCAGCGGGTTAAAGCTGCCAAACACAACGAGCTCAAAGAAAACCGCAAAACCCATCGCCAACAGCACCATCAGGCGCATGAAGTTATAGCCCGTATGGTGTACCCGATGCTGCGGCTCGAAGCGCTTCATGTACATCAGCGCCCAGGCTACCGAACCCATTACCAACGGCCAGCTGTAGGCCCACGCCTCAAAGTGGTTGGTCAGGTTCATCACAAACAGCAGAATGCCGGTGATGACCATCATGGCACCAGGCACGGCCAAAAAGGACAACGTCTTTTGCCGATCGGGGGCACTGCTGTAGGCAGGCCACAGCAGCAGCAGGCCAGGCACGATCACAAATCCCGGCCACAATACGTTGATCAGGTGAAAATTGAACAAATTACTCACTAGCAGGACAACACCCAGGGCAATGACACCATAGGCGGGCAGCGCCTGCTGCCGTTGCAGCTTGCCGGCTTCTTCGATTTTTAATACCACTTCGTCTGACATTTCTCACTCTCCTTGTCTTGAGCTTGATATGCCCGCTTTACGCAGCCCTCCCCGGTGAGTTGCGCTGCCTCTCCCCTTTTGGGCCAGGATTTATGTGACCTACACATTCTCTACACAAAAATAGCGGGCTCATCTAGGATGATGACCCCGCTATTTTTTAGTATTTCAGATTGGCCGGTTAGGGCATCAAGACGGTATCCACCGCGTGGATGACACCGTTTGAGGCGACAATGTTAAAGCTTTCCAGGGGTGTGCCGTTGAGCGAAACGTTGTTGCTGGCGTCGGTGGTGACGATTAACGGCCGTCCTTCCAGCGTCGGGATGTAGTCGTCATTGGCAATCTGGTTAATGCTCAGCGAGTCGCCAATCACGTGGTAGGCCAGGATCGTTTCCAGCGTCTCTGGCTCGTTCATCAACTGCTCCATCAGCTCTTCAGAGAGCTTGGCGAAGGCGTCATCGGTGGGGGCAAAGAGGGTGTAATCCTGCGCCGGATTGTCCAGGCCCACGTTCAGGTCGGCCATTTCTAACAGCGAGAGGAGGGTGGTAAAACGGCCGTCTTCCTCCAAAACCATCCACAGCGTATCATCACGCGAGCCCTGGTTGGAAGTAAAGATGGAATTTTCCGGCGGCAGCAGGACCGTATCAATGATGTGCAGCGTGCCGTTGTCGGCCTGGATGTCGGTCGTCACCAGGCCAGCACTGTCGTTCAGACTCACGCTGCCCGCATTCACCGCGATGTCCACGTTCTCACCCATCAGAGTGGTCAACGCGCTGCGGTTAGCCACCGTTTGGCCGTTGTATACCCCATTCACGATGTGATAAAGCAGGATGTCGGTGACCGAAACATTGGTATTGGCGGCCACGGTTTCCAGGTTAGCCAGCGCCGCGTCGGTTGGGGCAAAAACGGTAAACGGACCATCTTTGTCCAGGTTATCGGCCAGGCCAGCCGCCTGCACCAGCGTCTCAAAGTCATTGAGCTGATCGTTGTTGCGAATCATCGCCATCAGCGATTGGCTTTGCGTCGTTTGCGTTTCCGTCTCGGTTTCGGTGGTGGTGTCGGTGTCGTCATCGGTATCGTCGGTCTGGGCGGCAACCGGGCTAAAGGTGCCCGCCAGAGCCAGTCCAAAAACGAGAACAGCGGCCAACAAGGTCAGCCATAATTTTCTGATTTTCATATCCTTTATACTCCTTTACACAAATTTCTACTTCAAGGCTTGCAGTCGGTGGTAACGGCCGTAGCCAATCCCAAACAGAGTGCAAGCTTTCCCATCTTAACAGGCTGACCAGGGAAAAATCTGTGCCTGGATACAAAAATTAGGGTATGGATCACTTATACCCGTTGGTGCTGGACGGCGCAGCGTGCGTTAAGCTTTTTGTAAACAATGGTAAGAAAACCGTAACCCAACTGAAAGCGGCCAGTAATGCCTCTCCTTTACCTTACAGTTTGTTGGTTCAGAACTCAGGGGCAGCGACACGCCCCCAAAATAAAAGGAGATGCAACTCATGGAAATTGCTAAAGTTTTATCTAGAAAACCTTCTGTTCAACGCACCAAACGAGGCGTCTTTACCCTTTTGCTGCTGTTGGGCCTGCTCATTCTGGGCAGCAGCAGCCAGGTCTTGGCTCGTGGCAATGACGCCACGGCTGTTTACGTGATGAGCAATGATGCCAACGCCAACGCCGTCCTGGTGTTTGAACGCGCCGCCGACGGCACTTTGTCTGAAGCGGGTTCGTACCCGACCGGTGGCGCGGGCACCAGCGCAGGGCTTGGCTCCCAGGGGGCCGTAGCGCTTAGCGACAACGGCCGTTACCTCTTTGTGGTCAACGCAGGCAGCCACGAAATCTCGGTTTTTGCCACCAACGGCACCACGTTGCACCTGACCGACACTGTGCCCTCGGGTGGTGAAAGGCCCATCAGCCTGACCGTACACGGCCGTATCCTGTACGTGCTGAACGCAGGCGGCAGCGGCAACATCACCGGCTTTTTCATTCGCGGCAACGGCCGTTTATCCCCCATCCCCCACTCCACCCAACACCTCAGCAACGATGGCGTCGGGGCAGCCCCCGGCCCGGCACAGGTTTCGTTTTCGCCCGACGGCCGTCAGCTGGTGGTCACCGAAAAAGCCAGCAACCTCATCCTCACCTACGACGTGCGCCGTTCTGGCCAGGCCACCGCGCCGAACAGCAACAGTTCTGAAGGCATGACCCCCTTTGGTTTTGACTTCACCCCCTGGGGCACGCTGATTGTCAGCGAAGCGTTTGGTGGCGCAGCCAATGCCAGTGCGGCCTCTTCCTACAACCTCAGCCACGGCCAATTGCAGACGGTCAGCAGCTCTGTACCCACGCACCAAACGGCCGCTTGCTGGGTCATCGTCACCCCCGACGGCAAATATGCCTACACCACCAACACCGGCAGCAGCTCCGTCTCTGGTTATGCAGTTAACCCCAACGGGAGCCTTGACCTGCTGGATGCCGACGGCCGTACCGGCGAAACGGGCGACGGCAGCAGCCCCATCGACGCCATCATCAGCAGCGATGGCCAGACGCTGTACGTGCTCAGCGGTGGCAGCAACACCGTCACCACCTTCCACATCGCCGCCGACGGCAGCCTGATCAACCTGGGTCACGTCTCGGTTCCGGCTGGCTCGGTAGGGATCGAGACCCGGTAAACGGTTATCGGTTAGTGGTATGCCGTATTGATTAGGACTTACGCCGGCTGAGCTTGTCGCAGCCGATTTCGACAGGCTCAATCGAAAAGCTCAATCGCCGGTAAGTGAGGGCTTTTGCGTAAGTCCTATTGATTTGAAAAATACGAAGTTCTGAAAAAACAAAAGGCGCTTGATGGAGTTCCATCAAGCGCCTCTTTTTGGGGCTTTCGGATTCGGGCTCGATTAGTTTTGGCACCGAATTAACGCCAATCCTCACGAAATTAGTAACTGTACTGGTAGCCCTACTCGTTCCCGCGCTCCGCGTGGGAATGAAGACCAGGACGCTCCGCGTCGCCAACAGCATTCCACGCAGGTGCCATTTAAGAAAGGA